>FLOH01000354.1_pt1 | contig 108327 bp, 86 predicted proteins | sample 756751 | NCBI WGS metagenome assembly FLOH01 (sample SAMEA4026879, study PRJEB14308) | marine metagenome | biome: coastal water; material: water | depth 74 m
CGGCAATAGTGGATTCAAAATGCTCTTTTTCCCGTTCCATTTTTTGGAAATTTTCATAAGAACCAAGGTCAATTTCTCCACTTTCAACTGCAGCAAGTACAGCACAGTCAATTTCAGATGTATGGGTGCAATCTTTGAATTTACAATCTTTAGATAGGCTAAGTATCATATCAAATGTTATTTCCAATCCACCTGCCGAATCGGTAATGCCCACTTCTCTCATTCCCGGATTATCAATAATTATCCCTCCATTTTCAAGAATTACCAATTCTCTATGACTAGTAACATGTCGACCTTTGCCTGTGTTTGTACTAATCGAGTTTGTCTTCATTTGGTTTTTGCCCGATAGGTTATTTAACAGCGTTGATTTTCCAACACCGGATGAACCTAATAAACAGTAAGTTTTACCTACTAGAATCGATTTGTCAATGGAATACCAACCATTTTTTGTTTCATTACTTATGGAGAATATTGGTACATGTTTTACCCTTTCCTCAACTTTTTCAACCAACCTCTTTAATTCAACCTCAGTAATTAAATCAATTTTATTAAGTATGATAATTGCTTTTACCTTGGAGCCATTGCATATAGGTAAGATATCTTTCTATTCGATTGATGTTAAAATCCCTATCAACCGCCTGTACAATAAAAGCATAGTCAATATTTGTTGCGATTATTTGTTTTTCACCTTGTTTTCCAACCGCCTGTCTTTCAATGATTGTACGTCGTGGGAAAATAGAATGAATCAATGCCTTCTTTTCATCATATTCAGAAATTGCAACCCAGTCACCAACAGCAGGAAAATCTGATCTATTATTGGCTGAGAACCTTAGATTCCCAATTATTTCTGCATCATATTCAGAGTCGATGGCACTAACAATGTACCTTTCTTTATGTTCTGAAATTATTCGACCAACTCCGAATGAATCAAGGTTTTGTTCTTTTCGAAAGTTTTCAAAATCAGTGTTGTATCCTAAATCTTCGAGTGTCATTTTTTTCTATTATGAATAACCCCAAATAAATAGTTTTAAATAATAAAATTAGCTGGAAATAATACTTAATGCCGATTTAACCCCATCAGCAGCGCTGGAAATAATACCACCGGCAAAACCACTACCTTCACCAATAACATAAAGGTTTTCAAAACCTGTACACAGCCCATCCTTTTCACGATCAACCTGAATAGGTGCTGATGACTTACTTTCCAATCCCATAATGTTGCCGGTTTCAAAGCCTTTCATCTTTCTGATGAAATCTTTGAGTCCCGCTCTCATTGAGGCTTCCACAGACTTAGGAAGTAATTCCCATAACGGTGTTTCTATAATTCCCAATGGGTAACTGGTGTTCATGCTCGATTTGGTGATTTTTTTGGCTATGAAATCCTTGATACTACAAAAAGGCGCTTTGTACCCTTTTGAGAAGTTAAAAAAACTATTTTCAAGATTTTCCATCCAGTCGAGGGTTTCCATTGCTGAAACTTCACGATTGAGTATTGTGCCAATATTAACAGTTGCAACACAAGCAGCATTTGCAAATTCATTATCGCGCATATAGTCACTCATTCCATTCACAATATTTGTATCAGCAGTTGCTGCTGCCGGCACAATTATTCCTCCCGGGCACATGCAAAAACTATAAACCTGCTCTTGGTTAATCCCCTTCGATGTTAATCGGTATTCTGCTGCTTTTACACCGGGCAGGCTTTTTTTGCCCCATTGAGCCAGATTAATAATTTCCTGTTGATGTTCCATTCTGCTTCCCAGAGCAAAATTCTTTGCATGGAAGTTAATGCCTTTTTTCATTAACATACGATAGGTGTCGTAGGAAGAATGACCGGGTGCAATTAGAAAATAGTTGGCAACAATATCTCCATTATTGGTTGTGATCTTGGTAACTTTTCCGGTAACCACTTTGATGTCAGTCATGGTGGTTTCAAATAAATATGTTCCACCAAGGTTCTCGAATTGAGCCCTTAGATTTTTTACAATAATTTTCAGATTATCGCTTCCAACATGCGGATGAGTCATGTATTTAATTTCATCAGGCGCACCTGCAGATACATAGCTTTCCAGGATGAATTTTTTCTCAACAGATATTTTTTTACTGCGAGATGTTAGCTTACCATCAGAAAAGGTGCCAGCTCCTCCTTCACCAAATGCATAATTACTGTTTGCAATAAATATTCCAGTTGATTCAAAGGTTTTTATATCCTTAGTCCTGGTTGTAACATCTGTACCACGTTCAATCAAGGTAACTTTAAAACCTGCTTTCTGCAAAACAAATGCTGCAAAAAACCCTGCAGGCCCACTTCCCACAACAACAACTTTTTCATCCCTTTTCCTGAAAGGAATGTCTAATTCCGGTTTTAATTCTGGCAAGTCTTGTTTAAAAGAATCGGACGAAATCAACAAGCGCATTTCCCAATGGATATTGTTTTTGTTTCTGGCATCAAGACTTTTGCTTTCAATTGTATATGAAAAATCATCAACGTTAACAAACCAACGGATCTTTTTCCTTAGACGGTCTTCATCGTAACCTACAGGAATTTTTATCGATATTCGTTTATAGCCCATGTAATTATAGTAATAGAGTTATTATTTCCAATCGGTAAAAGTAATCTAAATAAAAAAAGCCAACCCTAATTTTAGAGTTGGCTTTAAAATCTATATTAACTAAAAACTATTATCTGGTCTTCTCAAATGTTGAACGAATATTTAGTCCATTTTCAGAAGTAAGATTTACAATGTAAATTCCTGATTGATATTTGCTAATATCCAGACTTACATTTTGAGTTTTGGAATAAACAATTCCATTGGTTTCTGTCATAACCTGACCAACACTATTATAAACAACCAAGGTATATTGTGTTCCGGATTTTTCATTGAAAGCAATTTCAATGTTATTGCTTGCAGGATTTGGATATATTGAAATGCCGCCATCAATAATTGACTCATCAATTCCAATACAGTCATCAATAACAACATCATAATCTCCGGAAATTCCGTCACAGTCGTTGGCTGATGTTTCTGTCATTGAAACAGTTCCAGCTCCTGGGTTTCCCCACAATACTGAAATTGTACTCGTGCCAGCACCTGCAACAATTTCGCCACCCACAACTTGCCATGCATATGTGTTTCCAGTTACTTCTTCCACTGAATAATCAGCTTGTTCATCGTCACAAACCAAAGTAAGTCCTGATATCTCCGGCATTGGTGTTCCATCTACAATAATTTCAGTAGGATCCGAAACTGGCCCTGCACCACATATATTTACTCCTTGGGCTGTAAGTGTAGCTGTTCCGGTAAAATCTTGATCCCATTCAATATCAGCTTCAAAATATCCACCAATAACCATACCTGCATTAGCTGGACTTAGATCCCAGTAAGTTGTATCGGCATAATCAATTGTTGATACTGAATAATTTGTTGTTGTACTACTGCAAGCTACTGTTGGTCCATCCGGATCAGTAGGTTGTGATGGTGTTTCAAGAATATATAACCAAGGTGTTCCATACATCTGTAAGTCACAAACAGTGGCAATTGCCATAACGGTGTATGTACCTTCTTCTACTTGGTTACCGTAGCTTAACGGACTTCCTGTACCTGCTAAAGTTGTGTTAGTATAAACTCCATCACGATATAAGTCATAATTAATACCGGTTTCTGAACCATCTTGTGTTATTTCAATACCTGAACCACCTTCGCACATTCCGCCTCCATCAGAAAGCATGTATGGAGCAGGAGTGATGTTTAAATTACAGCTAATTGGAGTTGACATTGTTCCGTTACCGCAGCTATTATCAGCTCTAACTGAAATAGTGTAAGCACCGACCCAAGTGTTATCAGATACAAATGTTGCTTCAGTACCATTTGGAGTTAGAGTTCCGGCATCAGATGGAGAAAGCTGCCATATATACGAATCTGCATAAGGTACTGCATCAGTTGTATATAAGTATGTCCCGCTAGCGCAAGCATCGGTTTCACCTACTGGTGTGTTTGGTTGAGCCGGAGGTACAATAGTTTCAATCATATCAGGAACCGATAATGTGCTATTGGTTGTTCCATCACTAACATATAATGAAACATCATAAACACCTTGTGTGTTATATGTTACAATTGGATTTTGATCGGTTGATGTAGGAGGTGTGCCACCTTCAAAAGTCCAATTCCATGCTGTAATTGCGCCTCCTGAAAGATCTGTAAACTGCACCGAGCTTCCTTCACAAACAATTTCACTATCGGCTGTGAAATTTGCATTGGCAGAATCCGGCTCAAGATCTAATAACATAACACTTTTAGAACAAAGAACATATTTATTTGCATCATCTTGTATCCATGCTATAAGCTCGCAATTAGAATCAACCCAAGAATTATTAAATGTAAAAGTTAGAGGTACATCTATTTCAGTCCCACTAGCAAAGGATACTGATGTGCCATTTCCATCAGGAGCCATTAAACGGTCACAGTAATCAACCATTGTTTGACCAAGCCAGTTGTATGGAATATTTGTTTCGGTAAGGGCAAGGTGGACCTTTAAATTTGTACCCGTATAAGTTCCTACTTTTGTTACTCTTACAATCATAGAATAGTTAGTGCCGGTGTTCTCTCCAAAAATCTCAACTTCAAAATTAGTTTGTATTGCCATTCGAGCATTTACTTTAGGCAAATATGTGCTGTACAAAGAATTTGAACTACTACCACCAACGTGTTCAGCATACTCACCATCAAACTGTGCAGTAGGATACCCTGAAATACCATAATAAGAAGTTCGGATTGTTGCTTCAGGCGTATTAAAAGGAGCACCACCGTTATACTGATGGTATTCAATACCTGCAACCGGGTCACCATTTGTATATAAATCATGTAAACCCATGGCAGCGCCTGGACAATATGGACAGGTTACGCCTGTACCAATTTCAACAAGAACAATCTCTCGATTTACTTGTGCCATCAAGCCATAGGCTAAAATCGCGATAACAAAAAATGTGAATAGAAATTTTTTCATAGGACTAGTTTTGATTTATTATTAATGACATATGTAATATTCTGTATATCTATACATTGCAAATCTAACAAATTAATTAATTATTAACAAAAATTTAACAAACGAGAGTTGTAACACTTGTACAACTACCCATTTAAATACCTGACAACCTGTACCAGAAAAACGTTGTTCAATTTAGATAAAAAATTTTTTGAATTTCCATTTCATTTGATTAAAAAATATACTTTTGCGCGCTCTTAAATTACAGATGATTTTGTAATATAAACTAGCTGATGTTCAGATGTAAAACAATTGGTTTGAGTAACTGAAAACAGCAATAATAAATTAAGTTATGGCCTTTATTCAAAAAGACAAATTGTTTAGCTTACGCTGGATTAGAAATTATAGTATGATACTTATTGGTGCGTTTATTATGGCATCGGGTTTTGTATTATTTATCACACCATATAAGATTGTTCCAGGTGGTGTTTACGGGATTTCGATTGTACTTCATTACATGTTAGGTACTCCGGTGGGAGCAATGGCATTGGTATTTGATATTCCACTAACAATAATTGGGATAAAAGTGCTTGGCCCCCGCTTTGGAATGAAGACGGTTGTTGGGTTTTTTGCAACGGCTATATTTATGGATACTCTTACATATTTTTATGGAACGGAACCACTGGTTGTAGGTGATGCGCTGCTTTCATCAATTTTTGGAGGATTATTTATTGGAGTTGGGCTTGGATTAATATTCAAAGCAAAAGCTACCTCAGGAGGTTCCGATATTGTTGCTATGATTATCAGTAAATATACTAAAATGCCACTTGGGCAACTTATGATTATTGTTGATTCAATTATTGTTCTGGTTGGGCTTATTGCATTTAAAGACTGGAAAATTCCTTTGTACTCACTAATTGTAATATTCATTACAGGCAAAGTTGTAGATGTAATACTGGAAGGTATGAGTTATGACAAGGTACTTTTTATTGTTTCGGATAAAACACAGGAAATCAGAGATAAAATAGTTACCGATTTAAATCGTGGTGGAACATTGGTAAATGGCGAAGGAATGTATAGTGGTAAAGAAAAATCAATCATATTTACTGCTGTAAATCGTCGTGAAATGTCGATGCTGCAAGAATTCATTCATCAAATTGATCCAATGGCTTTCGTTACAGTTTTTAATTCCAATGAAATACTTGGAAATGGATTTAAATCGTTAAAAGAGAAAGTTGAAGATTAAGAGATTAGTAACTGAGATTCATTGTCATGGTTGCTTGAAATAAACGTTGTAAAAGAATAAGCCACACCTGCCTGCCGCAGGCTGGGATTCACAGATTTTTTTAACTGTTAATTTTTTTTTGGTGCTATGGTAATGAAAAATCTAAACATTATATTCAACCAATTAATTAGGGTATGCCATTTTTTTCATAATTTTACCCTCAACAAATCAACAATAAAATTAAATGATGGAAAAATTTAACTCAACCGATCAAGTTCTTGATTTTGCAATTAATGCTGAACAAGAGGCCATAAATTTTTATTCTAACCTTTATAATAGGACTAATAATGAAAATATGAAATTAGCCTACAGGGAATTTATTCTTGAAGAAAAATCACACAAGGATAAGTTACAAAAGTTAAAGGCCGATGGAACACTTTCGGGCATTGAGTTAAAAAAAGTCACCGATTTAAAAATTTCCGATTATATCGTAGAGCAGCAAATTCATGATAATATGGATTATCAGGAATCGTTAGTGGTTGCGATGCTTAAGGAAAAAGCAGCATATAAGCTTTATACTGATTTAGCTGAGATTTCGGATAGCGAAGAATTAAAAAAGATGTTCAAATATCTTGCTCTTGAAGAAGCAAAGCATAAGCTCAAATTTGAAATTGAATATGACGATAATGTTATGCAGGAGAATTAATGATATTTGAATTATAGATATAAAAGTCTGATTCATCTGGTTGATGGGTCAGGCTTTTTTTGTTTTACTTTTCTCCAAAGCATAACTAATGCCGCATCTGAAATTCATATTTATTGCAATATCCTCATTAGTATTTTGGGTTGGGTTTGCTCAAGAAACCAACAACTATTATGATCAGATTGAAAAAATTGATTACGATCTTACCAATAATGATCCATACAAAGCCATTAAAAAGATGGATAAATTGGCTGAAGTTTATTTTAATGAAGAAGATATATATTTTGCCAGAGGCCTTGTAAAATATTACATGATGGATATATATGGTGCTCGTGAGGATTTCAATAAGTATATCGAACTTGGCTTCAAAATTGAAACAGGGTGGTTAAAAGCTATTATTTCCGATCAGTTTCTGGTGGATTTATTTACGGAACATTATTATGATACAGGCAAGCTTTTTCCAGAAAATGGTTATAAGAAACAATATAACATTAGAGATTCTTTACAAGGAGCATTACGACCCGAGAGGACATGTTTTGATATATATTATTACGATCTTACAGTGAAAATAATGCCTAAAACAAAAAGTATCTCTGGTAATAATGATATCTATTTTAATACTCTTGCCAATACAAACAAAATTCAAATCGACTTAAGCGACAATTTTATAATAAATTCAATTAAATGTGAAGGTAAAGAATTGAATTACGAAAGATACTACGATGCAATATTTATTAATTTTGATAAACCTCTGCAAACGAATCATAGTTATAAGATTTCAATAAGTTACTCAGGAAAACCCAGAAATGCAATACGTCCTCCCTGGAATGGTGGTTTTGTGTGGGGAAAGAAAAGATCTAAACATTGGGTGGGTGTAGCTTGTGAACATCTTGGGGCAAGTTCATGGTGGCCGTGTAAAGATCATCTCTCAGAAAAGCCGGATTCCATGACAATTAATGTTCAGATTCCGTCAAAATATATTGCTATTTCAAATGGTAATTTAATATCAACCTATCCTATTGAAAATGGTTATACAAATTACGAGTGGCATGTTAGTTATCCAATAAACAGTTATTGTGTGACTTTTTATATGGGGGATTTTGTAAATTTTAGCGAAGAATACGTCAATTCAAATGGGTCGTATAATATTGATTATTATGTGCTTCCGCATAATTTAAAAGTGGCAAAAGAGTATTACAAACAAACCAAGGAAATTGTTGAAGTATATGAAAAACTTTATGGAGAATATCCCTATGCTATAGATGGAATAGCAATGGTTGAATCACCCTATGAGGGGATGGAGCACCAAAGCGCCATCGCTATTGGTGGTGATTATGGGAAAAGTAAAAGGAGGAATTATGAGAATAAGGATTATGATTATTTGGTAGTTCATGAGCTTGCACATGAGTGGTGGGGTAATACTGTAACTATGAGTGATATGGCTGATGCATGGATTAGTGAGGCATTTGCAACATACAGTGAGCATCTTTTTATGGAAGAGAAGTTTGGTTACGAAGAGTATCTAAATGCCACTGCTGATAATATGAGTATGATATTTAATATCTGGCCTATTGTGGGTAACAGTAATGTAAATGATAATACTTTTGTTGGGGGCGACATTTACCATAAAGGTGCTGCAATGTTAAATAATTTGAGATGCATAATCGATAATGATACCCTGTTCTTTAACCTTATTAAAAAGTTTTATAATGCTAATAAATTCCAGACTATAAATTCTGACGATTTCATAAGCTTTGTAAATGAAGAAACTAATATGGAATTAACAGATTTCTTTAATAAATTTCTGTATGATAAGGAGCCACCAATATTGGAATATGAGTTTAGTAACAAATATGGAAGTTTCGAATTTACTTATAGCTGGATTAATGTTGGCAGAAATTTCTCCATGCCTTTTAGTTTAATGATTAATGGTAATGAATGCTTACGAGTTGTTGGCACATCAGAAAAACAAACATTAAAATTGATGGATATTAGCACCTTCGTTTTGCCAAATGAGTTCATGTATGATGAATCTTGTTTAGTTAAAAACTCGTTTACTTATTTTTGGACAAACTGGAAACAATAACAAATATAATTCATATGAAATATTTATTTTACATAGTTATAGTTGAACTATTTATTGGTCTATATTCTGTATTACAAGCTCAAATGGAAAGTGGTCAATTGGAAACTGCTGGCTACGAAAATGGCACACTCATCGTGATAGGTGGTGGGAATCTAGATGCTTCCATCTTTTCAGAGTTTAAAAAATACGCTGGTGGTGATTCGGCTAAAATTGTTGTTATACCGACTGCATTGGATGACGATTTTTTACTTAAAGATTCAGCGGTTTACTTTATTACGAAAGAATTTGAAAGCCATGGATTTAAAGATATTGCAATAATGCACACTCGTGATACTGCCATTGCAAACACTGATGAATTTATTGAGCCATTGAAAACAGCAACTGGTTTATATTTCCTCGGAGGAAGGCAATGGAGGATAGCCGATGGATTTCTTGGTACTAAGGCACACGATGAAATGTTTAAACTGCTCGACAGGGGAGGGGTAATAGCCGGTTCATCAGCAGGAGCTACAATTCAAGGATCGTATCTTGCCAGAGGTGATACTGAAAACAATCAAACTATGATGGGTAATCATGAAGAAGGATTAGGTTTCATTACAAATATTGCCATTGATCAGCATGTGCTTGCCCGTAATCGCCAGTTTGATATGTTCGACATTCTTAAAAATCGCCCTGAATTATTTGGTATTGGCATTGATGAAAATACAGCGATAGTAGTTAAGGGAGATGAATTTGAAGTGATAGGAGCTAGTTATGTGCTTGTTTATGATGGCAGCTTTTGGTCGCGTGAAGGTAGTGATATGAAAAACCTACCTAATGAGGATTCAATATTCTATATGCTTAAAGAAGGTGATAGATATAATTTGAAGTTAAGAAAAGTAATCCTGGAATAACTCCAAATCAATAATATTGTCAGCTAAGATTGGAAATACACTATCTACTTAAACAACTTCATAATGTCATTTCCATTAGCCAAAATCAACAAGCTAAACAATATTATCATACCAAATACCTGAGCATACTCTAAAAACCTGTCGCTTGGCTTACGTCGTGCAATTATCTCATAAAGCAAGAAAAGCACATGGCCACCGTCCAGTGCCGGAATTGGTAATACATTAAGTATTGCAAGCATAATTGATAAAAATGCTGTTAGTTTCCAAAAGCTTTCCCAATGCCATTGTTTCGGAAAAATACTACCAATGGTAATAAATCCGCCAACACCTTCATAAGCTTTTACTTCGGGTGAGAAAAGTAATTTCAACTGTTTCAAATAATTGTCAATTCCGCCAATAGTACGAGTAAATCCGGCTGGAATGGCTTCAACAATTGTGTATTCTTTTTTGCTTAATTCAAAAAAGTCATTTATATCACCCTTCGGAAATACGCCAATTAAACCTTCTTCACCTAATTGTAAAGGAATAAATAAAGTGTCAGATTTACGTAGTACAGTTATGATAACAGCTTCATTTTTGTGCTTTTGAATCTCATCACGGAAGTCATTGTAATATATATGATTAACTCCATTTAATCCCAATATGGCATCCCCAATTTGTATGCCTGATTTTTCAGCCAATGATTCTTTAGGAAATTTACCGGCAATAAATGGAATTCGTACGTTAAATAACTTCGATTTATGATTTATCAATTTATTTAAACTTCCTTCGGGAAGAGTTAGTGTTGTGGGAACATTATCTCTTATAATCTCCACATTTTTAACCTCGTTCAGAACAAGGTTCATTGGGATTTTGCTAAAATCTTCAATATATTCACCATCAAGCAACATAATTTTGTCGCCATGCCTGAATCCCATTTCCATGGCCAGACTATCAGCCCTTATGCCATATTTATTTACCTCTTTGGTGCTTAAATACTCATCTCCCCAAAAAGAAAGCATTGCTATATAGATTACGAATGCCAGAATTACATTCATAAAAACTCCGCCTAACATTATAATTAATCGTTGGTATGCCGGCTTCGATCTAAATTCCCATGGCTGTGGTGGTAGTTTCATGGCTTCCTTATCCATCGACTCATCAATCATCCCCGAAATCTTAACATAACCACCAAGGGGTAGCCATCCCATTCCGTATTCGGTTCCTTTAAATGTGAATTTGAAAATTGAAAACCATGGATTAAAGAACAAATAGAACTTTTCTACTCTGGTTTTAAAAATCTTTGCAGCAGCAAAATGTCCGAATTCGTGAACTACCACTAATATAGAGAGGCTCAATAAGAGCTGAAGTACCTGGATTACTATTTCCATTTATATCTTGTTATAATTTTACTTAATTAATTCAATCGCTTTTTTTCTTGTTTGAATATCTGTTTCAAAATAATCTGACAGAGTTGGTAATTCAATTCTGGGAATCAAATTCATACTTTCTTCAACAATATCTGATATTTGCAATAAACCGATTTTTTCATCCAAAAAGGCTTGAACAGCAACATCATTTGCAGCATTTAGAATACACGGCATATTACCACCCATTTCCAAGGCTTTAAAAGCGAGTGCAAGATTACGAAATTTTTTCACATCAGGAGGAAGGAAGTTTAATGTACCTGTTTGTAGTAAGTCCAGAGACTGAAAAGAGCTTTTTACCCTGTGAGGATAAGTAAGCGCAAACTGGATGGGAATTCGCATATCGGGAAAGCTAAGCTGTGTTTTCACCGATCTGTCGGTAAAATATACTAACGAATGTATAATGCTTTGAGGATGTATAATAACTTCAATTTGGTTTGGATTAATATCAAATAGCCAGTGCGCTTCAATGGCTTCCAGCCCTTTATTCATCAATGTTGCTGAATCAACACTAACTTTATTGCCCATATTCCATGTGGGGTGATTCAGTGCCTGATTAGGTGTTACATTCTTAATGTAATCGATACTTTTATCTAAAAATGGGCCACCTGAAGCAGTAAGAACTATTTTATCAATTGGATTATCGAGTTCACCCATCAAGCATTGAAAAATGGCCGAATGCTCAGAGTCAACCGGTATTATTTGTCCACCATATTTAACGGCAGTTTTTGATATTAATTCGCCAGCAACCACAAGGCTTTCCTTATTGGCCAGAGCTATTTTTTTCTTATTCTTTAGCGCCGATAATATTGGATTTAGGGCGTGTATACCAACTATTCCAATAAGTGCAATATCGATGTTATCCATTTCCATTACCTGACTAATGGCATCTTCACCGGCATATACTTTTATATCATAACTCTCAAGCGCATCGCGAACAACGGGGTAGAAATCCTTATTTCCTATTACTACCACGTTGGGCAAATACTTAATTGCCTGATTAATCAGAAGTTTTGAGTTGCTATTTGCTGAAAGTACTTCTACAGTAAATAATTCATATTGTTCATCAATTACACTTAATGCCTGAGTGCCAATCGAACCGGTCGATCCTAATATCGCTACTCTTTTCTTCATATTACTCTTGGGATTCTTGGTTATCTAGTTAAAAAGGATGTATTCTTCCGGGTTTACAGGACTTCCATTTTCCCATAATTCAAAATGTAGATGAGGGCCGGTTGTTAATTCTCCGGATTCTCCGGATATGGCAATTGGTTCACCAGCAAGTACGTGATCACCTTCCTTTTTTAATAAAACAGAATTATGCTTATATACTGAAATAAAGTTCCTTTCATGCTGCAGACCAATTATATACCCAGTTTCTAAAGTCCAGCCCGAGAATATAACTGTACCTTCCAGAGTAGCTACAACAGCTTCATTACGTGAAGTAACAATATCAATTCCATAATGACTTGCCATTAAATTAAAGCGCGAAGTAATAATTCCTCGCATGGGAGTGAAAAAGTTAAAACTCTTTATGGATGCCTCATTGGATTCGGCAAGCTGCCCCGATTCGTTAAAATACAAATTGTGCATACTCTGATTCTCGAATTCAGCCCTCAAAGTGCTATCGACAATCGATTTTCTGTTTTGGATAGTGTCGTAATGGAGATTTGTAATATCCGGTTGGCTGTAATCACCTTCTACTGGATTATCTTCAAAAATATTTTTAAAACTAGCTATATATCTATTTTTCTTCTCAATATCTATTAGTAACGAGTCGGCAAGAATATTCAAATTATATAGCTGCCTTTTTTCATCAATATCCGGATAACCTGGAATGTATTTTTTAACCGATGTATTTGCAATCAGTATAAAAGTAAGTGTCATAAAAATAATGCCAACGCTAATTATAAAAATTAAAACGTTTAATCTCGTTAACCGTAACGAGAGCCTATCCTCAAAAGTTTGGTCATTAAATATTACTAACCTATACTTGCTTCGGAGATTTTTATACCACTTCTTATTTTTTTTTGATTTCGCCATAATAAAAGTGCAAAGGTAAAAAAGCAAAACTAACAATCACCTGCTTTATTATATTTGGTTGCTAATCATGTTAAAACAAATATTCGGAAAACATAGAGAACAAAAAATGAACAACGTTATTTATTGGCACTTTGTATGCTTTTTAAACTAATTTTGAATAAATATGGTTTTTCATAAAACTCTAATTATTTTTGCCACTCATTATTTGTAATAAAACGCTTTAAATTTAGTTATTAAGATTAAAAATATACTTTGATTAACCAACGATCAAATACATCTTCATTTTATTTAATGGCAATTATCCTATTGCTAATTATAAGTTCCTGCTCCACAAAAAAAAATACGTGGACGCGCCGGGCATATCATAACGTAACTTGTCATTATAATGTTTATTGGAATGGCATGGTTAGTTTAAATGAAGGCATTGTGATACTAAATGAAAAAGTGGTCGACAATTATAATAGTGTTATCAGGATAAATAATTATGGAACTCCGGCTGATGCTACCATCCTTAATCCAAAGATGGATCGCACCATAAAAAAAGCCTCCATTGGTATTCAGCGACATTCGATGTCGTTTGGTGGTAAAGAATATGTTAAGTGGGTTAAAGATAGTTATTTGATGATGGGAATGGCTCATTTTTACAAACAAGACTATACAAGTGCTCGCCGTGTATTTGATTATGTTGCCAAAGAGTATGAATCCACACCAATATCCTATGAAGCAATACTTTGGCTTGCCCGCACTTTTATTCAAACAGAAAGATTTGAAAAAGCCGAAGCATCATTAAACCTTCTTCAAAGCAAACTTAAAGACGAAAATTTTCCAAGAAGTGTTGAAAAAGAAATTCCAATCGTTTATGCCGACTTTTATATTGCTCGTGGGGATTATAGTGCTGCTTATCCATATCTTGAACGAGGACTTGAGTTGGCCTCCGATAATTCCACGATAACCAGGATCTATTTTATTATGGGACAGATTAATCAATTGGACCATAATTATACCCAGGCAATGTCGTATTTTTCTAAGGTTGTTAAAAAAAACCCTCCCTATAAGATGGCATTTGAGGCACAAATGAACATTGCTCAATGCTATGTAGAAGGTTCTGGTGATAGCAGGCATATAAATAAGGTATTGCTAAAAATGGCCAAAGAGGACAAAAATAAAGATTACCTCGACCAGATTTATTATGCACTTGCTCAAATTGCAACAACTGATAATAAGGACACTTTGGTGATCTATTATTTAAAAAAATCAGTTAGCACAAGTGTAAGCGATCCTGTTCAAAAAACAACATCGTCGTTAGAGTTGGCCGATATTTATTTTGATGATGGAGTTTATAAACAAGCACAAGCTTATTACGATACAGCGGCAATGTCGCTGCCCAAGGATTATCCCGATTATGAAAAAATAATGAGCAAGACTACAATTCTTTCGGCTTTGGTTGCACAGATACAAACAATTGAATTGCAGGATAGTCTTCAAACAATTGCATTGATGGATACTGTTGATCTTTATGCAATGATTGATAATCTTATTGAAGAATACGAAAAGGAACAGCAAAAGATAGCCAAGGAAAAAGAAAACGGGACTGGAACACAGTTTGTTGATATGACCAGAAGTAAACCCGGTCAGCCACTTGGAGGAGGCTGGTATTTTGATAACCCTGCTGCACTGGGTAGAGGTCGTACTGAGTTTATAAAAAAGTGGGGTGATAGAAAACTTGAGGATAACTGGCGGCTCACTGATAAGAGAATGGTTATGCAATCTTTTGAAGAAGATTTAACGGATGAAGAAGTCATTACGAAAAGTGATAGTGTTATAATGCTTGTTACAAATCCACGCGATCGAGCATATTATCTTCAGCATATACCGCGTACGCCGGAGCAACTTGCTGTTTCCGACAGCCTGATAGTTGACGCATATAATCGATTGGCATATCTTTATTATGAAGATTTAAAAGATACAACCCTTGCTTTGGAAACTTATCTTGCATTCCAAAAAAAATATCCTGATAATAAATACAGACTGGAATCATGGTACGCATTATATAAAATATATACAGGAGAAGGAAATAGTGATGAAGCTAATTTTTACAAGGGATTGATTGTTGTTAATTATCCTGAAAGTAATTATGCTAAAGTTCTTCTCGACCCTGATTATTTTATCAAACTTAGTCAGCAAAAAAATGAAGTGGCAACCCTTTACGAAAAAACTTTCAAGGCATTTAATCGTGAGCAATATTATAGAGTAATTACTTATTCTGATGAGGCCGTTGAATTATTTCCTGAAGATACAGCCCTAATTCCAAAATTCTTATACCTAAGGGCCATTTCATTGGGTGCAGTTGATGTTGCTGACACGTTATATTCATCACTTATCAGTCTTGTTCAAAAATACCCCACCAGCTCTGTAGCACCATTGGCTAAGTCGGTAATACAAACATTGCAACTTGAATATGGATTAGGTATTCCTGAAGGTTCAACGGTGAGTTCTCCTAAGGCTTCAGCAAAAGAAACAATATATAAGTTTAATGCCGATGAAATGCATCTGGTATTAATTATTGTTAAATCAGAAGATGTAAATGTAAGTGCACTAAAAGTTAGAATCTCAGATTTTGATAAAAAATATTTCAGGCTTAAAAGGTTGAGGGTAAAGAGCTTGATGCTTGACGATCAGCGCACTATAATAACAGTTGGTAATTTTGACAGTAAGGATGAGGCAGGTAATTATTTGTTAGCTCTAAGAAATGATGAATATGTTGTATCAGGGCTCCAGAATAAGGAGTTTGAAGTATATTCAATTTCTGCGTCCAATTATCCAATTTTCTACAGAGATAAAGATATTGCTCTATACAAGGAATTTTTTGAGAAGAATTACAAAAGAGATTAATAAGATATTATTGTGAAAAAAAATAGAAACGGAAACGGAGATAGTCAGATGCCAAATATAATAGCACAAGGAACAAATATTACTGGTGATATTCATTCGGAAGGCGATTTTCGAATTGAAGGCACAATTGTAGGTAAAATTGATGCAAAAGGCCGAATTGTTGTTGGCGAAAGCGGTAATGTGGATGGCGAAATAACATGTGGCGATGCTGATATTTGTGGTAAAGTAGTTGGTAAGCTTGAGGTTGCCAACCTTACTGTGTTTAAAGCAACAGCAATTTTCTCGGGCGATGTTATAACAAAAAAATTATCGATTGAGCCTGGGGCAGCTTTTACCGGTACTTGTAAAATGGGTATTGATGATGATGTCAAGAACAAATAATCAGAATTAATTATCACAAACCTGTAATAACCACTAACAATTTTCTCTTCGAAAGCAGTTTTATTTTTCATTTTATTGTAGTTTAGCATCTGATGCAACGCGAAGAAAAAGAAAGCCCACTCAAATTTTATGCTAAGTATTCTACTCTTGGCTTACAAATGATTGTAATTATGGTGGCCGGAGCATTTGGTGGAAAGGCCATAGATGGTTGGCTTGATTGGGATTTTCCAGTGTTTACTTTGGTATTAACTATCCTATCAGTAGCAGGTGCAGTTTTTTATGGGATGAGAGGATTGTTTAAAAAATAGTTTTATTACCAATAGTATATTTTTGCAATTAATTTAATACTGATTTTTATGAAACCTAATATCAGACTTATAATATCGCGATTTACATATTTTACTCTTGCAATCTTAATAATTAGCCTAATAATTCAGTTTTGGGTTCCTGCAATAATTATAAGTAATGTTTGGCCCATCATATTATTGTTTTTATACTCTTTTACATTATTCGCAATTATAATGCTATCTAAATATATCGGGAGTAGGATATCTTATTTTGCCAATGCATTTATGCTTGTAAATTTTGGTAAGCTGGTATTGTTTTCAATTATTATTGTAGCTTACGCCTGGTTAAATAGCGATAAGGCAATTTCATTTACTATTACTTTTTTCGTTTACTATTTACTATTAACAACTTATGAGGTTATTATTTTGCTAAGAATGCAAAAAAAACCTTAACCTTCATTATGCATATTCCGAGTTTAATCACAAAGTATTAAAAGCTTAAGCTTCAGTTGCTCACTGTGAAAAATTTGTAATTTAGCAGATGCTGAATTTTTGAACCTTGGTAAAAATAGTTTGCCCTTTATAGGGATGGTAATTATTGGTATAAAATCAAATTGCCAGTTATTTGGTGGAAGCCAGATATTTTTGTTATTGATACTTGTAAGAAAGTCTTTTTGTCAGTAGCCATGGTAAAAACATCATTGTTGTCGATAACGTTTCTTAATCAAATATCATTTTAAAACTACATTAAGCTTATTGTAAGGATTTAATTTATACTTTTATCAATTCAATCTATTTGATTATAATTTTAGGTAATATAAAATAAATAATGGTTTCATACGCATCCTTCGAGGACTTCCTTTACATAATAATTGGATTAGTTTGGATTGTATTTTCAATCTATAACGCAAACAGAAAGAAAAAAGCAAGAAGTAGTCCATCATCTAAAGAGCAAAAAAGATCATTGCTTGATTCATTATTGGATGAAATAGGAATAAAAACTGAAGAAGAGAATTATAGTCAAAGTGATTTGGTTTTAGAAAATGAAGAATTAAATATAGTTTCGGAAAACAAACCTGAGAGGGTTTCAATTCTAAACAATCAGCCAGAAGAATTGTTTTCCTATGATGATTATTATAAAGAAAGCAACTATAAACCTACAAGCAATGTCATTGTTAAAAAGCAGTCAAAGTTGCGCCAATCTTCTTCCTCCGATACTGGAACTAATAATCCGTCAAAAAAGAAGAAAACTGGGAAAATAGATTTACGGAAAGCTGTTATATATTCAGAAATACTTAAGAAACAGTATTTTTAAAATGTTAAAAAAAGTTAATGGTATTTTGTCTTGGATAATCAATTATTATTAAATTTACCAACTTTTTGAATGATTAATAAAGAACTTAGTTGAACATAAATTTGCAGGTATGTTAAGAAATTTACTCCTTACACTTGGTTTAATTTTTGCAACAAGCGTCGTGGTGTTTGCCCAGTCGGGTGCGCTGAAAGGGACAGTGCTTGACAAGGATACAAAAGAACCAATTCCTTTTGCCAATATTGTACTGGAAAACAAAGGATCGCAAGTTGGAGGTGCTACTTCTGATTTTGATGGAAATTACATGATTAAGCCAATTCCTCCCGGACAGTACGATTTGAAGGCAACTTTTGTTGGCTACAAAACAATACTTATTCAGGGTATTATTATTGGTGGCGATCAAATCAGGTTTTATGATATTGAATTAACATCAACCGCCGAAACCCTTGATGTTGTTGAGGTAGTAGCCTATAAAGTGCCTTTGATTGATAAAGATCAAACAGCATCAGGTCAAACTATTACAGCCGAAGAGATTTCAAAAATGCCTAATCGTAATGCAAATGCTGTAGCAACTACAGTTGGTGGTGTATTTTCTGAGGATGGAGAACGTGGAAGCGTTCGTGGTGCTCGTTCAGACGCAACTGCCATGTATATTGATGGTATTCGAGTTATTGGTAATTCAAGCGTTCCGCAATCTGCCATCGAACAAGTTGATGTTATCTTGGGTGGTGTGCCAGCACGGTATGGAGACGTAACTTCTGGTATAATTAACGTAACAACAAAGGGCCCTGCTCGTGAATTCGGGGCAGGTATTGAGTTGGAATCATCACAATTTCTCGATGCATTCGGACACAATAGAGTTGGATTTAATATGATGGGGCCATTAATTAAGGGAAAGGACAAAAATACTTCACTCCTTGGTTTCTTTATAGCTGGTGATTTGAATGCGAATCAAGATGGTAATCCATCAGCAACAGGTTACTATACGCTTTCTGATGAAAACCTACGGATGCTTGAACAAAACCCCATCCGGCCTTCAGGCTCAGGATCAGGTACCTTTATAAATGGAGAGTTTTTGCGGAACAGTGATTTACAGCATGTTAATACTGCGCCAAATACTGCACAACAAAGCTATAACTTCATCGGGAATATTAATATTCGTACAACTGAAACCATTAATCTTACAATTGGTGGCAGCTATTATTATTATAGTGGTCATGATTATAATTATCGTGCAACTCTTGCAAATTCTGATAAAAATAGATTAAGAAAAAACACTAATTATAGAGGTTATATTAGGTTTACGCAGCGCTTTCCTACTGATGCCGAAAGCACATCAATATTTAAGAACTTCTATTATTCCTTGCAGTTTGACTACACAAAAGATAAAGGAGAATTTGGTGATGCAAACCACTGGGATAACCTATTTAAATATGGTTACATAGGTAAATTCTCAACTTATAAAACACCTACATTTGAATTAGGAAGCGATACAGTTAACGGACAGTATTATGAAAATGTATGGCTACTTAACTCATGGGATTATGATACTCTTGTTGAGTGGAGTCCTCGTGATATTAATCCATTAGTTGCAAAATATACAACAGATTATTATAACATTTATGATGGGCAACCTGTTGGTCACTATCAAAACATTGAGGATATTTTACTTGGTAATGCAATGTTAAATGGTAGTACACCACAAACAATATATGGTTTGTATCAATCGCCTGGTACCAATCAAACAGGTTATGGTAAGTGGAATAACGATCAATATAACATGAGGATGGATGCATCTCTTGATATTGGTAATCATGGTATTAAATTGGGTTTTCAATATGAGCAACGTGCAAATAGAAATATTAACTATGCCCCAACAGGTTTTTGGAATCTCGCACGTGATGGTAAGGGTTTAACAAATGCCCACCTCATTCAGCTTGATCTGGATAATCCGGAGCTTATTTCCTATGACGGACATGTAGATACTATTATATATAGAAGAAAATACGATGCAAATTCGCAACGTACATTTGATAAAAATCTTCGTGAAGCAATGGGCTTGCCAGTAGATGGTCTAGATTACATTGTTATGGATTCATACGATTTTGATAACGGTACAATTGAGTATTACGACCGAAATGGAGTTACACATACCGTTAATCTCGACCAAAGTGCTTTAAATGTTGGATTGTTTTCACCCGATGAGCTTTGGAATGATGGACTTTCAGCTATAAGCTATCAGGGATTTGATTATGAAGGCAATGTGTTATCAAGCCAACCAGCGTATGAGGACTTTTTTAATAAGACTGATGCAAATGGGGTATATTCACGCGATATTGGAGCATACCAACCTATTTATATGGCAGGTTATATTCAGGATCAGTTTGCGTTTAAAGATCTTATTTTTAATGTTGGAGTTAGGGTAGACAGATTTGATGCAAACCAGAAAGTGTTAGAGGATCCATTTTTGCTTTACCCAGCTCATAATGTAGGAGACATTACCAGTGTGCCTGGTTTTGAAAATGTTTCACATCCTTCAAACATGGGTGATGATTATGTTGTTTATGTTGATAAAGTTAAGGATCCTTCAAAAGTTGTTGGTTATCGTAATGAATATATCTGGTATAATGCCGATGGTATCGAAATATTAGACCCAACTATTCTTGACGTAGGTAATGGTATCAGTCCAGCACTAATTGATCCGGAACAAGCACAGGTTAATATAAAATCGTTTAAGGATTATGATCCACAAATTAATGTGATGCCTCGTATTTCTTTCTCGTTCCCAATTTCTGATGAGGCGTTATTCTTTGCCCACTACGATGTACTTACACAACGTCCTACTAGTAATGTATTTTCCGATCCCTCACAGTATTATTTCTTTAATAATATCGGTGGTAGTTTAGACAATCCTTCATTGGAACCTACGAAGACCATTGATTATGAATTAGGATTTACACAGAAAGTATCAAATACTTCATCTATCACTTTCACAACATTCTATCGTGAGATGAGAAGTATGATTCAGTTGTATCGTTTTAATGGAGCTTATCCAAAAGATTATACCTCATATAATAACATTGACTTTGGAACAGTAAAAGGACTTACTGCAGAATTTGACTTGCGTCGTACAGGTAATGTTCGTGTTAGAGCAGCCTATACTTTGCAGTTTGCTGATGCAACTGGTGCTTCCACTACTACTGCTGCATCATTGTTAGCTGCCGGTTTACCTAACTTACGCTCAACTTTCCCAATGCCTTGGGATAGAAGACACGCGTTTAACATAGTATTAGATTATCGTTGGGGAGCTGGGAAAGACTATAATGGTCCAAAAATAAACCGCGAAAAATCAGGTAAAGCACCAATGGAGCCTTTAAGTAATTTTGGTTTCAGCTTAACAGTTAACGGAGGATCCGGAACACCCTATACAGCATCCAGAAATGTAAATTCACCATTATCGCCTGTTACTAATTTATTAAAAGGTACATATAGTGGATCTAGACTCCCATGGCAATTCCGCCTCGACTTAAGAGTTGATAAAGATTTCTATTTCAAGTTGAATAAGAAGGAAGGTGATAAAGCATCAAAAGCATATTTGAATGTATATCTACAGGTATTAAACTTACTGGATACCAAAAACATTGTTAATGTTTATTCATATACCGGTAATCCAGAAGACGATGGATATCTTACTGCTCCTGAATGGCAGCGCCAAATCAATAATCAAATTGATCCAGCAGCGTTCAGAGATTTGTATGGTAATTTCGTTAATAACCCGGGAAATTACAGTACTCCTCGTCAAATACGTCTTGGACTAATGTTTAACTTCTAAGATTAATAAAAAGCAATAAAATTGAATAAGAAAGTAAAAAATATAATCATCATGAAGAATATTATACGAGCTTGGTTGATCGTTTTTGTTTCATTTGTGTTTTTGAATCAGCTTTCTGCCGAAGAATATCACAGAGAGAAGACAAAACAAGGTGCTAACCTGAAGCAAACTACAGCTGGTTGTTCACCAGCCTCAGCTTACGATTGGCTTGATATTAATAACGTAAGGGCACGGATTAATACTGGTGGCGACATGTGGTGGGATTTGCCAGGTGGAGTTGGTGCCAAATATTTTATTCCAAAGGAAGGAGCAGCAACATCTATGTTTTCTGGTTCGCTTTGGATTGGAGGTTTGGATATTAATAACCAGTTAAAATTAGCTGCTCAGCGTTATCGCCAGGTTGGTATTGATTATTGGACAGGACCACTTACGGTTGATGGTACTGCGGCAATCGATGAAACCGTTTGTGCCGAATATGATGAGTTTTTTAAAATAACCAGAGCTGAAGTTGATGAGTTTTTATCTCATACCGATCCTATAACTGGTGCTTTTATTCCTAGCGAAGATTATGTAATTCCGCAGTCGATAACTAACTGGCCTGCACATGGGGATGGATCTAAAGGTCAAAGTCATTATTTGGCGCCTTTTTATGATGTTCTTGGTGATGGTGAGTATGAGCCAACAGACGGTGATTATCCTTATTATGATATTAGTAATGAGCTTTGCCATAGCGAAGTTATTTCCATGGAAGAAGAATATGATAGAACTGTTACAGGTAGTATTCTTGCTGATCAGGTTATAAAAGGTGACCAAACTTTATGGTGGGTATTTAATGATAAAGGTAATATTCACACCGAAACAACAGGTTCGGCCATTGGTTTGGAAATTAGAGCTCAGGCATTTGCATTTGCTACAAACGATGTTATCAATAATATGACTTTCTATAGTTATGAGATAATAAACCGTTCAACATTTGAACTTACTCAAACGTACTTCTCTCCCTGGGTTGATACTGATTTAGGATATGCAGGTGATGACTTTGTTGGCTGTGATGTAGGTCGTGGTTTAGGTTATTGCTATAACGGAAAAGCTGTTGATGGTAATGGCGAAGTAAATGCATACGGAGAACAACCACCAGCAATTGGTGTAGACTTTTTCCAGGGACCTTATATGGATCCTGATAATTATGATAATCCTTCTTTTAGTGGTGATAGTATTGGTGGACCATCATTTGGTGGAACATGCGAAATTGTTACACAGGATGGAAGTCTTAGAAATATGCCTTTTTTCCGTGAAGGACAATTGGTAACTGCACCAACTATTGTTAGATCAGCAGCTATTAACGGTGTGAACTTTGGAAATGGTATTGTTGATGATGAACGTTTTGGAATGCGTAGGTTTGTTTATCATAATAATGGTGGAAATGCTAACCAAAGTGATCCTACAAATGCTCCCGAATATTATAACTATTTAAGAGGTATCTGGAAAGATAATACAAAAATGTATTATGGTGGCACAGCCTATATTGCAGGTGCCGGAACAGTTGGGCCTGAGTGCGACTTTATGTTTCCATTCGATAGTGATCCTTGTAACTGGGGTACTGCCGGATTACCACCAAACGGTGGATTTAACATTAATGGATTTTATTGGTCAGAGGAAACGGGAGATGGTGGATCACCAAACCCACCAGCAGATAGACGTTTTATGCAGTCAGCCGGACCTTTTACTCTTAAATCAGGTGCTGTAAACTATATTACAGTTGGTATTCCCTGGGCAAGAGCTCAGTCGGGTGGCGCGTGGGCTTCCGTAGAAAAACTTAGAGTAGTTGATGATAAATGTCAAGCGTTATTCGATAACTGTTTTAAAGTTATTGATGGACCAACTGCTCCAGATTTAGCAATGGTTGAGCTTGATAGACAATTAATTGTTTACATCAGCAATTCAGCCAATTCGAATAACTATCTTGAAAAATATTTTGAATTTGATCCAAATATTATTCAACCATTACCCGGTAGCAATCCTCCGGTTGCCAGTGATGCTTATTATCGCTTCGAAGGTTATCAAATATTCCAATTAAAAGGACCAACAGTAAGTGTTGATAATATACATGATCCTGACCTTGCTCGTTTAGTGGCACAATTTGATGTTAAAAATGGTGTAACGAAAATTGTAAATTACGACTTTAATGATTTAATTGGAGCAAACGTTCCTGTAATTGAAGTTACTGGCGGTGATAATGGGATACAGCACTCTTTTATTCTATCACAAGATGCTTTTGCTACTGATGATGTAAGACTGGTAAATAATAAGCAATATTACTTCCTTGCTCTTGCTTATGCACATAATGATTATTTGCCCTTTGGACTTGATTTTCCCAATAGCAGCGGACAAACTCATCCATATTTATCCGGGCGTAAAAATATTAAAGTCTATACAGCAATGCCTCATCTTACCATTAATGGTCTAGTACAAAATGGATCATATGGTGATAGCCCTAAAATAACCAGAATTGCCGGTTTCGGTAATGGTGGTATGAATCTTGATTTTACAGAAGAAACTATCAATGAGATATTGTCGAAACCACCAGCTGGTCCTGATAATGTTTTCGGTGGTCCTGATTATCCAATAGCTTATAATCCAGAGTATAAAATAAATGCTGGTCCGTTGAATGTAAAAGTTGTTGATCCCCTAAGTGTTATTAATGCTGATTTTACATGGTGGATGGATACTTTAATACGTGTTAAGCTAGAACATATAACAGGCGATCCAAGCGTGGAAGGAGATACTACAAGTAAACTCGTAGGAAACTGGAGTTTGAGAAACAATATCTCAGGCGAAGTTCATAAAAGTGACACTACAATATTAACTGAATATGAACAGCTATTTTTAGATTTGGGATTTTCAGTTAATATAGAACAACCATTTGTACCGGGTCCTATAGAAATAGGCGAAGTAATGGCCGGTAACCCTGCAGCGTTGAAATCATATTTTGAGGTATTTGCGCCAAATAATGGTATGATTGAATCTACCATTACATATGCGGATAGTTCGCAAATGTGGCTGAGTGGTGTTAGTGATGTTGACTTACCATTATATCCATTGGACTGGATTCGCTCGGGAACTTATCAAAGTGATGAAGCACCTGCCGGAAACGATTGGAATACATCGGCAGTTCCATATAATCCTTGGGATCCAGGTTCGGTATACGAAAAGATACTAGTTGGAACATGGACACCATATTGTATGGCAGCCTATGGTAATAGTAGAATCCCTGGTGAGGTTGTTGAAAATCAATCAGGCCCTGCATTTAGCAAAATATCAAAATTGTTATCTGAGTTTAAAAATGTTGCAAGTGTTGATATTGTATTGACTCCTGATAAAGATAAATGGACTAGATGTCCTGTTCTAGAAGCTGGTTATTACGCAGCTTTAGCCGAAGGTAATGCAAAACGCTTTTACAAACGTGCTTCAGCATCTGTTGATAAAGATGGTAACTATGCAATATTAGGATCCGGGCCAAGTGAAAATCCAAATGATGCTAACTATATTAGCGACAATGGTATGGGATGGTTCCCAGGTTATGCTATAAACCTGGAAACAGGTGAAAGATTAAATATGATGTTTGCAGAAGATTCATATTTAGTTGAGCAAAATGGTCGCGACATGCTGTTTAATCCAACAAAACGTAATTTAGATCTGCCCGATCAGTTACTTGATGAAAATATTTGGAAAGGACAGGGTACAAACATGGTTCCTGTTATGGGTGGTAAGCATTATGTTTACATTCTAGATCATCGCAGCACAAAATTCCAGGAACTACATAAATTTGATATGCCTGCCTACGATGCTGGTAGATTATCATCACAATATCTTGATTCGATTTCTACACTTGTGTCAGTGTTTGCTGAAAGTAGTTTTTACGGATTAATTATGTATACCGGTATTCCAATGGGTGTAGTTGGCCAGGAATGGTTATCAAACGAAGCTAAAATTAGGATTAGGGTAAGTAGACCATATCAACGTGGATACAATAGTATGCCTCTTGATTCTGTTTATCCGGGAATGGATGTAAATAATTATTATCCAATGTATAATTTTACAATGGCTGGTTTAGAAACAGAGTACGAAGTAAAAGATAAATTGGAGTCTGATTTGGATGTTATTTCAGTAGTTCCTAATCCATACTATGCATATTCAGATTATGAGCATAATGCTTTGGATAACAGAATAAAAATTACCAATCTTCCTGAAAAATGTACAATTACTATATATAACGTAAGTGGAAGTAAAATTAAGCAGTTTACAAAAGATACGCCTGAAACTACCATTGAATGGGATCTTAAAAACTTTGCTTCTGTTCCAATTGCAGGTGGTGTATACTATTTTCATGTTAAATCGGATAATGGTGATCGGGTTCTTAAATGGTTCTGTATAACTAGAATTCCTGATCTTAACACTTTCTAAAAAATATATAATCTGTCTTGAACTAGAATTTAATCAAGTTGAATATGAAAACTCTTTATAGAAATCTGATCGTAATTTTGATCTTATCGTTAATATTTCCCTTAGCAGAGTCAACTTTTGCTGGAAACAGAGACAGGTCGGGCCAGGCTGGTGCCACTGAGTTATTAATTAACCCATGGGCAAGAAGTAGTGGTTGGGCCAGTGCAAATATGTCTAGAGTTAGAGGACTGGAAGCAATTTGGGGTAATATTGCCGGAACTGCTTTTACTCCTAAAACTCAATTGATATTTGCAAATACACAATGGCTAAAAGGTACAGGTACAAATATTATGTCCTTTGGCCTTTCACAACGTGTAGGCGAAGTTGGTGCGTTTAGTCTTTCGGTTATGTCAATGTCGTTTGGCGATATCGATATTCGTACCGTTGATAATCCTGATGAGTCTCAAGGAACCTACAACCCAAGCTTAATGAATATTGCCATTGGTTATTCAAAAGCTTTTTCAAATAGCATTTATGCAGGTGTACTTGTTAAGGTAATATCAGAATCAATTGCTGATGTAAGTGCTGTTGGAGTAGCCATTGATGCTGGTATCCAATATGTAACTGGTGCTGATGAGCAAATTTCATTTGGTATCGCACTTAAAAATGTAGGACCAAAAATGATGTATTCGGGTGATGGACTTTCTTTACGGACTATAATATCTGGACAAGAAACTTCTTTTACTCTTGAACAACGATCAATGTCGTTCGAAATGCCTGCTCAACTAAATATTGGCGCAGCCTATGATTTTTTGTTTCCTAAGGACTATCGACTAACCGCGGCAGGTAATTTTACCTCTAATTCGTTTAGTCAGGATCAATTTTCATTTGGACTTGAATTCAGCCTAAAGGAATATGTTCAACTTAGAAGTGGTTATACATATGAAAAAGGAATGTTCGACGAAATTACTTCATCAGAAAACATTAATATTAATAATGGACTAAGCGCTGGATTAAGTGTTCAGGTACCTTTAAGCAAAGAAAAAGGAAGCTTTATTGGTATAGATTATACCTATCGTGAATCGCAAAGTTTCAATGGAAGTCATACCATGGGAATTATTTTTAATTTCTAAAAATTTAATACTGTAAAAAAACATACTATTTTTGCAGATTCTATTAAAGACCCTTAATTCACTTTAAGGGTCTTTTTATCTTATTATTATCAAACAAAAAAGACGTTTACACATGTCTGAAACTAAATATTTCACAGAAGAAGGATTAAAAAAACTTCGTGAGCAAATTAAGTATCTCACAACAATTGAGAGGCCTAAAATATCACTGCAAATTAGTGAGGCCAGGGACAAAGGTGATTTGTCTGAAAATGCTGAATACGATGCAGCAAAAGATGCACAGGGTATGCTTGAGTTAAAGATCTCTAAATTACAATCGATCTTACGGAATGGGCGAATAATAGATGAATCCAAAATGGATGATAGTAAAGCTTATATACTATCGACAGTTACTATTAAAAATACCCGGAATAATTCTACTATGAAATATACACTTGTTCCCGAAGAAGAGGCGAATCTTAAGGAAGGTAGAATCTCAGTGGAATCTCCAATAGCAAAAGGATTGTTAGGAAAAAAAGTTGGCGATACCGCTGAGATAACTGTTCCCGCCGGCACAATTACTTTTGAGATAATTGATATATCACGATAAATATTTCAAACATGGCTACAATTTTTACAAAGATAATTAATGGAGATATTCCATCGTATAAAATTGCTGAAAATGAAAGCTATTATGCATTCCTCGACATCAACCCTCTGGCTAAAGGGCATACTCTTGTTATTCCAAAAAACGAAACCGACTATATATTAGATATTGATGATGAAGAATTAGGAGGACTGATCATCTTCGCTAAAAAGGTTGGTCGTGCCATCGAAAAGGTTGTTGATTGTAAACGTATTGGGATAACGGTAATTGGACTTGAAGTTCCTCATACGCATATACATCTTATTCCCATTAACTCATTATATGATATGGATTTTAAGCAACCTAAGCTTAGTTTCTCTCATGAAGAAAATCAGGAATTGGCAAGTAAAATAGTTGCAGCGTACCATTCAATGTAGTTTCAAATTAATATACAATTGAAATCCACTTTCATTGATGGTGGATATTCTTTAATACGCCCTTGTATTTATTCCCTCAATATAGTTTATAAACGATTGGTTAACAACTTTGTTACCTCCTGGTGTTGGGTAATTACCTGTAAAATACCAATCTCCAGTATGATTAGGGATAGCTTTGTGAAGATCTTCAATACTTTGATATATAACTTTAACTTCTGCTTTAATGCCTTTCGTTTTAACCAGTTCAGCAACTTTATTTGAGATCTGTGCAGCTTTAAAAGGTTCGTATATTTCTTTCACATAATTTATAATCTCTTCCTTTGGAAGATTTTGCTGGGCTTTCGATTTATTATATAATTCGTTAATTATGTGATCTTGCTTAGTATCTTTAAGAAGTTCAATAGCAGCATTAAAAGCCACAAAATCACTTAATCTTGCCATATCAATTCCATAGCAGTCAGGATATCTTATTTGAGGTGCCGATGATGCTATCACAATTTTTTTAGGATGAAGTCGATCCAGTATTTGAATAATGCTTTGTTTTAATGTTGTTCCACGAACAATGGAGTCGTCAAGAACAACAAGGGTGTCAACACCTTTTCGTACCACACCATAAGTCACGTCGTAAACGTGTCCAACCAGATCGTCTCTCTGATTGTCCTGTGTAATAAATGTACGTAATTTAACATCCTTTACAGCGATTGATTCAACCCGTGGCTTATTACTAAAGAAAACATCTAACATCTCTGCTGATATATTATCCTTGTTTTTAAGGATTTTCTCTTTAATCATATCAGAAGAAAATGAATGAACCTGATCCATCATCCCTTGAAATGCAACCGAAGCAGTGTTGGGTATATATGAGAAAACAGTATTTCTTATGTCGTAATCAATTTCTTTAAGTATGTTAGGTGTGAGCAACACACCAAGTTTTTTACGTTCTTGATATATGTCTTTATCCGTTCCTCTTGAAAAATATATTCTCTCAAAGGAACACGCTTTTTTTGGCTTTGGTTCAATAAATCTTTCTATTTCTACAGAAGCATCCTTTTTAATTATTAGTGAATGCCCTGGTTCGAGTTCTATTACATCCTTCTCGCTTAAATTAAATGCAGTTTGAATAACCGGGCGCTCTGAGGCAGCAACAACAACTTCATCATCAATATAATAGAATGCCGGGCGTATACCATTTGGATCGCGCATTATAAATGCATCGCCGTGTCCCAATAATCCACCAATAACATATCCACCATCCCATTTTTTGGCCGACTCATTTAAGATACTCTGGATATTTATTGTTTTAATAATATGGTTTGTAATTTCCTTTTTGCTTAATCCAAGTTTCTTGCCTTGAGTATAAAGAAGTTGATTTTCTTCATCCAAAAAATGACCAATTTTTTCAAGAACTGTAACTGTGTCTGATGTTTCAACAGGGTATTGGCCTAAATCAACCAATTGCTCAAATAACTCACCTGTGTTGGTCATATTAAAGTTACCAGCTAGAACAAGATTACGCGTTTTCCAATTATTTGATCTTACCAGTGGATGGAGATTACTAATATTATTTCCCCCAAAAGTACCGTAACGCAAGTGCCCTAAAAATAATTCACCGGTAAAGTCAGCATTTGCTTTTAACCAGTTTACATCAGCTAGTCTTTTCGGATTCCCCTTGGTAGCTTTTTGGATGTTGTCGTAAGCCTTATTAAACAAATCTTTTATTGGAGTCGATTCGTTTGAACGAAGTCTGCTGATATAACGTTGTCCGGGTTTAAGGTCTATTTTTACTTCAGCAATTCCTGCACCGTCTTGTCCTCGGTTATGCTGCTTTTGTAGTAGGAGGTGTAGTTTCTGCAACCCATATACAGATGTACCATATTTTGAAAGGTAATATTCGAGAGGCTTCCGTAATCTAATTAAGGCGATGCCACATTCGTGAGTTATACGATCGCTCATTGTTTGTGCAGAATATTTATAAATTTGTGGCAAAAGTAAGAAAAAGATGATTCAAATAAGATGTTCCAATGAATATGATGCAGAAGCAATTGTTGGCTTCCAGCTAAAAATGGCCAAAGAAACTGAGGGAGTTAACCTTCACGAAATTGCTGTAAATAATGGGGTTAATGCAGTTTTTAATGATCCACACAAGGGTACCTACTACGTTGCTACAGATGATGATAAAATTATCGCATCATTATTATTAACTCCTGAATGGAGCGACTGGCGTAATAGTTGGGTAATGTGGATTCAGTCGGTATATGTTGTCCCTGAAAGTAGGGGTAAAGGAGTTTTTAAGAGTATGTACAAGTATATAACTAATATGGCTAAGGAAAGTAGCAAAATTGCCGGTGTTAGATTATACGTTGATTTGAGTAACTCATCAGCACGTAATGTTTATGCAAAACTTGGTATGGTTGGCGATCATTATCAATTATTTGAATGGATGAAATGATTTTAACTGAAACTACCTTATTTCATTGTTGACTTAATAGATTTATTTAGTTTTACATCCTATTAAAATGAACTATTTGATTATAAATAAAATACTTTACCATTATGAAGAATATCATTATAACCATTTCCATTTTTGTATTTAGCGTTGCAATTACACTAAATCTTTCAGCTCAATCGGCTGATAAAAGTGATTGGGCAGGCGGATACCCCGAAGGATGTACCTCAATTACCGTTGGCAAAAATGCTAGTTTTGATGGTTCAGTTATAACATCACATACGGATGATAGCCATCGTACACGGTCGTGGATTGATATTATACCGGCAAGACATCATTCAAAAGGTGAAAAGGTTATAATGTATAAGCGTGTTAAAAATGATTCGCTAGCAATGCCTGCATACGGTCATAAGGAAGTTGGAAGCATACCTCAGGTAAGTTATACTAATGGGTACATTAATACAGCATATCCAAGTCTTAACGATAAACAACTGGGAATAGGAGAATCAACCTTTGGAGGACGCGAAGAGTTACAAAGCGATGCCGGGATTATTGATTGCCAGCGTCTCTGTCTGCTGATGCTGGAGCGTGAATCAACAGCACGAGGAGCGATTAAAGTTGCCGGAGAATTACTAAAAGAATACGGGTGGAATGATTACGGTGAAGTACTAACCATAGCCGACAAAAATGAAGTATGGCATCTGGAAATAGTTGGGCCAGGAAAAGGAAAGGTTGGAGCCGTATGGGTTGCCCAGCGTGTCCCTGATGGACATATATCGGTTAATGCTAATGCAAGTACAATCAAGCAGATTAACCTTAAGGATGAAGATCATTTTTTGGCCTCTGATAATGTTTATGATGTTGCCAAAGAAAATGGGTGGTGGAATCCAAAAGAAGAATTTTATTTTTGCTATGCATATGCACCACATAGTCGTACATCACCAGCTTCCCGACGACGCGAATGGAGAGTGTTTAACCTTCTTGCTCCATCTCTAGGCCTTGATCCAAATGATAAAGATTATCCTTTTTCTGTTAAACCAGATACTTTGGTTACACTCGAAAATCTAATGAATGTGTTTAAAGATTATTACGAAGGCACTCCATTTGATATGACAAAAAATCTAACAGTAACCGATAAGGAAGGCAAAACTGTTATTTCACCGTTAGCAAGTCCACATATGCCTTATGATGCGAATAATCTGCACAAAATAAATGGGGGATGGGGTCCACTAGGAGAAAGAACAATCGCCAGATGGTATACCATGTATGCAACAATTATACAATTAAGAAATTGGTTACCCGATGAGATTGGTGGTGTAGAATGGTTGGCAATGGACAATGTTGCAACATCTATTTATGTGCCCATTTATGGCTGCGTAACCGATTTGCCTGAGCCATATAAAACACCGGGAAGAATAAACGGTTATACAATGAATTCAGCATGGTGGATATTTAACCGACTTGGAACTCTTACTTCACAGCGATGGGGTGAAATGCGCCATGATGTTGATGCTGTTTGGGAGCCCATGCAGCTTAAACTTATTGAAAATCAAAAAAATATTGACAGTCAGGCTTTGGATCTTTACAAAGAAAATAAGAAAGATGCTATTGAATTTCTGAATTATTACTCAAATGAACAGGGAGAAAAAGTTATGAAAGAAGCCATCAAACTTGGTGATTTCCTCTGGACTAAATATGATGAGAAGTTTTAGTTCAAAGTTTAGTGTTTTGCCTGCCTGACGGCGAGGCAGGGGTTCACAGTTTTGTTTTTTTTCAAAAGCCTTTAACTCTCATTTAGTTTTGATTTGGATTGGTCAATAATTTCACGTGCAGCATTATCTGTGCCTAGCATAATTGCAATCCAACGAGTTGATTCTTTTTGTTCCAATACAATTTTCACAACCATTGTTAAAGGTACCGAAAGGAACATGCCAACAGTACCAAGTATGTATCCCCAGAAAATCAATGAAATGAACACCACTAATGTGCTGAGACCAAGACCTTTTCCCATCAATGGTGGTTGTATTACATTTCCCACAATCATATTTATTGCAACATAAGAAACGGCTGTCCATAATGCACCGCCTGTACCCAACTGAATCGCTGCAAAAACAATGGCCGGAATGCTTGCTACAATTGATCCAATATTAGGAATAAAATTAAACATAAACGCCAATAGCGCCCACAATATGGCATAATCTATACCAATAATTATTAATGAAAAGTAAACTAAGACTCCCGTTAATAAACTAATTATTGTGGTTAACCCAAGGTATTGTCGTATACTTTGTTCAATTCTTTTAAAATATGTGATTGCTCCGCCTGTAGTGCTTGTTATGGCTTTAATTTTGAGGTTGAAACTGTTTAATTCCAAGAGCATGAAAATTAAAATAAATATTATCAGGAACATATTACTCATAAGGCTTCCAATAGCTCCTAAAAATGATGCACTCATATTCATGATACTGTTAGGGCTTATATAACTCTCAAGTTTTTCAACAGACATGTCAAACCCCATTCCATGTAGGGTTGAGAAAAGTGATGACATTATTTCGTTTAACCTTTGTGCATAAATAGCACTATTATTTGAAAACTTAACTATCGATCGTCCCATAACCTCCCCTAACCCAAATAGGATTCCAAGGATGGACATAAGCACTAATGCAACAGCCAAACCGTTTGGCACTTTTTTACTCTCAAGCCATCTTATGGGCTGAGCGCAAACTATTGTAATAAAAAGTGCAAGTAAAACCGGAGTAATAATTGATGATGCATACATCACTACCCCGATAATAATTAAAAATGCTGCAAAGGTTACAGCTGCATTTGAAGATTGCCGTGTAATAGAGTTATCCATACTGTCTTTTATTTCATATGAAAAATCACAAAACGAATGAGTTATTAAAAGTATAAATAATTAAGATCTAAAAATATTAGCAGAATTAAAAAAACTATTTTATTTCACTACCATTTGTAACATCATCAACAGGAGAAACAAAGCAGAGTTTTCCATCTTTATCTTCAGCCATTAGTATCATTCCTTGTGATTCAATTCCCCGTAATTTTCTGGGAGCCAGATTAACCAAAATGCTCACTTTCTTGCCAACAATATCTTCGGGTTTATAGTATTCGGCAATTCCTGATACAACAGTTCGCTTATCAATACCCGTATCAACCAGTAGTTTTAGTAGTTTCTTTGTTTTTGCAACTTTTTCAGCTTCCAATATGGTTCCTGTTCTAATGTCCATTTTCACAAAATCATCAAACTCAATGGTTGGTTTTGTGGGAGTTGCAGGCTCGGCTTCTTCATTTTCTTTTTTAGTTTCCAGTAGTTTCTGAACCTGATGTTCAATTGTGCTGTCCTCAATTCTCTCAAAAAGCAACTCCGGTTTGTTCAATTGGTGACCTGCTTTCAATAAATCAGACTTGCCGGCATCTTTCCATTTTAATCCACCTATGTTAACCATTTTTTGTAATTTATCAGATGTAAATGGAAGGAATGGCTCACATAGTATTGATAGGTTGGCAACAATCTGTAACGAAACATTTAGTATTTGCTTTACCTTTTCAGGATCGGTTTTATAGATTTTCCATGGCTCCATATCGGTTAGATATTTATTGCCAAGTCGTGCCAGATTCATCAACTCACTAAGAGCTTCTCTAAACCTGTATCTTTCGATACTGCTCGAGACTATCTCAGGATATTTGGCTATCTCTTTTAAGGTATTTATAGATTCTCCATCAAGATTATCACAATCAGGAACAATACCATCAAAATACTTTTGGGTAAGCACTAACGTACGATTCACAAAATTGCCAAATATTGCCAATAACTCATTGTTGTTTCTCGCCTGAAAATCTTTCCATGTGAAGTCGTTATCCTTAGTTTCGGGAGCATTTGCTGTTAATACATAACGTAATACGTCCTGTTTGTCAGGAAACTCTTCGAGGTATTCATGAAGCCATACTGCCCAATTACGGGAAGTTGATATTTTATCATTTTCCAGATTTAGGAATTCGTTTGCTGGTACGTTTTCAGGCAAGATGTAACTGCCTTCTGCTTTAAGCATTGCAGGAAAAATGATACAATGGAATACAATGTTATCCTTGCCAATAAAATGAAGCATCTTCGAATCTTTATCTTTCCAATATGGTTCCCAGTCTTTTCCTGTTTTTTCTGACCATTCCTTGGCAGCAGATATGTATCCAATGGGTGCATCAAACCAAACATATAGCACTTTACCTTCTGCATCTTCAATTGGTACTTTTACGCCCCAGTCAAGATCACGTGTAACAGCTCTTGGTTTTAAACCCTGATCAACCCACGACTTTACCTGTCCGTAAACATTGGGCTTCCAATCATCTTTATGTCCTTTAATAATCCATTCCTCAAGCCATGGTTCATATTCATCCAATGGTAAATACCAATGTTTTGTTTCCTTGAGGACAGGAATATTACCGCTTAATGCTGATTTAGGATTTATTAATTCAAGAGGGCTTAATGACGTGCCACAATTTTCGCATTGGTCGCCGTAGGCTTTTTCAAACCCGCAATGTGGACAAGTTCCTGTAATATATCTATCAGCTAAAAACTGCTTATTATCTTCATCGTAATATTGCATATTCGTTTTTTCAATAAACTTTCCATCATCGTAAAGTTTTTTGAAAAATTCGGAAGCAGTTTCATGATGAATGGGGGCAGATGTACGTGAATACACATCGAAAGAAATTCCAAAATCTTCAAATGATTGTTTTATTATACCATGATATTTATCAACAATATTCTGTGGTGTAACGCCCAATTGTCTGGCTTTAATAGTTATAGGAACGCCATGCTCATCCGATCCGCCAATAAATAACACATCTTTGTTATTCATTCTGAGGTATCGTACATAAATATCAGCCGGAACATAAACTCCTGCAAGGTGACCTATATGAATTGGTCCATTGGCGTATGGAAGTGCCGATGTTATGGTGTATCTCTTAATGTCGATCATTTCTTTTGGTTTATTAATCAGTTTATTAGCGATTTTATTTTGAAAATAATGATTGGTTTTGGTATAGAGGTATAAGGGGAATAATGGTTAATTAGAATAGCATGCATCTATGATTTTAGTTGCACTAATCTATTTTTATAATTAGTTTTCATTACCCTATAACTTTATATCCCTACTACCCAATTTCCAATTTCCTTTTTACCCTCAACACTTATCCTACTTGAAACTATCATTTAAAAAAATTCAGTAATTTCGGCAAAGTTAACCAATATGTTCAAAATGATAAGTCCTCCAATTCTAAAAAAGGGAGATAGGATCGGTATTGTTGCTCCAGCTCGTAAAATAGCAGAAAGAGATCTGTTAGTTTCATTTGATATTATTCGTCAAAACGGATATGAAGTTGTATTTACCGATAATCTTTTTGCAGAAGAAAATCAGTTTGCCGGCAGCGATGATCTGAGAGCCAATGAATTACAAATTATGCTTGATGATGATTCAGTCAAGGCAATTATGTTTGCTCGAGGTGGTTATGGAGGTGTCCGCATTATCGACAAGATTGATTTTTCGAAGTTTGTTGAAAATCCAAAATGGTTAATAGGATATAGCGATATTACTGTTTTTCACAGTCATATATCTCGTAACTTTAGTATCCAAACACTCCATGCAACTATGCCAATTAATTTCAATGAAAATGATGAAACTGCGTTGGAATCTTTATTTAATGTGCTTCAGGGATCGTTAATAAATGTTGAATTTGAAAGTAATTCATTAAATAGAATAGGAAATACGGAAGGTTTATTAACAGGAGGTAATTTATCTGTATTATACAGTTTGTTAGGCAGTTGTTCATTCCCTGAGACTGATGGTAAAATTTTATTTTTGGAAGATTTGGATGAGTATTTATATCACATCGACAGAATGATGCTTGGATTAAAGCGTGCCGGAAAACTTGAAAATCTTTCCGGATTATTGATTGGTGGAATGACCAAAATGAATGATAATGATATCCCTTTTGGAAAAACAGCAGAAGAAATAATTCGTGAAGCAGTTGATGAATATAATTATCCCGTTTATTTTGGATTTCCAGCCGGACATATTGAAAATAATATAGCTTTGGTAATGGGCCGTAAGGTAAGCATTATCTATGATCAACAAAAAAACGTGTATACTCTAAGATAGATTATTTTTGTCGATTCTTAAAGATTTTAAAGCATGCAAGATCCATTTGAGTCAGCATTTTACGATTATTTGAACGGAAAAGAATCCGCCGAAATTACTGTCCATTGCAACAAAGGTGAAGTCGAAATAATCCCCATTTCTTATTTTTTCAGGGAGTATAACGGAATGCCTGAACTAGAAAAAAAAGCATTGAGTTTAACCAATGGAAAGATACTGGATATTGGTGCAGGTTCTGGAATTCACTCCCTGTATCTTCAATCAGAAGGAAAGGATATTACATCTCTCGATATAAAGCCGGGGTTTGTTGAGGTAATGAAAAAACGGGGACTAAAAAATGTAATTCTCTCAGATATTTTTGACTACAAAGATGGTAGATACGATACATTGTTGATGCTAATGAATGGTATTGGTTTTACTAAAAACTTTGAAGGACTGTCAGCATTTCTTAAACAAGCTAAAGAACTTCTGGTACCAGGGGGGCAAATATTATTGGATTCTTCAGATTTGCTTTATTTATATGAAGATGAAGACGGTTCTTATTCAATTAATCTTAATGATAACTATTACGGCGAAGTTGAATATATAATAGAATACGAAGGAGTTAAGGGAAAACCGTTTAATTGGCTTTACATTGATTTTGATAATTTGGCCATGCATGCTGAACAAGCCGGGTTTAAATGTGAGCTAATTTTTGAGGATGACCACTTCAATTATTTGGCAAGATTGTATTGATTTTTGGATGAATTCAAGGTTACTCATCTAAAGTAAAAAAGTCCTCCACATTGTTGTATTTGGGAATAATAACATATTTACCTGTGCGATCAATATACCCCCATAATTTATCAACCCTTGCTCTACATAATCCATTGTGGAAATCATGTATCATTATAAAATATTGTTAATTATTGAGTCAATTATATTATTATCAGCTTTCTAATAATTCTATTGTTTTTTGTATTGATAAAAATCAAATAATAACCAGGTAAGAGAGATGAAACATCTATCACATTATTTCCATTATTAATATATTGGTTAATAAATGTAGTTCCACTAATATTAGAAATCCTGATTTCTGATTCATCTGATGTATTCTTTGTAAGAACAGTGAGTTTATCGTTTGCCGGATTCGGATAAATTTGTGCTCCGGCAAAATCCAGTTTATTATCTACACCTGTATTGTTAACGTCAATAATAACAAAGCTTGTGTCAGAATGATTATAGCCATCAAAAATTTGATACTTGAAATAATCAATACCTGAAAATCCGGGATCTACGTAATATGAAAATGAACCATCTGCAGATAATGATAGTTCACCATGAGATGGGTATTCGGTAACTTCTGCATTCATATATTTGCCATCAATATCAAAATCATTGCTTAGAATTCCATCTATTGTTTCAATAGCCAAACCATTGCTATGATCGATAACATAATTATCACAAACAGCAATAGCATTGGCATTGAATTGGGAAATATTACTTGTTATAAACTGAAGGCTTTGTTTTTCAACTTCTTCAACATTTTCCACAATACTCCAGACTTCCCACATATATCTTCCGGAAGTTTCAATAATACAGTTGTTATGCAAAATCGAGAAAGCAATACCATCAGAAATAGTGTCTTCGGTTTCAGATGTACTTCGGTCATCATGAATAACAGACATTGTACTTGGGTCAATAACCTGTAACAGCGACCATGGCAATCTTATCTCAATGTCTTCATTACTAATAATTACAGCGTCATTACTAGACGAAGGCATTTCGGTACGCCGTAATTCCAGATCACCAATATATTGTATTTCATGATTGGGTTGGTTATTTTTCCATCTAACAATATTCCAGGGTGCTCCATTAGTAGGGATTGAATGATAGAGTTGTTCAGGAGGTGATATTCCATGCCAAATACCGAAAAGATCATAGGCTTGAGTAACAAATAGTTCGGCTGAAAAGTTGGTTATTTTAAGAAGAAATTCAGCTCTATTGTTAATGGCTTCCCCTCCCGGTAAAATGGCTTCACCTAATTCGAAAGAATATGTATCAATGGCAAGCCAAATAGTATCTATGTCAGTTAGTTCGTTTTTTATATTTAGTTTGAGGCTAAAAAAACTAAAGTCTGTTTTTATGGAAACCTCACTGATTGGACATGTGTCGTTAAAAGTTTCAAATGTTTGGAAAGGGGTATTATTACTTTCAAATTTTTTAAGACCAAAATTTTGTTCGGCTGCGGTAATGTTATGCCACAAAACTCTTCGCTCAGGATTAAAATCAATGGGGTCGGTAATCCAGGTGCGCTTAAACCATTCGTCAATCCAAGCAAAATACATTCCTCCTCCGCACCCTGACTCCACAATATTATTCATCATTCGGATTGTAAATATACCCTGTTCCAACTCACTCATTCCTCCATGGTGCATGCCTGAAGATGAATAATGTGCACTTCCCCAACTGGAGGGAACCCCATATTCGGCAATAATAAGAGGGTAACGGTTATAATGGTTTTTTAAGTCAGATAGATAACCCAGATAACTATTTTGGCCAATGTAATCCTCAAAGCTTTGGTAAACAGGATCATTGCTAATGAAATCCGGGTAGTAAGGATAAGCGTGGTATGTGGCGAAGTAACCTGCCGGGGCCAATGAAAAATCGATTTCTGCAAGATCAATATGTACAGTATCCTCCCATCCAATTTCTGTGGGATGTTCAATAGGGTCGAGGGTTGGCCAGTTTGAGTAGCTTACCGGACGTTCAGTTTGGTATTGTTGTCGTTCGTATTTTACCAAATGATCAAGCCGTGCAGTTATCCAAATTTCTGATGGATTTCCAGCATCTAATGAAAAAACCTCACCGTTAAATGATGTTTGATTACTGTGTAATTCGTTTGTAATCATCACCTCATCAGGATGTGTTTCACGACCAATAATATAAGCAAAAATCCATTTTGATGCATCGGTGTTATAATTCCCAAAGGCTTTGCCAAACCTAGGTTCAATGATTTTATTTCCATGAATGCAATCAATTACTTCTTCTAACATCAAATTAAAAGTATCTGTGAGATAATACAAGTCTTTATTATAACCTTCAAGTTCTTCATCTAACCAAACCCCATGAAATACATATAGAGGACTTTGTTGGTTTTGTAAATTAAATGAGTCAAGAACCTGATAAAATCGAGGATAGTGGAGAGTATAAATTCGAATATTGTTAAACCCGGATTCCTTTATTTCTTCAAACCAATTCCAGTATTGTTGTCTTGATGCAGCAAGCTCACCCGGAAAAGTTCCCGGTATTGAAACTCCAAGATTTACTCCGTTTAATAAAACAGGTGAGTAACTATGCCCATTCCATATGGTAAGCGATTTGTTATTCGTTGAAAAAGGAATATTGTTATCAGGATTACAATCGAGTTCCTGACCAGAAATATTAGTAAATATTAGTAATAGAATTGTAGCTATGTATAGTACTTTCATAATTGAAAAATTAGTATTTCGAATTTTATAAAATTAATTATAATTTTGAATTGAATTTCAATAGAACAATTAACTTTACACCATGGCTCAAAATAAACGAAGATTTGTTTTTAATCTAGTTATAATTTTAATTGTTTTAATCCCGGTAATAATGTTAGTAGGATGGCTATTAACACCTAAAAAAACGACTAATATACTCATAGTAGACAAAACTGTATTAACTAAGGATGCTTATGAACATAAAGGATTGATCTGGACACTTAAACATCGTAAATATGTAAAACCTGACAACAATTTCTACAACTTAGATGAAGACTACTTAGGTTTTTTTCCTAAGTCGGATAAGCAATTTGAAATCAATGATCTCAAAAATCTTACCTTAAGTCAAATTGATAGTATTTCGGATACAATTAATATGGTTTACTATACCGACACTTACGGTATATACCACAATGAATGGTATTCCGACTCACTACAAAGTGAACACTCAAAGAAGGTTTATGGCGGATTAGATATTAAAGATTATGAGTTATTAAGGAAGATGAAAGAGAAGAAAAAGCTTATTTTGAGCGAATTTAATTTAATAGCAAACCCAACTTCAATAGCCGTTAGAAGCAAGGTTGAAAATCTATTTGGTTTTCAGTGGACGGGATGGACTTTAAAATATTTTGAATCGTTGGACACAGCTACTAATCACGAATTGCCAAATTGGGTGATTAATAACTTTATGGAACAGCATAATGGTCGTTGGCCATATACTAAATCAGGAATCGTATTTGTAAATGAAGATGAAACTATCTTTATCATGCAAAATGAAGATCATCTTAAACACGAAACACCTATTATTACTTCAACAACTTATGCTCACGAGAAGTATAATATTCCTGCTACAATTAATTATCCCTATTGGATAGATATTAATTATGTATCCGACAGTGTTAATACTGTACTAGCAAATTATAATATTAATACCACTGATGATGGTGATTCATTATTGAGTTATTATAATATTCCATCGAGGTTTCCGGCAGTTTTTGCCCATACAAGCAATTATCAATTCTATTATTTTGCAGGTGATTTTTGCGATAATGAAATGCCAATGATTACAACATATTTTAAAGGAATTACATGGTTGAAGCGTTGGCTAATGGAAAGGAGTGACCTAAATAATAGAGAGTTATTTTTTTGGAATTACTATTACCCAATGATTAAAGTGATAATGAATGATAATTATGATCAATTAAAAAATAGCAAAAAGATTAATTAGTTTTTTTTGCAAAACCCTGCCTTACCATTTTGCCCCATCCTGTTTTTTTCATTATAAAGAAATCGAAATTACCTTTTATTCCCCACCAGAGTACTAAAGGATGATAGATTATAGGCTCAATCAGTACATTAATAAATAGTTTAAAAATGTCCCGTTTCTTTTCGTATCTGTGAAATGTTTTTTCCTCAAATAATATAGCAGCCGTTGACAGTGAAACAGCAAATGAATAAACAAAAACCAATAAGAAGATAAAGAAATCCCAATTTGGTGCTCCCAACAATGCAATAATTATGAAATATAATATACCAAACAACTCAAAAATGGGCGCTAACCATTCAAAGAAAAACCAATAAGGATAACCCAATAGGCCCATGCTCCCATAAGTGGGGTTGAAAAAAACTTTCTTATGTAGAAATAGAGTTTCAATTGTACCACGTGTCCATCTGTTACGTTGACCGCCTAATACTTTTAAAGTTGTTGGTACTTCGGTCCAGCAAAGAGGATCGGGCACATATTTTATTTTATATTTGAGATTGTTTTCGGCCATGTAACGCCTCATTCTCACAACCAACTCCATATCTTCGCCTACTGTTTGGGCAAAGTAGCCTCCGCATGCAATGGCAATTTCTTTGTCGAATAAACCAAGTGCGCCTGAAATCAGTAATAGTCCATCAAGTTCGCTCCATCCAATTCGTCCCATTAAAAATGCACGTGTATATTCCAGTACCTGAAATCTGGCCCATAAATTTGTTGGAATGCGCACATCACGAATTTGTCCATCTTCAATAATACATGAATTAGCTACCCTAACCGATCCGCCGGTGGCTATAACTCTTTTCGACTTCTCCTCAATAAATGGCTTTACAAGTTTAAGTAAGGCATCCGACTCAATTATTGAATCAACATCAATTGCAACAAAAAAATCGTTATTCGATATGTTTATGCCTGCATTTAAAGCATCTGCTTTTCCTCCATTTTCCTTATCAACAATCAGTAAGTTTGCAAACGAACTATTTCGAGATTTATATACTCCTCTAATTTTCTGACAATCGAGATAATAATAATGAGCATAATCTACCTTTTCCAGATCGTATGCTTCGATGGCTTTGTTTAAGGTTTCGTCTTTACTCCCATCATTAACAACAATCACTTCAAAATCGTGATAAAAAAGAGACATTAAGGCTCTTATATTATCTACAATTGTAACCGATTCGTTATAGGCAGGTGCAATTAATGAAATAGAAGGAGCAAAAGGAGATGAGATAATCTCATCATACTTCGCATAGCTGCTCTTCTTCATATATTTACGCAATGCTATTGCTGATATTAAAGAAAGAAATATGTATGATGCAATAATGGCTACAACATAAACTAGTATTATATTTTCCAGAATTAATCGTATTATTTTAAAGAAATCATACATACTAAATTCTTTTATCAGTGATGTGTAATAGTATATCATCAAGCTCAGGCTTCAATTCCTTAACAATAATTTCGGCCTGTCGTTTTCCAGAAAAGCTAATGTTATAAAGGGTTTTAAGTGCTACTAATCTAATGCTAAAATCATTATTAAGTAATATGGATTCTTTAAGGAAATCTATTTGGTTTTCATGTGGTGTTTTGCCAATAGAATATAATATTTCCAATTTATTTTTGTGGTTTTCGTTTTGAAAAGCTTTTGTAAGGTAGGTTATAAGTTCAGATAACCCTAACTCACCAACAGCTGAATAGGCTAATTTCCTAACAAGTTCATTGGGGTGACTGATTAAGGTAACTATTTCGTTTTTAGCATCATATTGCTTATATATAATTACCATTTTAAGCGCAAATATTACAACGGCATCATTTTCCAACAACAACCATTTCTTAAATGCAGGAATAGTAATATCATATTTTTTTACACTTGCATGAACATTTAATTGTTCCCAATCGGTAAAATACTTAACAATAAGATCAAGAAAGCCGAAGGGATTTTCTTTATTCAGTCTTACAAAAGCAATTGTAGCTTCCGATCGTAATTCATCGTTACGACTTACTAAATATGGTTTTATATAATATTCGGCATTTTCAATATCCATATTTGCTAATTCTTGAAAGCCCTTAATTTTTATATTCCATTTCCAACTCTTGGTTTTAGCGATTGATACCTTACCGAGCCGGAGGTTTATATATAATGCTCTTAGTTTATTAGCTATATCCCCTTCTAAACTATCGTGCAAATCAATAATTAATTCCACAAGAATATTTTTTCGTAGCATCGATCGCTGCTTGAAAAGTACAGAAGGAACAATGTTTTCATTTTGTTCTTTAAACAAATAATCAGCAATAATCTCATGATATCTATCCTTGAGGATACTAGTCTTTTTCTTACGATAATTCCCCCATATTCTACTTGTGAATATGACAACTAAAAGTACTACTGAGAGTAAAACAAAATAACCAATAAGCAGTACTACCATGAATAATACCAGATTACTGTATGAAAGAAAAAGTAAATATTTTCCAATACCTAATAGTGATGCAGGTAGGTGTTTATCCATCCAGATTTCGATTATGGAAACAATACTCTTTCTTTTATTCTTTAGATGTTTCAATTTTTCTCCCGAAAGGCTATCAGATTTTATTAATAAAGGACGAGAATTGCCATTATTGATATTGGTAATTTTATCAACACTATCATTAGAAGTTACAATACTTTCGGACGGGTTAATTGTTGAGGATTCGGAAATATCTGTTTTATTTTGTTTTTCTCTAAAGGTCAATAATTTATCATAATCTGAATCAAAACTTACCCTGCTGGAATTAACAAATTTCACAATAAAAGCATCAGGTACTTTATGTTTATTTATTACTAAAAATAATGTGTCGATTGCATTAATGAGTTCATTAAACTCATATATGGTATATTTATAATAATTCTTTTGGCGATATACCTCAATAGGTGTATCTAATTTTTTCACCTTTCTCAGAGAGTCGATAGATAGCTGTATTTTATAGCTTGATACTATTTGTATTTTGTAAACTATCTGATCTGAACTATTTTCAATTCTGTTTTCTGAGGCAAAAGCAATTATAGAGATAGCAAGAAATGCGATAGGAAATATAATATGTTTAATTACTTTGATCATTGGCTATTAAAAAAACAGATGTGTTTTTAATCCAAATGATAGTACATCCCTGTTATTATCTTTTTTGAACTCTTCATTTTGATACGCAAAATTTCCTTCTATAATTATACGATCAAAAATAAGATGCTGGTAACTAAACCTAATTCTATATTTATTTAATTTGTAAAGTTCGTAGTCACCAACATCATTGCCAGGGTCATCGGGCGTGCTACCGGTTCCTATATTTATGTTTAGAAAATTATCTTTTGAGTTGAAATAGCTTCTAAAATCAAGATAATATGATTGTTCAACATCTGAATTTTTAGGAGATAGATATGGTCTGAACGACACCCAGAAATTTCTAAAATAATATCCAATTGAGCCTGTATAAATCAATAGATCTTTTGTGCCACCAGTATCAAGTATAAATTGTAAATACCTTACTCCAAGCGAGGCCTCAAAGTTTTTCGGAAGTTTTTGGTAAAACTCAAATGCGGCTCTATATTTAGGAAATACCAAATTGGAAGAATATGCGAACGAAACATATGTATAATTGGTTTTGCTAATCTTAGGATATGCTTCAAGTTCATACTGAAATCCAGCTTCTTTTTCAAATATACTTTCATCCAGTTTAACAATATCACCAATATATGCCCTTGCAATAATTGGTCCCAGTGTAGTTTGCCTGGTATAGCTTAATGCAAATAAATTCCATCTGCGTGTCCATGGTTCATCAAAATACTCATAAGTATATTCCACCGACATCTTGTTTAGAATATTTGCATGCTTAAGCTTTCGCAATAGCTCAAGAGCATCTTTGTTTGACGGGTTAATAGCAAGTAATGCACGTATGTCGCGTTTTGCCTGTGAGGTTTGTCCCAGTTTAATTTCCAAGCTTACTTTTTTTGCGATAAAATTTTCATCATTTGGATAATAATTCAAAGCCTGATTGCATGTAAATAAAGCTAGGGCGTTATTTTCATCCCAAGTTTCAACATCTATTAGTCCATCCAATGCGTCATAATATTTTTTTCTAATTAAAATTATCTCATTAAATATTTTTCTTGAGGAGTCATAATTGTGTTCCCAGGCAAGGGTTCTTGCAATCAGTGTTTTAGCATCTAAATAATCAGGGTAATCGTCAAGAATATTTTGACTTATTTTTCGTGATAACTGTAATTCTTTATTATATGCTGCTTTCTGTGCGATGCTGAACAGTGAATCTGGATTACTAATTTTAATATCCTGAGCAAAAAGTGGATTCACATAAATGCTAAGTATTGTCAGTATTAAAATCAATAATGGTAATTTAGTTTTCATTGCTGATTTCTTAATAGTTTTTTAACTCTAATGCCCAATTCAAGTGGACTGAAAGGTTTAACAACATAATCATCTGCACCAAGGTCGAATGCTTTAAGTACTGTTTCCTCAAGACCTATTTTGGAGAGTACGATTATTGGAGTATCTAGTTTCAACTCACTGCGGATTAAAAAAATTAACTCTTGTCCATTCATAAATGGCATTAGCAAATCGGTAATAATTAAGTTGAACTTTTCGCTTCTCAATAGCTCTGAAGCTTCTTTACCATCTTTAGCTGTAATAACAGTATAACCATCTCGGGTAAGTTTAAACTCAATGGTTTTTAATAGCATGTAATCATCTTCACAAACCAGTATGCGCATTATTTGATATATTATAAGTTGTAATCAATTTTTATTTTATCAGTAACTTGATGGCATTCATCGCTTACATTTTTAAATAAATCTTTAATTTCTGCGATGTTTATATTTTCAAAACTATAGTTTTCAATATCATCCAGGTTTTTTGCAATACTTTGAACACCCACAAATGAAATTTCTGACGAATACTTATGTGCCAGAAATTTTAATTCCTCCCAATTTGATTGATTAATTGCATTTTCCATGTTTTGCAATACCATTGGAGTATTAACTACAAAATAACTTAACATTTCTTTGATAAATGTTTTATCACCACCAGTAAACTCTTCAAGATATGATAAGTTATACTCAATAATTTTATTTTCGTTAAAAGTATTGTTTTTTTGGGATGTTTTGGATTGTTTTCGTGTTAAATATTTATCGCAAACCACCTTAATACTTTCACGATTAAATGGTTTAGAAATAATATCTTCCATTCCAAGTTCCAGAAATTCTTTTTGTTTTGCCGGGCTTATATGACTTGTAAAACCGATAACCGGAGTTGAATGATTCATATTGTTTACATCGGATTTAATTAGTTTTGTTGCATCTGAACCATTAAGTACAGGCATTTCAATATCCATCAAAATTAAATCATATTTATTTATGATGGATTTATCGATAGCTAATTGCCCATTTTCAACAATTGTGTAATTATTATTCAATTCCTGCATTATTCGTTCAATAACTAGTTGATTGAATGTTGAATCTTCGGCAATAAGTATATTAAGAGGCTCTGTATTTTCCATAAATTAGATTTTAGGTTTATCAAATGCTGTACCACGTTCAGTAAAAAGTTGTAATGCGCATAAATACAGCTGAATATAAAATCAACCCTTTTTAGTAAAGTGTAAAAATGAGAAAAATAGATTAATAATTACACACATTAATAATAATTCTATTTAATTAACTAAAGAATTTTTATAAATTTATCAAAAATAGATTACTATGGAACTGCAAAATGAACTTAGAAGACAACTTGAATCTGAAATAAAAAAGAACCAATCAATACTTGAGGGATGTGTTGATGCTGTTATTACAATAAATCAGGTTGGAATTATTGAGTTTTTCAATAAGGCTGCAGAAGCACTCTTTGGTTATAAACGTGATGAAGTAATTGGAAAAAATGTATTGATACTCACACCACCTGAATATCACTCAAGGCATGATGGATTTTTGAAAAGCTATTTGGATACAAAGGTTGCAAAAGTTATAGGATTAGGAAGAGAGGTAAATGCATTAAGGAAGGATGGAGTTGAAACTCCCATTTTGTTAACCTTAAGTGAGGCAATTGTTGATGGGAACTATATATTTACCGCATTTATAAAGGATTATAGAGAAAAGAAAAAAAACGAGGAAGAGTTAAGGAAGTTGTCGTTGGTAGCCAGTAAAACTGACAATACTGTAATTATTACTGATAAGCATCGTCAGATAGAATGGGTTAACGATGGTTTTACTCGAATGACAGGTTATTCGCTTGACGAGGTTAAAGGTTTAAATCCGGGGACTTTTCTGCAAGGGGAGGGGACTGATAAAATGGCTCTTGAGAGAATGAACGAAAAACTTAAACTCTCAACACCATTTACTGAGGAATTACTAAATTATAAAAAGAACAAAGAGCCTTTTTGGGTTTCAATAAACATTACACCCATCCTAAATGACCAGGGGGAGATAACCAGTTACATAGCAATTGAAAATGATATTACTGCAAAACGCCAGTTGCAGGATAACCTCGAAGAAAATCAAAACAGATTAATTGAAACACAAAAAATTGCCGGATTAGGCACCTGGGAATATCTTATATCAAATAAGAAAATTACCTGGAGCCCTGAAACTTTTAGAATATTTGGTGTAGAAATTAGTGAGAATGCCCCCGATTTTGATCACTATATTAGTTTAATCCATAAAGACGACAGAAGCAAGTTTATTAACTTCATCAGGGAAACTATTGTTGATATTAAAGAAAATGAAGTCGAAATCAGAAATGTACTATCCGATGGAAGTATCAGGTATACATATGGTCGCGCCAGACCAATATTGGAAAATGAAAAAGTGGTTAAACTTCTTGGTGTAGTTCTTGATATTACCGAAAGGAAACGGATTGAGAATGAGCTGACAAAAGAAAAAGAAAAAGCCGAAGAATCAACAAGGGCTAAGGAGATGTTTTTAGCCAATACAAGCCATGAAATCAGGACACCGATGAACGCCATAATTGGAATTTCAGAGCTTCTTAAAAAAACTAACCTTGATGAACAGCAACACGATTACCTGGATATAATTGAGAATTCAGCTGATAACTTACTTTATTTATTAAATGATATTCTTGATGTTTCTAAAATCGAATCTGGTAAACTTGAATTTGAGCAAACAGGATTCAAAATGATTGAGGTGATAAAAAGTGTTTTAAAATCATCAATGTATAAAGCTAAAACAAAGAACCTTGAGCTATTATGCAATTGTGAAAATGAGAATGATGGACTGATATTAATTGGGGATCCTGTGCGCTTAAATCAGGTGCTATTAAACCTTGTAAATAATGCCATTAAATTTACCGAGAAAGGAAGCATTTACATTAATTTATACATACTTAGTGAATCTGAAAACAAAGTAAAACTTAGTTTCAATGTTATTGATACCGGAATAGGTATACCTGAGGAAAAACAAAGACTAATTTTTGAAGACTTTCAACAGGTTGATACCAGTACTACCAGAAAATATGGAGGAACGGGATTAGGATTATCAATTAGTCGCAAACTTGTTAATTTAATGGGAGGAATGCTTAAAGTTGAAAGTGAAGAAGGTAAGGGGGCTCATTTTAGTTTTGAGTTGGATTTTGAACGTGGAACTCAAACGGATTTGGCTGATTCAAGCATTAATCACGATTCAAATTTTGAACAATTTGATCTCGAGAACAAGAGAATATTAATAGTCGAAGATCAGGAGTTTAACCTTCTGGTTGCTCAGCAAATTATCCGGCCCTATGGATGTATTGTAGATAATGCGTTTAACGGCAAAGAGGCCATAAATAAAATTACAGATAACAATTATGATTTGATTTTAATGGATATCCAAATGCCAATTATGGATGGAATTGAAACTACTCAGTTTATTCGTAACCATATGCCATTGCCAAAATCCAATATTCCAATTGTTGCTTTAACAGCAAATGCTATTAAAGGCGATAAGGAAAAGTATTTGAATCTGGGAATGAATAATTATTTGTCAAAACCATTTAAAGCCAATGATCTAATGTCTGCGATTGTTAAGGAGTTAAAGCTTGATTTATTGATTACTGAAAAGTTTGTTGAGGATAAAACAGATTTTGAAGTTGATAAATTATACGACTTATCACAAATAAAAGAAATGGCAGGAGGCGACTCAAGTTTTGTTGTATCAATGATTAAATCGTTTATCGAGCAAAGTAAAATGGCATTCGATGAGATCGATGTCACAATAAAAGCTCAAAATTATGAAGAACTTGCAAAGGTCTTTCATAAATATAAAACCATTTATTCTTTCATGGGTATAGGTTCAATATTTAATGAGTTTGTTAAACTTGAAGATATGGCGAAGTCAAGTCAGCCATGGGATGATATACTTAAGATTATTGAACGAATATCAAATAAATTGAATCAGGTTTATCTTGACTTGGATGATGAAACCGAATCTTAAAATTTATTATACACCAATTAAATTATTGAGGTGTATAAATAACTACTTACTTATTTGCTCTTAATTATAAGCCACAGATTAACAAATTTTTGATTGAAATCGCCAGAAATAATTTTCTCGAACTATACCTGTCTTCGATAGATATAACAATCTGTGCATTTTTGATTAAAAGAAGAGTTATACATTTTTAACTAAAATTAATTTTTTAATCTGTGAATCTGTGGCAAAATATTTTTCACATATTAATTGGCAGACTGATTGTATCTAAACGGTATAGTTATCTAGATGTTAAAATAAGTAACTAAATGTACACCTCAATTATATTAATCGATTAAAACTTTGCCATCTTCTTTCCTCGCTTTCAATAAAAGAATCAAATTTAGAAGGCTGCTCTATTTTAATAGAAATAGGCTTTTCAGTCTTTGGGTGGCTAAACCTCAGCTCCACAGCAGCTAAAAATAATCCCTTTCCCTTAAGTATGGGTCCTGTACCGTATTGTTTATCACCTACGATTGGGAAACCGTAATCAGCCATTTGAATACGTAATTGGTGAGTTCGGCCTGTATGAGGGTATAGTTCGACAAGTGAAACCCACTCGGTTTTTAGTGATCTGCCACGACTAATACACTTATAACTTGATAATGCCTCTTGTCCGTTAATGGAGGTATTTATTTCACCACTATCATTAATATTACCGGCAACAATAGCCCGGTATTTTTTATGGATTTTCCGTTTTTCAAGTTGCTGGCCAAGTAGCATAAGTGTTGAAGCCGTTTTTGCAACTAATAATAATCCAGATGTTGGTCTGTCCAATCTGTGAACAGGACGGGCCCACTTTAAAGCATCTGGTTCAGTTGAAATACTGATTTTTGATACTAAAGCATTTTGTATTGTTTTAAATTTGTTGCCACTAACTTCAATGCCGGCTGGTTTGTTTATTACCGCTAAATGTTCGTCTTCATAAACTACTTCAAGTTCTAGATCGTATGGTTTTGGTGGATTATGTTCAAGATCAATTAGAACTATTTCCTGACCTTCAACAATCCAACTTCCCGATGGAATCTTATTTCCATTAACTAACAACGCTCCTCTACTAATAATTTTCTTCATGCTGCTTCGTGAAGGGATTATTGTAAACACTTCTAATGCGTATTCCAATAAGCGAATTTTTGAAACTCCGGATGGAACAGTATGTTTTTGGATGATAAACATTTTTAAATTTTTCACTTGAAAAGCAACTATTGTATAGTTGATGTGATTTTTATTTTTTTAGTTTTCTTTTTTCAGAAAAGAAATTACTGAGAAGCTCGCTACACTCTTTTTCCATTACTCCACCAATGATTTCTGTCTCAGGATGAATAACAGGATCAGTCATTTTCGAATATCCTCTTTTTGCATCATGAGCACCATAAACAATTTTCCCTATTTGTGTCCAATATGATGCTCCTGCACACATTAAGCATGGTTCAAGAGTAACATAAAGAGTACATTCACGCAAGTACTTACCACCAATATAATCAGCTGCTGATGTGAAAGCCTGCATCTCTGCATGTGCTGTAACATCGTTTAATGTCTCGGTAAGATTATGTGCTCGTGCAATTATTTGATTAGCATAAACAATAACTGCCCCCACAGGCACTTCGTCTTTTTCTAACGCCAGTTGGGCTTCCTGTAGAGCTATCTTCATAAAGTGCTCGTCCGACATAATTCCCAGGCTCATAACTCAAATGCTTTTTCGATTCCTGGTTTTGGAATCTTGGTTAGTTTCACACCGATCAATAGTATTATTGTTTCAATAATTATTGATGGAACAAAGGATGATTTTGGGTTAAAGCTTTCGGGTGAATAAACTCCCAGGATAAATAAAAAGAGGTTAACAAAGAAAGCCACAAGGATGCTAATTATCACAGCTTTTCGATATGCAAAGGCATTTTTCTTAATCAAGGCAAATAGAGTGATAGGGGCAAAAATTGTAATTGTTGAAATACCAACCACCATCAAATCCACAATGTTAGGGAATACCAGAGCAATGAACAATGCGGTTATGCCAAAAATAAAAGTGGCAATCCTTATCATTTGATGTGCTTTTGCTGATGATGCCGGTTTTTTCTTTCTCCAGCCAACAAAGTCTTTAACTGCTGAAATGGAGATAATATTTAGAAAGCTGTCTCCTGATGACATCAGCGCTGATAACAAACCAACAACTGCAAACGACATGATGAATCCACTACTATGTCGATCAATAAATATATATGCTACACCTGCGGTTTCATCAGGTGAAATTTCATAGTCAATTACTAATCTAACTGCCATCCCCACCAAGGGAAATATAATGTAAAATGGGAGCATTCCCAAACCAGACCAAAGGCTTACTTTGCGTGCAGTTTTTTCATCTTTTGCGGCCAGTACTCTTTGCCAAATATCCATACGTGCCAACACCGACCACGACAAAAATATGGGCGTACCAACCAAGAATACTATACCCAACTGAGTTCCATTAAGCATTTCGCGAGGTAGCTCACCCAATCTACTGAACATCTCGGTATCGGTTAATATGCCTGGAATAAATATCAGAACAATCATTATAACAATAGCAATAAATTGTATTGTGTCTGTTATAATTACTCCCGATAATCCTGCAATAGCAGTATATGCAATAATGATAATTGCCGAAATAATTGCCGCTGTTTGATATCCAATTTCAAAGGAAAACTTTAATAAGCTTGCCATTGCAACAAATTGTGCTGCCAGAATGAAAAAGAAAATGAATATATTAACACCACTAACTGTAGCCGAGAATATTTTAGCAAAGTTTTTTTCTTCAGGTGTTGTATATGTGTGATTTAGAAAATGAGGAAAACTATAGATATTCTTTTTTGCTCCAAAGTCGCGGATTTTACCTGCATATTTCCATAATATTCCAAACCCAATTACATATGCTACCCCAATTGCAACTGCTGCAAAACCCGACTCATACCCCAAAGCCATAAGGCCGATTGAAGTACCTCCACCAACAAATGTTGCCAACACAGTGAATACGAGAGGTAGTGTTTTTGTGTTACGATTGTTAACCATATACTGGTCAATATCTGAGGTTTTAAGATGTCGTAACGATAGTATAATTATAACAATTAAATAAAGTGCGATCCAAAATATTAGCCAGCCCATAGTTATTATTGTTAGTTAGAATTATGCAGTTTATAGTTTTATTGATTTATATTTACCTTATCTACTGTAATTTAGTTGTCAAATCTTATTTTTATATATTCGTTTATTTCAGTAAGGGATGATATTTCCTGAGAAGCATTACCTGAGCGTACATAGAATTTTTCAATTTCATTACCCTGATTATTTTTTATTTTGAGAAATATTGGGTTTTCTGAAGAACTAACTTGAATTACACAAATGGTCTTTTCATCGAAAATTGGAAAAGCCATGCTTAAGCTTTCATTTGAAAAGGCAATACCGTACTGATTGTTTATGAGCTTCCTTAAGTGAAGTTCAAAATAGTCAACATCTCTTTTCTTAAGTGTGTTAAAGTCATTTTCAAGTCCTAATATTTCTATATCATCGCTTACTCCAATAAATAATGTGCCTCCTTTTGCATTTGCGAAGGCAGCAATACTTTTTAAGATAACGTTTTCCAGAATTTTATTTACTTTGCCCTCTCTATAATCCCATCTTAGCGATGACTTAAATTCAACAAATTCCGTTTCCCCTTTTTTGATAAGATCTAATACTTCGTCATGAGGTAGAGTTATTATTTCCTTTTTTGGAGATGATGGTTTGACTTCTTTCTTTTTTCTGAAGAGTATCAAAGTAGAAATTATTGTTATAAGTAATAGCCCAAATGACAAGTACAAATATAGAATTTCTTGTTTTCGCTCTGTCTCAGCAAGGTCGGCTGCCGATAATGTAACTGCAAATCCATTAATACCGATCGTAGGTTCGATATTTACTATTCGGGTCCAGTATATTTGGTTAAATTTCTCAAAAGAATAAGAATGGGATTCACTATTTTGATTGACCTTCCACTTAGCAATTTGATTAGCGATATCTCCTTCCATACTATTGTATGCAGAAATATTAATTGTATCATTAGTAAGAATAGGAGTTACAATATTATTGTTTGTTGTTAGTATTGTAACGAGAGGTTTATTGAATTTTAAAACTGAAGCGAAATTTTTACTAATGTCGTGAGCACTATAAATTAATCCGGCTACTATAGTATCTCCAATGCTATTATATGTTTCAAATAATAAGGTTAACAGGTCTCTTAATTCTGGTATTTGATCTTTTGAAGATTTCCATACCCATCTTGTAGTGCTTAATTCCTCTTTAAATTCTTTTATATTTTGGTCATCAGGAAATACTCTATAAATATCAGTCCACTCACTAATTGTTTCAAGTTTATTATTCATCCTTATCCAGGAGGAAACACTATCTGTTAAATCAACATCGTATGTGGCAGCCCACGAAGATTTATCACGATAAATAATATAGGTGAAATTATTGTTCGATAAGGCAACACCCTTTAGGTAATTGCTGGAGAGTATCATTTTAGTGGAGAATGTAACTAAGTCATCAATTTTTATGACCTTTTGATTAGTTGTACTAATATTTTGATTTAGATCTTTAATGGTCAATTCACTGGTGGTTAGAAAATCCACCAAATTTACAGTAAATGAAGACGATGCATTAGTTATTATCTCATCAGCAAATGAATTCTCCAAACTCTTAATCCAGTAAGTGAAAAAACTACATATGGTAGTTATTAAAAAAAACCCTACGATAAGGATTTTATTTTTACGCGCCATAGTTGATAATTTATTATTCAAAAATAGGATTTTTACTGGAATGCTGGTTTTAAGGCACCACTTATTAGAGAAAGTCGATATTTCTTCTTAGTCCTTTGTACCTGGTTCGTTGAACTGCTGATCCTTTAAATAATTTGTTGAATAGGGTTTTATCCATTTCCTTCCAACTGGCTTTATTCATTTTTAAAAGATCTTCCTGTGGCTGGAATAATGGTTCATTATGTGGCGATGCAAATCTATTCCATGGGCATACATCCTGGCAAATATCACAACCAAAAATCCAATCGTGAAAATTTTCTTTTTGATCCTGAGGGAGAGGGCCATTATATTCAATGGTTAAATACGACAAGCAACTGCGTGCATCCACATATTTGTCCTTAATTGCATCGGTTGGGCAGGCATCAACACAACTGGTGCAACTTCCACAATAACTTTTTGGATCAGGTTGATCTTTATAATGCAATTCAAGGTCAATAATAATATGACCGATAAAGAAAAACGACCCCCCTTTTTTATTGATAAGCAGAGTGTTTTTACCAATAAAACCCAAACCACTTTTCTTGGCCCACGCTCTATCTAGAACAGGAGCCGAATCAACAAATATTCGTGCATTTTGACTTCCTGTTTTTGTTTGAATAAGGTTAAGTAATTGGCCAAGTTTTTCTTTTATCACATAATGGTAATCTTTTCCATATGCATATTTTGAAATCTTGTAATTATCCTTTTGCTCAAGCCTATTTTTAGGATAATAATTATATAGAACAGTTATAACAGATTTTGCATTTTCGACAAGTAATTGTGGATTGTATCTTTTTTCCTTGTTTCGTTCGAGGTATGACATTTCTCCATTATTTCTACCACTTAGCCAAAGTTCCATTTTTTCTTTATCTTCATTAAGGTGTTCAGCTTTGGAAATGCCACAATCGAAAAATCCCATTTCTTTAGCCTGAGTAATAATGAACTTACTTATTTGTTGCTTTTGTAGTGATTGAATGGGCATAATGAGTTAGTCAGTTTTGGGGTACGGGGGATGGGTTGGTGGGGAATATGGATATATGGGGAAGGGTACTGGGTATATGGGTGTATAACGGTATATTTCAATTATAAACTTTATAAAATTTTTAGTCATATTAGCCTATAATTGTTTATGTTATTGATTACAATTTTTCTTTATACCCTATATCCGTTATACCCTATATCCCCAATCCCTATTACCCTTGCCCTCAATCTCTTAAGAGAAAAGCTAGTTACAACATTAAAAAAGTTTCCCTTGATCAATTTGTTTTATTCTTCCTAAATGTTCATAAGCTCTCTGAGTTACTTCTCGGCCGCGGGGTGTACGCATTATATAACCTTCCTGAATTAAAAAAGGTTCGTATACCTCTTCAATTGTGTCACGTTCTTCACCACATGCAGTAGCTATTGTAGTAATGCCAACAGGGCCACCTTTGAATTTATCAATTATTGTTGTAAGGATTCTATTATCCATTTCGTCAAGCCCATTCTTATCAACATTAAGAGCCTTAAGTGAATACCTGGATATTTCAATATCAATATTACCTGTGCCAACAATTTGGGCGAAATCGCGTACTCTACGCAAAAGCAAATTTGCTATACGAGGTGTTCCTCTACTTCTACCGGCTATTTCGTTTGCAGCACTATCGTCAATATTAACTTTTAGAATGGATGCACTACGTTTAACTATCGAAGCTAAAGTTTTTGAGTTATAATACTCAAGCCGTGAATTTATACCAAATCGTGAACGAAGGGGTGCAGTAAGCAATCCCGATCTGGTTGTGGCACCAATTAAAGTAAATGGATTTAGTGTTATTTGAACCGATCTGGCATTTGGACCGGTTTCTATCATAATATCTATTTTATAATCTTCCATTGCTGAGTAAAGGTATTCTTCAACAACTGCACTTAACCTGTGAATTTCATCAATAAATAGAACATCATTCTCTTCCAGATTTGTTAGTAAACCAGCGAGGTCGCCAGGTTTATCAAGAACCGGCCCTGACGTTGTTATGATATTAACACCAAGCTCGTTGGAGATTATATACGATAAAGTTGTTTTCCCAAGTCCTGGAGGCCCATGTAGTAGAACATGATCGAGCGCATCGCCTCTTTGTTTTGCAGCTTCAACAAAAATTTTAAGATTTTCAACAATACTGGGTTGCCCTACAAAATGTGTAAAATGTGCAGGCCGCAATGTGTTTTCAATCTCTTTTTCGTCGGTGCTTAAATTTAATCCGGATGCGTCAAGGTTTTCATTCATTAATCACATAATTTTTAAACAAAAGTAGATGAAAATCACTTAACAAAGCGAGGAATTTTAAATGTTGTTAATTGTTGGTTTTAGATCAAATAAACTATTTTACCAATTTTGATGATTAAAAGATAATAGAATTAATAATTATTTGTTATATTAGCACCATTGCTTTACTAACGTGATAGCAATAATATTTATGCTGCTATCATCTAATTTCTCAAAGAAATGAAGACCATCTTAGTTGCCATCGATTTTTCAAAAAATGCAGAACATGCATTGCAATATGCGTTGATGTTTGCCAAAAAGTTGGATGCTTCAATCTACTTGGTATGGGTTGATAATTCCTTTTCGGATGAGACAGTATTAGATACCATTACAGGTGAGCTTCGCATAGAGAAAAAAGCATATCTTAAAAACCTTGTTAATAACTATTCTGAATATCTTTCGAAGGGTAAAATTGAAGTTATACTACGTAAAGGGAAGGTTTATCAAGAAATTGCAAAGACTGCTACACGAATTGATGCAGATATGATATTTGCAGGAACTCACGGGGTATCAGGGTATGAGCAGCATTGGATAGGGAGTAATACATATCGTATAGTTACACAAGCACCATGTCCGGTTACAACAATAAGAAATAAATATGTGTTCAAACCAACGATAAAGAAAATATTGGTCCCTCTTGATAGTTCGCTTGAAACAAAGCAAAAACTACCGTTTATATGTGATCTTGCTCTTAAATTTGAAGCTACTGTATATTTGCTGGAAGTTTATAATACGACCATAAGTGTAATTAGAAAGCGAATTGATAAGTTTGGAGTAGAGGCTGTTAATTGTATGATTAGTAAAAGTGTTGATTATAAACTTGAAAAACTTGAAGTTAAAAATGTTGTCGCCTCGATAATTGATTATAGCATTACTAATGATATGGATCTGATTGCAATAATGACTGATCAGGGAACAACAACTGCAAATAAATTTTTAGGCCCCTATGCCCAACAATTAATCAATAACTCAACAATACCAGTTGTAAGCGTTAGGGCAAAATAACATTAAGGATTATTATACTGAAATATGAAAAAAACAATTGGCTTAATTTTTAGTATCATTTTTCTGATTGGGGGTATGATAGCTCAAAATCCTGATGAAGGAAGGGTTATTATTATAAGTGAAGGTCGTGTTGATTCTTTGATTCAACTGCACATCGATCATAATGTTAAATTCCCAACTTTTCAGGGTTATCGAATACAAATACTTATGGCATCTGGTAATGATGCTCTTGATATAACAGAAGAAGCAAAAGCTAAATTCTTAGAAATATATCCTGATATACCTGTTTATCTAACATTTGGAGAACCCAATTACAGGGTTAGAGTTGGAGATTTTAGAACACGACTGGAAGCTGAAAAGTTTCTTGAGCAGATTGACCGAAAATATCCCGGAGCATGGGTAACACAGGATAATATAAATTTCCCAAGTTTGTCGAAATATAACAAAAACAACAGCTATGAGTAAAGTAATTTTAGTGGGCATGGATTTTTCCGATTGTTCGATCAATGCACTCGAACATGCAATCACAATTGCCCGTAAAGCAAAAGCCGGTATTGCAATGGTATGGATCAATCATCTTGATTATTCTAAAGAGATATTTTCTGTAGAGCCGCAGAATATTGAAAAAGAAGTTACCAATAGGTTTGAAGAACTAGTGAAAAAGTACAAGTACCATTTGCATGGTGAAAAAATTGAATACTTTATAAAGAAAGGTAAAGTTTATAAAGAAATGTGCTTAATGGCCGATGAAGTAGATGCATTTCTTGTTATTATTGGAACCCATGGTTCATCTGGCTTTGAAGAATTCTGGATTGGAAGCAATGCTAACAGGATGGCAACAGCTTGTACCCGACCAATAATAACCATTCGTGCTGGTATTGATGTGGGTACAGACTTGAAAAAAATTGTACTACCCTTGGATAGTACAAAAATTACACGTCAAAAATTACCGCTTACAGCTTTGTTAGCCAAATATTTTAATTCGGAAATACATATTCTTGGGCTGTTCACAACAACTTCCGACGATATTCGATATAGAGTTCGAAATTACGTTGCACAGGCCGAGGAGTATCTTGACGAGAATAAAATTAAGTATCAATCAGTATTCTTAGAAACGGATAATATTACTGAAGTTACTTTAAACTATGCTTCAAAAATTGGCGCTAACCTTATTGCAATAATGACAGAACAGGAAACAAGTACAGCTAATTTAATTCTTGGACCTTATGCATCACAAATGGTAAACCATTCGCAAGTGCCGGTATTAAGTATCCACGCAAGTAAGTATTAAACCGATGCTATGTGCATAGCTTTCGCTGAGCTCAGGTGCTTGTTTCGAGGGAAAAAGAATGGGTTATGAGAGCATTAAATTCTCATAACCCATTTTTTATCTCTTAATAATATCACCATTCTTGTTAAAGAAATGGAATTCCATTAATTGGTAATCTTTTATGGATTCTACTTTAATCCAACTACGATATTTAAAAAACCAACCCATTTGAATTGATTTTATACCCTTTGTAAGGAAAGCACTAATGTATGGATGTACTACAAGAGTAAGTTTTTTCTCATTCTGATCATGAATAAGATAATTTAGATTATTCTCTATATCATCAATCAGAATCATGCTGGTTTTAATTTCTCCTGTACCATTGCACGTTGGGCATTTTTCGAGTACAGGAACAATCATTTCTGGTCTTACTCGTTGACGAGTTATCTGAACCAAACCAAATTTACTGGGAGGGAGTATTGTGTGTTTTGCTCTGTCTTTCGACATTTCCTCAATAAGTCGTTGGTGGAGTGCTCTTCTGTTTTTAGCATCATGTAAATCAATAAAATCGATTACAATAATGCCACCCATATCTCTTAGCCTTAGTTGGCGTGCAACTTCAGTAGCAGCCTCCATGTTCACTAACAGGGCATTTTCTTCCTGAGTGTTTTCTTTATTAACACGATGCCCGCTATTTATATCAATAACATGTAGAGCCTCAGTGTGTTCAATAACCAGGTATACTCCACTTTTTATTGTTACTGTTTTTCCAAAGGAGCTTCTCATTTGTTTATCAATACCATATTGATCGAAAATTGAGAGTTTGCCTTTGTATCGTTTTACAATGTCTTTTTTATCGGGGGCAATTGTGCTAATATATGCTTTTGTTTCTTCGAAGAGAGTAGGATCGTTTACATGTATAGTGTTAAACGACTCATTTAAGATATCTCTTAATATCTGGGAAGTTCGGTCAAGTTCACTTAGTACTTTTTGAGGGGGGTTGAGGTGGGATAATTTTTTAATAATTCCTTCCCATTTTCCAGTAAGATCACGTAGGTCAGCATCAAGTTCAGCCACCTTTTTGTTTTCGGCAACTGTACGAATGATAATACCATAATTATTTGGAAGAATACTGGTAATAAGACGCTTAAGTCTATTACGTTCATCTTTACTTTTTATCTTTTGTGATATTGATATCTTATTGGAGAATGGTAGAAGTACTAAAAATCTTCCCGGAAAGGATATTTCTGTAGATATGCGTGGTCCCTTTGTTGATATTGGTTCCTTTGCAATCTGTACGAGTATCTGTTGTCCAGAAACCAATACCTGGTTAATTTTGCCTGATTTTTCTATATCCTTTTCACGTTTAATTGTTTCGTGAGAAGTAAGATCAGCTTTTCCTAGTACACCAAGTTTAACATATTTGTTAAATGTTCTGATTTGTGGACCCAGATCAAGATAATGCAAAAACGCATCTTTCTCGTATCCTACGTCAACAAACGCGGCATTTAGGCCAGGCATTATTTTTTTAACCTTCGCTAGAAATACATCGCCAACAGTAAATTTGTTGTTGATTTGTTCCTTATGTAATTCAACTAGATTTTTGTCCTCAAGTAGTGCAATGTTAACTTCCGATAAACTTGAATCAATGATTAATTCTCTGTTCACATCGTTTATTTTTAATTAATTAAATACCAATAGTCCTATTGGCAATTTAATATTTGAATTTGAAAGTTGACAGGACAAACAGTGTGGGTGTTTTTGGGAGGAATTGGAAAACAATAACACAAGACCATATAAAGTCTTGTGTTATTGTGTAAAAAGAAATTATTATTTCTTCTTATGCCTGTTCTTCCTTAAACGCTTTTTACGCTTATGGGTTGCCATCTTGTGCCTTTTCCTCTTTTTTCCGTTTGGCATAATAATATATTGTTAAAAGTTAATTTAAAAACTATTTAGCTTTTACTTCGTTTACAAAAGTTTTAGCTGGTTTAAAAGCAGGTATATTATGAGCAGGAATTATGATAGTAGTATTTTTTGAAATATTACGTCCTGTTTTTTCAGCTCTTTTCTTAATGATAAAACTACCAAAGCCTCTTAAATATACATTTTCGCCATTAACCATTGTGTCTTTTACGGTTTCCATGAAAGACTCTACTACTGCCTGTACAGCTACTTTCTCAACGCCAGTTTTATTGGCAATTTCAGTTACAATTTCTGCTTTTGTCATCTCAATGATATTTTAAATGATTAAAAATTAGTTTCTTAGTTCGGGCAGCAAAAATAATATAATTTTATTATTACAAGTATAAAAATTGTTTTTTTTTCTCTATAAAATGTTCTTTCTTAGTATTTTCACTATTCCACATCGTTATTTGGAGTTAAAATAAGTGATTTGTTTTCCATAAGTTTGATTTCACATGAATCTTTCGCTAAAAAATATCTAATTTTGAATGCGGAAATTTAAAAGTTAAATAATAAAAAATGGCAGGAATTAACAAAGTAGTTTTAATAGGACATATTGGGAAAGACCCGGATATTTTTACATTTGATGATGGTACGAAACGAATGAGTTTCTCATTAGCAACAACTGAAAGTTATAAGGATAGAACCACTAATGAGTGGAGAGATCAAACGGAATGGCATAATATTGTTGGATATAGATACCTTGCCGAAAAGAATATTGCAAAAGGAGACCTTATTTATGTTGAGGGGAAAATTAAAAACCGAAAATATAACGATAGGGATGGTAACGAAAGGTATATTACTGAGATACTAGCGGAAAAAATAAATATGTTAGCTCACCCACGAGGAGGTGATAATGCAAGCGGAGGAGAATATGCTGGAAATAGGCAGGGAGCCTCTGCAAATACTAATGCCAAAACAGATGCTTCCAACTCTTCGGAAGTAACAGATAGTATTGAGGATGATCTTCCTTTCTAAATTTCAGAAGGTTGGCTTAAGTATTACTATTCTTAGTAATTTTGGCGGGTAATATTTTTTAACTTAAAAATTAGTTTTGGAAGAAATAGAAACAGATTCATTTTTAACGATGTTAAATATTGTTTCTGAACAATTTTTTTTAGGTTTTACACCTGATAGTATTATTGCATCGGTGATTTTAATTATTCTACTTTTTTTCTCGGGTCTCATTTCGGGATCTGAAACTGCGTTTTTTTCACTATCTCCGTCAGATATTGAAACCTTAAAAAACAGAGGAGGTAAAAAAGATAAAGCAATTCTTCTATTGCTAAAAAGACCAAAACGATTGCTGGCAACCATATTAATATCCAATAACCTTATCAATGTTAGTATAGTAATTCTATCAACTTATATCACAGCTAATATATTTGATTTGCAGGCAAATGCACTTCTGGTATTTTTAATTCAGGTTATTGTTGTTACATCTGTTTTGTTAATTTTTGGCGAGATCATGCCTAAGATTCTTGCGAATAAAGAGCCGGTATCGGTGGCAATCTTAATGGTGCTGAACCTAAAAATCTTAATATGGCTATTTAAACCATTAAGCAATATTCTTGTTAAATCAACATCATTTATCGATAGTAGGGTTGGGAAGAAGGGGCACAATATGAGCATGAGTGATTTTTCGGACGCAATCGAAATTACATCCGATCACACTGTAACAGAGGAGGAAAAATTCATACTTAAGGGAATTGCCACGTTTGGCGAAAAAGAGGCAAGTGAGATAATGGTATCGCGTGTTAATGTAACCGGAGTTGAAGAAAAACTAAGCTTGGTTGAGGTCAAAGAAATTGTATTGAAGTCGGGGTTTTCACGAATTCCGGTATATAATGAAACGATTGATAATATTCAGGGGATATTATACATAAAGGATTTGTTACCATTGCCCATGGATGAGCATACTCCTCATTGGCAAAGCTTTATCAGGAAACCTGTATTTTTTGTTCCCGAGAACAAAAGAATTAACGATTTGTTGCAAGAATTCAGACAGAAGAAGATACATATGGCAATTGTAGCTGATGAGTATGGAGGCACATCAGGTATTATAACTCTTGAAGATATAATTGAAGAAATTGTTGGCGATATAAGTGATGAATTTGACATGGAGCCTCTCCAGTTTAAATTTGATAAGCTTGCTTATAATACCTATTTATTTGAAGCAAGAACTCCCATTGTTGACTTTTGTAAAATTCTAGGTCTAAATGATGATATTTTTGATGAAAACAGAGGGGAAGCCGACTCATTGGGAGGGTTGTTACTAGAAATAGAAAATAAAATTCCTGAGCCGGGATCTATCATAATTTTTAAACAACTTCAATTTGAGGTTATGGATTCCGACCAAAGAAAAATAAATAGCATAAAGGTAATTATTGATGATAATAAGCTTGAAAAAGATTTGGAAGTATAGCATAATAATAAGTATAATTATGATTATGACTTCTTGCGATCAAAACTATACTCCACTACCACGGGGTTATTTTAGGATTGATCTTCCTGAACACACTTACAAATTGTCGGATACTACACTTCCCTATTATTTTGAATACCCTGTTTATACATATTTACAGAGTTCACCGCAAAATCCTGATCAGAAATACTGGCTAAATGTAGAGTATCCGCAATTTAAAGCAACAGTATTTTTGAGCTACAAAGAAATTGACAACAATCTTATTACTTATCTTGAGGATTCATATACATTAGTTTCGAAGCACATCCCCAGGGCTGAAGATATTCAAGATAGTTTAATAGTTGACAGGGTAAGAAATGTTTATGGCTTAACATACAAAATTAAAGGTAGCGGAGCAGCATCTCCTTATCAGTTTTTTGTAACTGATAGTGCATCACACTTTGTAAGGGGTGCTTTGTATTTTAATATCGTTCCAAATAACGACTCACTTGAGCCAGTTATTGATTTTATAAGAACAGATATTGAGCATTTGGTTAATACTATTAAGTGGAATTGATCAGAAATGTCAGTGATGCATATTATAAGGTGTTGAAAATCACAATCTAATAAGCCTCTTTTTGACCTATTAACAATAACCAGTTGGTTAAGAAAAAAATCTTTATATCAAGTGCAATCGACCATGTTTCGATATATTGAACGTCAAGTTCTACTCTTCGTTCAATATCAGAAACTTGTTTAACCTCTCCTCGGTATCCGTTTACCTGTGCAAGTCCTGTCATTCCAGGCTTAACAGTATGTCTCAGCATAAAACGCTTAACAATCTTGCTGTATTCACCGGTGTGTTTAAGCATATGAGGACGAGGTCCAATAAACGACATTTGGCCTAGAAAAACATTTATAAACTGGGGTAATTCATCCAAACTTGTTGTCCGTAAAAATTTCCCAATTCGTGTAACCCTATCATCATTAATACTCGCTTTTTTATTATCCGCATCACTATTAATAGACATAGAACGATACTTGAAGATATTAAAAATTCGTCCTCTTATCGAAGTTCTTTTCTGTCGAAAAAAAACTCCTTTTCTATCCCCCAACGCATTAATAAGCATTAAAATTGGTGTTAACCAACTTAGTATAGTAATAATAACAAATGAAGATATAGCGATATCAAAAACTCTCTTTATTAGTTGATTATACCAGTAACTTAAAGGTCCGGGATGTATTTCAATTACAGAAATATTTCCATAAGGAGTAAGTTCGGCCGTTTTATACTGAAAGTTGCTTAAATCGGGAACTATACATATTTTTACTGCAAAATTTGATAATGTCTCAGCAATAACGGACATTTTTGGTTTAGGTATCCCTTCATACGCAATATATACTTCGTCTATATTATTAGTATTTATGATACTTGCTAAGTCATCCCAACTGCCTATTATGTCTTCCTTCTCATTGAATCGTTCACTTATAATACCAAAACATCTATATCCATCACAAATACTGGTTGAGAAATGTTGAAACAATTGATTCGATTTGTCAGATTGTCCGATAATTATAACATTTCGATAATTAAATCCTTTTCTACGATAGAAAAGAAATGAAAAGTATAATATTAATTTCCATAACATCAATAATATGAATAACGATGGAAAAAGATACTTAATCGTTGAGCGTGGATAATATGATAATGATAATACTTGAAAAAACATTAGAAAGAAAAAGAAGAAAAATACTATGATTTGCAAATATGTAAGTAGTATTGCTTTTTTATGGGTATTGTATTTTATCCTATAGGCTCTAAATACAATGTAAAGTATTAGCCATACAACGTTTAAATACAAGTAAAATAATATATGTGTGGGGGTTATTATTGCATTATTAACTGAAACCCAAAACCCAAATACAAAAAGTATGTTTAGTATGATATAATCTCCGGCAGCAGAAATTAATGTTATATACTTTGAATACCTCATTGTTAATCCCTGTTTAATTTTGAATAATATATTTTACACATTGGTATTTCCAACACATAATGACATTTCTTAAAAGGTATTTGAAAAATGATCTCAACGTATAATTGGTCAACAAATTACAAAAAAATATTCCTACTACATCAAAATGTTTAGTTTCTACGATATTATTTCCTTGATAAATTCTATAAGCCGCTTTATAATTACCAGAAGGTATCATAGTTGAGTTTTTATCAAGTGCAAATATACTATCACTAATTATGTGTTTTTCCATTAAGGTCGTTTTAAATTCATTTTGATAATAGTTATCAGTTGAGAATATATAAATTATCGATGTCCTTTCTGGAAAACTTCTGATTTTCTATGTGGGAAATCTTACACCGAACTTAAGTTATAATGAATAAAATATAGAATTATACATATTATCAATACGACAATCCAAATGAGAATTTTAAAAATTAAGGAGTAATTACTAAGGAATGTGCTTTTGTAACTTACTCCGAGTAAAAATCAATCATATCTTGAATTCCCTTTGAGCAGACAGGGCAAAAAACATCACCACTGAAGCTTTTCATAAGACAATCGTGTACAGGTCTGTATACTCCCTTGGCCACATAACCACCTCCCTCAAAAACCCCGACCTTATTTATGTATTTTTCTGTATCGGGAGTTGGAATAGGCGTTTTTTTCTTCACCATCTCTTTCCATTTATTCTCAAAATCAACTATTGTAGTGATATTAGGCTCCCATGGTTCAACTTCAAGATTATAAAAATCATTGTACGATGTTGAGGATGTGTAGTATTCATCAGCAAGTCCGGCAAAACCATGCCCCAATTCGTGTATAAAAATTTGAGCGGCCTTTTCATTACTGTTTACGCTTACATTGTAATAATTGTAAATTGCTCCACCACCGTATTTTTCATTGTTAACTAATATATAAATCTGATCGTAAGGGGCATTTGCTGCAAGATCACGAACACTCTTGTTATCCATCGTCATGCAATACCTTTCGCTGTCGAAGGTGTAGAAATTAGTATTTAGCAGTGTTTGTTTCCAAATATTATTAGCAGGAATGTCGTTTCCCGAATCATTTGAAGGAGCTAATACACCTACGATATTAAACTTATCCTTGTTTTTGTTGTAAGGTGCGTAAGTAAAAAGCCCATCAGCAAAAGCTCGGCAATCATCAATAAAGAGGCCCATTTCTTCACTCGAATATCCTTCTGGTAGAATAACAATATCCACATTTTTTGATGGATCACCTGAAATATGAACATTGAATGTAGGATAAACTAAGCGCCGATCTTCTTTTATAAAGTAGTCATCAGGGTTCACTTTATGCCTGAACTTTTCTTCAAATATGCCATCCCAGCTTCTGGAATACAAAACAACATCAACTTCTTGTTTTGGGTATGGAAAAACAACAGCCTCCGAAAATGATCGTTGGATTTCTTTTGCTTCATTGGTTGTTTGCCATTCTCCAAAAAGTGATGAATATCCACGTGAGTATAATAAGGAATCGTTGGAACTACTAAATACTTTTAAATAATAATTTCCATATTCGAAAGTGTCAATTAGATTAATTTTCGAGCCTCCGCACAACGGTTCTTCAATTAGCTCATCAAAATAATATGCTTCCTGGTTATTATCACCACTATGATAATAATCCATTCTTAGAGTTTTGTCATGAAAATATTTTTCATATTGAGCAAAACCGCATACATTAATGCCGAATAACAATATCAATATTATGTATTTCATAAGAGTAAGTAATTTATTTGCCGGCATTAGCGTTAGTTTCTTCTTGTGGAGATAACCATCCTCCTCCCAGAGCTTTGTATAATTCGATATAGGTTGAAAGCAAGTTTGTCCGGGTTTGAGTATAATCCAATTGTGCTTCAAATGACTGACGCTGTGAATCAAGTACTTCGAGGTAACTGGTCTCACCTAAAGAATATCTGTTTTCGCTTAGCATTTCAGCATTTGTTGCTGCTTTATAACGCATTTCTTGTGCTACCAACTCTTCTTTCAAGGTTTGTATACTTATTAATGCATCTTCAACATCTTTAAAGGCTTGTAATACTGTGCTTTCATATTCGTACAGTTTAGCCTCAGTTTCAAATCGAGCCATTTCAGCCCGTTTTTTATTCTTCCCAAACTGGAATAAGGGACCGAGCAAACTTCCTCCCGCAGACCAGGCTAGTCCGCCAGTTGTTAGGGAGGATAAATCGGTACTCGCAACACCAAGCAACCCTGTTAAGTTAAGGGATGGCCACCGCATGGCCTCAGCTGCACCAATTTGTGCATTTTGCGACATAAGCTCAGCCTCGGCTTGTTTAATGTCGGGTCGCCTTTCCAGTAACTGAGAGGGTAATCCTGTTGGAATATCTGGAGGGAAATTCATTTCCAACAAGCTTGATGCCGTTTCAATAACGCATGGATTATTACCAAGTAGTATGCTAAGTGAACTCTCCGTTAATGCTACAGCTCTTTTGTATTGAGGTACTGCTGCTGCAGAAATTGCTCTTTGCACCTGTGATTGATTTAGATCAATTTCGGCAACAATTCCCCACTTATATCTTGCTTCAATAATTAATAATCCGCTGTCGCGGGATGCAAGTGTTCTTTCAGAAACTAATAATTTCTCCTTGTTACTTAAGAGGTCAAAATATGTGCTTGCAACACTTGATATTAAGCTCATTTGAATTGTCCGTTTACCATATTCACTGGCAAGTAAGTCGGCTTGGGCAACTTCGTTTAATCTTCTGTATTTACCCCAAAACCCAATTTCCCAGTTTAACTCAGGATAAGCATAAAAGTTATTGGAACTATTAGGTTGTTTGATGCCTGCATAGTTGCCAGTACCAGCACCAACAGAATAACTAAATGTTGGATACTGATCGGCATTAGTATATCCAATATTTGCTCGTGCAGACTCAATTCTGGCAGCCGCAACAAGCACATCTTTGTTTTCACGAAGAGCGGTTTCAATTAATGTGTCAAGTACCGGGTCGTTGAATAGTTTCCACCAGTATAAATTAATTGTGGTATCGGTTTGAACGGAGTCAAATCTAAAGGATTCAGGATTATTATAATCGGGTTTCTGAAAATCAGGACCTAGTTTACAACCAGATAGGTAAATGGTTATGGATAATGTTAGTAGTAGTATTTTCTTCATTGGTTTTTTAATTTCGAATTGACCTGATTACTCTAATTTCTAATTAACCTAAGTGCTCAAATTGACCTAAGTAAACTCCAAAATCTAATTTCTAATTAAATCATTAATTCTATTTTAGATATTTGATATTTCGTCATTAGATATTATTTAGAGCAATTAGATGTTAGTGCAATTAGACATTTTAAATCAGTTTTATTTAAGCTTGATAAATATTTTATTTAATTCTTTATATAATTTCTAATTAACCTAATTACTCTAATTGACCTAAGTAAATTACAAAATCTAATTTCTAATTAAATCATTAATTCTATTTTAAATATTTGATATTTCGTCATTAGATATTATTTAGAGCAATTAGACATTAGAGCAATTAGACATTTCAAATTCAGTTTTATTTAAGTTTATTAAATATTGCATTTAATATTAAATTTATTTCTTTGGCTTCCTGCCAAAGTATTTTCGCTTCTTCTTTTAATTGAGGTTCTGCAGTCCAAATCATTCTTAAAAAATGTTTACATTCTCTTGCTTCTTTTTTGCTAATTCCAATTTTATTTTTGAAGTCTTTTTTACTAACGGCATCATCAGCCTCACTATAATTTGCTCCCACGCTAGTGCCTGCTTTTACAAGCTGAGTTATTAATTCATTATTGATTCTGTTATGTGGTACTTTTTTTAAGAAATTAATGATATCCTCTCCAAAAATAGCTGTTCTTTCTTCCAGATCGTATTTTTTATTGCACATAATAATATTTTTAATTTCTAAATTAACTCATAGTTCTGTTGTTAAATATTTGATGGTTCGTAATTAGATATTATTTAGATCAATTAGATGTTAGATCAATTAGATGTTAGATCAATTAGACATTTTAAATCCAGTATTATTTAAGCTTGATAAATATTTAATTTAATTCTTTATATAATTTCTAATTAACCTAATTACTCTAATTGACCTAAGTAAAGCCCAAAATATAATTTCTAAGGAATTGGTGATCCTTACATTATGTTTGGATTTCGTCATTAGTTATTATTTAGATCAATTAGACATTAGATCAATTATGATTTATTTTCATTTCTATTTATTTTAATTAATTAATTTCTAATTAACTTAATTTACTAATTGCTCTAACCAAATCCCAAGTTTTAATTTCTAAGGAATTGGTGATCCTTACATTATGTTTGGATTTTGTCATTTGTAATTATTTAGAATAATTAGACATTAGATCAATTAGGATTTTCATTATTATTTAATTCTTCTGCAGCCTTCAACTTGTCTCGTCTTTTTTCATACCCGGCAATTTTTCCTACTAGCACAAAAAGCATTGGATACATAAACACTCCTAAGAATGTGGCTACCGACATACCTCCAAGTAATGCCATTCCCATTACCTTTCTTGCTTCGGCTCCTGACCCTGTTGCAATAACAAGAGGGAATACACCAAATATGAATGAAAAAGCAGTCATTAATATGGGGCGGAAACGCGATTTTGCAGCGCTTATGGCCGATGAAAAAAGATCTTTTCCCGTTTTAAACTCATCGTTCGCGAATTCAACAATCAGAATTGCATTTTTTGCAGCCATACCAACAAGCATCACAAATGAAACCTGTGCAAAAATGTTATTTTCAAAGGTAGGGCTGAAAAGTCGTGATACCCATAATGCAATCAGTGCCCCAAATATTGCAAACGGAGTTCCCATTAAAATACTTACTGGTAACGACCAGCTTTCGTATTGTGCTGATAGAATCAGGAATACAAATATCAATGAAAATGATAATATCATGATTAATGAACCGGAAGCTTTATTTTCCTGATACGACATTGCATTCCATGCATAACCCATATCATCAGGAAGAGTTTCATCGGCTACTTCTTCAAGAGCTGTCATGGCCTGGGCAGATGTATATCCATCTCCGGGGCTACCGGTAACCTCAACTGCTCGAAATAAATTAAACCGATTAGTATAATCAGGTCCGGAAATATCTCTTACAGTTATCAAAGTTGCTAATGGAACCATTTCACCTTTGTTATTCTGCAAAAAGAAGTTACTAATTTGTTCTTTATCTACCCTGTATTGGGGTTCGGCCTGTATATAGGTTTTGTACAATCGCCCAAATCTTGTGAAATCATTTACATACGACCCTCCCATGAACGCTCCAATTGTTCCGTATAATTCATTTAGTGAAACGCCCAGTTTAAGTGCTTTTTCCTTATCAACATCCATGTATCGTTGGGGTACATTTGCCTGAAAAGTAGTAAAGGCACTTGATATCTCAGGTCGGCTATTGGCTGCGGTTACAAATTTACCAGCATTTTCGGCAAGATAGTCAGGTGTATTACCTCCTTTATCCTGAATCATTATACTGAACCCCGATCCATTTCCAAGTCCGGGTAAAGCAGGCGGACCAAAAGCAAAAACTTGCGCGCCCAGAATTTTTGTAAATAATACAGGATTAAGTTTTTTTATCACCTCTTTTACTGTTAGTTTCCTGTCATCCCAAGGCTTTAAGGTTACAAAAATAAACCCTGTGTTTGAGGCCATGGCACCCGATAGCATACTAAATCCGGTAACAGCAGTTACGTATTCTACTTCGGGGATGTCCATAATAATTTGTTCAATTTGCTTAGTAATTACGTCAGATCGTTGCAGAGAAGCAGCATCAGGAAGTTGCATATTAATAAAGAAATAACCCATATCTTCTTCAGGTATAAAACCTCCCGGAACCATAGAACCGAAAATACCAGCAGCAATGGATATTATCACAATAAAAATTACACTACGCTTTAACTTACGTGCAACTATTGAAGTGAAGCTCATATATGCATCGGTAGTTTTACCCATGTATTTATTAAATACACCAAAAAACTTTCCTAGTATACCACCATATGGAGTAGGCTCTTTCAATAATATCGATGATAAAGCAGGGCTTAAGGATATTGCATTTATTGAAGAAACGATTACTGAAACCACAATTGTTAAAGCAAACTGTTGATATAAACGGCCAGTTATCCCGGCCATACCGGCAACAGGTATAAACACGGCAATTAATACAAGCGTGGTTGCAATAATGGGGGCAGTAACTTTTCGCATAGCTTCAATAGTAGCTTGTTTTGCATTCATGCCTTTGGCAATATTTACCTGAACCGCTTCAACAACAACAATAGCGTCATCAACAACAATACCTATGGCTAGCACCAGTCCGAGTAATGATAGAACATTGATAGTAAATCCCATAATAGGGAAGAAAATAAACGCCCCAATTAACGAAACCGGGATTGCTATTGTGGGAATGAGAGTGGCTCTCCAGTCCTGAATAAATATAAAAACAACTAGTATTACTAAAAACACAGCTATTAAAAGCGTAATCACAATATCTTTAATTCCGGCAGTTATTGGAAGAGTAGCGTCGAGTGAGACATCATATTTGATACTGTCGGGAAATCGTTTTGCTAACACTTCCATTTCCGAAATTACATTTTGAGCTAGCACAACAGCATTGGAGCCAGGTGCCTGGTATATTGCAATTACTGAACATGTTTCATCGTTTAGTCGAGTAACCGCATTATATGATTCCACTCCTAAATCTATAGTTGATATATCTTTTAATTTTACCTGTGCACCACCCGAAGTAGTCCGAATTACGATCTCTCCAAATGCTTCGGGCGAGCTAAATCTTTCAGGAAGGCGAACTGTATATGTGAATTCAGTACCTGGTGGTGCGGGTTCTGCTCCAAATTTACCTCCTGGCACAACAACATTTTGTTGATTTATTGCATTTTGGATTTCTGATACAGTAATGCCCATTTGCGCCAGTCTGTCGGGTTCTACCCATATTCGCATAGAATAATCAGAAGCTCCAAGTACATTTACTCTTCCAACTCCCTTAATTCGCGAAAGCTGATCTTTTATGTTTATAAGAGCATAGTTTCCAAGAAAATCCTGATCATATCTTCCATCGGATGTAAGAGTAACCAACATTAGGATATTTGGCAGCGATTTTTCGGTAGTTACACCAAACTTAGTAACTTCCGAGGGTAGCTTTGCGGAGGCTGCACTAACACGATTTTGCGAAAGCACTGTGCTCATATCAGGGTCGGTTCCAACAACAAAAGAAATATCAATCGACATTGATCCATCATTTGCATTTGTTGATTTCATGTAGATCATATTATCTACACCGTTAATCTGCTGTTCAAGTGGGGTGGCGACTGACTCCTCTACTGTTATTGCATTAGCTCCGGTATAATTAGCCCTAACTTGTACAACAGGAGGGGTAAGGTTTGGGTATTGTTCTATTGGCAGATCAATAACCATTACAGCTCCTACAATAACTATAACAATGGCAATCACCATTGCAACAATAGGCCTGTGTACGAAAAAATTTCCTTTATTTTCAGACATAGAGATATAGTTTATTGTTTGTTTCCTTTACTTTCGAATTTGGTTATTTTAGGAATAACAGGCATGCCTGGACCCACCTTTTGAAGCGCGTCTATTACGATTTTTTCATTCGCTTTTAGTCCGCTTTTTACTACTCTGTAATCATTATATCTGGGACCCGTAACTATTTGGCGGTTTTCAACCTTGTTACTATCCGATACAACATAAACAGAATGTGTGCCTTGCAATTCCATTATGCATCTGTCGGGAATAATCAGAGCATTGTTTATTTCATTCATCTTGGCTCTTACTTTTGCATATTGTCCCGGGCGAAGTAATTCGTCAGGATTAGGGAAAGAGGTTTGAATTAACAATGATCCGGTTTCAGGATTAACTTGCCTGTCGACGAAATTTACTTTACCCCTATGTTTAAAAATTGTTCCATCTGATAATATTAACTGAAGCTTTCCTTCCTTGTTTTCTTCTTTAATATAATCAGCATCAATATCTTGTTTTTCACTGGCAATAAACTGACGAGCGAGACCAAGATAATCTGATTCAACAAGGTAAAATTCAACATGCACTGTATCAATAGTTGAAACGGTATTAAGTATTACAGGGTTTGGGTCCTGACCAACAAATTCGCCAACTTTTGCTTGTGTTTTACCAATTAATCCTTTAATGGGTGATTTTATCCAGCAATAGCTTAAGTTAATATTTGCGAGTCTAACACTTGACTTTACTGCCTCTACATTTGATGCTGCTGCATCATATTGAGCTTGTGCTGCATCAAGATCACTTTTACTTACAGCATTTATTTTTGCAAGAGGTTTAATTCTCGCCAAATCACTTTCTGCTTTAGCAAGTTCAGTTCGGGCTTCGGCCAGATTGCTCATTTCTCCGGCTACCTTTGCTTCCAAAGGATCAGGGTCTACAACATATAGAAGTTGACTTTTTTTAACCCAAGTGCCTTCCTCAAAATGAATTTCATTTAAAAACCCGCTTACTCTTGCCCGAATAGGAATATCAAATTGTCCGTAAACCTGTCCAACAAAATCCTGATAAATTGGAACATCCTTTTGTATTACCTCAACCACAGGTATTTCAAGCATTGGAGGAGCTTGTTGTTTTTTTTCGCCGCACGAGCTTACTATTAGTAAAATTAGCACAATGCTCATCTTACTTAGAAAAGATGATAGATAATTCATAAGAGACGGTTTACAATAGTTTTAAAATATAATGTTTATACTAGCAAATGTAGCAAAATAACCTATACTATTTTTGCTCGGTGAAACTCCTTATTTTGATCAAAAAGATATCGATATGTGATGTGAGTTTTTCTTACTTTCCCCCCAATTTTTTCAACTAGTTTTATCATTCTTGGATTAAAATCGCCTATCCAGTTCATCTCAAGGTCGGTGTAGTTTATACCTTTGGCAATTTCGTCTTCCATAAAGACTATCATACCCTCAGCAATTCCTTTACCCTGAAACTCAGGAATTACTCCAAATATTAAACCCAACGATCGGGTGCAAATTTTTCTGATTTTAAGGTCATACAGAAATCGGAGTTTATTAATAATGTTGAATTTACCTTTGAACTTCTTGGTTATCTGATATAAATCAGGAATCATTATAAAAAAGGCAATAGGTTTTTTATAATGAAAAGCAAAAATTATCAGCTTAGGGTCGATAATTTGCTTCATCGATTTGAATAGTGCTATAGACTGGGCGTGTGTTATAGGTTTAACACCAGGGAACTTATCCCATGCAGCATTAAAAACTTCCAGAAAATAGTTTGCAGTACTCTGTGGGTTTTTCTTATTGTGGAATTTAAATGAAATGGCTGGGTCTTTTTTTATACTAGCTGCATATTTATTTATTGCCGGATCGAGATTGCCTGCAGCAAAGTCAACGTGAAATGTAAACTGATTAAAATAATTTTGAAAGCCATAATTCTCAAAAAGCTCGTTATAATATTTGTGATTATAGGGCATATTATACACAGGCTCAAAAAACCCATCCGACAGGCATCCCCAAAAAGTTTCTCGCGAACCAAAGTTTACTGGTCCGTCCATAGCTTCCATACCTTTGTTTAGCAGCCATTCTTTTGCTGCATCAAATAGAGTGGTGGCAGCTTTATTATCATGTAAACAGTCGAAAAAACCACAACCACCTGTGGGTTGATCATTTTTTTGTGATGTTTTTTCATCATAAAAAGCAGCAATTCTTCCAACTATTTTGTTGTCACTGTTTTTTAGAATCCATCTTATTGCATTTCCCCGTTTGAAAAATTTATTCTTTTTTGGATTAAAAATCTTCTCGATATCTTCATCTAATGGGCGTATCCAATTATTATCATTTTGATATATGGATGTTGGAAATTCGAGAAATTCTTTAATGTGCTTTTTGCTAATTACTTCTATAAGGGTAAAACTTTCATCCATAATCACTAGCTTGAATTATTCAAAAATAGAAAATAAAACTCATATTGTACAAAAACTTCTCATCAGTTTCTTCATTGAATATTTTTTGCTGCAGTTGTTCTGTTAAACTATTACAATATTAACATTGCTTTTAGTTAGCAAAAAACTTTGCTCTTTGTTACTTGAAGTGAATAATCGTTATATTTTTGCAGTTTTATTTATCAATAGATAACCGATTAGTTTACAATGTCGAAGAACTTATATATTGCAGCAGCAGAAGCCGAAGCTGGCAAATCAATGATTATTCTTGGTATAATGGATTTCCTTTCAAGGCATATCGAAAAATTAGGTTTTTTTCGACCAATTGTTCGTTCCGGGAAAGTAATGGATAATCATATCCGACTTATTTCATCTCGGTATAATATAAAATTTGATTATAAGTCGATGTATGGGTTGACCAGTGATGAGATGCTGGAGTTTCATCAAACAGGTGATACCGAGAGCGTTTTTACTGCAATACTTAATAAATATAAATTGCTTGAAGAGAGTTGTGATTTCATTTTGGTTGAGGGAAGTGACTTCAGTACTCATATGAGCACTTATGAATTTAACTTTAATTTAAATGTAGCCAACAACCTTGGTTGTCCTATTATATCAATAGTAAGCGGCTGGAATAAAGGGGTTTCGGAAGTTTCCGAATCAATACAAATTATGCGTCGTGTGATGCAGGATGAAAAGTGTATTCAACTTGGAACCATTGTAAATCGTGCTAAAAAAAGTGATATTGATACAATTAAGAAATTGTTGATCAATAATATGCCCGTCGACAGTCTTAATTTTGTGATTCCTGAAGAGCCATTTCTTCAAAAGCTAACGATGCGTCAAATTAAAGATTCGATGAATGCTGAGCAGCTTTATGGTGATGATGATAGCCTAAATTATGATGTTACAGACTTCAAGATTGCTGCAATGAATATTGAAGGTGTGCTAAAGAATGTGAGTGAAGGCACGCTAATAATCACTCCGGGAGACAGACTTGATATTCTCCTAGGTTTATCGTTAACCCTGCTAAGTGATAATTTTCCTAAAATCGCAGGAATACTTCTCACCTGTGGAACAAAACCGGTTGATCAGTTTAAACAACTTATTTACGGGCTTAAAAAATTACCAGTTTCAATATTGTTTGTTAAGTCGGATACGTTTCAGGCTGCCGCCGAAGTAAACAAGGTGCGTCCATTACTATTACCCGAAAATGAACAACGTATAGCCACCGCGCTTGGCCTTTTTGATGAATATGTAAATATTAAGGATCTTAAGGATAAGATTTCAATTTCTCGTTCTGAAGTTGTAACGCCCGTAATGTTCGAATATCAATTATTTACCAGAGCAAAACTAAATAGAAAACACATAGTGTTGCCCGAGGGTAACGACGAAAGAGTATTGCAGGCTGCTAGCATTCTACTAAAGAGAAATGTTGTTGACATAACCCTACTGGGTAATGAAGACGAAATACATAGAAAAGCTGCCGAATTAAGAATAAGTTTAAAAGGGGCATTTATTATCGACCCCTATGATAATGATCTTATCGGAGATTATGCAGCCACTTATTTTAAGCTCCGTAAGCATAAGGGTATTACAAAGGAACAGGCACGTGAGCTTATGCTTGATGTGAGTTACTTAGGTACAATGATGGTTTTTAAAGGCCATGCTGATGGTATGGTTAGTGGTGCAGCACATACAACACAACATACTATTCGTCCGGCATTCGAGTTTGTTAAAACCAAACCTGGTATTTCAATAGTATCAAGTTCATTTTTGATGTGCCTGGAAGATCGTGTTCTTGTTTATGGAGATTGTGCCATAAACCCAAATCCAAACGCAGAGGAGCTTGCCGATATTGCTATTAGTTCGGCACAAACTGCAATAATGTTTGGTATTGAACCACGTATAGCCATGCTTTCGTATTCAACAGGTGAATCGGGGAAAGGTGCTGAGGTAGAGAAAGTTAGAAGAGCTACGGAAATTGTAAGAGAGCGTCGTCCCGACTTGAAAACCGAAGGACCAATTCAGTATGATGCTGCTATTGATGCCCAAGTTGCTAAAACTAAAATGCCCAATAGTGAAGTTGCAGGAAAAGCAACAATCTTTATTTTCCCTGATTTAAATACAGGTAATAATACATACAAAGCCGTTCAACGATCAGCAAATGCTGTTGCCATTGGACCAATTTTGCAGGGATTAAATAAACCGGTTAACGACTTAAGTAGAGGTTGTTTAGTTGTAGATATCGTTAATACAGTTGTGATAACAGCCATTCAGGCTCAGGAGGATTATAGTTAAAAAGCGAGCTTTTTTAGCTGATAACTTTATCGGTTAATTACCTTCATCCTAATATCACATTACTATAACCGGAGTTCCTGCAGGACGAATGTATTCGGCGTTGCTAAATGCAAGAATTGGATAAAATATTGGGCCTAAGAATATTAATCCTAAGGTAAACCCAATCCCTCTTCCAAAGCTTAACGATAGTAGGTTTAGCATCCAAATAGCGAAAACCAAATTAACAACTGGTATAAAAAATAACAGTAGCCACCACCAGGGTTTACCTACTACTTCAAGAAGCATAATTGTATTATAAATTGGAATCAATGCGACCCATCCCGGTTTACCAGCTTTTTCAAAGATACGCCAGTAAACATACAGATAAAAGGCAACTATGAAAATAATTAAAAATATTGGACCAGTTCCAATACCATCAAAGTTTTGTGACTCGTAATCCATGTTATTAATAATTTAAGTTAGAAAACTCAAAGTTAAATAAAATATTTAGCCTTTAGTACCATTTCTTTTTCTTAAAATAATACAACATACCACCAAACACAAAAACGATAATAACCCAAATGCCAAAATATCCCCATTTCCAATTTAGTTCAGGCATATTTACAAAGTTCATTCCATAAATTCCTGCAATAAAGGTTAAAGGAATAAAGATTGTGGCTACTACCGTTAATGTTTTCATTACTTGGTTCATTCGATGACCTTGAATAGAAAAAAACATATTTACATTACTTTCTAACCGCAGGTTTATTTGGTCACAATCGTCTATAAGAGACAAGCACAGGTCTTTTAATTCATAAAAATATTTAATGTGTTTTGGGTTGATTAGGTTAAATTCTTCTCTTTCGACTTTTGTAACAAATTCTTTTATTGGTATAATTGTTCTTTTAATCTGATGAATTTGTCTTTTGTAAAGATCGATTGAAACTAAAGTGTCAGGAGATGGGTCTGTATTTATATCTGAAAGGTTCAATTCCTCCAGTTTAATTTCATAATTTCTAACAGTTTTAAAATAATTATCTAATATTGATTCAAATAATAGATATAAGAGATAGTCTGTACCTCGTTCTCTTATTATTCCTACGTTATCCCTAATTCGTTGTCTTACATGGTTAAAATAATCTGCTTTTTTTTCTTGAAAAGAGACCAGATAATTTTTCCCCAGTATGAAACTCAACTGTTCTGATAGTAATTCTTCAGTATCCGTAGGAAGCAATGATTTTAATGAAAAAAACCAGTAATTATCATATTCCTGAAATTTTGGTCGCTGATTTACATCAAGTATATCCTGAATTGCTAGTTGGTGAACTCCCAACTTGATACAGATATTGTTTATTTGTTCGATGTCATGAATACCATAAATATTAAGCCAATATTGATTTTTATCGTCTGGTATTTTTGTAAATGATGCTTCCGAATAATCAGAATCCTCAAGGTATTCATCCACATTGTAACTAAATAATTGAAGACTGGTTTCATCTGAGTACTTAATCCCTGTGAAGACCGGAGTATGCGGATTCAGTTTTTTTCTATTTAGTATTTTCTTTGCCATCATTTAAATCATTTTTGTAAACCAATGTCCTATACGGAAATGGTATCTCAATACCCTCTTTATCAAATCGGTGTTTAACAGATTTAAGCAGGTCGCATTTTAGAACGAATGCGTTGTCATTTCCAGTGGTCCAAACATAAGCTTTCAAATCTACAGAAAAGTCGGATAAAGCAATAACTCTAACAATAACAATGGGGTCATTATTCGTTTTTTCTTGTTGGGTTCTATTATCAATTGCCAAAGGATGGTTTTGTGCTTCATTTCTTAATATCTCCATAGCCTTATCTATATCAGAATCGTAGCTTATAGAAATTTCAATATGTTTTCTTATTTTTTCATCATTAATATTACTGTTAATGATGGTCTCTTCACTAATAACGCTATTAGGAATAATTATTCTTCGATTTTCATAATCCTTAATTATGGTATGTCGAAGGGTTATTTCTTCAACAATTCCTTTTTGTCCATCCTTAAATTCAATTATATCTGATATTTTAAATGGTTTAAACATCAAGATAAATATTCCGCTAATAATATTAGTAAAGGCTTTTTGTGATGCAAACCCCACAACAATAGCAACAATACCAACACCAGCAAAAAGAGCGGTGCCAATAGATTTTAGATAGGGAATTTTATAAAAAATAAAAATCAGAGCAAAGGAATAGATTATGAAACCAACAGAATTTTTTATAAACGAAAAATTAGTTGGGTCTGTTTTCAGTTTATTCGCATATTTCGAAATGAAAACATTTAGAATTTTTCTTAGTACTGTCGATAGAATAGTAGCTATTGAAGCTGTTACGATAATTAATATAGTATATTTAACAGCATCACTTTCCATTATGGATGATATGTTTGTCATTGTGCTTATCGATTAGTATCTTTTAAAGCATTTTCAGAATATTAATTTCTTTTTCTTCTAAAAAGCGCCATTTTCCTCGCGGCAAATCTTTTTTGGTCAACCCTGCAAATATTACCCGGTCTAAACGAATTACCTCGTAACCAATATGTTCAAAAATCCTACGTACAATTCTATTTTTCCCAGAATGTAGTTCAATTCCTATATGTTTTTTGTTTTCCTCATCAGTAACCCATTCTAATTTATCGGGTTTGATTTTGCCATCTTCGAGTTCAATTCCTTCAAGAACTTTCAATAAATCGTTTTTGGATAATGGTTTATCAAGTTCAACATGATATAGTTTACGCACACCATATTTTGGATGAGTAAGCTTTGTGGTTAAATCACCATCATTTGTAAAAAGAAGCAATCCTGTTGTGTTTCGGTCGAGGCGGCCCACGGAATATATTCGCTCTTTACATGCTTTTTCTACTAAATTCATAACCGTACGCCTGTTTTGGGGGTCATCAGAGGTTGTGATAAACCCTTTTGGTTTGTTAAGAAGGATGTATCTAAGCTTTTCACTTTTAAGAATTTCTCCATTGTATACTACCTTATCGCCAGGGTTTACTTTAGTTCCAAGTTCAGTTACTTCCTTATCATTTATTCGGATATTTCCACCTTCAATAAGTTTGTCGGCTTCCCTGCGTGAACATATCCCGGCATCAGCAATAAATTTGTTTAATCTTATGGATTTTGGTCCAGTTGTTTCTTCGGTATCAGATATTTTTCTCTGACTACTCTTTTTTTTGCCAGAAAAATGTTTTTTAGTTGCTTTTTGCTCCTTTGGTTTTTTAACAGAAGCTATTATTTTTTTCTTCATCGAGTAGTTAATTTATGTTTGCAAATATCCTAAGATTATTAACATAAAGTGTATTGTATTAGTTTTATTAAAAAAGCAGCCACATATTTACATATTAATAAATAATTTACACCTCTTTAATCTGTGGCAATAAATATAGATCTTTTCTAAAATGCAATGGCAATATTAAGATGAGCCCAGCGATGCCAAAAAGCAGTGGAAAATTCGGGAGAACGTACTTCCATGCCATATTCAGCACTAATTCTTTTGTATTCTAGTACTCCTCCAAATCGTCCGTGTATTAGTGTATTATTAATTGAGTATATTGTGTGTACGTTATCCTGATTATATGTGCCGCCCTGCAGGGTTGCATTATAATTAACAAGATAAAGGGATCCACTGCAAAATAGCCAAGCGTGTAAATCAGATGAAATATCTATTCCAATTCCACGGAAATAATCATCAAAAAAACCAAATCTCGCATAACCACCAATCTGAGCTTCAGTATGAGGAACTCCTATGGTGGCTCCAACAAATCCATTGAATTCAAACATTGACAAGTTTAAAAAGCCTTTTTCAATAATAGCACCATATTGGATGCAAACATCATTTTGTACCTGGTTATGCCACCCTTGGGATGTTTCGGCATATGATATATTTTTATGCAATCCGTTTTGAATAGCTTCTCCACCTGCCATTGGTCCAATTATTCCAAATTCAAATTTTGAAGTTCTTTTAATTCGTTTTACAGGATTAAAGGAAATTTTTGTGCCACCAAGCAGAAGATATGTAGAATATGGATGATCAGTTAACTGAATACTTGGCGTTAATGTGTGCTCAGGTGTATACATTCGGTGTGTAAAGTTCAATGAATAATAGTTGATTTCATTGTCACCATGAGGTAGTAGGATTTTATTTATTGGTGATTTTTTAATCCAGTTAGAGTAAAGGCTTATGGTTATTCCGCTCGAATAGTATCTGTCGATTAAAAAAACAATATCATTATCAATTGTAAGTTCCGCAATTGTATGTGATCTTGAATTTTGTGCAATCCCTGACAAGGAAAAAAACATTATTATTAAACCAATAGCAATTTTTTTTTGAAGCATTTTTTTATAAATATCTTCATACATGATTGTCAAAGGTACAAAAAATCAATTGTTTCAAATGTAATCGATTTGAATTAATTTTCCTGAATTTTGATAATTATATGCAATTGTATTTATCAAAATACTCTAAAAATGCATACATTTGATGCTTTATCATCAACTACCATTTTTTTGTAACCAGCTATGAAAATTAATCTAACTAATAATAGTCTCATAATGGCATTATCATTATTGTTGGTAATAGCATCTTGTGTTAAAGAAAATACAACTACTCAAGTTAATACCTGCAAAATAACATCTCCCAAGCTAGGGCAGGAAATAGTTAAAGGGGAAATAGTAATAATTTCGGCAGAAACTGAAACCCTAAGTAGCAATATTGTTGAAGTTCGTTTTTTTATTGATGGAATTGGAAAGAGCTCAGTTGTTAATTTTCCTTTTAATTATGAGTGGATTACATCTTCCGAAACATTTGGTAATCATACATTAAAAGCAACTTTATTTGATAACTTAGGCGTTACCAGCTCTGATGAAATTACTGTTAAGCTTGTGGATGGTGTTGTAGGTGGAGATGCACCGGTTGCTTTTTTTTCAGCAAATATTGTTAGTGGTTCTACACCATTGATTGTTACTTTCACAGATGAATCATTCAACAGTCCAACTAGCTGGCTATGGGATTTTGGTGACGGAAACTCTAGCATCGAACAGAATCCTGTACATACCTATAATCTTGATGGTTCATATACTGTTTCTTTAATTGCAACAAATAGTCATGGATCTGATACTTTAGTAAAGCTGGATTACATTATTGTAGGTAGCGGTGGAGGAAATAGTAATCCTTGTCCAGGTATGCCAACAGTAACTGATGCCGATGGAAATACTTACAATACTGTACTATTGGGAAGTCAATGCTGGATGAGAGAAAATCTAAGAGTTGGCCTTCGAATTAATGGAGCTGATGAAATGACAGATAATACTATTATTGAGAAGTATTGCTATAATGATGATTTGGCAAATTGTGAAAAATATGGTGGTCTTTATCAATGGGATGAGATAATGCATTATACTGAACAGGAAGGTGTACAGGGTATTTGTCCGTCGGGTTGGCATATACCAAGCGATCAAGATTGGAAATATATGGAAATGCATCTTGGTATGAGTCAGGCTGAGGCAGATGCATCCGATTGGAGGGGTGAGGGAATTGGAACTATGCTCAAAACAACCACTGGATGGCTGAATGATGGTAATGGTACAAATACCACCGGTTTCTCCATATTACCTAGTGGTTACCGTGCTGCTGAAGGAGGAGGAGGATTTGCTAAAGTGGAGGAAAATGGCTATATATGGACTTCAACTTCCTTTAGTGATGTGCAAAAATGGTATAGAGAAGTTAATCATTATGCAGGCATGGTAAACAGAACCTACAATTATAAAGGTAGTGGAATTAGTGTTAGATGTCTTAAAAACTAATTACTTTCATACACTCTAATTCTTTTTAAGTCAGCAGTATAAGTACCAAAGTACCCCAAAGCTTCATTACTTAGATTAGATATTGGATTATATGGAGTACTTCCCATTCCTCCTGAACTAAGGGCATCGTTTAATGTTCTAAAATATTCGTAAGTATTATACCCAATACAGTCTAGCCTAACCGAAATTGTATCACCAGTCATGGCTTCAACACCCCACAACGCATATTTAACATATTTGCCATTAATAAGTTGGTCGCTACTTAACGAGTAGTAATTCATTCTACCACTAATTGTTGAATCATTAACGCTAATAATAAAACGATAATAGTCTATAGTTTCAACAGGGTCTGTAAAATAGCAATAAATCGTAAAACGTGGGTTTTCTTTATTGCCTGGTCCGGGTCCGCCGAATTCCATCTTTTCAAAACTCAACGAATCGATGTATACCTTGTTTGGCAGATAATCTGAGCCTGTATATTCTTTATCCTTATAAACTACCTTTATTGAATAGGTTCGGTCGCTTTCACCAGCAAAATCTTTTGTGAGATATTTTCCGGCAGATTCTTCTGATAAAGTATCAACATGATTCAGGTCATCAACAACTATAACTTCAGCCCCTGAAACTGGCATAATACCCTCAGCTGTATAGTAGTCGCCGGATGTAGTTATTGAAACCTGATATGGTCCAGGGTCAGAAGTGATATTACCTTCAATTACAATTCGCGGTTCAGCAGAATTTAAATCAAGATCAATAACCTTTTCGCACGACATAAAGAGTGCGCTAATGATTATTGCAATTATCCAAATATGGTTATGAATTTTTTTCATTTTACTAAAAATTAAAGTTCCAGGTTACAGAAGGAATAATTGAGAATAGTGAGAATTGAACAGCTTCCATAGTGCCCGGAACCGTTTCACTTTCCTCGAAAGAGATAGAATAGGCATTTTGACGAGCATAAGCATTGTAGATTGAAAAATTCCAGCTCGACTGGAATTTCTGAGTTTGTTTACCTTTTAAAGTTAAACTCAAATCGAGACGGTGATAGTCAGGCATTCTGTAACCATTTCTTTCGGTATATAGTGGTACAATATTGCCATCTATCAAGTATTGTCCGCTTGGCATAGTTACTGCATCACCGGTATAGTACAACCACGATGCTGAAACAGCAATCCGGTCATTAATATCATACATTCCCACAACCGAAACATCGTTTGTTCTATCCTGTCGTGCCGAAAACCAATCACCGCTGTTTATGGCATCAAATTGCCGTTCGGTTTTGGAAAGAGTGTATCCTACCCATCCGGTAAACTTACCAAGACTCTTTTTAAATAGCAGCTCAACACCATACGAACGACCTTTGCCAAAAACCAGGTCGGCTTCAACATGCTCGTTGAGTAGTATGTCAGCACCATCCTTGTAATCAACAAGGTCGTACATATCTTTATAATAAACTTCAATGGATGTCTCAAATGTATTGTTCAAAAAATTCCTAAAATAACCAACAGAATATTGGCTAGCTTTTTCAGGCTTTATTAACGAACTACTTGGTACCCAAACATCAGTTGGGTTATCAGAAGTTGATGCAGACAGAAGATGAATATATTGTGCATTTCTTTGGAATGATGCTTTCAGTGAGCTGCTTTCGTTGAGTAAATAACTCATTGAAAGACGAGGTTCGGGTTCAAAATATGACTCTATGAGTTCACCTTTATTATAGGTTTTTTCATTAATTATTTCTCCATCCGAATCATATTGGAAAACCGATCCGGGCCCAACTTCGTTAAACATTGAAAGACGTATTCCATAATCAAGTTTAACCCTTGATCCTAATTTTTGCTCATTGGAGATATATATTCCACTCTCGAATGCAAACTTTTTATCAATTATTATGTTTTCAATTTGAAGTTCGCCAGCGGATAATAGTTCTCCGGGTTTAAAAGTATGGTAAATAGCATCTACACCAAATTTTACAGTATTATCTGTATTGGCGAAAAAGGTAAAATCCTGTTTTAAATGATAGTCTTCGATACCCGATGATATTTCAAATTCAGAATTGCTTTGAGTTATATTTATCTGATAATTATAACTGCTGTAAATTAATGTAGTATTTGAAAATAACCTACTATTAAACAAATGATTCCATCTCAATGTGCCGGTTGTATTGCCCCAGTTAAACCCAAATTTTTCTGTTCCAAGTTTATCCTTACCGAAGTAACCGGAAATAAACACCCTGTCGTTTTCACCAATTCTGTAGTTAGCTTTAGCATTAAGGTCGTAAAAAAACAACGACATATCACTAAAGTCCTTATCAAAGAGTCCATATAGTACATCAGCATATGTTCTTCGTCCGGAAACAATGAATGACCCTTTATCTTTAACTATGGGGCCTTCAACAGTTAGTCGTGATGAAATTAAGCCCAACCCACCTGATACACTATACTTCTTTTGGTTCCCCTCTTTCATGTGTACATCAAGTACCGAGCTGAGCCGACCTCCAAATTTTGCAGGGATACCGGCTTTGTAAAGAGTCATTTCTTTTATGGCATCGGAATTAAAAACCGAGAAGAATCCCATAAGGTGGCTGGCATTATAGACTGGGGCTTCATCCAGCAGGATGAGGTTTTGATCTGTATTTCCACCTCTGACGTAAAAACCACCTTTACCCTCACCACCGCTGCTAACTCCGGGCATTAGTGTAAGCGTTTTTATGATATCCATTTCACCGAATAGAACAGGAATTTTATTAATCTCCTTAATATCCATTTTTACGACACCCATTTCAGCAGATCTGATATTTGCATCGTCAGCCTCTCCTTTAATTACAACCTCACTCAAAGTGGATTCCTGAACCTTTAATTCAATATCCCTTATTTGATTTTTACTAAGATCAATAAGAGCAGTATTCGATTCAAAACCTATGTAGCTATATCTAATGTGATAATTACCCTTGGGGATCGTTAATGAATAGTAACCATAAACATTTGTTGTTCCACCACTTTTAAGTTCTTCGATATAAATTGTAGCTCCAATGAGCTCCTCCCCGGAAGAGGCGTCTTTAACGTATCCGCTAAGTGTATATTTATCCTGTGAATAAAGTAAACTAACGTAAAAAGTAAGAAGCACTAAGATTGTTATTCTATACATATATGATTTAATTCAAATATTAGTATTGAAAACGCAAAAATGCAAACTACATTGTTATGAATCAGATTTGTTATGTTAAATTTTTATAATACTATAAGTGCCAGAAAATAAATTTGTTATGAAATATATCAATCCTCAACCACATAAAATTGTAATGTGTCACTATTAAATGAAGTAAAAATCCCACGTGCATTTTCAATATTGGTTACAGGTTCTGTTAGGTCATCGAGTGAACTTTGATTTATTGATTCATAAACTGAAGCGTAATCATCGGTTATTTTAAACAGTATGAGATTGTATTGACCGAAATAACGAAATTGCATTGGCCGGATTGTAAATATGCTGTCCTGTAGGGGAGGACTGGTAAAACTGACAAATTCTTCAGAGTCCTCAATTTCAATCGTTTCGTTTACAGGATCATACTCATCTTCAAGATATTCATATTTAACAAGATAGTAGCTATTATCGGTTGTTGTCCATGTTATTTCAATTTCTTCAGTGTTCCCGCCCGGTCCCATACCACCTCCTGTTTCTTCGGTTATTCTGTCAAGTTCAATTGTTGTTACTGACATTTCAAAATCTACAGGTTTGAGCGGGACCTTTGTTTGGCTGGTAATAAGAAGACCTTTGTAAGTTAGTTCAAGAAAATATTCATCACCTTCAACTATCGTTAAAAAGCTATTTGTGCAATTATATTGTCCTGCTATACTATCATCAGTTGTTAACTGATATTTGTTTCCATTATTGATTAGAAACACATCGAGTTCGGATATAATATTTGAGCTATCTCCGTTTTCATTATCAAATATTATCATTTGGGATATCTGTATCGAAGGTGTGACATCGGGGCTTAGAAAGCCGGATACCACCGGAATATCATATGAAATATCAAGGTCTTCTGTTGTTTTTGTACACGAAATAGCAGCTAGTGAAATTAGTAGGATTATTATATTTTTCATGATTATCTGATTTTAAATGAAAGGGTTACGTTGGGAGTAATTCCCAGAAGAGTTACATCGGTTTCAGTTAAGTAATTATCGTCGAACTCAAATTCCTTATACCATACATTTTGCTGGTTGTAAACATTGAAAATTGAGAAGTTTATTCCTCCTATACCCATATCTCCAAGTTTAAAGTTACGCGACAGTGCAATATCCAGGCGGTGGTAATCCGGATATCGAGCTCCGTTTTTTGGGCCAACCGAAATAAAGTCTTCCACTGTTCCATCCGGTAATGTAATCTGATAACCACCAATTGGCTCAGTGTATGGTTTTCCGGTTGCATAAATCCATGTTGCCGAAAGTGTCCATGCTTTCCAGTTATAGCTGGCTACAAATTTGAATTCATTTGTAACATCATGACTTGCCGGAAAAGGGGTGTCACCGTATACTGGAAAATCGTATATAACTTCACCAAGAGTATATCCTAACCAACCCGTTAGTTTCCCAAATTTCTTCTGGGCCAGAAATTCTATTCCCTGTGCATATCCATCACCCTGATAGAAAAACTCATCATAGTCAACAGTTCCGAATTGTGGTATATAGCGTAAGGTGTATTCAGTGAGCCCGTTTAGTTTTTTGTAATATGCTTCAATATCAAACAGGAAATCTCTGGTTTCATAACTAACTCCTGCTATGAAGTGTTCTGAAAATCCTACAGGAATCTCGTTATCATTTGTTAGAATCCAGAAATCTTTACTTCCTGCTGAAATATCTTCGCGGATAACCCTTTGTACAAATTGGTAATAGTGTCCCCATGCACCTTTCAGTGTTAGTTTGTCGGTAAGATTATAAGAAAGTGATAGTCGCGGTTCAAAATATACTTTGTCGGATACGGAATAATATGATGCTCTTACACCGGGGGTAATTGTAAGTTTCGACCATGGTTTCCAGCTATCTTGGAGATAAAAGGCTGAAAGGCTTCCCATATCATGACGTTGCTGAATATAGTTGGTGTCGTTTTGAATATAATCGTAGTTAATATCGAAGTAGTTTGCCTGAAATCCGAACTCCAGATCATTGTTATCATTTATTTCATACTCATTATCAAGTTTTACTGAATAATCCTTGAGTTTGTTATCTTCATACGAACCGCGTGTCATAGTTATGTATTCATCATCAACCAATCGTGTGTTTTGGCTGGTTCTGTCGCGTAAGCTGAAATAATTTGAAAAGGATACTAAAGCGTTGGAATACATTTTTTTATTCCATTTTCTGGACCATTTCGTACTCATGCCCCAGTTTCCCCATTTTGTTAAATCATTATTTCCACCGCTTACAGTCATTGTTCCAAAGGTTCTGTCGAAGGTTCTGGAATTGTCGAGATCGTCTTGTCCGTTAAAAAAGCTGTATGATATTATATCTTTTACGGTTGGGTTGTAGGTTATTTTTGCATTCAGGTCGTAGAAGTACGACGTTGGTTCAGTTGTTGCCATACTTCGGCCTCCACCTCCAGGCCCTCCTCCTCCTCCTCCTGGAGGCATTGAAGTTGTAGTTGTGGTTGATTGTGCTTCTTCCTGAAAGCTGGTAAATATTTTTTCGTACAGCGGTGATTGAAACGAACGACGTGCTGCCATTAGCACTGTTACTTTCTCACCAACAGGGAATTCCATAAAACCATTAACACTTAAAAAGCCTATATCAGCACCAAGGTTAAATTTGTTTTCGTTTCCGCTTTTCCCAACAATATCCATTACACTGGAGATTCTTCCGCCAAATTTCGATTCAAATCCTCCTTTGTGAAGTTGAACATCTTTGATGGCATTTGAGTTAAATGCACTAAACATTCCAAAAAGGTGATCTACATGGTAAACAGTAAAGCCATCGTAAAGGATTAGGTTTTGATCGGGAGTACCGCCACGAACATATAAACCGGAAGACCCTTCGTTGCTGCCGCTTACTCCTGGTAATAGTTGGAATGACCGGAATATGTCCTTTTCACCCAAATTAGGAAGCGTAGCCAGTTGTTTTGGGTTGATTGTCGCAACACTGATCTTTTCAGAAATCTGCAACAGGTCTTCTCTTTCACCTACAATGGTAACATCATTTAATTGCACTGATGTTGAGAATAGTTCGATTGTTATGGGTTTGCTTACCAGCCTGGGGGTGAGGTATACGGTTTTATTTTTGTAACCAACATAAGATACTTGCAATTTTGAGGTGTCGGATGGCACATGGAAAAGGGTGAAATAACCATCAACATTTGTTGAGGTCCCATTATTTGTTCCAACCACCTGAAGCTGGGCAAAGGGAAGTGCTTCACTGGATGCTTTATCACGGATTGTTCCTGTAAGTGTATAGTTGGATTTTCGTTCATATACCTTATCTTTAAGATCAATAGTAACATCTTTTTTACGGATTACAATTTGATCCTCAACAATTTTAAAGTGGATATTTTTTCCTTCGAAAATTGCCGCTAGAAATTCTTCCAAAGGCATGTTATATCTTTGTGAAGGGGCAGTCATTCCTCTAACATCTTCAAAATCATAATCAATATAAAGTTGGTGAGTCCTCCCCAGCTCCTTTAAAATTTGATTAATTGATGTAACATAATAATCTTTTTTAATGATTATGTCAACTATCTCCTGGCTAAACAAATTTCCCGTAAACAGTACTATTATAAGCCCCAATGCAAAAATTCTCATTTTAATGATCATTTAATATGTGTTTTTTTATTCCAAATTATTGTTTTAGTTAATACTGCTTTATATGATAAAAATTGGTTTCAATATTGTTGATTTTCTCAATCCGCGTGGTTAACAAACCTATTTAATTGAATTTGATAGTGCTGCTTTTTTAATTTCTACTTTGCTAACCCGCATCATTTCCTGCGTTGTTCTCGACTGATCTGCATCCATATTTACATCCGGGCCACTGCCTCCTGGTTTACCGCCACCAGGTTTTCCACCTCCGGTGCCACCACCACCATGACCTCCTCCACCTTGCATGCCACCAGATCTGCCACCCGATCCCATCGATGGCATTTCAAGTTTACCTGATTCGAATGCAAAACTGAAATTTTTTGAAGGATTGGTAATCCAATGTGAAGGATTCTTAAAAATCATAGCGAGAGGAATAATTGCCTCATAGTACAGTGTTTCTAAACTATCCATTCTGAGAATAGCATTAACTCCATCAATACTTTTGTTTCCTGTCATACTTGGTTCCGGATCACCATCAAATCCCATAAGCATCATGTCGCTATTGCCATTGTTATATTTATCGTTGAACCTGCGAATATCATCTTTGGTCATTTTTCTTTTGGAAGGAGATCGGTTTTTATTATTAAGATCTTCACTATTTACTTTGTTTCGATCGAATTTTACCGGAAATGTTACTCCAAGTTGTTCTTTCCCTTTCCCTGTTGTGTCGATCCAGAATGTCAGACCTGTCATCATTATTTTGCGGCTAACATCTTTGTCATCAATCAATAAAAAAGCATATAAATTTTGGTTATCATTTGAAATTCCATAACCCATTTTTGCTTTGCCATCATAGCGCAAATTTGACAGTCTTTCGGAATTATCTAATCCTATATTTAGAGGTGTTGGTTGCCATAAGCTTTGATAAACAACTTTATTTGAACATCCCGAAAGTGTTACAATCATAAAAACTGTAATAATTAGTTTAATTTTTCTCATGACATCATGTATTTTTATTGCCCGGCAAAGATTAAGCCCATAAACTTGTTAAACAAAAGTTTTCTATTGATCGGAATAGAATACAAACAGAATGGTTGATTTTATCTATGAGATTTCTGTGGAATATTTGCTTTACAATAATTGCCGTATACAATATATCGTTTCACATTAAAATCTTACACAATTAATGTAAAATTCATAACAGTTCTGTTATTTGCAGTTGATATTTTGTATTGTGAAATTATGTTAAAATCCAAAATCCATATACTTAATTTGGCAAATTGTTAGTTATAGGTTACAGTAAATAACTAAAGAATTTCATCAAATGAACATAAATAAGAATATAGCTGTTAGTGATTCAGGGTTCATTTTTAACTCAATAACTGGTGAATCTTTTTCTGTAAATCCGATTGGAGTCGAAATCATAGAATTACTAAAACAAGATAAAAACGTTAGCGAGATTACCAGACAACTGAACTCAAAATATAATGCAGATATTGCAACAATTGAAAATGAGGTGCTGGATTTTATACATAGTCTTAAGTTAAATTCATTACTTGATAATCAGGATGCAGCGTAATTAACTGGAGCTTGAATAAGTAAACTAAAAAATGATCCGTTACTAATCAGTGTGTTTAATATATTATTTGTCAACACTTTAATAAAGTGTGTTTTTGCTTTGTGTTCACTTTGTGTAATCCTTGGTGATACTTTGTGGTTAAATTTTTACCACGAAGGCACACAAAGTGCTTCACAAAGGCACACAAAGTTACAGACAGTACTGCATGTAAGGATTTTACTATAATTACCAAATTATATTTCATATTAATGCATCACCTGATACAAACTAACTACTGCAATATCGACTAAATCGATGTATCAGGATTATTAGTATTTTTGCATGGCTATCAAGATAGTTTTAAAAATATCAATTGAAAACATCTATAATTATTCAGGCTTACTACAATAGTAGCTGAATATTCGTATTATGTGTAGGATGATTGATTATAGGGGAGTTCTATAAATTAAATTATTGTCATTCAAATATATATGAGTATATTTGCCAATAATTTAACACAAAAAAGATGTCATTACAAGGTTATAAAGCACAAGGGAAAAAAGGGTTATTTGATGAGCAATTTACCATCGAACGTCTGTCGGAAATAGGCAACCCTTTAGAAAAGATAAGCAATGTAATTGATTTTGAGTTTTTTCGCGATACACTGGAGGCAAAACTTCTAAATACAGCAAAGAAGAGCAATGCAGGGGCAAAACCTTATGACTTAGTGATGATGTTTAAAATCATGATATTACAACGCTATTACGGACTTGGAGACACACAGGTAGAATATCAGATAATCGACAGGATAAGTTTCAAAAAGTTTCTGGGATTGGAGTCCGGCGATAAAGTTCCTGATGAAAAAACCGTTTGGGCATTTAGAGAAAATCTAACAAAGAGTGGGGTTGTAGAATTATTGTTCAGTCAGTTCATACAGTTTTTAGGAGATAAAAACCTGATATTCAATGAAGGAAAACTAATTGATGCCAGTTTTACCGTAGCGCCACGCCAACGCAATACACGCGAAGAAAACGAAAAGATTAAAAAAGGCGAAGGCCATGATTTGTGGAATGACCATCCTAATAAAAAAAGACACAAAGACGTTGATGCACGCTGGACAAAGAAAAATGGAGAGAGATATTACGGTTATAAAAATCATGCAAAGGTAGATTCAACAAGCAAATTCATTAACACTTATGTAGTTACAGATGCTTCGGTACATGACTCGCAGGCATTAGATAATTTATTAGACAAAAGCGACAAAGGGCAACCGCTATATGCAGATAGTGCCTATACCGGCGAAAAGCAGAAGAAAGTAATTAGAAAATATCGGCTTAAAAATAAAGTTCATGAAAAAGGATATAGAGGTAAACCATTGACGGATAAGCAAAAAACGAAAAACAAGGTAAAATCTAAAATCAGAGTGAGAGTGGAACACGTATTCGGCTTTATGGAGCAAAGCATGAACGGATTGGTTGTGAGATCAGTAGGACTAACACGAGCAACCGGAATAATTGGGCTGATAAACCTTACATACAATCTTTTTAGATTTGAGCAAGTCGATCGACTAAATTTATGCAAAGTATAATGTCCAGTTAGTTAGTTAGTTAGTTAGTTGCGAAATGAACAGAAAAAATTTTGATTTTTTGAACTTAAATTGAAAAATTAGCGGTAATTTTGGAATACTTTTTCAGCACAGAATTAAACGGGTTCTGATTTGTGTTTGAAAATATTAAAAAATTGAATTTTTAGAACCCACCTTTATTACTTTTGTACGATAAATTAAAAAAATAATAAGAATGAAAAACTTAGTATTAATACTAGCGCTAGTATTCACATTTGTTGTAGCTGGCGCACAAGATGAAAAAAAAGTTACCGGTCCTGAAATTTCTTTTCAAGAAACCACGCATGATTATGGAACTATAGATTTAAATGGCGACGGAACGTATAATTTTGAATTTACAAATACAGGAAACGAGCCATTAATTCTTTCAAAACCTCGATCATCATGTGGATGCACAGTACCTGAATGGCCAAAGGAACCTATTCTTCCTGGCGAAACAAATAAAATTAAAGTTACTTATAACACACATAAAGCTGGTCCATTTAACAAAACAGTTACTGTTTATTCAAACGCTAGTAGTAAAGCTACTGTATTATTAAGAATAAAAGGTAAGGTTGAAGCTAAACCAGCAGAAGCATTACCCGAAAAAAACAATAGTGAAGGTGCTACACCAATTAACAAATAGTAATTGGTTTTTCATATAAATGCCGTTTGCTTTTGGTAGTTGAATTGATGGATTAAGCTGTAAATATATTCAAACCAATTAATTAGAATAAAATGCCAAATATTTCGAAGAAGGGGCAACTTATGCCAGAATCACCAATTAGAAAATTGGTGCCGTTTGCCGAAGGTGCTAAAAAAAGAGGTGTACACGTTCATCATTTGAATATTGGCCAACCTGATATTCATACACCTGAAATTGCATTAAATGCAGTACGTAATTATCCTGAAAAGGTTATTGCATATAGTCATTCAGCAGGAATGCTCTCATTAAGAGAAAAATTAGTCGATTACTATCGAACAGTTAATATTGATGTAAGTGCTGACCAAATAATTGTTGGAGCTGGAGCTTCTGAAGCATTGCTTTTTGCATTTCAATCAATTATGGATCCGGATGATGAGGTGATAATTCCAGAACCTTTTTATGCTAATTATAATGGATTTGCTACAAATGCCGGAATCAATATTGTCCCAATTTTTTCATCTATAGAAACAGGGTTTGCACTTCCACCAATTGAGGATTTTGAAAAAAATATTACTTCAAAAACCAAGGCAATATTGGTATGTAATCCTAATAATCCAACAGGATATTTATACTCAAAGGAGGAGCTTGAGACATTAAGACTTCTTGCAAAGAAACATGATCTGTATTTAATTGCAGATGAAGTGTATCGCGAGTTTACTTACGATGGCAAACAACACTTTTCATGCATGCATCTTAAAGGAATTGAGAATAATGTGATTCTTATTGATTCCGTATCAAAACGATACAGTGCCTGTGGCGTTCGTATTGGATGGATCGTTTCGAAGAATAAAGAACTTATGGCTGCTGCCATGAAATTTGCTCAAGCCAGGTTAAGTCCGCCAACATTTGGTCAGATTGCTGCTGAAGCTGCTGTTGATACTCCTGAGGAGTATTTTGACGAAGTAATAAAGGAATACATTGCTCGAAGAAATACTGTTGTGAAAGGAATTAACGGTATTAAGGATGCTTATTGTCCAAATCCTGAGGGAGCCTTTTATGTTGTTGCTAAACTTCCTATAGATGATTCGGATAGGTTCTGTCAATGGTTGTTAGAAGATTTTAGTTATGAAAATCAAACAGTAATGTTAGCACCTGCTTCGGGATTTTATTCTACTAAAGGCAGGGGTAAGGATGAGGTAAGGATATCATATGTTCTTAACGTTGTTGATCTAAATAAATCTATTGTAGTTCTTGATGAAGCATTGAAAGTTTATCCTGGCAGGACAAATTAGTATAATTACGGAGTCCTATTTCTATATTCCTTTTTTTGTCATATTGAGCGTAGCGAAATATCTCAATTCAAATATTTATTATGCATGAGTTTTCAATTGCGATGAGCATTATTGAAATAGCTGAAAAAGAAGCTAAAGCAGTTAATTCTAAGTATATTTCTGCACTGGATCTTGATGTTGGTACAATGGCAGGTATTGAGTATTATGCACTTGATACTGCACTTGAAATGGCTGTTAAAGATACTATGATGGAGAATGCGAAAATTAAGGTGAATAAAATTCAGGCAAAAGCCTTATGTTCAGATTGTAAAACAGAATTCGAAATTTCTTGTATAACTGATAGTTGCCCAAAATGTAATGGATTGTTCCATGAAATTTTATCAGGAAAAGAGCTTAAAATCAGATCCATTGTTGTTGAGGATGCTGTGTAGCAATTGTAAACAATATTATAGTATAATAAAGATTGATAAGACATTGAACTGTTTTATATGTAGGTAATATTCTTTTGTGGTTTTAGCCGTATAATCTTCTCGTAAGAATCCTCATTTTATTACCTTTGCCTGAATAAATTTATTCCTTAATGGCTCTTAAATCAAATAAATTAATAGATAATAAACCATCTGCTCCTGAAACGCAGAGTGGAAAAAAAATCAAAAAACCCTCTCGGAGTGCAGGTTCAAAATCAAAAGTTGGCCCCGGAATACTTTCTGATCCAAGATTATTGAGAAGTGTAGGTTTTTTATTGATGATAACCGGCATTTATCTTTTTTTGGCAATCTCAACTTTCATTATTAATTGGTTTGCATCCGATGTTAGTGATATAGTAACTGCAACTTCCGATCAGTTTAAAGATCATACCGAAACTGTTTCTAATTGGACGGGTTGGCTTGGTGCATATATCGCAAAATATCTTGTTTATAATGGTATTGGTATTGGATCCTATTTTATATCAGTATTCTTTATATCGGCAGGTCTAAGGTTATTGCTTAACATTAAGTTGTTTAGCCTTTGGCGATGGTTCGAATTTCTAATAATTAGTTTTGTTTGGATTCCTGTTACATTTAGTTTGATTTTCTTGCAACACCCTGAAAATATACTTGGTGGTTTGACCGGTCATCAACTTAATATATGGTTGTTGGCATATTTAGGAAAGGCCGGATTGATATTGCTAATTATTTTCATACCTGTAATTTTCTCATTAATTGATTTTAAGTTTCAGTTTAAACGTAAAGAAAAAAAAACTAACCCCAACGATAATAAAACAATCAATACAAAATTAGACAGCACAACAAAAGAAGAACTATATAACACGGTGGAGTTCGCAGTAAATGATGATGAAGGTGAATTATTATCAAAACCAGATAATGGAACTGGTAACAGCTTTAAAGTTGAGGAGGATCCAACAATCCAACTTGATGCCGAAATATATGCCCCTACTAATAAAGAAGTTGATGATGACGTTGAACTTATTGTAGAAGAAACACCAGTTGAAAAATCAGTTAAAAATAAACCACTACCTGGGGAGCATTTTGGAATAGGAACTGATTTTGACCCAACCTTAGAATTGGCAGATTATAAGCTTCCGCCGTTCGATTTACTTGTTGATTATGATGTTAACAATGTGCTTGTTACAAAGGAGGAATTGGAGATAAATAAAAACCGAATTGTTGAAACACTTAACCAGTATTCAATCGGAATAACAAAAATTAAAGCAACAATTGGTCCTACAGTTACATTATACGAGGTTGTTCCGGCCCCAGGCATTCGTATCGCAAAAATTAAAAATCTTGAAGATGATATTGCTCTAAGTCTGTCGGCAATTGGAATTAGAATAATTGCCCCAATCCCCGGGAAAGGAACAGTTGGTATTGAGGTTCCAAACCAAAATCCCAATATTGTTTCAATGAAGTCAATAATAACTTCTGAGAAATTTAGAAATAACAATTTTGATTTGCCATTTGGAATAGGGAAAACTATTTCAAATGAAAGCTTTGTTGTTGACCTGGCTAAGATGCCACACTTATTAATGGCAGGTGCCACAGGTCAGGGAAAATCAGTGGGTCTCAATGCAATAATAGCGTCATTACTATACAAAAAGCATCCGGCCGAACTTAAGTTTATTCTTGTTGATCCCAAAAAAGTAGAGCTTAATCTTTTCTCACGCATTGAGCGACATTACCTTGCAAAACTTCCTGATTCAGAAGAAGCCATTATTACTGATACAAGAAAAGTAGTACGTACCTTAAATTCATTGAGTATCGAAATGGACAATAGATATGAACTACTTAAGGATGCACAGGTGCGTAATATTAAGGAGTATAACGCGAAATTTATTGCACGTAAACTAAACCCATTGCACGGTCACCGATATTTACCATATCTTGTTTTGGTTATTGATGAGTTTGCCGATCTAATTATGACGGCAGGAAAAGAGATTGAAGCACCGGTTACCAGGTTAGCACAGCTCGCAAGAGCAATTGGCATACATCTTATCATTGCAACCCAAAGGCCATCGGTAAATATAATAACAGGTACCATTAAAGCTAACTTCCCGGCTCGTATTGCATTTAGGGTAATTACTAAAATTGATTCACGTACTATTCTTGATACCAGTGGTGCTGACCAACTTGTGGGTAGGGGGGATATGTTATTTTCAACGGGTAGTGATGTTATTAGATTACAATGTGCCTTTATTGATACACCGGAAGTTGAAAGGTTAACAAGTTTTATAGGTGCACAGCGAGCCTATCCAGATGCTATGCATTTACCTGAGTTTAAAGATGAAGAAGCGGAGCAGAAGACTGATTATGATCCAAAAGACAGGGATGAATTATTTGAAGATGCAGCATTAATTATAGTGCAAACGCAACAAGGATCAACTTCATTGCTTCAACGAAAGTTAAAACTTGGTTATAACCGAGCAGGACGAATTATCGACCAATTAGAAGCTGCCGGAATTGTTGGTTCTTTTGAAGGAAGTAAGGCTCGTGAGGTAAAAGTAGGGAGCGAAATGGCTTTGGAACAGTTTTTGAAAGATTTAAACTCAAACGATAGTGGATATGATGAGAATGAATAATACGAAACAAATAATTACGAAAATATTGAAATGACTTTATTCACACATTTATTCAATCACTTATTTATAATAGAAACCATGAAAAAGATACTTATATTTATCATAGTACTAATAACCGGAATTGCTTACGCGCAAAGCGATAAGGAAGCAGCAAAACTACTTGAGGATGTTATTAATCAAACTTCGTCGTATAATAATTTCAAGGCCAACCTTTCATATACAATGGTAAATATTGAAATGGATATCGATGAAAAAAAAACAGGAATTATTTATGTGCAAGGCGACAGTTATAGAATTAAAATGGAAGGGCAGGTAATCATTTCTGATGGGGTAACTATTTGGACTTATATAAAAGATTCAGAAGAAGTAATGGTAAGTAATGTTGATAATAGTGAAGAAAGCATTTCGCCAACTCAAATACTAACGAAATATAATGAAGGCTATCATGCTAAATTCGATAAGGATAAGAAGGATGAGAATTCACCTCTTAAGGAAATCACCCTTAAACCAATCGACAAAAATAACTTTGAGAAGATGAGTGTTATCGTAAACGCAAATAAACTTAGTCTTGAGAATTTCTCAGTTTATGATGTTAATGGAAATGTATTTACTTATCATATAGTCGATTTACAGCCAAATATTGATTTACCTGCCGATACATTTACTTTTGATTATGCTGAATATCCTGGTGTTGACGTAATTGATATGAGATAAACTTTGATGCCGCAATTAATGTTCACTGTGTCTTTTCTTGTGTTTATATGTTAGTCCAGAAATAATTACTGCTATCCACCCAATAATTAGTAATATTCCTCCAATTGGAGTTAGGGTTCCTGATAATCCTAAACTAAAGCCGGTAAGTTCTGTTAACGATGTAATGTAAAGCGTTCCTGAAAATAAGATTATTCCAATAACAAAAAGATAATAAATGGTATTTAAATATGAGCGACTAACATTTCTGTTCATGGCGGTAAGGCCTATTAATGCCAGAGCGTGATACATAAGAAATTCATTAGCAGTATTGAACATATTTAAATATTTATCGCTAATGTTATCTTCAAGTATGTGCGCCCCCACAGCTCCCATAAGCACACTAATAGCACCCATGATGCCAATTGTTACTAGAAATCGCTTTGTCATATCATTCTTATTTTGGTTATTAATAAACAAAAATACTAATTTCAAAATAATGTACCTTTGACTTTTTTATTTAAATTTTGAACATAATGAAAACTTCTGTTGATATTAGCTATTATCCACTAAAAGAAGAATTTAAACCTTCCATAAAAGATTTTATTCTAAGATTAAGATTACACAATAATATTGTTGTTAAAACCAATGGAATGAGTACGCAGGTTTTTGGAGAGTATATTGAAGTAATGGAGATTCTAACAAAGGAAATTCAATGTTCATTCGAAATTCCCCATTCAGTTTTTATTCTTAAGATTATTAATGCTGATCTTCAAGCTCTTCCTAATCTTAATTAATGATTGACTTTGTTGATTTCTTTTTGCAGCCATATTATACGGCTACAACATTTAATATTATTCTGGAATTTATTGCAGCTATTTTTGGAGTGATTAGTGTTTTATACGCTCGTAAAGAAAATATTCTTGTTTTCCCCACGGGTATAATAAGTACAGCGATATATGTTTATTTATTATCGCAGTGGTCGCTTTATGGAGATTTGATCATTAATGTTTATTACACAATGATGAGCATTTATGGTTGGTACATGTGGCATAAGGTAATCGACGATCAGGATCATCATATTTCCATTAGCCGGACAAATACAAAAGATAAACTAATCGCAATTGGAATATTTTTATTTACGTCAATATTTGTAATAGCTGTTTACCGTCATTATAATGTAATGCCTGATAATCTTGGATTTAGTGAAAGTATTTATTTTGGATGGGAGAAATTAACATCAGGTAATTTAGAAGATTTCAGATCAGCAACTCCATTTCTTGATACCTTTACTACAGGGATATTCTTTGCTGCAATGTGGCTTATGGCTAATAAGAAACTCGAAAACTGGATCTTATGGATCGTTGGTAATATTGTTTCAATTCCTTTGTATTTTGTTAAGGGATACGGATTTACTGGTATCCAGTATTCTATATTCTTGGTTCTTGCAATACTGGGATATCTGGAATGGCGTAAACAAATAAAATTGACTTACGAACATGCTTAAAAGAATAGCCATAACAGGACCTGAGTCGACAGGTAAATCTGTTTTAACCGAACAATTGGCAAAGTATTATAACTCAAGCATGGTGAGCGAGTATGTTCGTGATTATTTTTTAAATAGAGAATATATCTATAATATTGAGGATTTAGTTACAATTGCTAAGGGCCAATTGCAAAGAGAGGAAGGAATTGCCAAAACTTCAGTTGGTTTACTGTTTTGTGACACAGAGTTTATTTCATTTAGTGTATGGTCGGAGGTGATTTATAAGCGTGTTCCCTTTTGGATCGCAGAGCATGTAAAAAACCATCCATATGATCTATATTTATTATGTGATATTGATATTGATTGGGAAGATGATCCCCTGCGAAAAAATAGCCATAATAGACAATATATTTTCGATCTCTTTGTTAAAGAATTAGAGAGTAATAATTTTAATTATAAAGTGATTAGTGGAATTGGTGAACAGCGTTTTAATAATGCAGTTACTTTTGTGGATGAATTATTAAATAATGTCGGAAAGAAATAGTAATAGATTAAAAGTACTTCATCTGGTGAGATGGTATCCCAACAGATGGGATCCTATGCCGGGTTTGTTCATTCAACGTCATGCAGAAGCCGCAAACTTATTTTGTGATGTGGGAGTGGTTTATACACACCAGGTTGAAGACCAAGGTAAAATTAAAAGTAAATTTGAGATTGATTATTGTATTATTAATGGAGTCCCAACAGCAAAAGTATATTACTCCTCGGCAGCAGGTTGGGGTTTGCCAATAAATAAAACTATTAATATATTTCGATTTTTTAAGGCTAATATCATTGGAATAAAGAGAATTAAGGCGGAAATTGGAAACTTTGATCTTATTCACATTCACATATTAACTCGACTTGGTTTAATAGGATTGTATCATAAATTTATTCACAAAAAACCATATATAATTACTGAACATTGGTCGAGATACCTGGATCTTACCGATTCATTTAATGGTACTATTAGAAAGTTTGTTTCTCGTGTTGTAGTTAAGAATGCAGCATGCGTAACTGCTGTTACCGAAAACCTTGCCAAAGCTATGCACTCGCATGGTCTGTTAAACAATAATTATCTGGTACTTCCTAATGTTGTAGATGAAAAGTTTCTTTTTAAAAGTAAGCCTGATGCAAGTTTGGATAAGCAAACTACATTCTTACATGTTAGTTGTTTTGAAGATAAGTCGAAGAATATTAGTGGCTTATTACGGGTTATTAGTAAGCTTTCGAAGATTCGTAATGATTTTATTTTCAGATTGGTTGGTGACGGTATGGATATGCATTGGCTACTTGAATATGCAAGGGAACTTGATATTGATGAAAATAAAATAGTATTTACCGGACTACTTGAAGGCAACGAACTAGTTAACGAAATGTCCATTGCTGATATGTTGGTTATTTTTAGCAACTACGAAAATTTTCCTGTAGTAATAAATGAATCACTTTCACTTGGTATACCGGTAGTTGCAACAAAAGTAGGAGGCATTCCTGAAAGGATAAATGAACGAAACGGTGTTTTAGTGGACGCCGGCAGCGAAGATCAGTTGCAAGCCACTTTGATTGATTTTATGGATGGTAAACTAATATATGATATGGTCGAAATCCAAAAACAAGCTAAAAACGAATTTTCTCCCGAGTCAATTGGTAAAATATTGTATGGTTTATATGAAAATGCTTTAGCCTGATTAATTCATAAAAATTGAAATTATGTGTATCCTTATTTGAATGTCAATATACTAAAACAATATTTTAGCAAAATAACACTAGGGTAATTAAATATTTTCATAATTCGAATTTCATTCATTTGCTCACTCATTCACTCGTTTATTCATGCAAAGCAATCATTGGTAATCCCAATTTAAAAAAGTCATGTTTTGAAATTGTTTCCTTAAACAATGATTTGAAGAAGTTAGATTTATGAGCAATAAAGGCGATTGAATTAATATCGTTTTCATCAACAAATGACTCCAGAGCATTTTCTTTATCTGCTGTATCAATTATCGAGAAATTGAGATGCTTATTTTCTACAGTGGCAAAAGCTTCCTTAAGTTCGGTAATTAATTGCAAATTTTTATCACCACTACCTTCAAAATGAAAATGAACAACAAAAATTTTAGTCGGAATATTTTCAAACATTTTTATCAGAAGTTGAATCTTTGAATAATCTCTCTCATGGTTATTACTTGCATACATTATTCTTAATTCATCATGAAAGAATTCTCCTATTGGAACGGCAATTACAGGAGTTATAGCTTTGTTCATTATTTTTTTGGCCATACTTCCTTCAAAAATTTCATTTTTTCCATTTCCCTGAGTTCCCATCACAATAAACTGTGGAATTATTTCTTTGCATAAATTGGTAATTTCCCAACTTGGCTCGCCGCCTGTAACTGCAGTTTCTATTTTAAAATTACTAAGATTATTTTGAGTTAAATAATTCTCAACTTCCTCCTTAAGTTTTTTCATATTAGTTTCAGCTTGCTTTCTGAATTCTTCTACCAACTGCATATTTATGTAGGTTTCATTATCAAAACCACTGTTTAATCCAGAATCAGGAACTATAATCAAATCATTATACGAATGCTGAAAGTAGAGCCTTGTTTTGGCACTTGTACCAGCTATTCTAATGGCATATTTATATGTGGAAACTGAATGATCGGAGAAGTCGACGGGAATTAATATTGTTTTCATAATTGGTATTTTTATATGATTTCTTCTTTATTTGAATATGTTTATTTCTTAAAAAGATTTGATTGTAAAGTTATAAAAAAAGTTTATTCGATAAAAAGTGCGGTACAATTCATATTATCAACTATTTTTACGGTAAATATAATATCATTTTCTTCGATTGGGATGAAAATGAAATCACTGTATATGAACATACATTTTATTGCTATCGGCGGAAGTGCAATGCATAATCTAGCAATTGCATTAAAAATTAATGGAAATAATGTTAGCGGGTCTGATGATGAAATATTTGAGCCATCAAGAAGTAGGTTAGAACAGTATGATCTTCTACCTGATAGCTACGGTTGGTATCCTGAAAAAATATCCAAAGATATTGATGCAATAATACTTGGAATGCATGCGCATCCTGATAATCCCGAATTGCTTCATGCCCAAAAGTTAGGTTTAAAAATATATTCCTATCCCGAATTTTTATATTATCATTCAAAGGATAAAAAGCGTGTTGTAATTGGCGGAAGCCACGGAAAAACCACAATTACTGCTATAATAATGCATGTGTTGAAGAGTTTAAACTATGATTTTGACTATTTGGTTGGGTCAAAGATTAAAGACTTTGATGTTATGGTCAGGCTTAGTGATGATGCTCCTATTATGATTTTTGAAGGAGATGAGTATTTAAGTTCACCAATTGATCGAAGACCAAAATTTCATTGGTATTCACCTGATATTGCATTAATTAGCGGTATAGCATGGGATCATATAAATGTGTTCCCTACTTTTGATAATTATGTACGTCAATTTGAGAAGTTTATTTCTTTGATAAATAAAGGAGGAGCTGTAATTTATAATAGTGATGATGTTGTTCTGAAGGAATTGTGCTCTGGTATTGTTGGCGTTAGTGCTATTAAATACAGTGCGCCCAATTATGAGATCCGTGATGGGATAAATTATATCAAGTATGATAACAATGAAGTTCAATTGAGCATCTTTGGAATGCATAATATGATGAATATCAATGGGGCAAGACTTGTTTGTAATCAGCTTGGGATAACTAATGATGACTTTTATCAAAATGTAAGTAGTTTTGAGGGTACTGCCAACAGACTGGAATTAATGTCGCGTAATGGGGCTAACAGGCTGTATAAGGATTTTGCTCATGCTCCTTCGAAAGTAAAGGCAACAGTAGATGCGGTTAGGGAGCAATTCCCAAATTTGAATTTTGTGGTATGCCTGGAACTTCATACTTATAGTAGCTTAAATAGAGATTTCATTGACGGTTATTGTAGCTCATTAGATAAAGCTGATGCAGCTTGTGTGTATTTCAACAAGCATACTTTATCGATGAAACGTTTGCCACACTTATCCTCAGAGGATGTTCAAAAAGCTTTTAATAGGAGCGATTTATTTGTAACAACCAATTCTGAAGAGATGGTTGAGTGGTTAGTTTCAACTAAGAAGCAAGGAACTGTTTATTTGTTGATGAGTTCGGGAAATTTTAGTGGGATCAATTTAAGTGACTTGGGTAATATTCTAACAGCTTTAAATTGAGAATGAAACTAGAATTTCGACACATATACATAATATTAATTGCACTATTTGCTAACTCACTTTCAGTAGTTTCTCAAAATGAAACTGACAGTTTTCTGTTAAAGAAATTTCCTGCAATTATTGGGAATATTGGTTTTGCAACCGACAGTACACTTATTGTTGGTGGAGATATTCCTCGTGGAGAGATAACAACCTTTAATTTTGAATTATATAATTTTGGAAGTGAACCAGTTATATTTACAAATGGTAAATCAAATCGTTTTGTTTCGCAAATATTTGAACCTGTAGTTCTTGCCCCAAACATGACGGGCACCATGATTGTAGAACTCGACGCTGATTTCGAATTAGAGCTTGGTGAGTTTGGTGCTGAAATATCCATCATTAGTAACGATAAAAAGAATCCATACAAGTTTCTTAATCTACTTTTAAATGTTGTAGAAGGATTTGGCGGTGCTAATTCTCAAAATTACGACACAGTTCCTCATATTGTTTTCGATCACTATAATTATGATTATGGTCATCAAACCCGAGGTAGGGTTCAGTATCACACATTTTTAATTACCAATAATGGTTCGGAACCTTTAATTATAACAAAAGTTATTGTACCTAGTGGAATAACCATTGAAGATAGCCCTTTACAAGCTTTATTGCCTGGTGAACAATCAATATTACGATTGAAAATAAATACTCGAGGCAGGGTAGGAGTGCAGCATCAATCGGTTCTTGTACATTCTAATGACCCAGCCAATCCATTGGTTATTTTAGGATTACATGGTTCAGTTCGTGTATATCCAAATCATAAAAAAACCTCTGTTCAGTGCAATCCACAACAACAGAGGTTTTAAAATTCAATAAATTAACTTCTAACTATTCATAGAGATTAGAAATTCCTGATTCGAAGAAGTATATTTTATTCTATCCTTAAGAAACTCCATGGCTTCAACGGGATTCATGTCACTTAGATGATTTCTTAGTACCCATATTCTCTGAAGCATATCTTTATCAACAAGAAGATCTTCACGACGTGTGCTTGATGCAACAATATCAATAGCCGGATAAATTCGTTTGTTTGATAGTTTACGATCGAGTTGAAGTTCCATGTTACCGGTGCCCTTAAATTCCTCGAAAATAACCTCATCCATTTTTGATCCTGTATCAATTAAGGCTGTTGCTAATATCGTAAGTGATCCTCCATTCTCAATTTGACGAGCTGCGCCAAAGAGTCTTTTTGGTTTTTGTAAAGCATTTGCTTCAACCCCACCCGAAAGTACTTTTCCGGAAGCTGGTGAAACGGTATTGTATGCTCTGGCAAGTCGTGTAATTGAATCCAAAAGAATAACAACATCATGACCACATTCGGTTAACCTTTTTGCCTTTTCAAGAATCAGATTAGCAATTTTAACATGTTTTTCTGCAGGTTCATCAAAGGTAGATGCCACAACTTCAGCATTTACACTACGTGCCATATCTGTAACCTCCTCAGGACGCTCATCTATCAATAGAATAATAAGATAAACTTCAGGGTGATTTGCTGCAATAGCATTTGCAATTTCCTTGAGAAGAACTGTTTTACCAGTTTTTGGTTGACTAACAAGCAGTCCGCGTTGTCCTTTTCCAATCGGACAAAACATATCCATAATTCTGGTTGAAACGGATTCGTTTTTATGTCCTGTAAGATTAAGTCTTTTATTTGGAAATAATGGAGTTAGAAAATCAAAAGGTACTCTGTCGCGTACGTCCTGAGGTAACATTCCATTTATTTTATTTACTTTTATTAACGGGAAGTATTTTTCACTTTCCTTTGGTGGCCTTACCTGTCCTTGGATAGTATCACCCGTTTTTAAACCAAAAAGCTTAATTTGCGAAAGTGAAACATAAATATCATCAGGAGAGTTAAGGTAGTTATAATCCGATGATCTTAAAAAACCATAACCATCAGGCATAATTTCTAACACACCATCAGCTTCAACAATACCTTCAAATTCAAATGCATACTTAGGTTTCTGCTTCTCAACTTGTTGAACTGGTTGTTTTACCTCAATATTTTCTGATTTTCTTTCCTGGATGATAGGCTTTCTTTCAACTGTTTCTTCCTTTACATCCTCAGTTTTTGGTTTTTCTCCTGGAATAACTTTCTCAGGTCTCGATTCAATAATTCTTGTCCTTTTACGTGGGCCTTTGTTTTCTCTTCTCTCAGGAGACACTCTTTCTTCTATCGGATTAGCCTTAACTGTTTCGACAGTATCTATTGGTTTTTTAGAAACAATTTTTTCATCAGTGATAGCTGTAGGCTTATTTACAGGCTTAGTCTGCTTAACAATAACCTCTGGCTGCTTTATATTCTTGCTTGAAGTTTTGTCTTCTTGATTAAAGCTAACATCCTTTTTTACCTGATTTTGATTTGGGTTGTTCTTTTGTTCAGGAGATACTACTTTTGGTTGGTTTTTCTTATTTCTTGGTGGTGGCATCCTTTTTTTTGTTCTTTGAGCTAAGGTTTTTTTCTCTGCATCTAGAATGTCTTATG
>FLOH01000355.1_pt1 | contig 108235 bp, 99 predicted proteins | sample 756751 | NCBI WGS metagenome assembly FLOH01 (sample SAMEA4026879, study PRJEB14308) | marine metagenome | biome: coastal water; material: water | depth 74 m
TGGAGCGTTCTCGGCCGTGGGATTGCCCACCGGCTGGTTCCGGACCGACGGTGGCTCCTACGTGCTCAACGAGCCTGACGGCGCCCGTCGATGGCTGCCCTCGAATGACCATCCAAGCGATAAGGCGACGTGGCGATTTGAGATCACGGTGCCGGACGGCGTCACCGTGTCGGCGAACGGTGATCTCGTGCAGGAGGGACAGCTGGGTGTGCCATGGATCTGGCAGATGTCGCAGGACATGCCGACTTACCTCGTCCACCTCGTCATCGGCGCCTATGACGTTGTCGATGGCGGTCTGCTTACCTCGGCCGACGGCGACGAAATCCAATTGACCCACCTCGTTCCCACAGGCGAGCAGGCAGAGTTCCAACGATTCATCGACCAAACACCGAAGCAGTTCGACTTCTTCGAGGAACGCTTCGGGCCGTATCCGCTCGCCGATTACGGCCTTGCCTTCGTTGACAGCGTCCCCGGCCTTGCGATGGAAACGCAGGGGCGGTCGCTCTTTAGCCAGCTTGACTTCCAGGTACCTGAGTTCGGTGACGAAGAGGAGCAAGTCGGCTTCCCCCAACAACTCTTACTGGCCCACGAATTGGCCCACCAGTGGTTCGGTAATGCCGTGAGCCCCGCAACGTGGTCAGACATCTGGTTGAACGAAAGCTTCGCAACGTATGCGCAGTATCTGTGGCTCGACGAGATCGAACTCGTTGATCTCGACAGCGAGATGAGCGAGTTGTTGCTGGCACGCCAAACCGGCGATGTTGCTACGGGAACGCCCACGCTCGAGAGCATGTTTGGCTTCGAGAGCTACGACGGTGGCTCGGTGGTGGTCCACGCGCTGCGGCTCGAAGTTGGTGACGATGCCTTTTTCGAATTGCTGGTCGAGTGGGTAGGAACGAACACTGGAACGTCACAGTCGAGCGACTCGTTCATCGCGCTGGCACAAAATCTCACGGGGTCCGACCTGGGCGAATTCTTCGACACCTGGCTTTACGCCACCAGCCTGCCCGAGAAGTTCCCGATGAGCTGACGGCTACTCGGTGTACTCGTGTTCAGGCCCAGGGTATACGCCTGCTTCGACTTCCTCGCAGTACTTGCGGGTCGCCTCGAGCAACGTCTCGCGGATGTTCGCGTACTGCTTGACGAAGCGCGGAAGTCGACCGCCACCGAAACCAGCCCAGTCGGTCCAGACCATCAGCTGGCCGTCACAATGCGGCCCGGCCCCGACCGAGATGGTCGGAATCGACAGCTCCTCGGTGACCTTCCCGGCGATTTCGGACGGCACCATCTCAAGCACGACAGCGAATGCTCCGGCCTTCTCGACGGCGTGGGCATCAGCCAGCAACTCGGCTGCGCTATCGCCACGGCCTTGGATGATGTGACCTCCGAGGCCGTGCTCGCTCTGGGGCGTGAACCCGATGTGGGCCATGACCGGGATACCGGCATCGACGATCCGTTCGATCTGCGGGGCGCTGCGGACCCCGCCTTCGAGTTTGACTGCCTGGCAGCCGGTCTCTTTCATGAAGCGGATGGCGGTTTCGAGTGCCTGGCGCCGGCCGTTCTCGTATGAACCGAATGGCAGATCGGCAATGACGAGGGCTCGGCTCGCGCCGCGCACGACCGCTGCGGTCAGCGGGATGAGTTCGTTGAGGGTAACGGGAATGGTCGTGTCGTACCCGAACACGGTATTGCCCGCAGAGTCGCCGACCAGGAGGAAATCGACGCCCGCCTCATCGAAGATTGATGCTGACATGAAGTCGTAGCTCGTGAGGCCGGTGATCTTGATCCCGTTTTCCTTGGCCCTCTTGAAGTGGCGCGTCCGCACTTGTTTGAGCGCCGGATCGCTGGTGCCGCCGCCATATGGTCGCTGCTCATCAGTCACGTCACCGATGCTAGGCCGTCGTGTGCCTCGTGCTCTCATACGGGCGGGCAGCGCCTACGCTGAGACCTCCGCCGCTGGCGATTCGCGATGACTGGCTTTCCACCACCCACGGGTCCACCCGTCACCACCAGCATGTGGGCCAATCCAAGCCCGGCGTTCGCCCCAGAGCGCGAGCCGCATGCAACACTGCCGATGAACGCCGCGATCGGTGCGGTGGCCGTTCTCGTCCTCTCGCTTCTCACATCGAAGTACGTCCTCGATGCGCTCCTGCAGTTTGAGTGGCCAGTCGTTGCGTACATTGCCCTGCTTGGCGTCATCGGGTACGGCCCATCACTGGCATGGTGCAAGTACGCGAGCCGCCGCTGGGGTACCGACAAGTTCTTCGATGACGTCGGGTTACAGCCGAAGTGGTCCGACCTCGGCTGGGGTCCTGTGGTCTGGCTCGTCGCGATCGGCACACAGATCACGATTGCCGCCGTGGTCATTGCACTCGGGGTGCCGCTCTCGAACAACACGGACGGGATCAGCGAGCTCACCGAAGATCGCACCTACATCGTGTCGCTTGTGATCACTGCGGTGATCGCCGCGCCGTTCGTCGAAGAGATCGTCTTCCGCGGCGTTGTCATGCGCGGGTTGCGCAGCAGGTTGGCTGCAGTACCGACGGTGATCGTGCAGGGTGTGCTGTTTGGCCTGGCGCACATCGACCCGGTCCGGGGCACAGGGAACATCGGCTTGGCACTCGTTCTGTCAGGGGTCGGGGTTACATTCGGTAGTGCCGCCTACCTGCTGCGTCGTATCGGTCCAACCATTGTGGCCCACGCGATCTTCAACGCAATGGTGCTTCTGGTTGTCCTGACGGGAGTCGCTGAGGGTCTCCAAAATTAGGTGACGCGGCTCACGACGGTGGGCAGGGTGTCGCATTGAGGTCTGGCACACCGAGGTCAGACCGGAGTGTGGCAGTTGTGGCGGGGAAGAGTTCGCGGTTGTCAATCAGTCGGATGTCACCAAACCACACAGCGGTGGCGATGCGCGTGACGCCGGGGGAGCGGTGCGCTGGCGTGAGGTTGTCGATCTCTTCGAGGGTTATTGCATCGAATATCGAGATGTATTCGTGCGTGGCGAGCGGTTCCTCGGCGACGACGGCGAGGGCTGCTCCGACGATTGCGTCGACGTTGTTGGTGTGGCTTGCCGCTCGAACCGCTGCGTCGAGCGAATGGGGTACGGCGATCGCCGCGGAGCGCTGATCGGCCGACAATCGGAGGTTGCGGCTGGACTGGGCAACGCCATCGGCATCGCGCACGATCGGATGTCCGATGATCGTGACACCGAACTCGAAGTCAGCAGCCATCTGCGTGATGATCCGCAACTGTTGGTAATCCTTCTGCCCGAAGATCGCGATATGCGGCCGAACCGCCCCGAGCAGTTTGGCCACGACCGTAACGACCCCTTCGAAATGGCCGGGCCGATGGGGGCCTTCCATCACGTCAGCGAGCGCGCCGGGAACGATGCGTGTCTGGAAGCCCGGCGGGTACATTGCTGTTGCGGTCGGGGCGAACACGACGGACACGCCGGCAGCAGAACAGAGAGCGACATCGTCGTCGATCGGGCGCGGGTAGCCATCGAAGTCGGTGGGCTCGTTGAACTGCAACGGGTTGACGAAAATCGACACGACCACGAGGTCGGCGCGGCGCACAGCATCGGCAATGAGTGCGACGTGGCCACTGTGGAGTGCGCCCATGGTGGGCACGAACCCAATGGTCTTGCCTGCAGCGCGCTGCTGGTCGGCCCAGGCCCGCATGTCAGCAGGGGAGGAGAACGTGATCATCGGCTGGAACGGTAGACCGACGGGCATATGTCGGAGTAAGCGCGGGCCAGCCCAATCGTCGATGCCGCCAGGACGGCGTGCGTGCAGGCCGCAGCGAATGTGTCGGATGCAGCCTGAAGTATGACGTTGAGGGCGACATGGCGCCCGACGGCGGAGAGTTCGATGTCACCGACGGCAAGACCAAAGATCGTGTCGCCGTCGGTCATCGAATGCGCCGGACGCACGGCTCGAGCGAGGCCATCGTGGGCGACGGAAGCCATCTTCGATGTCTCTGCCTTGTCGAGCCGTGCCGACGTGGCGACAACGCCGATCGTCGTGTTCAAGTTGAGTGAGGCGTGATCGGTCAGTGCAGCGATGAGCGCACGCCGTTCGTTCGCTGGCGGCCGGCGGAGCCTGGCACCGCTCGGCTCCCAGGGAAGCCCGATTGTCGGATCGATGACGCTGCCGTTCGGATTCGCAACAGCGAGTGCGCCGACGGTGACTTCGATGTCGCTCTCGGGCAGTCTGACTGTTGTCGAAGCGGTGCCGACGCCACCTTGCAGCCCTCCGGCGCGGGCCCCGGTGCCGGCACCGACCGAGCCCCAACGCTGCTGTGAGCGCCGGGCGGTGTCTGCTGCTTTGACACCGAATGTCGCATCTGGTCGATTGGCCGGTGATCCGCCGCGACCGAGGTCGAAGATCACTGCGGCGGGAACGACCGGGACGACCTGGGGTGACCCATTCATCTGGCCAATCGGGAACCCGAGGCCTCGACCCTCGAGCCATTCCATCACGCCGTGTGCTGCAGCGAGGCCGTAGGCGCTGCCGCCCGTGAGGCAGATGCCGTGGATCTTCTGGATCAAATTTTGCGGATGGAGAGCATCAGTTTCTCGAGTTCCGGGTCCACCACCCCGAACGTCGACGCCCGGGGTCGCACCTGATTCGACGATGATCGCGGTCGTGCCGGTCTGCCAGCCGCGGCTCGTGCGTTGATGGTGCCCGACGGTGACGCCGGGAACGTCGGTGATCGACCCGAATGGGAGGTCGAACATCACTGCCACAGCAGGCGAATTGTCGCCTCTGGGTCGCCGACGACGCTGGCGTCCCTACCGAACATCTGCGTGTTGCGCTGGTCCTTGTCGTATTGAGGCCAATTCGGTTCGCTGCTTCGGGCGAAGTCGATCAGCGCCGCGCTGAAGTGCTCAGCGACTTCTTGTGCAGGATCATCGCCGAGGAACATCGGCACGCCCGGTTGGGCAAGGTTGTCGAACATGTAGGGGATGTCACTGGCATGGCAGCTTCCGAGTACACCACCGAACGCAGTTGATGGGGCGTCGAACAGATACATCCAGGTGGACGCTGTCCGGGCCGCGGCGAGCTGCTGTGCTGGCACACGAAACATCTCGTCGGTCTGCATCGCCGAGATCAGTTGGCTTGGATTGGTGTCGGGTCGCAGCCGGCGGTACTCGGCGACTGCTTCGTCAGATTTGGCACCAAACCGCTGAGCGAACTGGAGGTCGACCTCTGCATCGGTCCAGCTAGCACGTGACGGATCGAAGGTGGTGAACAGGAGCATCTCGTCACGGGTGGTACCGATCACGAGCGGCCGCGGATCTGCCGCAGCGACGCCGAGAATTGGTTCGGGGATGCTGTCGCAGCCCTCTGTCGGGCTGAAGTTCTTGAGCCCCACCCCACTGAGCGGCATGCGGTTCTGTGCATCGAGAATGTCGTCGAGCGATGCGGTCTTTGCGGCCGCGAGGGAGTCGGTACCGAGGAGGCCCAAGAATGTGCGCTGGTATGCAACAGCCTGCTCAGATGTTCGGAGCTGGAGGATCGATGGGCTCATGGCCCAGGCTCGGTGGAAGAGCCCATCGGCTGCCGGTGTTGCGAACAGGGCAACGATGCCCGACCCGCCGGCTGATTCACCGAAAACCGTTACGTTGTTCGGGTCGCCGCCGAAATCGGCAATGTGGCGTTGTACCCAACGCAGGGCCGACACCTTGTCGAGGGTTCCGCAGTTCGTGTCTCCCAGGTAGCCGAGGGCACCGAGGCGGTAGTTGATCGAGACGACCACAACGTCGCCCCGCCCGACGAGTGCAGCACCGTCGTACCACGGCACGTGGACGGTACCGTTGGTGAAGGCGCCGCCGTGAATCCAGACGAGAACGGGTCGAGTACCGTTGTCGCGCGCAGGCGTGAAAACGTTGAGTTGCAGGCAATCTTCGTTCATCGGCGGCGGGTTGCCTCCCACCAACTGGTCGAGCGACCCGGCGGCCTGCGGAGCCCGAACCGGGCTCCGCGTTGCTGACTCGTCGTACGCGATGTCGACGGGCGACTCGAACCGCTCGGCTGATGCGTACGTGATGCCGATGTGTTGTTCGCTGTCACTCACAGTTCGTTCCATTCGCCGTCGATCCACTGCTGACGCAGCTTGAATTTTTGAATCTTGCCTGATCCTGTAAAGGGAAACTCTTCAACGGCAAACCATTGGCGGGGTGTCTTGTGTGGTGCGAGGTGCTCACGCAGGTAGCTGAACAGTTGTTGTTTGTCGACGGTGGCGCCGAGGGCTGGTCGGATGAAGGCGCCGACCGTCTCGCCCCAGGTGTCATCAGGTAGCCCGACGATCGCCACCTCGCCGACTGCGTCGTGCGCAAAAAGGAGCTCTTCGAGTTCTTTGGGATAGATGTTCTCCCCGCCGCGAATGATCATGTCCTTCAGGCGTCCCTCGACGGTGCAGTAGCCGCGGTCGTCCATTGCGGCGAGATCGCCGGTGTGTAACCAGCCGTCGGCGTCGATTGTCTCGGCAGTTGCTTCTGGCATCTCGAAGTACTCATGCATCACGTGGTAGCCACGAGTCAGGTACTCGCCTACCTCGCCGATTGGCAGGGTCTCGCCCGACTCGGGATCAACAATGCGCACTTCGACGTTTGGCATCGGTGGGCCGATGGTGCCAGCTTTGTCTTCGATCGTGTCGGTCGGCCGCGTCATCGATGCGATCGGTGAGCACTCGGTCTGACCGAAGACGATCGTGAACGGAGCGCCGAGTTTTTCTTCAAGGGTGCGCACGAGGCGTTCGGGAACGAGTGAGCCGCCGGAGCAAAGGGCTTTCAGCGACGAGAGGTCGGCATCGGCGAAGTCGGGATGTTCAAGGATGGCGACGAGCATGGTCGGCACGCCGAGCATCGTGTTCGATTTGTAGCTCTGCGATAGCTCCATCACGAGGCCCGGTTCGAACTCTCGAACAAGGACCTGCGTGAGGTGCTTCGACACGCAACCAAGGACACCCACGACGCTGCCACCCGTGTGGAAGAGGGGCATGGTCTGGATGTACACGTCGCCATCGTCGACGCCGAGTCGATCGACAAAATGATGTCCATTGTTCACGAGGCCACGGTGGTGTAGGAGCGCACCCTTGGGGAATCCAGTCGTGCCAGAGGTGTACTGCAACATGACGGGGTCGGTGGCAGCGACTGGTGGGAGACCGCCGGTGAACTGATCGGCTCCGGCGATGAAGTCGTCCCAGTCGTCGAAGCTGATAATGTCGTGCAGTTCGTGGCATTCGGCCTGGACGTCCAGGGCCGTGGCCAGCATCGCGTTGCCGCGATGTGATGGCACGACGAACAGCGCCCTCGCCTTCGACTGCGAGAGCACATAGAGCAACTCGTGTCGCTGGAACGCCGGATTGACGGTGACGATCACCATGCCGGCCAACGCACAGCCGAACTCAAGGAGTTCCCACTCGGGAATGTTGTACGCCCAGACAGCGATATGACTTCCCGGCTCGAACCGGTGGAGCAACGCACGAGCTGTGCGTTCCGAGTCGGCGAGTAGCTCGGCGTAGGTCCACTGACGACGGGCCGCTCCGTCAGTGAGTGGAATACCTTCGATGAGGCCGAGTTGATCGGGTGCGGCGTCGGCGGCTTCGCGGAGTAAGTCGCCGATCGTGATATCTCGGACCGGAGGTGTGGATTCCCCGATGGCGTATGAAGTCGTGAGTGGAACGAGGCCCGTCATCCCGCCAGAGTATGCGGAGGCGAGGGGACGTCGACAAGCTTGCCGCGCGGGATCAGCCGATCAGGGTCGATCATCGGCAGCGTGCACACCGTTCCATCATGATCTGTTCCGTCGATACATGCCACTGCAACCGGATCGCCAGGGGCGAATTCGGCCGAATCGAAGCGGACGATTGCGACGCCGCACTCTTGGAATGGGGACCATCCGCTCGAGCAGACCTTGCCGACGATCTCACCCGTCGATCGACTGACGATGACGCGGCCGAGGTTGGCAACGCTGCCGTCGATGCGCATGCCCCAGGTTCTGCAGGGTGAGTTCTGCACAGCAAGGAGCGCCGATCGCCCGCTGAAGTCCCCCTTGTCGAAGTCGACCATGGCGCCAAGACCGACGTCGAATGGCGATGTCGTCATGTCAAAGTCGGAACCTGCGTTGAGCAGGCCTGCCTCGATTCGACGGGCGCGGAAGACGTCGGTCGAGGTGATGATCATTCCGTAACTCTCACCAACCGAAAGGATCCGGTCGCCGACTGCAGCGGCATCGATGTCTGGTCGCACGTAGAACTCCCACCCCAACTCGTTGCTGAAGCCGGTCCTGGTGATGACGACCGGCTGACCGGCAATCGTCACCTCCGCCATGTCGAAATAGTTGAACCGATCTGACATCGGTCCGTCGACGACGGCGTCGAGCACTTCCAACGACCGAGGCCCCTGCACCTGACTGATCCACACGTCTGGGTTGAACACTCGAACATCGAGTCCTTCAGCATGTGCTCGGAACCACGAGTACAGGTCGCCGTCCGCCTGACCAAACCAGAAGCGGTCGTCCGCCAGACGTACCAGGACGCCGTCGGTGATCATCCCACCGTCGTGGTAACACGCGAACTGGTAGCTGCAGCGTCCGACGCGGACCGTCGACACGTCGCGCGTGAAGACTCGTTGCAAGAGCGCCACGGCGTCGGGCCCGACAATTTCGAGTGGGAGTTCGCCGGTGTGCCGCAGAACCACTTCGCGCCGGACCTTCCAGTACATCTCGTCAGCGGTTGCATGATCAAGGAAGGCCGGAGTCAGCCGTCCGTTGTAGATCGTGTACTCCGGGTTGTATGGCATCTCCTGATACATCAGCGGATGGGGACTCATCGTGCGTGTCAACTCGTTGGGGCGCAGGCCTGCTCCCGGGTGCGGATGAACGGCGAAGCGGAGATCGCGGACGGTGGTGGATGTAGTGGCGAATGTCATAGGTACATCGTCGTGATGGCAAACTCGTGACACAAGTGACATTTAGTGGAGTAAAGCGAGCTACTTTCGTCACCAATGAGATTAGATATCGATTCGTTGAGAGCGCTCAAGACCGTTGCTGACACCGGCAGCGTCAACGCTGCGGCGGACATGATGTGCGTGAGCCGGTCGGCGGTCAGTTGGAAACTTAAGCGACTGCAAGAACGGCTGGGCACCAACCTCCTCCAGAAGGACGGTCGGGGAGTCGTGCTCACTGATAGTGGACACGAACTTCTCGTCTATGCCGAGACGATTCTCACTGCCCACGATGCTGCCACGAGACGGTTTCAATCGCTCACCGTTTCAGGCAGCGTCGTCATTGGCGCCACGGAGGGAGCGTCGGGCCCCCTGCTCGACGTGCTCGCGCCATGGGCGCGACGTAACACCGACGCCATCGATGTCCGAATTCGCGTCGACCATCCGGTGGCGCTGGCCGGCTGGCTCGACACCGGCGAGTTGGACCTGGCCGTGACGATGGTGCTCGACGACAATGTTGAACCTGGCGATGTCTTGCTGTGGTCCGATGAACTGGTGTGGGCGCACAGCTCGTCTGGCGACTTCAGCCGTCTCGACCGAGTTCCGCTCGTGACGTTCGGTCGGCGCTGTTTCTTTGGTGCTGTGGCCGCTGAGTTACTCACGCGAGCCGACATCGCCTTCGATGTGATTCTCGAGAATCCGTCCAACTACGGGGTCCAACTTGCGCTTGCCAGTGGTGCGGGAATTGCGTTGATCAACCGGCGCCTCCTCACCGACCAGCACACCGAGTGGGATTGTCCGCCGAGTGTTGGGCCTGCGCCTGGATTGCGTTATGTGATTCGGACAGCAGCTCCTGAACCGAGTGAACTGGTGCAGATGATGGTGGATCAGATCCGGATTGCGTTCACGTCATCCCTACTGAAATACGCGTCGCCCCTTGACGTCGTGTCCGCCGTCGATGCCACGCAGCTGGTCGGCGCATGAGCAAGCGGTGGTATGGCGGGCCTCGACGACCCCACACTCGAAACGGGATGGACGAATAACGTGCGCGCCACGATGCAGCCAGTGGTGTTCGCCAACACCGGCGTCGTCGTCGATACTTCGGCGGCGAGGTGACGGAGGTTGACGCCGGCCCTCCAGTCGCCAACGGGAGGTTTCTTACCGCTGGCAAAGACAGCGAGGTCTTCTACTGCTCAACGCTGACCGTCACCCACATCGCGTTCTGACGGTCGCTATCAGCTGCATCGGCCGGGACGCTAGTGTCGACGCTCGTGCTCGAACGAGACCCAGTGCCCAACACCTTGCGGCAGCGACTCATGACGACTGTCATGCGTGCGTCGAGTGAAGCTGTACATCGCAGCTGGGAGTTTGCGGTCGTGCTCGGTGCGATCGGCCCAGACACCGGCCGTGGCAAACGGTTCGGTAAGTTCGGAAGAAACAGTGTGATTTGTTTCCCTCCGAACACGCTGTTCAACGAGCAGTACATCCACATCGGTGCGGGCACGATGATTGGGCCGCAGATCACCCTTTCGGCCGGCATGCAACCCGGCCAGGAAATGATCACCGACCCGGTCGTCAGCATCGGCGACCGGTGCCTGATCGGCAAGGGAAGTGGCATCGTTGGTCACCTGCGGATCGAGATCGGTAACGACGTGTGGACCGGCCACCACGTCTACATCACCGATCAGAACCATGGGTACGAAGACCTCGATCTCCCAATTTCGAAGCAGGTCATGCCAGAACGGCCGGTGTCTATCGGTGACGGTTCCTGGCTTGGCCACGGCTGCATCGTGTTGCCGGGCTCGAACATCGGCAGGCACGTCGTCGTGGGTGCCAACAGTGTTGTTACCGGTGACCTGCCGGACAACTGCGTTGCGGCCGGTGTTCCGGCGCGAGTCATCAAACAGCTCTAAGAGGTCACAGCACTGAGCCGTGCGGCGGTGCGCAGCTCGGCATCTCGTTGTCGCCGGCGAAGTTCTCGATGCGTTCGGTGATCGGGACGCCATTGACCGCAGTCTCGGTGAACGCGACGTTCTGCCCGTCGCGCAACCGCTCGGAGTACGCGTAACGGTCGTTGAGCAACTGGCGCCAGTCAGCGATCCATTTGGGCACGATGTCCTGGCCCTTGGCGTCTGACGGGGTGACGGCGAAGAGGTCGTCGAGCATGCGGCCAAGGGTGTCCGTCGACTGCACGACGAGGTCGGCTCGAACGTCGAGGCTCGGATCGGCCTGCATTTCGAACGCACGCAACGCTTCCTTGACTGGGGCGCAGATTCCCTCGGCCCGTTCAGCCCAAGCCCGATCATCGATCTTGTTCACGGAGGTTTTCGATGCGAAGAACAGCGCCCATGCCCAAAACGAAACGAACAGGAGCGCCCCAATCGGAAACAACACCCTGCCGATAGTCAAGCCGTTCTTGCGCGCCTTCCGCTGAAAATGGCCGTTGTTGTCGATCTGTTCGCCGTGTGTCACCACAGCACAGGACGTTATGGCCGAGTGCGGCTGGTAGAAACGCGACGTGCCCGATGTGACTGAGACAACTGCGACGCCTGTGGGCGACGATTGCAGGGAATCGAGCACGACGCGCGCTCGCAGGAATTGGCACCTGATCCGTTCGATGCTGTCGCTCCACCCACGTCCGTTCACGATTGCATTCAGCGGGGCTGCGGTCTTCGCCCTAGCAACGGTGGCGTCGAGCTTCGCGATCCGCTGGGTTATCGACAACGTGATCATCGTTCGATTCGAAGCGGGGGACGTCGCAACAGGCGCGGTGGTCACCGGCTTCGCGATGATCATCGGCATCGGACTCGTGCGTGCTGTCGGCGTTGTGTTCCGCCGCGGGTTCGCCTCGATGGGCATGTGGCGAGTCGCCCAGACCTACACCAATCAGGTGCTCGATCAACTGGTCTCCCAACCGCTTGGATGGCATCGTCGGCACGCCGACGGCGACCTCGTCGCTCGCGCCGGGGTCGACACCGAAGCCACCGTCAGTGTCATTGCGCCGATCCCGTTCGCGGCGAGCACGGTGGTGATGATTTTTGTCTCCACGATCTGGCTGTTCCTCACCGATATCCCACTTGGCCTGCTCGCCATCGTCGTGTTCCCAATCCTGATCGCGACCAACGTCATCTATGAACGCTCGGTTGCCGGGTATTTCACCGAAGCGCAGGAACGACTCGGAAAGTTTGCAGCCGGAGTCCACGAGAGCTTCGACGGCATTCAGCTGATTAAGTCGTATGGAGCCGAGGATCGCGAGACGCAGCGTCTGACGGACCTTGCAGGAGATGTACTGACGCCACGAATCACGGCGATCCGAATGCGCAGTTGGTTCGAGGCACTGCTCGATCTGATTCCCACGCTCACGAACATTGCCTTGGTGGTGATTGGTGCCGCTCGTGTGCAGTCCGGCGACGTGACCGTTGGAGAGTTTTCGAGCGTGATCTTCCTGTTCACGCTTCTCGTTTTGCCGCTACGGCTGATCGGGTACGCGCTGTCGGAACTCCCGCGCTCGATGGCGGCCTGGACGCGCATCCAAGCCGTGGTCTCCGAACCAGTCGAGGCGGATCCGCGCCGAGGGATCGCGGTCGCAGACGCAGGTGTCGGAGTGGCCTTCAACGCCGTCGGGTTCCGCCATGCCGATGCCGAACATCATGCGCTCTACGACATCACGCTGGCGCTGCCTTCCGGCTCGATCACAGCGGTCGTCGGGCCGACTGGTTCGGGCAAGAGCACGCTCGCTGATCTGGCCGCCGGTCTCGTCGCACCGACGTCGGGCCACATCGAGATCGCTGCCGGACAACGTTCGATTGTTTTCCAGGAAGCGTTCCTGCTGGCTGGCACGGTGCGCGACAACATTGAGTTCGGTACCGAGTTCAGCGACGAGGCGATTTGGGAAGCACTCCGCATCGCTGCCGCCGACGACTTCGTGCGGGGCCTCGCAGGCCAGCTCGACACAGTGGTCGGCGAACGTGGCGTTAGCCTCAGCGGCGGTCAGCGACAACGTGTGGCGCTTGCCCGCGCACTGGTCCGCCAGCCGGCGCTGCTGATCCTCGACGACACCACATCGGCACTCGACCCAGCAACCGAGTCCAAGGTGCTCGAAAACATGCGAACAGCGCTGGCCACCACAACGGTGTTGCTCGTGGCATCTCGTCCGTCGACAGTGGCACTGGCCGACGACGTGGTGTTCCTGAACGCTGGCGAAGTGACCGGCCATGGCACGCACGATGAACTTCTCGCAACCCACGACGACTACCGCGAGCTTGTTGCCGCTTTCGAAGCCGATCGGAGCCCGGCGACATGACGATGATCGCTCATCCCACCGGTACGACGATCATGACTATCAGGCGCGGCCTCGAGGCCGCGCCGGTGCTGCGTGACGGATTGGGCCTCACCTTCTTCCTCGCGGCCATTGGGTCGGCGGGCCGAATCGTCGTCCCGGTGCTCATCCAGCAGGCCATCGACAACGGCATCGTCGGCCGAGCCGACGTGCGCGTTGGCTACGTCGCTCAGCTTGCGATGATCGCTGCAGTCGCAGTGACGCTCGCAGCCTTTGCACTCCGACAGGCACAGGTCAGGCTGGGAGAGCGAAGCGAACGCGCCCTCTATGACCTGCGCTCGAAACTGATCGGACACATCAATCATCTCAGCCTCGCCGACCACAACGAAGAGCGGCGCGGCGGGCTCGTCGCCCGAGTCACCTCGGATATCGAGACGCTGGCGCAGTTCTTCCAATGGGGCGGCATGGCGTGGATGCGCAGCTCAACCCTGATGGTCATCGTCGCCATTGCGATGCTCGCCTACGACTGGATGCTTGCGCTGATTGCCTTCGCCATTTCGTTGCCGCTGGCCTTCGTGTTGCGAGCAGTTCAGAAGCGTCTGGTCGTTGCACACGGCCAGGCACGAGAGAGCAATGGTGAAATGCTCGGCGCAATTGCCGAGGTCGTATCGGGTGCCGGTGCAATTCGGGCCTACGACGCCGGCGAAACGCTCGCCGCCGTAGTCGAAGAAGCGACTGAGAAGAAAGCGCGAGATCAGATCCGTGCTGCGCTGTTCGGAGCATTCCTGTTCCCGTCGGGTGAGATCTTCGCCGTGTTCACCGTGTCGGCGGTGATCGGTGCGGGCGTCTGGCGCGGGCCAGAGGGCGGCTTGACCGCGGGAGCGCTTGTGAGCTTCGTGTTTCTCACATATCGGTTCCTCGAACCAATTGCCGAGTTCACCGAGGTCATAGATCAGACCCAGACGGCGGTAGCTGGCTTACACCGAGTCCTGTCGGTACTCGACATGCCGATCACACCAACTGAGCCCGAGCAGCCAGTGGTGCTCCCGGCTGGACAGCTCGACATCTTGATCAGCCAGGTCGACTACGCCTATCCGAGGCGAATGGACGAGTCGATCAAGAGCGATGAGCGTGGCGGGGTGCTCGTGCTGCGGGGCATCGATGTTCACATTCCCGCCGGGCAGCAAGTCGCCATGGTCGGGTCGACCGGTTCAGGAAAGACCACCCTGGGTCGGTTGATTGCTCGGTTGGCCGATCCGACTGCAGGCATCATTTCGATCGGCGGGATCCCGCTCGTCAACGTCGGCCGGGCCGACCTCCGCAGTCGGCTGGTTGTTGTATCGCAGGAGCCGTTCCTGTACGACGACACGATCGCTCGCAACGTTGCGTTCGCTCGTGAGGGGGCCACCGCGGCCGACGTGCAGCAGATCGTCGACGACCTGGATGTAGCCGACTGGGTTGGGACACTCAGCGACGGGCTCGACACCCGCGTCGGCGAGCGCGGCGGTCAGCTCAGTGCCGGCGAACGTCAGCTCGTCGCACTGCTTCGCGCCGGGCTCGCTGACCCCGACGTATTGATCCTCGACGAGGCGACGTCCAGCGTAGACGCGCTCACTGAGATTCGAATCGCCAGGGCACTCGACCACCTCGCAGCGTCACGAACAACCATTGCGATCGCCCACCGTCTCTCGACTGCGGCACGCGCTGATCGTGTTCTCGTGCTTGCGGACGGCGTCCTTGTTGAAGACGGGCATCACGACGTCCTCGTTGACGCAGGTGGCGTGTATGCCGGCCTCTTCGACGCCTGGGTAGAATCGACCAGCATCCAGCGCTGATCAGCCGCCAGGGTCGACGCCGAAGGGCAACTCGCCTCTGACGCTGGCGATGATGCAGTCCACTTCGTCGAGCGCCACCGCACGGACGACCTCGAATGAGCGCGTCTCGCCCGGCCCGACATCGCTGATAATGACATTGGCTTGACGGCGCGAATTGTCCGTGTTGGGCCGGACGAATGAGACCCGGACAGTAAACGATGCGGTGTCGTCGCTGGCGTTCGTCAGCTCGCCTTTCGCAGTGACGTCGTTGCCCTCACGTTCACACGAGGTAATGGCTGTGTTGTTCTCGGCGGGGGTCTCGAAGCTGTCGATCGCCCGGACCATAACGATCGAGAAGATCAGGCCGCCAACGCAGACCAATACGCCGATCGGCCCGAGGACGAGACCAGCTGTTGCCATGCCCTCGCCGACACCAAATTGCGGGCCGAGCGTCTTTGCACGTCGCCGTGCCCGGAGGCCGAGCACGATTGCCAGCACGCCGGCGACAGCAGCCGGTGCGAAGATGAACGGCAGCCAGCCGAGACCGACGGCGATAATTCCGAGGACCATCGAGGCGGTGGCTGCACTGTTCTTGGCGCCTGGTGGAGCAGTGGGCTGCGCGGCGTGTTGCTGGCTGGCCGCACGTGGTTGCGTGCCGAGTGGGTCGACGAAACGATCGCCATCGGTCGCCACATCGGCAGTCCACGCAGCGCCGTTGTGGTAACGAAGCTCGAATCGCCCCACCGGGTCGGGGTACCAGCCGGCTTGCACGTCGTCCACCGAGCGCAAGTTATCCCCACGAACCCGGTGTGCACGGCGTTGCTGCCGTACAGTCGGACCACATGGAATTGGTCCTCATCCGTCATGGGCAACCCGAGTGGATGCGCGACGACCTCAATGTGGAGAATCCGCCGCTGACCAAACTTGGCCACCATCAGGCAAAGTGCATGGCAGCGGCGCTTGCAGGCGAAGAGTTCGACGAGGTGTTGGTCTCACCCCTCCTCCGTGCGCGTCAAACAGCGGCACCCCTCTACGAGGCGCTCGGACGCGACGAAGTGATCGACGAATGGCTGCAGGAAATCGGCGATCCGAATTGGCACGGCACGCCGTACTCGCTGGCCCAAGAGGCCTACAAAGAGTTGCTCGCCCGACCGTCGCTCGAGCGGTGGACGGGGCTCGAGGGCGGCGAGTCGGTGCGCGAGTTCGCCGACCGGATCATTGTTGGTGCCAACGGATTTATGGCACGGCACGGTGGTACTCGCGTCGATGGCGAACTGCCCGTCTGGAAGCTCGATAATCCCGATCAGCGAATCGCGATGGTTGCTCACGCCGGAACCAACTCCATGGCACTCGGCCACCTGCTCGGCGTCGACCCGGTGCCGTGGCAATGGGAACGATTCCAGTTGCATCACACCTCGGTGACCCGGCTCGAAACGTTCGAACTCGGCGACGGGCATGCGTTCGGGATGAGCGCGTTGGGCAACGCCGAACACCTTGCGCTGAACGATCGAACGCGCTGAACATCTACGGTCGGCGAGATGAGTGACCTCACGGTTCCAGCCGAACGTACCGAGCCCGATCCCGACCTGTTGAAGATGTTCTCGTTCAACCTCTTCAGTCAGTTGAGCGGGGCGGTCACGGCGGGCATGATTTATCTCGGCGATCGGCTCGGGCTTTTCACGGCTCTCGCCGATGCTGGTGAGCCACTGACCACGCATCAGTTGGCCGACAGACTCGAACTCGATGAGCGATGGGTGCGAGAATGGGCCTACAACCAAGCTGCCGCGAAATTTCTGACCGTCGATAACGCCGATGCACCTGGAGCCGAACGCTTTTGCCTGTCACCTGAAGGCGTCGCCGTACTTGCGTCACCGAACAGCCCGGCGAGCGGGATGGGTATGTTCCATCGTTTCCCCCAAATGATGGCTGCGCTGGACGTCATGCCAGAGAGCTTCCGAACAGGCCAGGGGCATGACTACGACAGCCACGGTTGCGAAGGGGCCATCGGGATCGAGCGCAGCTTCGAGCCGTGGAACCGCAGCCACCTGATTCCGACGGTGCTGCCACTCGTCGGTGATGGCGACTTGGTCGAACGGCTCCGGACCGGCATCACGGTCGCCGATATCGGCTGTGGAGCCGGAGGAGCGGTACTGATGATGGCTGAGGCCTTCCCCAACTCGACGTTTGTCGGCTACGACATCAGCCAGCACGCCCTCGATCGGGCCGAGTCGAGGCGCGCTGAGGCCGGGGTGTCGAATGCGCGCTTCGTTGACCCACGCAACGAGCCGCTGCCGGCCGACGGATCGCTCGACTTCGTCACCACCTTCGACTGCATCCACGACATGTCGTACCCGACTCAGATGATCGCGTCGATCAAAGAGGCAATTGCCGACGACGGCACCTGGTTGCTCGTCGATATCAAAGGCCGCGACACGTTCGGCGAGAATGTTGAGAAGAATCCGATGGCAGCGCTGATGTACGGCATCAGTGTGCTGTCCTGCATGTCATCAGCGCTGTCCGAACCCGGTGGTGAAGGCCTCGGCACGCTTGGCTTACCAGAGGGCAAAGCCCGCGAGATGTCGACAGCAGCCGGGTTCACCGAATTCCGCCGACTGGATGTCGACCACTCCGTCAACGCGTTTTACGAGATTCGCCCGTGAGCCGCCTGTCGATGCTCTCTCGCTCGATCGACGGCAAGGTCGCGATCGTTACGGGCGCGGCGAGTGGCATGGGCCGGGCCACCGCGCACTTGTTTGCTGATGAAGGAGCGCGTGTTGTTGTCGCCGACCTGGGTGCTGATCGTGTTGCTGGCGTCGTCGACGAGATCAGCGCAGCGCATGGTGCAGACCGTGCGCTCGGCATCGAGTGTGATGTCGCCGATCTCGAACAACTGCGCAGCATGGTCGAGGCAACGGTGCAGCAGTTCGGCCGCCTCGACATCGTCGTCAACAACGCTGGCGTGTCGATGAGTAACTCGGCGTTTCAGGCCGAGGAAGAGTTTGAGGCTCATTGGGCAACGACGCTCGACATCAACCTGACAGCACACGCCCGTCTGATCCGACTCGCGCTGCCGCACCTGACCAGGTCGGGTGCGGGTCGCATCGTCAACATTGCTTCGACCGAGTCGATCGTGACAACGGCTGGCCTCGCGGCGTACGCCGCCACGAAGGCTGGTGTTGTTGGTCTGACGAAGAGCTTCGCCGTCGAGCTCGGCCGCCACGGCGTGACCGTCAATTGCGTCTGTCCAGGCCCGATCGATACGGGCATGACCGCTGGCATCGATGTCGAGGCGAAGGAGAAATATGCCCGCCGCCGAGTGCCGCTTCGTCGTTACGGCAGCCCCGAAGAAGTCGCGCACATGACCCTCAACCTCTGCATGCCGGCATCAAGCTTCGTCAACGGAACCTCAATCCCGGTCGACGGCGGCATGACGATCCGCCACACATAACTACGCACGGGGTCAGGCCCCTTTCGCAACTCTCTCGCGAGAGAGTTGCGAAAGGGGCCTGACCCCAGAGGTAACTATTTGCCGAAGCCGGTGTTCAGGCCCGTGAGGCCGGTTGGGTCGTGGCGGCCGAACGCGAGTTGCTCGAGTGTGCCGAGGCCTTCATTTTCGCCGAGTCCGCCGGTCGTCGTGGCTCGCACGATCGACTGGATATGGATGTGATGCATGGCGTTCGGATCTTCCACCGGTAGGCGCCAGCGGTCGCCGCCGACCGCAAGTTCGCCCTTCCAGATGCCGTGACGCCACTCGGGGTGGCCGTAGCCGATGCCCAACATGTGGAAGTCGAAGAGCGGTTCGAGCCTGATCGTTGAGGCCTCGCCGTGCCACGGTACGAAGTCGATTTCGAACCAGTCGGCGCTGCGGGTGCCGGGCTGCCAGCCGATTCGGTAGTCAACACTGCGCATTGCCTCCGCCGGCTCGGCAATGGCGTCGTCACCTCTGCCCATGTTTGCGAGGGAGACAAATCCCGTCTCGTGCCAGCGTTTGCCGTCGAAGTACTCGTTGACGTCGAAGTGGGTCGAGAAGGTGTCGAAGTTGAGCGGTGCCCATAACCAGTAGAACTGCGGATCGGCGACAGGCGCTCCGGTCGGGGCCGGCTCACCGACGGGCCGAACACCCCATGAGCGGTCACGGCTGCCGACGGTCTCACCACGTTCGAGGTCGATCACTTCGCCATCGACTTCTACCCAACCTTCCCAACCACCGAACTGTGTCATGCGCGTCGAGTCCATAAGGACGCGTTGACCCACCTGGTTGAAGAAGTGCGGTTCTTGGATCGGGGCCGACCGCCGGATAAAGGTCAGATCGGCACGGAGCCCGTGTTCGGGAGCATCGACTGCAATGCGCAGAGCGTTGAGCGGGTCGAGGACCTCAACCTCGATCGGCCCGACCAGGTTGGCATCAGCGCGGTCGAGTGGCGCACGGCGCGAGGCGTGAACGTTGATCTGTTCGGCGTCGACCGTTCGACCATTAAGTACGACGCTGAAGTGAGCGTCAGCGACATGCCGATTGGGGTACAAGCCCATCGCGAGCGCAAAGAACAGACGGGTGTCCTTCGTGTAGCCGTTGAAGAAGTAGCGGTCGTAGTGGTTGAGGTCAGTCCCGGCGGTTTGGGCCACCGGGTGTGACGTCTGATGAACAGGAAAGTCGTCGAACGAACTCAGCACCCAGGCGACGCTAGTCGTAGCCTCAGCACATATGTTGCGCGACGCATCAGGTGACTGGTTTCGACGACTCGACCTCTATCGACGGCTGGCGATCATCACGACGGTTGGTATCTGCGTGCTGGTGGTTGCCGGTGGCGTCGTCCGACTGACCGGGAGTGGCTTGGGGTGCGACGACTGGCCGCAGTGCAACGCCGAACGTTTCGTCGATGTGTCGTCTGGACACACAGCAATCGAACAGGCCAATCGGTTACTGAGTGGGGTAATCGGTATCCCCACGTTGCTGCTCGGGATCGCAGCGTTCCGTCAGCGCCCTCGCCGTATCGGGCTCCGCTGGCCTGCCGTCGGCGTGGTGGTCTCGGTGCTTGCCAACGGCGTGGTCGGTGGCATTGCGGTTCGTGCGGACCTCCACCCAGCTCTCGTGCAGTCGCACTTCCTCCTCGCAATGATGTCCATCACATTTGGCATGATTGCGATTCAGCGGTCCACATCCGGTACCCAGGCTGACGCTTTCGCGTTCGCACCGCGAACCCGACGACTTGCAATCGTCGTGGCGGGGTTGACCGCCGCAGCGCTCGCAACCGGAACGATCGTGACCGCTACCGGCCCTCATGCCGGAGAGGAAGACGTCCGTCGATTCGGGTTCGACATCTCGCACGTTGCTCGAATCCATAGCGTCACTGTCATCATCGCTCTCCTTGCTGCAGTCGTGCTCGCTCTGCAGCTACGGACCGTCGAACGGGCGCAGCGTCGCCTCGGCGGAATGCTTTCCGCCTGGATTTTCATTGGACTGCTCCAAGGCGGAGTTGGCTATACCCAGTACTTCAATGGCGTTCCCGAATTTTTGGTCGGGGTGCACATCGCACTCGCTACAGCGCTCTGGGTTGTCACGATGCAGCTGATGATCTTCGGGTGCTCGATGGAAAACGCTCAACAGGAAGTTGAAGTGACGCGGCCACCGGTCACCAGGGTCTAGGGTACTGCTCCGTGCTGCACAGGTCTCAGGGGCGAACGCCACATCAGTTGGTGATTCCCGCCTCATCCCAGCGATCCGGTCGGCCTTCGACCTGGTCGACCATGTTTCTTGCTGCAATAGCGGCGCTGATGGCGTTTTTGTCGTTCGGCGGCCCCGTCGCTGCCCAGGACGACCCTGCCGAAACCGTCGGCGGCAGGTTGCGTGCCGAAGACGACGCAGGGGATAAAATCTTCGTGGAAGGCGTCGAGTTCACGGTGTTCGATGTCGATGGCAACGAGGTCGGAACGGCAACGACCGATGCCGACGGTGTGTGGCTCGTCCCACTGCTGACTTCAGGCGTCTACTCCGTCGAGTTGAACGTCGACACTCTGCAGGGTTTCGAGCTGCGCAACCCGGAGAATAATCCGCTGACCGGTGTCGAGGTTCAGCCGAACACAAACAAGAACACGTTGTTCCCCCTGGGTGAGCGTGTGATCGAGGAGTCCAACTCCATTCGTCCCATTCAGTTGTTCGTCGACGGAATCAAGCTCGGCATGATCATCGCCATGTGCGCAATCGGCCTGTCACTCATCTACGGCACGACGGGCCTCACCAACTTCGCACACGGCGAGATGGTCACATTGGGCGCAATGATCGGGTTCGTCTTCCACGTCACCTGGCAGTTCGACTTCCTGGGGAGTTGGATGACCTCGTTGGTCTTCGGTGCGGTGATGGCAACCGTCATCACCGGCGCGATCGGCGGACTTTTCAACGAACTGGTTTGGAAGCGACTCCGCAACCGTGGAGCGAGCCTCATCTCGGCACTCGTTGTGTCGATTGGCCTGTCGATCTTCTTCCGCTACATCTTCCTCTATCAGTTCGGTGGCCGCGCCGGTTTCTACCGTGACTATCGAATTGGCAGCCAAGTCGAGTTTTTCGGGCTCTTCACGATGCTCCGCAAGGACATCTTCATCGTCGTGTTCGGCGGACTCATCCTGGTTGGAGTGGCAACGGGGCTCCGCAAGACCCGCGTCGGCAAGGCAATGCGTGCCGTTGCCGACAACCGCGACCTCGCCGAGTCGTCGGGTATCGACGTCGAGCAGGTCATCAAGTACGTCTGGATCGTTGGCAGTGCACTCGCCGGTCTCGGTGGCGTGCTGTTCGGTCTCACCGAGAACGTCAACTGGGAGATGGGCTTCCGCCTCCTGTTGCTGATGTTTGCCGGTGTCACGCTTGGCGGACTCGGTACGGCGTACGGCGCCCTCCTCGGCAGTCTGATTGCCGGTATTTTTATCCAGATGTCGACATTGCTCATCCCTGGAGACATGAAAAACGTCGGCGCGCTACTCGCTCTGATCATCATCCTGCTGGTGCGCCCACAGGGCTTGCTCGGACGACCGGATCGGATCGGATAGGAGACCATCATGGACTGGGTATCAATTATCGAGAGCCTGTTTCGCGGGCTCATCGGCGAAAGCTTCATCTTTTTCGCCCTCGCCGCAATCGGCCTGAACCTGCACTTTGGTTTCACCGGACTGCTCAACTTCGGCCAAGCGGTGTTCATGGCCGCCGGGGCCTACGGCCTCGCAATGATGGTCGCGACCATCGGGCCCGCCGCCAACCGGAACTTCGGCTGGGATCTGAGCGAGAGCACATTATTCTGGCTCGGCATCTTCGTCGGTGTCATCGTGTTCCCGGTCATCTTCGCCCTGGTTATGGGTATTCCGACGCTGCGATTGCGTGCGGATTACCTCGCCATCGTGACGATCGCCGTCGCCGAAATCTTCCGTATCGTGGTGCGCTCACCCACACCGGGCATTAAGAAGTGGACGAACTCCTCCGATGGGCTCACCGGCTTTTCGGGGACGTTCTACGACATGAGTCCGTTTGGCACACAGGATCGCTACCTGTTCAACCTGTTCACCGGTAACCAGATGTTCCTCGTGATGGTCGGTTGGGTCGTGTTGGCCATCGTTGCGACGATCTGCTGGTTGCTGATTCGCAGCCCGTGGGGCCGCGTTCTGAAGGCGATTCGCGAAGACGAAGACGCTGCTCGCAGCCTCGGCAAGAACGCCTATGCCTACAAAATGCAGGCACTCATCATCGGCGGTATCTTCGGCGCCATCGGCGGCATGATCCGGGCCATCGGCTTCTCTGTGGCGCAGCCCGACAACTTCATCACCGACGTAACGTTCTTCGTCTGGGTCGCACTCATCCTCGGTGGCGCTGGCAAGGTGCTCGCCCCGATCGTTGGGGCCTCGTTGCTCTATGGCTTGCTCAATTTCTCTGACACGTTCCTCCGCCAGGGAGTCTCGAACGATCTGATCCCTGATTCGCTCATGACCGGTACACAGGTCGGTCAGGTTCGCTTCATGATCATGGGCCTCGGCCTCGCACTGCTTGCAGCATTCCGCCCGCAAGGCATCTTTGGTAATAAGGAAGAGATGGCGCTTGATGACCGGTGACCAGTTCGAAAGTGATTTCAAGGACGATTTGATCCCAGACGCAGGACCTCTTGCCGGAGCGCCGGGCGACGTCTCCGATATGAGCGTAGCAATCTCGGACAAGATCGTCGGCGTCGACTCGGTGGCAGCGCGGGCTGCGCTGGCTGACGTTGCCTGGGAACCGGGCGCCAAGAAGCCTGACCCGATCCTGATCGCTGACGGTGTTGTCAGGCGCTACGGTGGCCTCACCGCTGTCGACGTCGAACATGTCGAAGTGCAGCGTGGAGTGATCACTGCGCTCATTGGACCGAACGGTGCGGGCAAGACGACCTTATTCAACCTGCTTACCAACTTCGATACGCCCGACCATGGAACCAGGACGTTCGACGGGCACAACATCGACAAGGTGCCAGCTTACAAGATTGCCAACTACGGCATGGTTCGTACATTCCAGCTCACCAAAGCGCTGTCGAAGATGACCGTCATCGAGAACATGAAGCTCGGTGGAACCGGTCAGAAGGGCGAGTCGCTGTGGCGTGCCGTCCTTCCCTTCACATGGCGAGCACAGGAGACGGCGATCGAGCAACGCGCCGATGCGTTACTCGATCGTTTCAAGCTCTCGCACATGCGTGACGAGTTTGCCGGAACGATGTCCGGTGGGCAGCGCAAGCTCCTCGAGATGGCGCGTGCATTGATGGTCGAGCCATCAATGGTGATGCTCGATGAGCCGATGGCCGGCGTCAACCCGGCCCTGACGCAGTCGTTGCTCGGTCACGTCACTGGACTGCGCGACGCTGGAATGACCGTGTTGTTTGTCGAGCACGACATGGACATGGTCCAAGAGATTTCTGACTGGGTTATCGTGATGGCCGAAGGTCGGATCATTGCCGAGGGTCCGCCAGCCTCGATCGGCCAGAACAAGGCCGTGGTCGATGCCTACCTCGGATCACACCACGACTCCGCACTCGATCTTGACACTGAACTGTGAGCCCTGACGATGCCTGATGCTTCCCCGAATACAGCTGGTTCGCCGGCCGCAACGAAGAGTGAGCCGCTGCTCGTCGCTGACAATCTGACGGCGGGTTACATCCCCGGCGTCAACATTCTCAACGACTGTTCCCTTGAACTCGCTCAGGGCGAACTTGTCGGGATCATCGGTCCGAACGGCGCTGGCAAGTCCACGCTGATCAAGTCGATGTTCGGCCTCGTCAACGTTCGCGAGGGGCAGGTACGCCACCGCGGCGAGGAGATCACGAACCTTAAGGCGAACAAGTTGGTGAGCCGTGGTATTGGTTATGTGCCGCAGAACAACAACGTCTTCCCTGCGCTCACGGTCACTGAGAACCTTGAAATGGGCACCTTCCTCAATCCTCCGCTCTACAAGGAGCGCGTCGGCATCATCGGCGACATGTTCCCGCGTCTCATGGAACGCTCTGACCAACGCGCCGGTTCGCTGTCGGGCGGTGAGCGACAAATGCTGGCAATGGGCCGTGCCCTGATGATGGATCCGTCGGTGCTGCTGCTCGACGAACCGTCTGCTGGTTTGTCTCCGGCATTGCAGGACGAGGTGTTCATTCGTTGTCACCAGATCAATAAGGCAGGCGTGTCGATCGTTATGGTCGAGCAAAACGCTAGTCGTTGCTTGCAGATCTGCGACCGTGGCTACGTGCTTGATCAAGGCTCGAATGCCTACACCGGCACGGGCAAAGAACTCCTGAACGACCCCAAGGTCATCGAGCTTTATCTCGGCACCCTGGTCAAAGACCACCAAGAAGGATGAACTGAGACGCTCGAGTCCGATGCGTCGATTGCAGCACTCGCCTTGGGGTTTGTCGATGTCGCGTTCCGTGTGAACGGCCGTCAATTCTTTGATCCCGAGATTTCGACGGCATCGCCGAGTGTCCACTTCTGACCCGAGGGGAAGTGGACAGTGTGTCTGTTCCCCCGTATTGCGACCATGATTCCCGCCCACATCGGTCACGCGCTGAGCAGGGACGGAAAACAAAAAGAGCCCGGGGCCGAGGCCCCGGGCTCTTTCAGTTGTTGATCAGAAGATCAGCAGAAGTCTGAGTTGATCAGACCTCGACCGAACCCTCGACCGAACCGTCAACGAAGATGGTGCCGGTCGCATCGAATTCCAGGATGAGGATGGAAGCCTGTGTGGGCTCACCCTCGTCACGGAACTCGAGCGGGCCGGAGATACCGTCGTAGTCAAGGTCGGTGCCGGCCAGGGCAAGCACGAGGCAATCGGCGTAGGTCGTGCACTTCTCGCCGCCACGGGTGACGTCGTTGATCTCTGCGCCGAAGGCAACGCCATCGTCAGAACCGGCAACGGTAGCTGCGAGCGCCATGATGATGACCGTGTCGTACGACTCTGCGGCGTACGAGAAGTCCAGCAGGTCGGGGTTGATACCGAGGAGCTGGTCGCGGAATTCTGCGAGCTGACCATCAACGTCGACGCCCGGGAGCGTTCCACGCATGCCAGCGACGACCGAGGGGTCGTCGAAGGCCGCAGCGAGGGCGTTGCCCATGTTGCCGTCGACACCGTAGATCATCTTGTCAGCCGGGCCAGCGCCGTTCTCGATGAGGCCCGTGAGGATCTTGGAGGTCTCGTCGAAGCCGATGATGACGATGGCATCCGAGCCAGCGGCGACAGCCTTGCCGACCACGTCGTCGAAGTTCTCAGCCTTCGGGTCGTAGATTTCGGCGAGGTCAGTCACGCCACCCTGTGCCTCGAATGGGCCCTGGGTGTACTCGAGCAGGCCGGTGCCGTAGGCATCGTTGAGCACGAGGAAGGTAGCCGAGGTTGCGCCGTCAGCGATCATGATGTCAGCAAGTGCTGCACCCTGGACCACGTCGGACGGAGCGGTACGGAAGTACAGACCGTTGTCGTCGTAGGTGGTGAAGACCGGTGAGGTGTTCGCCGGGCTGAAGTGGACCTTGCCAGCCTGGGTGATCTTGTCGATCACGGTCAGGGACACACCGGAGCTAGCAGCACCGATGAATGCGTCAACGTCTTCGGCGAGGAGACGGTCAACCGTGGCGTTGGCCACTTCACCGTTGTCGCCGGAGTCGCCCGGGAGCCATTCGATGTCATTGCCGAGGACGCCGCCAGCGGCGTTCACGTCCGCGATTGCAGCTTCAACACCGGCGAATTCCTGCGGTCCGAGGAACGCCAGGTTGCCGGTCTCGGGCAGGATGCCGCCAAGGCGGAGGATGCCGTCGGAGCCGGCAGCAGGAGCTGCGGTCGCGGCGGGTGCTGCTGTTTCGGTCGGTGCATCGGTGGTCGCAGCTTCGTCGCTACCGCAAGCTGCGGCAACGAGCGTCAGACCGACGAGCAATGATCCGACGCGTATCGCGCGTGATTTCTGCATGTTGGTTATTCTCCCCCTGTAATAGACAGGCGCGGGATGCACCTGCTCCTTAGGTGACCACGATACTACGCCTCGTTGGGGATGAATACACTTCGCTTCGTTGAGGGGCGATGCCGAGCACTATCGTGTCCGGGATGTCCGTTTCGGCGACGTCTCCCGATGTCGTCGGGCTCCTCGAGGCGCTCGCAACGACCCGGGCAATCCGCCGATACACAAACGACCCTGTTTCAACGAGCGATCTCCAGCAGATCCTCTGGCACGCGGGCCGGGCTCCGTCTGGGTCGAACCGGCAGCCGTTCAGGTTTCTCGTTCTCCGCGATGGGCCAAGCGCCGTGGCTGCGAAAACACTACTCGGGGCAGCCTTCCGAGCTGGCTGGGCATCAAAACGAACCGGCGACGGATACCGACCGTCCCGGTTCGCCGACTCGATGCAGCACTATGTCGATCACTTCGAAGCGGCGCCAGTCGTCGTACTTGTCTGTCTCGACCGGTACCGCGACGCGAGCCCGTACGAAGGTGCGTCGGTGTACCCGGCATGCCAGAACCTGCTGCTTGCAGCGCGAGCACTGGGGTACGGCGGTGCACTGACGATGTGGCATCTCGGTGTCGAGGACGAACTTCGCGAGATGTTGGAGATTCCGGCGAAGGTCGCGCTTTCAGCGTGCATTACCCTTGGGGTTCCTGCTGGCCGGCATGGGCCACTCAAGCGCAAGCCGCTCGAGGAGGTGGTCTTTGATGGCCGCTGGGGTGACCGACCGGCCTGGATCACCGCGTAAGTTTCCAACATGCCACTCATCGCGGGAGTCGACTCCTCGACGCAATCCACCAAGGTCGAGATCCGCGACCAGGAAACTGGTGCGGTCGTTGCATCTGCATCAGCACCACACACTCCGGTCACGGCCCCCTTGAGCGAGCAGGACCCGGCTTCATGGTGGACGGCATTTGAACAGGCGTGGGCGTTGGCTGGCTCGCCCGAGGTTGCAGCTATCAGCATCGGCGGTCAGCAACACGGAATGGTCGCGCTCGACGCAGACGGTCTGGCAGTGCATCCTGCCAAGTTGTGGAATGACACCGAGTCGGCAGACGACGCCGATCGGTTGACGGGTATCTTCTCGCCCGCCGACTGGGCTGCAGCGGTCGGCAGCGTTCCGGTCGCGGCCTTCACCATCACGAAACTTGCGTGGCTCGCACGGACACACCCCGATGTGTGGTCGAAGGTGCGCCACGTGATGCTCCCGCACGACTACATCACCAACCGACTCACCGGTCAGTTGACGACAGGGAGCACGACCGATCGCGGTGACGCGTCAGGCACGGGCTACTGGTCGCCCGCCGAGGGTAACTATCGGACCGACTTACTCGACCTCGTTGATAACACTCTGGAGTGGGAGTCGATGCTGCCCAGCGTGCTCGGTCCGATGGACCACGCGGGCCTGAGCACCTCGGCGTCGATTGCCATCGGCGCAGTGGTCGCTCCGGGTACCGGCGACAATATGGCCGGCGCGCTCGGAGTGGGTCTTCGACCTGGTGATGCCGTGATATCAATTGGCACGTCCGGCACCGTCTACGCAGTGTCGAACACCCCCACGTCAGACCCGAGCGGCGCCGTTGCCGGGTTCGCAGACGCTACGGGTCGTTTCCTTCCTCTCGTTTGCACGTCGAATGCCGCAAAGGTTGTCGACGCTGTTGCGCGGCTGCTCGGTACCGACCACGACGAGTTCGATCGTCTCGCGGTCGCAGCCTTGCCAGAGGGGCCGACGCTGCTGCCGTACTTTGACGGCGAACGAACTCCCAACCGTCCAAACGCGCGTGGCGTCATCGGCGGTATCCGCACCGAAGTGACGCGTGAGCAGTTCGCTCGTGCTGCTGTCGACGGTGTGGCGTGTGGTTTGCTCGACGCCCTCGATGCGCTCCGCGCGCTGACTGTTCTCGACGGCCGAGTGATGCTGACCGGCGGGGGATCGCGGTCGCAGGCAATGCAGCAGGTCATTGCATCGCTCATCGATTCGCCGGTCGTGTTGAGTTCGGCTCATGAGGCCGTCGCGACCGGTGCGGCTGTCCAAGCCTGTGCGGTGCTCGAACAAGTCGATCACTCAGTGGTCCAAGATCGCTGGGGTCTGGGCGCCGGCGCCCAGGTCGATCCGACCATTCCACCCGACACGACGACGCGCGCACGCTACAGAGCTCTGCGCGACGCATCGCCGTCCGATGGATGATCCGTTTCGGCTGCTCGGGCTGAACACGAACGCTTCTGCGGCAGAGGTTCGCCAAGCCAGACGAGTCCTCGCCAAGGAGCACCATCCTGATGCCGGCGGAGATGCCGACATGATGCGTGTGCTCAACGACGCAGCTGGAGCAGCTTTACAGATTCTTGCCAACCTGTCTGGGCCTGTCACGGCGCCGAGCGACATTCCAACAAACGTCCCAACGAGGTCGACTCGGGAACCTGACGATGTCGGGATGACGCGCGATGTTCCATCGTTCACCGTGGAGGCGCTGCCTGTCGAGACGTTTGAGGCACTCCTCGTTGTCACGTCATGGATCGGCGAGGTCATCGATGACGAACCGCCGTATCAATTGGACGTTCTGATTCATGCCCATGACGGGATCGAGTATCCGTGCTGGTGTCGCTTGGAGTTGGTGCCCGATGCGGGAGCCTCAACCGTGAGTATTGGGGTGGGGAGCTACGACGACCAGCCCACGCCGTCAATCACAGTGCTTCGTGACCTCTGGGTTGCACATCTCAACCGCTACGACTGGGCGTAGTGCATCACTGAGGTCGAGGAGCGGCAGCCTTGGTCAGGCGGTCACGGAGCGCGTGGCCCAGCCCTATGGCTGGGGGCAGTACGACGATGAGCGTCTTGGCGCCGCGGGTGTCGGCCGATCGCAGTTCGGAGTAGAGCGAGCGGGCCGCTTCAGCGAGATCGTCGTCGAACTCGAGGATCTCAGCGCCTGGCGTTCCAGCGCGAAGTGCCCTGGCATCGTCGGCGTTGTCGACCAGGCGGACCTCGCACTGCGGCGCATAGTGCGATTCGAGCATCCCGCTTGCCCGCGACGGCCCGGATGCATGAGCGAGGTCGATGACGAGCGCTGCGACATCGTCGGCCGTGATCGCACCGGCTCGCAACAGTTGGGGCGGATCGACGGTGGTGTCGATGATCGTGCTCTCGAGCCCGACCGCGCACGGCCCGCCATCGAGGATGGCGTCGGTTGCAGGGTCAAGCATGTCACCCAAGTCGTCGAGGACGTGTTGCGCCGTCGTTGGGCTGACAGCGCCGAACCGATTGGCCGACGGCGCCGCGATCGCCAGCCCGCTCGACCGGAGCAGACCGAGCGTCATCGGGTGCGCTGGAACCCGCAAGCCGACAGTCGATCGGCCGCCCGTCACCGCATCGTGCACCCGATCAGATCGCGGCACGATCAACGTGAGCGGGCCGGGCCAACCATTGGTAGCCAGACGACGTGCAAGGTTGCTCGGTTCCGACGACCAGGCATCGAGTTGATCGGCATCGGCGATGTGGACAATCAACGGGTGACCAGTGGGCCTGCCTTTTACCGCAAAGATGCGTGCGACTGCGGCGAGGTTCGAGGCGTCAGCTGCCAGGCCGTACACGGTTTCTGTCGGCACTGCGACGAGGCCGCCAGCCCGGAGCTTACGGACCGCGACGTCGACGTCAGTGGTCACCAACGACAGTGCGTTCATCTGCGAAACAGGTTCAGATGGCGTCGAGGAATTCGAGCGTCGCATCGAAGAATCCGAAGGCCTCGGGCGTTGCGAAGTGGTCGACGTTCTTGAGCGTTTCACACCGGCCGTCAGGGAAACGGCTGGCCAACTCGTCGCCCGGATGTACGAAGTCACGATCGCCGACGATCACGAGCACCGGACAGGTGACGGTCGCAAGGTCGCTGCGCTCGAAGTCGTCAGCAGGTGGTCGTCGCATGACTGCGGCGAGCGCCCGAATGTCATTGCCAGGCTGCTGCGCGTATTGCACGAAGAGCCGTGCGATCTGATCCATTTCGTCGAGATCGGGATCAGTATCGGCGTCTTCGGCCTCGATAACCAACTCGAGCCCTTCGACGATGCGGGTCGCGCCGACATGGTCGCGCTCGATCACGTTGTGGCCAATACCAGCAAGAACGATTCGGCTGAAACGTTCGGGCCGGGCGATGGCGGCGCTGAGCAGTGTGAGCGCACCGAGCGAAAATCCAACGGCCTCGACTGGTTCGTCAGGCGACTCGGCATCGATGGCATCGAAGATCCGTTCGGTGAGGTCGGTGTACGCCTCGGGATCGTGTGGCTTGGGTGCCTGGCCGTGGCCGAGCAGGTCGACGGCGATGACGTGTTTACCTCCATCGGCGAGCAGCGCGGTGAAGCCGCTCCGTTGCCACGTGGTGGAGAACGCTCCGCCCCAACCATGAACGAGTACCACGGATGCCATACACCGGGCAGGATAGGCCGTATCGTGGGGCGGCCTCCAAAATCAGTGACCCAAAATTCTTCAGCAAGCGATTGAGATGCGACTTCTTCACGAACCACAGCACGATCTGACCTACAGCGACGTCTTTATGGTCCCCAGTCTTTCCGACGTTCCGTCGAGGATGAACGTTGACCTGACGACGCCCGACGGCATCGGGACGACCATCCCGCTGGTTGTTTCGAACATGACCGCGGTAGCGGGCAAGCGCATGGCCGAAACGGTGGCCCGTCGTGGCGGTATCGCGATCTTGCCGCAAGACATACCTGTCGATCTCGTCGGAGGCGTCATCGCGTACATCAAGTCTCGGCACCCCGTGTTTGAGACACCGATCACGCTGCCGCCGGAGGCAACGATCGGCGACGCGCTGTCACTGATCCACAAGCGGGCGCATGGCGCCGTCGTGATCGTCGACGAGGGTCGGCCCGTCGGTGTCTTCACTGAGAGGGACCAAGAAGGGTTCGACCGGTTCGCGCAACTACGCAACGTGATGAGCACCAACCTTCATCTGCTCGCCGCAGACACGGCACCAGCTGATGCGTTTGAGATGCTCGAAGGGAGCCGGCTGCACGTCGCGCCTGTCGTTGACGCCGCGAACGACGGACGACTGCTTGGCGTCATGACTCGCAAGGGAGCATTGCGTTCGACGATTTATCGCCCGGCGGTTGATGCCGACGGCAAGTTGCTCGTCGGCGTGGCCGTCGGCATCAACGGCGACCCAGCAGCGCGAGCCAAGGAACTCAAATCGTTCGGCGCCGACGTGCTCGTGATCGATACAGCGCATGGTCATCAGACGCGTACGTTGCGAGCGATTGCGGCGGTTCGGGCTGCGTGCCCGAACGCCAAGATTGTTGCCGGCAACGTCGTGACGATCGAAGGAACTCGCGAGTTGATCGAAGCTGGGGCTGACGTGATCAAAGTCGGCGTCGGTCCGGGCGCCATGTGTACTACTCGCATGATGACCGGCGTCGGTCGGCCGCAGTTCTCGGCAGTACTCGAATGTGCAGCGGAAGCCGAACGGCTCGGCAAGCACATCTGGGCCGACGGTGGTGTTCGGTTCCCGCGTGATGTGGCTCTGGCCCTCGCCGGCGGAGCTACCAACGTGATGTTTGGTTCGTGGCTCGCTGGGACATTCGAGTCGGCGGCCGACACGCTGCGTGACCCTGACGGGCGCCTGTACAAGGAGAGTTTCGGGATGGCCTCGAATCGTGCAGTCAAGAACCGCACCCGGAGCGAGTCGGCATTCGATCGGGCGCGCAAAGAACTGTTCGAAGAGGGCATCAGTACATCGCGGATGTATCTCGATGCCGACCGCCCTGGCGTCGAAGACATCATCGATCAGATCGTCGCCGGATTGCGTTCCTCGTGCACGTATGCAGGGGCCGCGACGATCAACGAGTTCCGTGAGCGAGCAATCGTCGGGGTGCAGAGTTCCTCTGGCTACGACGAAGGTCGTCCGGTCGGAGTGAGCTGGTGAACGACATGTTGGTCGTTGCGATCGATGGCCCGGCAGGGGCGGGGAAGAGCACGGTGGGTCGGGCGGTGGCTGCGCGGCTCGACCTCGACTATCTCGACACGGGTGCGATGTATCGCGGCGTCACGTTCGGCGTGCTGCGTCGTGGCCTCGATCCGAGTGATGTCGAATCGGTCGCACGTATTGCTGCTGCCATCGACATTCGGATCGATGGTGAAGGCCTGATGGTCGATGGCGTGAATGCGACGATCGAGATCCGCGGCCGCGAAGTGACATCGGCGGTCAGCGCTGTTGCAGCAAACAGTTCGGTCCGTACGGAACTGGTTCGTCGACAGCGTGAATGGGTTGTTGCACGCGGCGGTGCAGTCGTCGAGGGTCGCGACATCGGGTCGGTCGTGTTCCCTGACGCGCCGCTCAAGATCTACATCACGGCCTCGCCCCGAGTACGCGCTGAACGTCGAGTGGCGGAAATCGGCGGTGACGTCGAAGAGGTCGAGGCATCGATTATCGAGCGTGACCGGAACGACTTGACGCGTCACGACAGTCCGCTGACCGAGGCGTCCGGGTCGATCGTCGTCGATACAAGTGGCCTGTCAATCAACGAAGTCGTCGAACAGATTCTCGGATTGCTGCCTCATGGCCAGAGTTGAGACGGGTTTCGTCGGGCAGTCGTTTGCCAGCAAGGCGCTGTATCGGGTGATCAGGACCTTCGCATGCGGTGTGACGCAGCTGTACACGCGGATGTCGATCGAGGGCCGCGAGCACCTCCCGACCACAGGTGGGTACATCATTGCCCCGGTACACCGCAGCTACGTCGACACGCCCATCTCGGCATGTATTAGCCGTCGCCGAATCCGGTACATGGCGAAAGACTCGATGTGGAAGTTCGCAAGCTTCGGGAAGCTGCTCTCAGCGCTTGGTGCGTTTCCGGTCTCTCGCGGTACAGCCGACCGTGAAGCCCTCTTGCGCTGCTTGGCGGTACTCGATGCGGGTGAACCGCTCGTGTTGTTCCCCGAAGGCGAGCGCAAGGACGGACCAACGATTCAACCATTGTTCGACGGCGCCGCATATCTCGCGTCGAAGTCAGGTGTCCCGGTCATTCCTGTCGGGATTGGGGGCTCGGACCGTGTGATGCCGCGTGGTGCGAAGTTCATTTTCCCGCGGAAGGTACGGGTCGTGATTGGCGCACCGATTCGAGTCGAAGTGGGAGAGAACGGTCGCGCCTCACGCGATGTCATCAAAGCCACGACCGCACAACTCCGTATCGAAATCCAACGGCTCTATGACGAGGCTCAGTCCAAGGTCAGCTGAAGTGGTCTCACGCCGAATTCTGACCTCGGTGTGATACTCAGTCAAAGAAAGCGGTCAGTGCGTTCGCGAGATGTGTGGGGTCGTCGGCGCCGCAGAGTTCGCGAGCTGAATGCATCGACAGTTGCGGCACACCGATGTCGGCCGTGGCGATACCCAGCCGGGTCGAGGTGATCGGGCCGATGGTCGAGCCACATGGCATGTTGTTTCGTGAGACGAACACCTGCCACGGCACGTCGGCGAACTCGCAAGCCCGCTGGAATGCCGCAGCGGTTTCAGCGGATGTCGCATAGCGCTGATTTGCATTGATCTTGATGGCTGGGCCGGCGTTGATGACCGGGTGATGGCCCGGCTCATGGCGCTCCGCGTAGTTCGGATGGATGGCGTGAGCGTTGTCGGCCGAAATACACATCGACCTGGCCACTGTTCGGTGGAAGTCGTCGGACGACCCGCCCCGCGAGACGACCAGTCGGTCGAGCACCGTTTCGAGCAGCGGGCCGGCCGCTCCGGTTGCACTCGACGAACCGACCTCTTCGTGATCGTTGAGCACGATGACAGCGATGTGGTCTGACGGCGAGGCTGTGGTGAGCGCTGAGGTAGCGGCCCAGCAGGACAGCAGGTTGTCGAGGCGGCCCGACGCGAGCATTGATTCGTCGGCCCCGATCACGGCGGCTCCCTGGACGTCGTACAGGCAGAGTTCCCACCATGCTGGAGCGGTGTCGATGCCGGCCTGCTCGCCGATCCAGCGTGCGAATTCGCCGGGTGAGCTGGTACCCACGCCCCAGACCGGAGCCAGGTGTTGTTGTCGGTCGAGGATCAATCCGTTGTCGTTCGCGCTTCGGTCGAGGTGTACTGCCAACTGGGGTACTCGGGCGATCGGGGTACGGACATCGACGAGTGTCGTCGATCCGTCGGCAGCGACCAATAGCCCGGCAACACCGAGGTCGCGGTCAAGCCAGGTGTTGTTGATGATCCCTCCGTACACCTCGACACCAAGCTGCTTCCAGCCCACGCTGCTGGTGTCGGGCCGCGGCTTGACCCGAAGGCATGGCGAGTCGGTGTGAGCGCCCACGATGCGGAACGGCATCGTGGCGCTGGCACCGTCGGGAATCGTCCAGGCGACGATTGCTCCACCACGAACGACGTAGCCACGCTGTGGAACATCGACCCAAGCGGCGGCCTCATCGACCTGGTCGAACCCGGCGAGACGAGCGACAGTCGACTGGACGGCATGCCATGGCGATGGTGATGCGTCGAGGTATGCAATCAGGTCGGCAAGGCTGTTGGTCTGCGGCATGGTCAGCCCTTCTGGAAAAGCCCCATGGGCAGCCCGCTGTTGCGGAGGTGACTCGTTTCGTTGATCGTAATCACCGATCGATCGCCGTTGGACGATGCAGCTATTCGATGGATCGAGGTGTAGTTCGGATAGAAAAACCCACGTCCGAACTCTTCGCCCATCTTCATGATTGTGGTCAGGTAGGCGTTGATAACTCCACCATGGCAGACAACGGCGACGCGTTGGCCGCGATGATCGTCGATAATGGCTTCGATTGCGCCGACGGTTCGCTGGTGGAATTCTTCAGGTGACTCGTCGGAGTCCCATTCGCCGTTCAGCATTTGCTGCCAACGTGGATCACCCGACGCCTTCAGCTCTTCGACAGGGATGTACTCAGAACTGTGTCGGTCGAACTCGGCGAGGCCGTCGCGGAAGCGCAACTCGAGGGCCCGATCAGCGACGACCGGCTCAGCGGTCTGCCGCGCACGGTTCATCGGGCTTGCATAGACAGCATCGAGGTGCTCGGATGCGAGATACTGGGCGAGTAGCGCCGCTTGCGCAAGGCCGTCGTCAGACAGCGCTGGGTCGGCAGCGCCAGACTCCAGTTCCTTGCGAATCGGCAGGGCATGACGAACCAACAGTAACTCCACACACGATAGACAAGCAGATATGACCCGCAGAACAAAGATCGTGGCCACAATCGGCCCAGCCAGCGATACGCCAGTAGCGCTGCAAGACCTCATGCGCGCCGGTGTCGACGTCGTTCGCTTGAATCTCAGCCACGGCACTCTTGACGAGCATCTGGTGCGCCTCGCACGTGTGCGGGCAGCTGCCGACGCCGTTGGTAAGGAAGTCGCGGTGTTAGCCGATCTCCCCGGTCCAAAGGTCCGTTCTGGACGATTCCCAGAAGGCGGGTCGCTGTTGGTCGTCGGCAAAGAAATCCAGCTCCGCGCTGGTAATGAGCCGAGCGACGACCACTGCATCTACGTGCAGTACGAGACGCTCCTCGAAGATCTGATCGTCGGCGGCCACGTGATGCTCGGCGACGGTGCGATCTCGATGTCGGTGCTGTCGGTCGGCGACGGGTTCGCTCTTGCCCGGGTCGAAACGGGTGGAACCGTGAACGGCCAGCCTGGTGTTCACATGCCGTCTGAGAAGCTCCGTCTGACCACACCGACCGAAGAAGATCTCGTTCTCGCCGAGCAGATGGCTAGCGCCGGTGTCGAGTTCATTGCTGTCTCCTTTGTACGCCAGGCCGTCGACGTGCAGCGTGTGCGCGACGTCGTCGGTACCCGCGCCAGGCTCGTTGCGAAGATTGAGACGAGCGCGTCGATCGCCAACCTGACCGAAATCGTAGCGGTGTCTGATGCCGTCATGGTTGCGCGTGGCGACCTGGGTATCGACTGCCCGATCGAAGACGTCCCGCATCTCCAGAAGATGATCATCCGGCACTGCGTCGAAGCCGGCGTCCCGGTCATCACAGCGACGCAGATGCTCGAATCGATGATCGCGGCGTCGGCGCCGACTCGCGCCGAAGTGAGCGACGTGGCGAACGCCGTGTTCGACGGCTCTGACGCAGTGATGCTGTCGGGTGAAACGGCCATCGGCCGCGACCCGGTTGCGGTCGTCACCACGATGGGCAAGATTGCCGAACGTGCCGAGTCGGAGGCCAGCTATCGCCAGTGGGCCAATCGCTTGGGTCGGGTACAACTCGATGGTCGTTTCGAGTCGATGGAGCACGGTGATCGAGTGACAGCAGCGCTCACGCATGCAGCGTCACGGGCCGCGCTCGATGCCGGCGCGTCGGCGATTCTCTGCTGCACGCAGAGCGGCCGCACGGCTCGGGCCATGGCACGGTTCCGCCCCGATGCCGCAATGGTTGCACTCTCACCGGACGCAGCAATGGTCCGCAGCCTCGCCATGACGTGGGGCGTCACCCCGATGCAGGTCGACACGTATGAGTCGACCGACGAGATGGTGTGGTTCGCTGTCGAGACCGCGCTGCGCGCAGGGATCGTCCACCACGGCGACACCGTGCTGGTGTTGGCCGGTTCGCCGAACAAAAATCAACAGCTCCCGGTGGGCGACTCGAAGCGCTCCTGGGTGGGTCGTGCGGCGTCTGATGTCATGCGCATTGTCCATGTCGACTGACCTCTGGGCCGAAACGTCTGGCGACTCAGCGCTACCGCTGGCCGTGCTTGTCCACGGGACGATGGACCGTTCCGCCGGGATGCTTCGGCTGAGCCGTCGCCTCGACGACCGGTTCCACGTCGTACGTTACGATCGCCGTGGGTATGGCCGCTCACGCGATGTCGGCGGGAAGAGGACCGTTGCGCAACACGTGACCGACCTCGTAGATGTCCTCGAAGCGGTTGCACCTGACCGAGTTGTCGACCTTGCGTTCGGCCACAGCTTCGGCGGCAATGTCGTACTCGGTGCAGCCGAACGCCACCCCGATCTGATTCAGCATGCGGCGATCTATGAGACGCCGCTGTCGTGGCTTGACTGGTGGCCGGGCGGAACAGCGGGAGGAGCAGCGGTCGGTGCGGCCGACCCGGCGGAAGCTGCAGAAACCTTCATGCGTCGCTTGATCGGAGATGATCGCTGGGAGCAGCTCCCGTCTGGCACGCGCGCCGATCGGCGTGCCGAGGGCGCAGCAATGGTCGCTGAAATCACGGACCTCCGGCGTGGAGCACCGTGGGCAGCCGAGTCGGTGGTCGTTCCGCTGCTTATGATGGGCGGCGAACTCGGCCGACCCCATCACCAGCGCGGCATGCAGTGGCTGAGCGAGCAGATCGTCACCTCCAGTTACCTCCGCGTGGATGGCGCCGGCCACGGCGCACCCAACACGCATCCTGTCGAACTGGCAAAGTTTCTCACTGGTTTCGTCGCCTGAGCGTCGCACGGTTGGGCGGCGCTGAGTTCGCCGCCGGCCAAGAAGATTGAGTGCTTGATCCCACGATTCGGCAACGGTGTTGCGGAGCGGGGCTACACCTGTCGGCTGAGTACGAAACAGGTTGCCGCAATAGCGGCTGCCGTGGCGGACAGGGCAGCGGTGCCCGCGATGCCGTGTATGCCGTAGAGCCAACCGCTGAGAATCACTCCGCTGCCGCGGGCGAGTGTGCCGATGGCGTTGCCGACAGCGAGTGTCGACCCGCGTGCTTCAGGCATCGCTTCGCTGACGAGTGAGAGCGTTGTGACAAACCCGTACTCGAATCCAATGAGCAGCATGAGGATCCCGATGACGCCGATGACAAGGCGGTCACCGGCACTGAGCATCACGAGCAGCCCGCAGGCCAATACGACGAGCCCACCGAGTGTTGAGCGCATCTTGCCGATCCGATCGGCGAGGGCTGCTGACCCAGCACTGGCAATGAGTTCGAACGCTCCGAAACCCATCACGATGAAGCCGAGGCCACCGGTCGAGACTCCGAACTCATCGTTGAGCCACGAGCCCGAGATCATGAACACTGACAGGCCTGCCATGGCCATCGTTGCCGACCCGATCACAACGAGCCAGGCGCGCCGCGTCAAGCGAGTCGCCCCGGTAGCGGCTGACTCGGGCTGCGTCGTTGCAGGACCTGCAGCGGGCAGCGTCAACGCAACGACGACCGCTGCGATCGCGCAGCCAACGGCCATAAAAACGAACGGTGCGCGCCAGCCCCAGAGGTTGATCAGTACCGCCACGATTGGCCCGCCGATCAGAAGGGCAAACGCCCAGGACGTTTCGAAGATGCCGATCGATCGAGCTCGCCGGCTGTAGTGGACGCTGTGGCTGATCCAGGCATGGCCCCCGACGGTGAAGTTTGCAACACCGAGGATCAGCATGGTGAACGCGATTGCGAAGGTCCAGATTGAACCGCCGAGGGCGATCACCGATGAGAGTGAGATCGCCGACAGACCACCGATCATGACGGGTCGCTCACGGCCACGGTCGAGTTGCTTGCCGATAACCATCGTCGACAGGCCGGCGGCTTCGCCGAAGCCGAGCACCGTTGTCAGCTGTGTGGTCGAGACGCCAAACGCGCGCTCAAGCGTCGGGAGGAACGGAGGAATCCAGCGCAGCGCGGTGTTGGCCATCGCCTTTGCGCCAGTAAGGCGGGCCAGCGTCGGCCGGTCGAGTGTGTCGGCGTGAGGCTGCGTCGATGTTGCGGCGCTCACGCAGGGTCTACGTCAACGCGCGGGTCTTTGACCGTGATGGTCGTTCCGAAGAACGAGCAATCAGTTTCGGTGACCGTGATGGTCATGCGGTCTTTTTCGATGTTGTCCTGCACTCTGTCGGCGCATTCCTGCAACGACGTCCGCTGGGAAGACACCGCAAACGCCAGCAACGCCAGCACGAGAACCGTCGCGACCTTCTGGACGATTGTCTTCATGATCCAGGCGGCCAGAAATGCCCCGGCGATAAAGATGACAACGACGGCAACGGCGATGGTCTTGGCAGATTCCAGGGTCACAGCGAGCACTCGTCAAGCTTAGGTCGTCCTGTCCAGGTGAGGAGGTGACCGATACGCTTGGTTGCAATGAGCGACATTGCGATCAACTTCTCTTCAGGACTTCCGACCACCGTGTTACCCGCAGCCGACCCAGCCGACTCCGCAGGGCTCGCCGCGGCGCTCGAATTGTCGGGCGACGCTCAGCGCGCTGCCGTTGCCGCTGTTGTCGCTGCGTCGCCACGTTTCCTGGCCGGCTGGGCCGAGCTTGGCGATCTCGGTCGTGACACCATCGAGCGATACGCGGCGTATCGTGTCGGCTACCACCGCGGGCTCGACACCTTGCGGGCCAATGGCTGGCGGGGGAGTGGCTACGTACGCTGGGATGCGCCGACCAACCAAGGGTTCCTTCGGGCACTCGTTGGTTTGGGCGCAATGGCCGCCGAGATCGGCGAGCAGGACGAAGCCGAGCGCATTCACACCTTCCTGCTGCAGCTCGACCCGACCGGCATCCCGACCACCTGATCGATGCAGGTCGCCGGAGCAGTCTTGACCGGTGGCCAGAGCCGCCGTATGGGGCGGACGAAGGCGCTGATTGACGTCGACGGGCAGCCGATGGCAATCCATGTTGCGCTCGCGCTCACGGCCGCTGGCTGTCGTGACGTCGTGCTCGTCGGCGGCGACCCGACCGAACTCGCCTCCCTGAATCTTTCGGTGATTGCCGACCGACATCCCGGTGAGGGTCCGGTCGGCGGGGTACTCACGGCGTTACACCATCACAGCTCGGCGACCCATATTGTGGTCGCAGCGTGCGATCTTCCTCGGCTGACCGCCAGTGCTGTCGATCGAATGCTCGACGCAGTGACGGCGGCGACGGATGTTGTCGTGGCAATGACCGATCGGCTTGAACCCGTTCTCGCTGTCTGGAATGTGCAAACGGTCGCCCCGATCGAAGCGGCCTTTGAGGTCGGCATCCGGGCGATGCACGAGATCCTTGCCTTGTTCGATGTCACGACCGTGGCGATCGACCCTGGCGAGATGCGCAACATCAACCGTCCAGAGGATCTCCTGCGGGGAACCCTGCGCGACGGCGATGGCGACCAGTAAGGTCGCTTCGTGGCGATATCGGAAATCACGGTGGAACAACTACACGGGCTGCTTGCGGCCGATGAATCGATTCGGCTCGTGGATGTGCGCGAAGACGACGAGTGGGCGAACAGCCATATCGGTCGAGCTACTCACGTCGTGCTCGGCACGATGTCCGAGCACCTCGACGCCTTCGGCCCAGATGGTGCCGAGCACCCCACTTACGTGATGTGCAAGGTTGGCGGCCGGAGCTTTCGGGCGTGCGAATACGCCGAGGCTCAGGGCAAACACGTCGTCAATGTCGCCGGCGGCATGATGGCCTGGTGGGCTTCTGGCCTCGACACTGTGACGGGAGCCTGACATGGCTCGATCAGGGGTTCGACCGGAGCGCAACAAGCAGCCCGGCGGCGGCAATGCCCCCGCCCAGATCGACTACCAGTACGTCGAAGAACAGGCCGATCTCGATGCAATCATCGACGTGCTCGTCGGTATTGACCGGTATGCACTCGACACCGAGTTCCATCGTGAGCGCACGTACTTCCCGAAACTCGCCCTCGTTCAGGTCGCTTGGCACGAGACCGCAGACGACGGCACAAAGACCCAGCGTCTCGCACTGATCGATCCGCTTGTTGTCGATGTCACGGTGTTCGGCCGGGTCTTCGATACCGAAGCGCTGTGCGTGATCCACGCTGCACAGCAAGACCTCGACGTGCTCACGCACTCCATCGGCTCGGTGCCGAGGCGGATGTTCGACACGCAGCTTGCGGCCGGATTCGTCGGTTACGGCACACCGTCACTCGTTGCATTGCTGCAAGGGGAAATCAATGTCACTCCGGCAAAGGGCGATCGCCTGACCGACTGGCTTCGCCGGCCGCTCACCGAGAACCAGTGCCAGTACGCAGCTGTTGACGTCGAGTATCTCCTCGAAGTCCACCAGCTCCTCGTTGCCAAGCTTGCCGAAGCAGGCCGGCTCGAATGGTCCGCCGATGCGTGCGAAGAACTGCGTACTCGACCCGCCAGCGGCGCCAACCCCGAAAACGCGTGGCTCCGTCTCAAAGACGCTCGATCGCTCCGTCCGAGTTCGCGAGCAGTTGCGCAATCAATTGCAGCGTGGCGCGAGCGGCGTGCGATGCGAGTCGATATTCCGGTGCGCCAGGTGCTGCCCGATCTCGCCATTCTCGGTATCTCGCAGCGGGGCCCGTCCTCGCTCAAGGAACTGAGCCAGGCCCGAGGCGTCGATGAACGTCATTCGCGTGGCAGCATTGCCGAAGAGATCCTCGAAGCGGTCAAGGTGGGCAAAGGAAACGATGCACCCGAGGCACCGAACTCGCCAGACGATCTTGATCGCAATCTGCGGCCGGCTGTGACACTCGTGTCGGCCTGGGTCAGTCAGCTCGCCCACGACGAAAAGATTGACACTGTGCTGCTCGGTACCCGGGGTGACATTGTGTCGTTTCTGCGCGGTGACGACGATGCTCGTCTGGCGCACGGTTGGCGTGCCGCGATGCTCGGTGACGGCGTTCGTGACCTCGTCGACGGCAAGGCTGGCCTCACGTTTGACGGCAAAGGGCGCCTGAAGTTGATCAGCGTCGAGTAATCGTGCTGCGCAGCCGAGACCACAACCGATCGAACACTTCGTGATGGCCCTGCTGCCGTAGGTATGGATCGGACGGCGATCGCCGACGGCCTGGTTGAAAACCACGCGCTGCCGAAGCAAGGCTGAGTGTGACAGTTGTCTTTCCGACTCCTCCATTGTGGTTCAAGATCGCAACCGTGCGCATCATAAGAAGGTCACAGGTTCGACCTGGTACATGCTGAAGTTGTGCCAGGATTGTCGACCGTAAACCCTTGACCGACCGGTATCATTACGGTCAATGTCAACTTTCTAGTGTGGGAGCCCTCTCGTGAAGAAGGGTCGTCATCGCCGTTTCGAAGAGGCGAGAAAACTGAAGCAGTCTGGTCCTGGAGCCTTTGATCTCGGGTTTGGAGAGCGAACCCAGTCACCGTCCTCAGACGAGGCCGGCTCTGGCGACGACGAGTACGCCGAACTGGCCGCCAAGTATGGCGTCGAGTTCGACGACGACGATCACGGAGACTGAGCCCGGTCGGGCCGCTTAGCGCCTGACGACTGGATGCTCGAGTGGCACCCATTGGGAAGATTCCATCAATTGGACCATCTGGTCGTAGATCGTCTCGCCCACAAGTTCGACGATCTCGTCACGGGCGCTGATGTAGAGCGGCTGTTCTCCGACGAATGCTTCGGGCTCCTCGGTGCACCACCAGCCGAAATCCTCGCCACCTTCGCCCCAGTCGCGCCGTTTCCATTCGCGCAGGCGTGAGGTGACGTGACCTGATTCATCTTCGGAGTGTTCAAGTCGTAGCGGCACCTGCCAGCAGACTTGTGGCTTCCAGTCCATCATTCGTTCGTTGTTGTCGTCGGCAGCAATGTGTAACGCGCAGCCGATTCCGCCTTCGAAGCCTGGCCGGTTGAGGAAAATGCAGGCCTTCGTGCCGTCGTGTTCGACGAGCCGCGTCATCGTCGTCGGGTTGCCCTCACTGTCGGGGTCGCCGTCACGCAGATAGCCCTTCTTTTTGGCCTTGGCGTGGAACTGCATGTGCTTCGGCTCAACGCGAGCGAAGACAGCCTCGACATTTTTGACGTCGGCTTCGTCAACGAAGTGTGCTCCGAACGAACAGCAACCTTGCTGGAGTTCGGGGGCCGGTTGGTCGAGGATGCCTTTACAGCCGCACCCGAAGATGCACATGTAATTCGATCGGAGGTGCGTGGCGTCGAAGACCCAGGTGCGGTGCTCGTCGGCATCGTCGAAGCTGATCCATTCGTGGACGTCAATGGGCACCCAGCGAATGTACCGGGGTCGGTAGGATGACGGGCGATATGACGACCCCTCCAGCTAACGCGATGACCGCTGACCAACTCCGTAATTCATTCCGCGACTATTTCGCGGCGAGGGACCACACGGTCGTCCAGTCAGCAAGCCTCATCCCACACGATCCGACCGTACTGTTCAACGTGGCCGGGATGGTGCCGTTCAAGGACTACTTCGTCGGCAACGAAAAGCCCCCGTTCCAGCGCGCTGTCAGCTCACAGAAGTGTGCACGTGCCGGTGGAAAGCACAACGATCTCGACGAAGTGGGTCGCACTAAGCGTCACCTCGTGTTCTTCGAGATGATGGGCAACTTCAGTTTCGGTGACTACTTCAAGACCGACGCAATCCCATATGCGTGGGATCTGATGACTGCCTCACGTGAGAGTGGCGGTTGGGGTTTCGACGGCGACCAACTGTGGATCACGGTCCACGAGTCGGACGATGAAGCCGAGCAGATCTGGCACGAGCAGGTCGGTGTACCAATGGAGCGCATCCAGCGGCTCGGCGATAAAGACAACTACTGGCAGATGGGCGATGTCGGCCCATGCGGGCCGTGCAGCGAGATTCACATCGACCGAGGCCGCGAGTTCGGCCCCGACGGTGGCCCACTCGGTGACCCAGCTGGCGACCGTTTCATGGAGATCTGGAACCTGGTCTTCATGCAGTTCAACCAAGATGCCAGCGGCAACCGCACACCGCTGCCGACACCGTCGATTGACACAGGTGCAGGGCTCGAACGCATCTTGGCGCTGATGCAGGGTGTCGATTCCGTCTGGGAAACTGACCTGATGCGGCCCCTCATCGACGAGGCCTGCTCGATCACTGGGCACAGCTACAAGGTGGGCGACTACGACGACCGTGCAAGCTTCGCAATGCGCGTGTTGGCCGAGCATGCCCGCTCGGCAACGATGTTGGTCAACGACGGCGTTTTTCCCTCGAACGAGGCCCGCGGCTACGTGCTCCGCCGAATCATCCGACGTGCCGTGCGATTTGCCTATCTTCTGGGCACCGACAAGCTCGTCATGCCGAGCCTCGTCGCCGTTGCTGGCCAGGTCATGGGTGATGCGTACCCCGACGTCAAGAAAAACATGAGTTTCATCACCGACGTGATCGGCAAGGAAGAAGAGCGCTTCCGCCACACCCTGAAGAACGGCCTGGCTATTCTCGATGGCGAACTCAATGACGACGCCGAGAAGCTCTCGGGTTCGATCGCGTTTTTACTCCACGACACGTACGGATTCCCGCTCGAACTCACGCAGGAAATCGCCAGCGAGCGCGAAATTGATGTCGATCTCGACGAGTTCAACGCATCGATGACCGAGCAGCGCGAGCGTGCGAAGGCGGCCCGCAAGGGCGGCGTCGATGTCGAGGCTATGGACGCGTACCGGGAGGTGCTCGACCAGTTCGGCACCACAAACTTCGTTGGCTACACCGACGACTTCGTCGACGGTCGGGTGCTGGCGATTCTTGACGGGCCTGACGACGACAACGGCAACCCAACGGTCGAGATATTCCTCAACACTTCGCCGTTCTACGCCGAGTCGGGAGGCCAGGTTGGCGACACGGGTTCGATCAGCACCGTCACCGGCACCGCCTCGGTGTTCGACTGTACGTTCGCGCTGCCGAACCTGCGTCGTCATAGCGCTCGAGTCACCGAAGGCACCGTCGTTGCTGGACAGACCTGCACCGCGTCTATCGACGTGCTCCGCCGCGATGCGATCCGTCGCAACCACACCGCCACGCACCTACTGCACTACGCATTGCGCCACGTACTCGGTGAGCACGTCAAGCAGGCCGGTTCCATGGTGGGTCCCGACCGTCTCCGGTTTGACTTCTCGCACTACGACGCGGTCACCCCAAAACAGATCAAACAGATCGAAGACATCGCGAACCATGAAACGCTTGGCAACATGCCGACGCGGATTTTCGAAACCACGAAGGACGAAGCCGAAGCACTCGGCGCGATAGCGTTTTTCGGTGACAAGTACGGCGACATAGTGCGTGTGCTCGAAGCCGGCTCAACTATCGAGTTGTGCGGCGGCACGCATGTCCGGGCCACGGGCGATATCGGCACCGTGAAGGTGGTCAGCGAGTCATCGATTGGCTCCAACCTGCGCCGCATCGAGGCGGTAACTGGCGATGCCAGCGTTGCGCTGCTCCAGCGTGACGAAGCGATGATCGCCGATGCAGCGCAGCTCCTCGGTACCCAGTCCGACGACCTGCTTGGTGGCATCCAGCGCAAGATCGACGAGGTCAAAGACCTCCAGGACCAGATGAAGACGCTCCGGTCGCAGCTCGCGGCCGGTCGCGCTCAAGAGTTGGCCGAGATCGCCGTCGAAGGCGTGGTCGTTACACAGGTCGACGGCCTCGCTCCCGGCGACCTGCGCGAACTCGCCATTGCGGTGCGCCAGCGCGAGGGCATCAAGGTCGTTGTACTGATCGGTGTAACCGACACTGGCGGTGTGGCACTGGTCGCCGCGGTGCAGCCGGGTAACAGTAAGCCGGCTTCGCTTTTGATCAAAGATGCAGCCAAAGCAGTTGGAGGCGGTGGGGGCGGAAAGGGCGACATCGCAACGGCGGGCGGCAAAGACCCTTTGGGCATCCCGGCCGCACTCAGCATTGCTGCCGAGGCCGTTTCGGCGGTGCTGTGACGGCCTCGTTGTGACTCGAATCCCCGGCGTCCGCGCGATCGGCGTCGACTTAGGATCGAAGCGCATCGGTATTGCGGTGAGCGACATCTCTGGCACGATTGCCTCGGCGTTGACCACGGTACATCGCTCAAAATCGCGCCGCCACGACCATGCCGCCATCAAGAAACTGGTTCGCGATGAAGAGTGTGAACTCGTCGTCGTCGGGCTGCCGTTGTCGCTCGATGGCAGTGTCGGACCGGCAGCCAAGGGTGCCACTCAGGAAGCCGAGCAGCTGGCTACCGTGGTTGGTGTGCCGGTGGAGATGTATGACGAGCGATTCACCACGGTGACGGCCGAAGCAGCGATGCGCGAGGCTGGTCTGAGTGGGCAGCGTCAGCGGCTGATCGTCGACAAAATGGCTGCTGCGGTGATGTTGCAGGCATGGCTCGATCATCGGCGCAACACCTGGGGAGCGTCGTGACACAGCTCGATCCGCTGCTTCCTGAGGCGCACGTCAACGTCGACGACCGCCCGGCTATGGATTGGCCAACCGACCCGTGGGACGCCGCTGACCACACCGGCTCAGTCGAACGGCTGCGGCGCCAGACCCGACCCGTTAAATGGGCTGTCTACACATCGATGGTCGTCGTGACGGTCGTGATTCTGACCGCCGGCGCTGTTGGTTGGTGGTACCTCGGCAAGATCAACCCCGAAGGCGATCCAAGCGCGCTCCAGAGCTTCACCGTCCCCGAAGGCGCCGACTTCGACGACGTGACCGAGCTGCTGTTCGAAGAGGGCTACATCACCGACGTGGGTGTCTGGGATCGTTACGTCGGCGACGAGCCGATCGATGTCGTCCCTGGCTTTTACCAACTCCGCACCAACGACCATATGGGCAACGTGCTCGCACGACTGCGCATCCCTCCGGCCCTGACCAGTACGAGCGTCACCTTTCCCGAGGGCTTCACCATTGCCCGCATGGCGCGTCGGGTCGACGCGGTGATCGAGCGGATGGACGAAGCCGAGTTCATCGCGGTAGCAGAGAACACCTCGCTGGCCGCCAAGTGGCTGCCACCAGGAACGAACACGCTCGAAGGGATGCTCTTCCCTGACACATACTCCGTGTCGAATGCCGATACCGAGGCGCAGCTACTCGACCGGATGATCGCCCTGATGGAGCGCGTCGGCGAACAGGAAGAACTTGAAGCGAAAGCTCGCCAGCTGGGCTACACGCCGTACGAGGTGTTGATCGTGGCGTCGTTAATCGAACGTGAAGCAGCGGTCGCTGAAGACCGAGCGAAGATTTCCCGCGTCATCCTGAACCGCCAGTTCGTTGGCATGAACCTCGAGATCGACGCGTCGGTCTACTACGGACGTGACCGCAACGGCATCGATCCAAACCTTCCATTCTCTGAGATCCGCCAGATCGACACGCCGTGGAATACGTACCTCCGAAACGGGCTGCCGGCGACGCCGATCGCTAATCCTGGACGCGCCTCCATTAGGGCAGCACTGAACCCGGCACCCAACCCGGCGCCTGGTGACCCGATCTGTGAAAATCTGCCGAACCCATCGGAGTGCTTCTACTTCTTCTACGTGCTCGCCAATGAAGACGGTGCTCATGCGTTCGCTGCAACGTTCGAGCAGCACGAAGCCAACATCCTTGAGTTCGCTGGCGTTGAGTTCGGTGGGGGATGAGCGCGCCACGGATCGCTGCGGTCATCGGCTCGCCGGTGGCGCACAGCCTGTCGCCGGCAATTCACCAGGCCGCATTCGACGCAGCCGGCGTCAACTGGGCGTATGCCGCGTTTGACGTCACCGATGCAAGAGCGGCGCTGTCGGCGATGCGCCTTCTCGGGATCGCTGGCCTGTCGGTCACGATGCCGCTCAAGGAAGATGTCGCCCGTGCAGTCGATCGTCTCGATCCGGCATCGCGGGCCTTGCACTCGGTGAACACCGTCAGCTGGGACGGTGACGAACTCGTCGGGTCGAGTACCGACGGCGCGGGTTTCGTGGCGTCGTTGGCAGCAGCTGGCGTCGAGGTCGATGGAGCTCAGATCGCGGTGATCGGGGCCGGGGGTGCCGCCCGATCGGTGATCGATGCGCTGGGCCGAGCTGGCGCAGCCGACATCACGGTGTTGAACCGGACCCGTGACCGTGCCGAGCAGGCAGCAAGTCTCTCGAAGGCAGCATCGGTCGGCATCGTCAGCGACGTCACCCGCGCCGACATCGTGATCAACGCCACGAGCGTCGGCATGGGCGTGTCGATCGTCGACGCAACAGACGCCGACATGGCGTGCGATCCAGCTCTGTTGCGAAGCGGTCAGATCGTTGCCGACCTCGTCTATCACCCGCTCGAAACAGCATGGATGCGTGCTGCTTCCGACGTCGGCGCCACCACAGTTGACGGGCTCGGAATGCTGGTGCACCAGGCCGCGCTCCAACAGCTTCGATGGTTGGGCAAGATGCCTGACACCACCGCCATGCGAATCGCGGCTGAGGCTGAGCTGGCCTCCCGCTAGCCTGACCTTATGCTTCGTTACCTCACCGCTGGTGAGTCCCATGGTCAAGGGCTCGTGGTCATCATGGAAGGCCTCCCTGCAGGCCTTGAGATCACTGTCGAGGAGATCCAAGCCGAAATGACCCGACGGCGCCTCGGCTACGGCCGCGGCCCTCGTCAGCGCTTCGAAGTCGATGAGGTCACCTTGATCGGCGGTGTTCGTCACGGCCGCACCATTGGGTCGCCGGTGGCGATTGAAATCAAGAACACCGAGTGGTTCCGTAGCGACAAGTGGCATGAAGAGATGAGCCCTGCGCCCGGTGCCACCAACGACCCGCTCACACAGGTCCGCCCGGGTCACGCCGACCTCGCCGGCATGCAGAAATATGGCTTCACCGATGCACGTGACGTGCTCGAGCGCGCCAGCGCGCGCGAAACCGCTGCCCGGGTTGCCGCCGGTGCGATCGCCAAGAAGATGCTGAAGTCGCTCGGCGTTGAGATCCTCTCCCACGTGATTCAGATGGGTTCTGCTCGGGTTGCTGCCAACGCCACCCGGCCGACCCCCGCCGAACTCGATCGGGTCGACGAGAACCAGGTGCGTTGCTTCGACGTCGAAGCGTCCGAGGCAATGATTGCCGAAATCAAGGCGGCGGCCAAGGACGGCGACTCTCTCGGTGGCGTCGTCGAAGTGCTGGCCTTTGGTGTGCCGGTCGGGCTCGGTAGCCACGTCCATTGGGACCGCAAGGTCGACGCAGCACTTGCCCAGGCATTGATGAGCATCCAAGCGGTCAAGGGTGTCGAAATCGGTGATGGTTTCGACGTCGCCGGGCGCCGCGGGAGCGTTGCGCACGATCCGATCAGCTGGGATTCCGACGCCAAGAAATACGTCCGCAGCAGCACGCTTGCAGGCGGCACCGAAGGCGGCATGACCACCGGCGACCTCGTCGTTGTCCGGGCCGCGATGAAGCCGCTCGCAACACTGAACAAGCCGACGCTCGAAACGGTCGACACGGCGACCAAGGAATCAGGCGTGTCGTTTAAAGAGCGCACCGATGTCACCGCGGTTCCGGCGATGGGCGTCGTTGCCGAGACAATGGTCGCGCTGGTGCTGGCCACGGAAGCGCAACGTAAGTTCGGAGGCGACTCGATGGACGAGTTCGTTCGCAACGCCGAGGCATTCACGGCCTCGTTGACGTGAGCGTCTGTGAGGGCAAGCACATCGTGCTCGTCGGCATGATGGGCGTCGGCAAGTCGTCGGTCGGACGCGTCCTCGCCCGTCAACTACACCGTCCGCTGCTGGACTCCGACGAGCTCATCGAAGAACGAACGGGGCGCACCGTCCGCGAGATCTGGGCGTCTGACGGCGAGGCTTCATTTCGGGCGATCGAGACTGAAACCTTGCTCGCCATGCTCGGCGACGGCGAGCCTGCGGTGCTTGCCGCGGCCGGCGGCGTGGTACTCGCCGAAGCCAACCGCTCGGCACTCACCGTGAGCGACGCCCATGTGGTGTGGCTGCTCGCCAACGTCGATCTACTCGTCGCTCGTGTGAAGAACGGTGTCCACCGTCCACTCCTCGATGATGACCCCGAGGGGATACTCCGCCAGATGTACACCGATCGTGAAGCGCTCTACACAGAGGTCGCCGACGCTGTCGTGTCGGTCGATCATCGCAGCATCAACGAAGTTGCCCAGGCGGTGCTGCGATGCGCCGGCTGACCGTCCCACTCGCCGATCGTTCCTACGAGGTCGTTGTTGGTCGCGGCGTTGTGGCCGAACTGGCAACACTGCTCCCGTCCACGGCCCAGCGGGCCGCCGTCGTCACGCAAGACGGCATTCCCGACGAGATCGAACTGCCCGGAGTCGAGATCACCACCTTCATCATCGGCCAGGGAGAGAGCGCGAAGACACTCGACACTATTGCAACGCTGATGAGTGGGTTCGCAGCAATGGGCCTCACCCGCCACGATGTCGTCATCGGTGTGGGCGGCGGCATGGTCACCGACATCGCCGGGTTTGCCGCAGCATCGTGGCACCGTGGCATCCCTGTCGTGCACGTGTCGACCAGCCTGCTCGGCATGGTCGACGCGGCAATTGGTGGCAAAACCGGGGTCAACCTGCCCGAAGGCAAGAACCTCGTGGGGGCCTACTGGCAGCCGTCCGGAGTGCTGTGTGACCTCGATTTCCTCGACACGCTGCCGCCCCGTGAAATGCGATGTGGCCTGGGCGAGATGGCGAAATATCACTTCTTGACCGGCGACAATCTTCTCGCGATGGACCTCGAAGAGCGTGTCGCCCGCTGCATTGAAATCAAGGCCGAGGTCGTGGCATCTGATGAGCGTGAGGGTGGGCGCCGGGCAATCCTGAACTACGGCCACACGTTTGCCCACGCGCTGGAAATCGCGACCGGACACCAACTCGCACATGGCGAGGCAGTGGCGATCGGCTTGATCTATGCCGCCGAACTTGGGTTCGAGTTGGGTCGTATCGACGCCACCCGAGTCCAACAGCATCGCGATGTCGTCGCTGGCGAGTACGACCTGATGACGCAGCCTCCGCCCGGCCTCGATGCCGACGAACTGCTCGCACTGATGCACCGCGACAAGAAAGCGCTCACCGGCTTGACCTTCGTCCTCGACAGCCCACACGGTGTCGAAGTCGTCACCAGCGTCGATGAAGCACCGGTTCGTGCGGCAATGTCTCGGCTACTGCAGTAGCGGTGCCTGGCACAATGTGGTCGATGGCCTTGACACTCCGGTCTCACTTGTCGGCCCCATGCGGGCATCGGCGCAGATGCTGGCTGAGCAAGACATCGGCGGGCAGACAAGCGTGCACGACGGCGACACCGCCGACAAACTCGGCCTGATTGGTGCCCCGATTGAAGGGCCAACGCACTTCAGCCAGTTCGACCCCCTTGGAGTCTGCCGGTGAGGCGTCCGTCCGTCGGGTTGTTCATCGACCTCGAAGTACGCTACGTCAACAGGCCGGTGTTCGTTGGCCGGAGTGATCAGCTCGATCACCAAGTGGTCGGCATCGGTCAGTCGCGTCGTGGTGGACCGAAACCACGCTCACCGATGTCGATGACCAGCTACTTCTTGAAGCGGTTGGCGATCTTGGCCTGAGTAAGTGCGAACCACTCCTGCGGAAGGCTGCGGAAGGTGTCGGTGGCGAATTCGTCGGCGATGAAACCCACGGCCTGCGAGTACGAGGGGTACGGATGGACGGTGCCGAACATTTTCCGGAGGCCGATGCCGTGGTCGATCATGATCGTGAACATGCCGATCATTTCCGCGGCACTGGGCCCAACGATGACGGCCCGCAGGATCTTGCCGGTAAACCGCTCGACGTCGACAGCGATGAAGCCGTGTTCGAGGTCGTCGGTGAATCCGCGGTCGAGGTCCGTGAGGTGCTTCACGTAACGTTTGCGCCCGCCTGGTGCCATGGCGTCGACTTCGGCAAGGGTGAGGCCGACCGAGGCGATCTGGGGGCGGCTGTACACGGCATTTGGGATCACCCGTGGGTTGGCGATTTTGGGGAGGGGAAGTGCGATCGCGCGAATCGTGCGACGGGCGATCGAGTTTGCACCGTGCGTCGTTGCCGTGTTGCCCGTGATGTCGCCGATGGCGTAGACCCCGTCAACCGACGTTCGGCCCCAAGTGTCGGCGACAATGCCACCCTTGCTGCTTTCGACGCCGGCTTCTTCGATGCCGAGGTTGGCGAGCGCCGGGCGACGACCGATCCCGATCAGGACCTTGTCGACGCTGGCGATGGTCTCACCGTTCGTGAGGTGAGCGATCTGTGTGGACTCGTCGAACTTCTTGATGGAGGTGCCGAGGTGCACGTGGACCCCACGAGATTCAAAGACGTTCTGCATCGTGCTCGACACGAGTGGATCTTCATTGCCCATGAGGCGATCGGCCAGTTCGACGATATGGACGGTGCTCCCGAGGTCGCCAAACGCTGTGGCCATCTCGATCGAGATGACGCCGCCGCCGACCAACACGATCGTGTCGGGGACTGACTCCATTTCGAAGATGTTCTCGTTGGTCAGGACACGTTCCGGGCCGAGACCCTCGACCGGGAGGATGATCGGCTTGGAGCCTCCGCTGACGATCACGTTCTCGGCACGCACCTCGACCTGCCCGTCGGGGCCGTCGACGATGACGACGTGGTGTTCGCCCAGCTTTGGGGTGAGCTTCGCCCAGCCGCGTACGAGGTGGATTTTCTCGTGCTCTTGCATGTCGTGGTCTTCGCGTTGCGCAAGATCGTCGCGCTTCGCACGGACCCAGCCGAGCGGGTTGTCTTCACCAACCAGCGCAGCGTGGAGCAGGGCCTTCGACGGGATACAGCCGACATTTGTGCAGTCGCCGCCGACCTTGCCGCCCTCGATGAGGACGATGTCATGGCCGAAGTTGGACAGGCCGACCGCCATGGTCAGCCCGCCCGAACCGGCGCCGATGACCGCAGCCTTGTAGGTCTTCGTTGAGTCATGTCCGATCATGGGATTTCCTGTTCCAGAGGGAGCGTGGCGCTGTGTGTGTCGTCCGTGTTGTTCCGCTGCTTGAGGGTACGCGCGACCATGAGGCTGGCGACGAACATGACGACGCTGGCAACGAGGGCGTAGGGGTTGAGGCCGTCGAGGCCCTGGTCGACGCGGTCGAGTGATGCGCCGAGCAGCACGAACGAGATCGTGCCCGGCAGCGAGCCGATTACTGTCGCGGTGATGAAGGGGACGTACTTGATGCGCAGTGCACCGGCCGCGTAGTTGACCAGGTCGTAGGGCAGGAAGAGAAAGCGTGTCAGGAGGACGGTCTCGAAGCTGTTGGCACGCATTCGCTGTGACCAGCGTGCGATAAACGACTGCTGGTCGTTATCAAGCGTGATGGTGTCGTCAATCTTTGCGTTGAGGCTGCGCCCGATAACGAACGCGATGCTGGCTGACATGTTGGCGCCGATGATCACGGCGATGACACCGATGACCGGACCGAACAACACCCCACCGACGATGGTGAGCACGGATGCGGGGAAGAGGACGATTGGGCGGGCGAGGTAGACGCCGACGAAGGCAAGAATGCCCCACCAGGCGTTCCCGACATTCTCGATGAACTGCTGGGCCGTGCCTGTGGCGCTCAGGTCATTGGCTGACTGATAGTTGCGCCACAACACGACCGCGGTGGTCCAGATCGCAACGACAACGAAACGCTGCACCCAGATCCGTCGGTTGTTCACCGGAGCAGTCTCGTCTCTGATGCGACCGTCAGCAACGAGGGGTGTCACAGAGTTTCCGGACCCGGAACGTGTCAACGGGTGCGAGACAGGTTTTGTGTCCATGGATCTCTGTGACAGGCCGGCTCTATGATTTCCCGTACCGACTCTCCCCACAGCAGAACCAAACGCATGTGGAGGAAACCATGAATATCAATCTCGCCGTCATCCATGGCACGATCATCAACGACGCAGTGGTCCGAGCGCTGCCCGCCGGGACCGACGTCGCACAGTTCGATGTCTCGACATCGACCGAGCGTGACGGGCGCACCGTCAACGCGTCGGTCCCAGTGGCACTACACGAACCGAGTAGCGCAGTCTTAGCCACACTCGTCAGCGGAGCTGACGTGGCGGTCGTCGGCAGAGTCGAGCGCCGGTTCTTCCGGTCGGGTGGGGCCACACAGAGCCGGACCGAGCTGATTGCCGAACGTGTCATACCCGCCCGTCGCGCCAAGACCGTGCGATCGCTGTTCGCTCAGGTGGCGGAATTGTTGACAGCTTGACAACGCCACCCGCTCCATCGCTGAGTCAGGTGACGCTGCGGACGACGAGGCCCGTACGCAGCTTCGGCGTGAAGAACGTTGACTTCGGGGGCATCAGCAACCCTTCGCGAGCGGTGCGCTCGATTTCGGCAACGCTCACCGGACGGATCAGCACCGCAGCCATGGCTCGGCCACCGGTCGCTGCTTCGACGACGTGATCGACGCCGTGCTGGTACGTGACGCTGTGCGGCGTGTCGCCAAGGACATGCTCAAGCCAGGCGCCGTCCAGTGAGCGAACACCATCGAAGGCACCGTCCTTCGGTGTCAGCCACTGGCCGTTGCCATCTGGCCCGATGAGGCACAGTGCGCCCCGCTCGTTCATCTCCGCCAACGTTGCAGCCGACGGCGTGCCGGCATCGCTGCGATCGAACGCCGTGTCGAGGGCAGCCACGAGGTCGTCGAACGAGATGTCGCTGTAGAGGCGGTGGATGGCCTCGACGCTGAGCTGGTCAGCGACCAACTCGCTGACGAATGCCAGCGTGTCTTCAGCAGGCGACCCTGCGAGCCCTTGGCTGCGTACTTCGTCACGGAACGTCCGGCTGATGCCGTAGCGATGGTGGCCGTCGGCGATCAGGACGTCATCCGAACCGACCTTGGTAGCAATCGCTGCAACGCGCTCGGCGTCGGCAACGCGCTCGATGATGTGTTCGACACCTTCAACCGTCACCGACGACAGCAGTTCGCCTGGCTCTGCGAGCAGGTCGGTCAGGCCATCGGCGAGCGACAGACCCCACACAGGCGACATATTGGCCCCGGTTGCACGGGTCAGGTCAAGGCGGTCAGTCGAGGCCTTTGGCGTGACTCGTTCGTGCGGCAGAACGCCGCCGGAGCCTTCATCAACGACTTCGAGGCCACCGAGCACGCCGGCGATGTCGCGGGCCGCGCCCGTGGCATCGGTGAAACGCATCCGGTAGATCGTGAACGTCGGCGCATCGTCGTACTCGAGCACGCCAGCATCGATCCACTCACGCAGTACCTTGCCGGCTTGCTCGTAGCGGCCGGCACCGTCGGACTCGCGCGGGACATCCACGTGAGTGATGTTGCACCGATGCCGATTGTTCAAGTCGTCGACATCGGAGAGTGAGAGCACGTCGTACGGCGGAGCGATCAAGTCGTCGATCTGGCGATCGGCGTAGCGCAGTGCGGGGAACGGAGTGAAGCGGGGCACTCCTCCAGCATGCCAGTGATCTGCCACGATACCGAGATGCGTGTCGAGCCTGTTTCCATCCAGGGGATTGAGACTGTGTTGTGCGACCTTGATGGAGTGGTTTGGTTGGCCCACGAACCCATACCAGGTTCCGTTGAAGCTATCGCCGCCCTCCGCGCCGCTGGCCGCCGCGTCGTCTTCGTCACGAACAACTCGGCAGCGATGATCGCCGAGCATGAGGCGTCGCTGGAAGACATCGGAATTCCAGCTGTCGGTGACGTCATCAGCTCGTCGGTCGCAGCAGCCCTTCTCGTTCAGCCGGGCGAACGTGTTCTGGTCACCGGCGGGCCAGGGATCGTCGAGGCGGTCGAAGCGAGCGGAGCAATTGCGGTGCTCAACGACGGCACCGTTGACGGCCGGAATGGAGGCTTCGATGCGGTGCTGGTCGGGCTGCATCGCGATTTCGACTATCGACGGCTCGCGGCTGCCGCGGCTGCGATCCACTCCGGCGCCCGACTCGTCGGTACCAACTCCGACAGCACGTACCCCACACCGCGTGGCCTCGAACCCGGGGGAGGTTCGATTCTGGCTGCGGTCGCGACGGCCGGTGACGCCGTACCGACGATTGCTGGCAAGCCCTACGCCCCGATGGCCCGAGCAATCGCCCAGCACCTTTCGACTGACGAGGCTCTCTTTGACCCGGCCACAGCGGTGATGGTCGGGGATCGGCCGGAGACCGACGGCCTCATGGCTGTTCGAATCGGCTGCCGCTTCGCACTGGTCCGATCCGGGGTGAACGGCCCGGCGAACGACCTGGCGGGCCTCGACGGTCTGGTCATCAACTTCGACCTTCCGGATCTCGCTGCCCTCGCTGCACTCCTTCTTGCCTGAGGGTTCTACCGAGCCAAGTGGGAACAGCTGACGAGTACGCTGGGGGTATGGCAACTTCACCTCTTCAGAAGCTGATCGACGCTGGCATGCAATTTGCTGAGCCGACACGAAAACAAGCCGAGAAAATCGTCCAGAAGCTTGTCAAGGCGGGCGATGTGCAAAAGGGTGAGGCCGAGAAGGTCATCAGGCAACTCATCGAGCGCGGCAAAGAAACCACCGAGAAGGTCGCCGAGACGGTGCAGCGCGAAGTTGCCAAGCAGGTCGGCTGGATGTCGGAACGTTTCGATGAATTGGAAGATCGCTTCGAAGACCTCGCTGAGCAGCTCGGGGCCAACGACAAGAAGCAGGCGGCAGCCACCAAGAAGTCGGCAGCCACCAAGAAGGCCCCGGCAGCGAAGAAGTCGGCAGCCAAGAAGAAGTCGGCAGTCACCAAGAAGGCCCCGGCAGCGAAGAAGTCGGCAGCCAAGAAGAAGTCGGCAGCCAAGAAGGCCCCCGCAGCGAAGAAGTCGGCAGCCAAGAAGACGGCCCCCGCCAAGAAGTCGGCAGCGGTTGGATCGTCTGGCGTCCGCAAGATCGCCACGAAGCGTTCCGCGCGCTCGAACTGAACTGACCTCATGGCGTCCCGTCGCCGGCTAGATGCCGAACTGGTCCGTCGTGAACTCACGTCGAGTCGGACCGAGGCGCACAACATGATCGCGGCCAACCGCGTCTTGGTCAACGGGTCGATTGCCGATAAGGGTTCTCGTCAGGTCGCACCAGGTGACGCCGTCGTCATCGAAGGGCCGCCCGCACGATTCGTGGGCCGAGGCGCAGAAAAACTCGAAGGTGCGCTCGAACGCTTTCAGCTTGATGTGTCTGGGCTCCGTGCGCTTGATGCCGGCGCATCGACCGGCGGGTTCACCGATTGTCTTTTGCAGCGCGGCGCTCGTGAGGTCGTTGCGCTCGACGTGGGGCATGGCCAACTTCATGAACGACTCCGCGCCGATGGCCGCGTCATCAACATGGAGCGGACCAACGTTCGCCACATCAGCGCCGACCACATCGGCGGGCGAGTCGACATCGTCGTTGGTGACCTGTCGTTCATCTCACTCACGCTGGTCATACCCGCACTGGTCTCGGTGTGCCAACCTGATGCTCCCATGGTGATGCTCGTCAAACCGCAGTTCGAAGCCGGCCGGTCCGAGGTAGGCAAAGGTCGCGGCATCATCACTGACCCAGCCATCCATGAACGCGTGAAAGGCGAGGTCGCCGATGCCTTCGTGGCGTCGGGTTGCTCGATCATCGACTGGGCCGTCTCGTCGATCACCGGTGCCGATGGCAACGTGGAGTTCCTCGTCTGGGTCACTGCTCCCGCCGCCGGGAGCGCACCGTGAGTGGCGTCGCGCTCGTCGCACACCACGAACGTGAAACGGCGCGGTCACACGCCATCTTCGCAGCAGTGTGGTGCTCAGAGCACCGCCACGACTTCTGGATGCCGGGCCAAGACGCTGATGCGCTCGGCCTGCCTGAGCACCAGAGTGATCGCCCCGTTGCCGAGGCCGACCTCGTCCTCAGCCTCGGCGGCGACGGGACGATGTTGCGCAGCGTCGGCCTCCTCGACGGTGCAGCGACACCGTTACTCGGCGTCAACCTGGGTTCGCTCGGCTACCTGACCGAAGTCGAGCCCGTCGACCTCGCCGATGCGCTTACCAAATTCTTTTCCGGGCCGGAAACAGGGGAGTGGAGCATCGACGATCGGATGATGCTCGATGTCTCGGTCAATGGTGTGCGTGCAGGCCGTGCGCTGAATGAGGCGGTCGTCGAGAAGAGCGAGTCCGGCCACACCGTCCGTCTCCTCGCTCGTATCGATGGCGAGCCATTCACGCACTACGCGGCCGACGGCCTGATCGTTGCGACTCCGACCGGTTCGACGGCGTACTCGCTGTCTGCGCGCGGTCCAATCGTGTCGCCCCGGCACCGAGCAATTCTGCTGACGCCTGTGTCGCCGCACATGCTGTTTGATCGGTCGCTGGTGCTCGACCCGTCCGAGATCGTCGAGATCGAGGTCTCGGGCCACCGGCGCGCCGAACTGGCCATCGATGGCCAGCCGACTGCGCAACTCGACGAGGGCGACATCGTCACCTGCATTCCGTCCGAGGTCACTGCGAACTTCGTCCGGTTCGGTGCGTATCGCTACCATCAGATTCTGAAGGCGAAATTCGGTCTCACCGACCGCTAGCAGGGGTTATTCATCAAATCGAACAGAAGTTCGATCGGATCCCCAACTCTGCGACACTGGGTTGCGATACTGGGCCTCGTGTTGACGGAACTCCACATCGAGAACCTCGGCGTCATCGAACGCCTCGAACTGATGCTTGGTGCTGGTCTCACCGCGCTCACGGGCGAAACCGGCGCTGGAAAGACGATGCTGGTCGATGCGATTGAACTCCTCGTTGGTGGTCGAGCTGATACGTCGATCGTGCGGCACGGCGCCGAAGAAGCACGCGTCGACGGGCGCTTTGTAGCGGCCGATGGCACCGAAACGATTTTAAGCCGAGTGGTCCCAGCCGTAGGGCGGTCACGGGCCTACGTCAATGGCCGACTGGCCACCGTGACGCTGCTTGCCGATGCTGCCGCCGATGCCGTCGACCTGCACGGGCAGCACGCCCATCAGCACCTGTTGTCAACTGCCACGCAACGCGCGGCACTTGACACATTCGGCGATGTTGATCTCGCTCCGCTTCGCGCAGCCAGAGCGCGCCTGACCGAGATCGACGCCGGCCTCGCAGTGTTGGGCGGCGACGAACGCGCCCGCGCTCGCGAGATCGACCTCCTCCGCTATCAGGTCGACGAACTCGACGCCGCGAACATCGTCGACGCTGACGAAGACGCGGTGCTCGACGCCGAAGAGTCCGTGCTCGCTGATGCGTCGGCGCACCGCTCAAGCGGCACGACGGCATACGGGTTGCTCGCTGATGAAGACGGCGCCCGCGATTCACTGGGCAACGCGCTTGCTGCGATCGACAGGCGCCAGCCGTACCTCCATCACGCAACTCGGCTGCACGAGGTGCTTGCAGAGGTCGACGACCTGATCGCCGACCTGCGTGGTGTTGCCGACGCGATCGATGAGTCGCCTGAACGACTCACCGAACTCCGCGAGCGGCGCCAGATGCTCAAGGATCTTCAACGCAAGTACGGCGACGGTCTCAGCGCCGTGATGGTCTTCCATGCCGAGTCGGAAGACCGTCTCCGCGAGCTGGAGAGGTTCGACGAGCGCGCTGCGGCGCTCGACGTCGAACGACAATCGGCGCTTATCGAGGAACGCACCGCAGCAGAGGCCGTCGGCAGTGCCCGGCGCGCTGCGGCGCCGAAGCTGGCGGCTGCCGTGCAGAAGCGGTTACGGACCCTGGCGATGCCGAACGCGGCGATCGCCGTCGAAGTCGGTGAGCACGCTGACGACCATCCGGGCGATCGGGTCCAGTTCTTGCTCGCCGCCAACCCTGGTTCGCCTGTTCTCCCGCTGACCCGCGTGGCATCAGGTGGCGAACTCGCACGGGCCATGCTGGCGCTCCGCCTCGTACTCTCCGAAGCATCAGCAGGGTCGTCAGGAACCTCAGGCCACGACACGTTGGTGTTCGACGAGGTCGATGCCGGTATTGGGGGAGAGGCCGCACAAGCGGTCGGCGACGCCCTCGCCCGGCTTGGTCAGCACCACCAAGTCCTCGTGGTCACCCACCTCGCTCAGGTCGCAGCTGCAGCAGAGTCGCAGATCTCGGTGTCGAAGAAGGTCAGCAAGGGCGCGACGTTTGCATCAGCCAAGCGTCTCGAAGGTGATGAGCGTGTTGACGAGATTGCCCGGATGTTGTCCGGCAAGTCGACCGATTCGGCGCTCGAGCACGCGCGGGAACTACTGAGATGAAATTTCGACGCCTGAGAGCCACCAGGTCGCTCGAAGCGCGGTATGGTGATTTTCCGTCGTGTTGTTCTCTGACGGAGGTCTGAAATGCCCAAGCACATTTTCGTGACAGGAGGTGTTGCTAGCGCTCTTGGCAAGGGCCTGACCGCATCGTCACTTGGTCGGCTGTTGAAGCACCGAGGTCTGCGAGTCACACTTCAGAAGCTCGACCCGTACATCAACATCGACCCGGGCACGATGAACCCATTCGAGCACGGTGAAGTCTTCGTCACTGATGACGGCGGCGAGACCGACCTCGACCTTGGTCACTACGAGCGTTTCATCGACGAAAACCTGTCGCGTAACTCAAATGCCACCACCGGTTCGATCTACCAGTCCGTTCTTGCTGCAGAACGACGCGGCGACTACCTCGGCAAGACCGTTCAGGTCATCCCGCACATCACCGACGAAATTAAACGCCGGGTTGAGCGGGTGGCGCGCAACGATGTCGACGTTGTCATCACCGAGGTCGGCGGCACCGTTGGCGACATCGAGATCCTCCCGTTCCTCGAAGCAATCCGCCAATTCCGCAACATGGTCGGCCGCGACAATGTCTGCTACATCCACGTCACGCTGGTGCCGTTCATTGGCCCAGCTGGCGAGCAGAAGACCAAGCCGACACAGCACTCGGTGACCGAACTCCGCAGTCGCGGCATCCAGCCCGATGTGATCGTGTGCCGCAGCGAGGAGCCTTTGAGCGACGACCTGAAGCGCAAGGTCTCGGCCATGTGCGACGTCGAACTGCGCGCCGTTATCAATGCCGCCGACGCGAACAACATCTACGAGCTGCCGTTGATCCTGCACGACGAGGGTCTCGACGACTTCGTATGTGACGTGCTGCGCATCGAAGGCGACGTCGACCTCACGTACTGGGAGCAGTTCGTGAAGAAGGTCGAAGCCGCCGTGAAGCCGGTCCGGATTGGTTTGATTGGCAAGTACATCCAGCTTCCCGACGCCTACCTCTCGGTCGTCGAAAGCTTGAAGCACGCTGGCTTCCACCACGGTGCCGACGTCGAAATCGAATGGATCCAGTCCGAGAATGTCGAAGGCCTTCTCGCTGCCGGCCAGCTGAGCCACCTCGACGGCATTGTCATTCCCGGCGGCTTCGGCTCCCGTGGTGTCGAGGGAAAAATCGCCGCCGCCAAATACGCCCGTGAAGAGCACGTGCCGTGTCTCGGCATCTGCCTCGGCCTCCAGGCGATGACCATCGACTACGCCCGCAACGTTGTGGGGCTGACCGACGCCAACTCGACCGAGTTCGATCCGACCACTCAGTACCCGGTGATCGATCTGATGCTCGACCAACGTGGCATCGAAGACAAGGGAGGCACCATGCGGCTCGGCGCGTACTACGCAGTGCTCGCTGCCGGGTCACAGGTGGCCGCAGCGTATGGCGAGCCCGTCGTTTCCGAACGCCACCGTCATCGCTATGAGTTCAATGAGCAGTACCGCAGCCAGCTTGAAGAGCACGGCCTCTGGTGCTCCGGAACCTCTCCCGACAGTCGCCTGGTCGAGTTCATCGAATTGCCAGGTCACCCTTTCTGGGTTGCCACCCAGGCGCATCCCGAGTTCAAGAGCCGTCCAGACCGGCCGCATCCGCTGTTCCGTGAACTGATTGCTGCGGCACTCGAGCGGCACGTTGCCACGTCATCGAGTGAGTCGCTTGTCGTCCCAGCGTCGTCCGAACCGTCGTTGACCTGAGCGATGCCTGAATTCAAGCGAGTCGGCGAGACCCTGGTCCACCAGGGTTACATCTGGCACGTCGCCGTCGCCGAATTCGTTGCACCGAACGGCACCACGTTTACTCGTGACATCGTGCGTTCGCCGGGCGCTGTCGGCATTGTCCCGCTCGTGTTTGATGCCGAGGGCAACGCGTCCACCGTACTTGTCAAACAGTACCGCCCGCCCTACGACGCCGAGGTCATCGAGATCCCAGCCGGGATGCGCGACATCGCTGGCGAAGACACCGCCGAGGTCGCTCGTCGAGAACTCATCGAGGAGGCTGGCCTGATCGCCGGCAACCTCGAACTGCTCGCCGAGACCTATCCCTCGCCAGGCATGACCGACTCGGTCATGTCGATCTATCTCGCCACCGACTGCACCCCGACGGCAACCAATCGTCAGGGTCCTGAAGAGGCGTACATGGAAATCCTCCATCTACCGCTGTTCGAGGCACTGGCAATGATCGACTCCGGTGAGATTTGCGACGCCAAAACAGTCACGGGTCTCTTGCTCGCGGAACGACGACTACGTTCTGCCGACGCTTCCTGAGCCGACATGGAGCGTGTCGAACTCCCGCTCGTCGTCGAGGAGTTCCTCTCGTGGACCGTTGCCGAAAAAGGTCGTTCGCCGAACACGCTCGCTGCCTATCGGCGCGACCTTTGCGCATACTGGACGTGGCTGAGCGGGCGTGAACGGACGGTGCTTGATGTGACGCACGGCGAACTCGTCGAGTTCGTCGCCGGGCGTCGCGCATCTGACGCGGCGATGTCATCGATTGCACGTCAGCTCGCAGCGATTCGCATGCTGCACCGGTATCTGGCGATCGAGGGGGAACGCCCAGACGATCCTGCCGCAGACCTCGAGGGGGTGCGCGTCCCATCCGGTATCCCGAAGCCATTGGACGAATCGCAGGTCACCAGCCTGCTTGACGCAGTGATCGGGACCAACCCCGCAGACCATCGCGATCGGGCGCTCCTCGAGTTGCTCTACGCCACCGGCGCCCGGATCTCTGAGGCGGTCGGGCTGTCGATCGGTGACATCAACCTCGATGATCGGCTGGTCCGCCTGTACGGGAAAGGCGCTAAGGAACGGATCGTGCCGTTCGGTGGGAGTTCGGCGCGTGCCTTCGACGATTGGTTTTCAACATTAGGCCGTGCCCGTCTGATCCCAAATCAATGGAAACGTCGGGGTGACGCCGAGGCGGTCTTCCTCAACATCCGCGGTGGTCGCCTGAGTCGACAAGCTGCCTGGTTGATCGTCAAGAAGTACGGCGAACGTGCCGGTATTACCGACCAACTTTCGCCACACGTGTTGCGCCACTCGTGTGCGACCCACCTGCTCGATCACGGAGCGGACCTGCGCGTGGTGCAGGAGATGCTCGGTCATGCATCGATCTCGACCACACAGGTATACACGCGGGTCAGCCAGGAACGTCTCTGGGACGTGTACCGGTCGAGCCATCCCCGGGCCACACTGCAGTGATGTCGTCGATGTTGCTGAATCCGGTCGAGTGGTGGCACCTGATCGCCCGCTTCATCACGTCGCTGCCCGGAACCCCACCATCGGTTGCTGACGAGATCTGGGCGGAGGACCACCTGACCAAGGGGGAACGGTCGCTCTGGGTGCAGCTCAGCAATCAAGATCGCCGCCACAGCATCGCCGTAGCTCAACGCTTCGTCGAGGATCGGTCCGATGCAACCGTGCCCGAGATCGCTGGAGCGCTGCTGCACGACGTCGGCAAGATCGAGTGCCGACTGGGCACATTCGGGCGAGTAGCGGGCACGGTCATTGGCCCGCGCGGCAAACGGTTTGCCGCGTACCACGACCATGAGGCGATCGGCGCCAAGATGGCAGCCGACATCGGGTCGGAAGTCGAAACGGTCGAAATGATTGCTGGCTACGGTCCGGGAGCCCAGAGCCTGCACCGCTCCGACTACGCCTGAGCGCTACGCGTCGGCCGGTTGTAAAATTCGTTCGACGCGCTGGCGGTTGACTCCGGCCCGGAGGCAGACCCAGCCGAACAGGCCAACCCAGATGCCGACGATGCCGAGTGACCTCGTTGCGAGGACGAGCACCGCAATCGGCAGCACGGCGAGCAGGAATGCGAAGGCAGCACGGCCAATGAAGCGATAGTCGCCGGCCCCGATGAGGATGCCGTCGCATGCAAATGCCACCGCAGCGGGCAGCATGAGAGCGGCAAGTAGGAACAGGCCGCTCGTGGCCCGACTGACGACGGCATCATCGTTGCTGAAGGCGCGGGCGACGAGCGGTGCGGAGGCCGCGACCAACACGGTGAGCCCAACTGCAACGAACAGCGACAAGCGAATGACCCGCCGTGCCAGGTTGAGTGCGACCGTGGTCCCAGCGGCGCTGGTGTCCCTGCCCAACTCTTCGGCGATGAGCGTCTGCGCCGGCACCGCGAGCCCATCGAGGACCAAGGCGAGGAAAATGAACATCGTGACCACGATCTGGTGAGCAGCCAGTGTCGGTGCATCGATGCGGGCAGCAATTGCCGTCGCACCGGTGAACACGCCGAGGATCGAAGCGACGCGCAGCAGCAGGTGGCGCCCCGCAGTCAGGAGCGGCATCATCTCGGCCCAGTTGGGCCTCCACTGCGTGGCGTCGACGAGGCGTCGGCGAATCACAAAGAGAAAGACCACGCCGGCGCCGATTTGGGCGACTACGGTCGACCAGGCGGCGCCAGCAATGCCCATGTCGAACCCGAAGACGAGGACCAACTCGACCACCACGTTGACGATGTTCGAACCGACGAGAATTACGAGCGGGGTTCGGTAGTCGGATGAACCGCGTTGCACCCCTTGGACTGCCAGTGAGACCACGACGAAGGGCACGCTGAGCGCGGCGATGCGGAGATAGTCCACAGCGAAAACGGCGACCTCGCCGTCGGCCCCGAGCGCGGCCGTCACAGGATGGGCGAAGCCGATCAGTAACGGCACTGCGAGCACGCCGACCGTTCCGGCCAGCCACAGTGCCTGCACCCCGACATTCGCAGCGTCTGCAGGATTCCCGGCGCCCAGCCGACGAGCGACGCGCTCGGTGGTTCCGTAGGTGATGAAGTTGCTGCTCGCGATAACGAGCGAGAGTACGGAGATCGCAATGGCCAGCCCACCGAGCTGATCGGTACCGAGCCGGCCGACGACTGCGGTATCGACGAGCCGGTACAACGGCTCGGCAGCAAGTGTGCCGAGGGCGGGAAGAGCGAGAGTGATAACCCGTCGGTCGAGTTCGTTCAGGCGAGGCACATGTTCACGCAGGCAACATGCCGATGTTGGCGTACGCACGGTCGACGGTCGCTGCTGCTACTTCGCGTGCTCGGCTTGCGCCGACCTGTAGCAGCCGAGCGAGCTCGCCGCGGTCTTCCATCAGTTCGCCATATCTGACTCGAATCGGGTCGAGTACAGCCAGGACTGCTTCACCGGTAGCAACCTTCAACGCGCCGTACTGCTCGTACTCGTCTGCAACTGCCTCGGGTGTCCGATCGGTCACAGCGGCATGAATTTCGAGCAGGTTGCTCACGCCCGGCTTGTTCTCGCGGTCGAATCGCACGGCGTCGACGCCGGTTTCGGAGTCGGTGACTGCACGCTTGAATTTCTTCATCACGGCCTTGGCATCATCGATGAGCAACACGCAGCCGGCGTCGGAGTCGTCTGACTTCGACATTTTTGACGCTGGGTCTTGCAGGCTCATCACGCGTGCACCCGCCTTCGGGGTGACGGCCTCAGGAATCACGAACGTGTCTCCGAAGCGGTGGTTGAACCGCACTGCAGCATCGCGAGTGATCTCGATGTGTTGTCGCTGATCCTCACCGACCGGGACGTGGTTGGTGTCGTACAGGAGAATGTCAGCGGCCTGGAGTGCCGGGTAGGTGAACAGCCCACCGCTGATGAAGTCTTGCTCGCGCTTGGCCGACTTGTCTTTGAACTGGGTCATCCGTGAAAGCTCGCCATAACTGACCGTGCACTCCATAACCCAGCCGAGTTGATTGTGTTCGGGCACATGGCTCTGAGCGAAGACGGTCGCCACGTCAGGGTCGAGGCCGATAGCGAACAACATCGCGGCGGTGCGCAGGGTTGCAGCACCGACTTGGCCGGGTGTGTCGGTGACGGTGAGCGCATGCAGGTCGACCACTCCGTGGAACGCATCGGCACTGTGCTGACCGTTGACCCAGTTACGCAAGGCTCCGAGATAGTTGCCGAGGTGCAGTTCGCCGGTGGGCTGGATGCACGACAGCACGCGTGGCTTCGTCAGCGTTTTTGGAACGGTGGTCGGGGCATTGTCGGTCACGTCTGAGACGATACCGCTGGTGGCCCTGTGCCTTCTGTATCGTTTGCAGCGATGGTTGACGTTGCAACACCGGTCTATGAGGGGCCGTTCGATCTGCTGTTGCAGTTGATTCTCAAACAGCAGGTCGATATCTACGAGATCAATCTCTCGACAATCGTCGACGCTTTTCTCCGCGAACTCGACCGGATGCAGGCGCTCGATCTCGATGTGGCGACCAGCTTTCTTCTGATCGCTGCGACGCTTGTCGACCTGAAAGCCCGCCACCTGCTGCCAAACATGAGCGACGGCGACCTCGACGACGAGTTCGCGCTGTGGGAAGAGCGCGACATGCTGCTCGCACGTCTCCTCGAAGCAAAGACGTTCAAAGACGTGGCATCGGTCTTCGATCGGCTCGCCGAAGAGGCCGACAAGACGTTTGCACGTGTCGTCGGCCCAGACGAGCGCTTCGCTGCCGTCGTGCCCGACATGCTTGAGGGAACCAGCGTCAGGCGGCTCCAGAACGCCGCGATGAAGGCGCTCACGCCACGGCCGAAGCCGATCGTCGATCTGTATCACGTCGACCCGATCAAGATCACGGTGGGTGATGCAGTGTCGGAACTGATCGACGAACTACCGCGTGTGGGCCGCATCTCGTTCCGTCAACTGACCGCTCAGTTTGCTGATCGGATCGATGTGATCGTCCGGTTCCTCGCGCTCCTCGAACTGTTCAAGCAAGGTGCTATCGAACTCAATCAATCCGAACGGTTCGGCGACATCGACGTCGTCTGGTCGATGGGCGCTGACGTGGACACCAACTCCATCCTGATCGATGCATACGAGGGCTGACATGACCAACCTTCCCCCACAAGACCCGAACACCCCAGTGTCCAAAGGCAGCGAGGACGACAGCAACTCTTCCGACAGCGCTGCTACAAGCGCAACTGCCAACCGTCTTCCCGACGAAATTCTTGTCCCGGTCGAGGATCAGATAGCGGCGTTCAAACGAGCCATCGAAGCCATTGTCCTCGTTGCTCACGACCCGGTATCTCCTGAAATGCTGGCCCAGCTGATCGAGCAACCGGTCACACTGGTCGATCAGTGGTGCGAAGAACTCGCTGCGACCTATCGAGAGGCCGAGAACGGGTTCGAGCTGGCGCGGGTCGCGGGGGGATTCCGATACCAGACAGCGGCCGATCTGACGCCGTACGTCGAGCGTTTCCTGCTTCACGATCAACGGGCTCGGCTTTCGGGCGCGGCGTTGGAAACACTCGCAATCGTTGCGTACAAGCAGCCGATCTCGCGTGCCCAGGTCGGCGCGATTCGCGGTGTTGATCCGGACGCCGTCATTCGCACGTTGGCTGCGCGGGGCTACATCGAAGAGATCGGCCGGGACGACGGGCCGGGTCAGGCGATCATGTTCGGAACGACGGACGTCTTCCTCGAGAAACTCGGCCTCGATTCGCTCGACGACTTGCCAGCTCTGGCCGAGTTGATTCCTGGTGCTGACGTCGTCGAATTACTCGAACACGGTCTTCGCGTTACTCCGCAGATCTCTGTCGCTCCGACTGCCGTGTCATACGCCGTGCAGCATGCCGACGACTCAACGCCCGCCGACAGTGACGATTTTGTCGAAGACGTTCGCGACGGGACTGATGCACAGTGAATGACGACGCTGGGTTCGAGCCGCCCCTCTGGGAACAGCTGGCAGAACAGAACTCTCACCTCCACCAGGGCATCCGGTTACAGAAGGTACTGGCCTCGACCGGCTGGGGAAGTCGCCGTGTTTGCGAGGAACTCATTGCCGAAGAGCGCGTCACCGTCAACGGCGAAGTCGCGATTCTTGGTCGCCGAGTCGATCCTGACAACGACACTGTCGAAGTTGATGGTGCACCGATTGGTGTGCGTCCGGGGCTTGTCTACTACGTCCTGAATAAGCCGCGGGGCGTCGTCACGACGAGCAAGGACACACACGGGCGGCCAACGGTCGTCGAACTTGTTCCGGCAGAGCCGCGAGTCTTTTCCGTGGGTCGGCTCGACGCCGACACCGAAGGGCTTTTACTGTTGACCAACGACGGCGACCTCGCCAATCGGATTGCTCACCCGGCACACGGCGTCGAGAAGGAATATCTCGCACAGGTGGACGGCGGAAAGGTCTCACCCGGAGGTATTCGAGCGTTGCGTGATGGCGTCGAACTCGAAGATGGTGTCACGGCGCCAGCCCGAGTGTCGCAGCCTGAACCAGGCACGCTTTGTCTTACGATTCACGAGGGTCGGAACCGGCAGGTTCGTCGGATGTGCGAAGCGGTCGGTCACACGGTGACGCGTCTCGTCCGCACCCGCATCGGACCGCTGACCGACACATCGTTGAAGCCGGGGGACTGGCGGGAACTGACCGCCGCTGAGCGTCGGGAGATGATCGAGACGATCGCAGGGACAACTCGACCGGCTGCAGATTTGACCACGCAGTACGATTCTCCTTCATGACAGCGAGCGCAGTGCAGCGACGGGCCAATGTGATCGGGCTCGGCTTGATCGGGGGATCGATTGCGCTCGCGCTCAAGGGCGATGGATGGAAGGTTTCGGGCGAAGACGCTCGCGAACTTACGTTGACAACAGCACTCGAACGAGGAATCATCGACGCGTCAGGCCTCGACGAAGGCGCTGAGATCACCTTTGTGGCCGTGCCGGTCCGTGCAACGACCGACGAAGTCAAGCGAGCACTCGCCGAAACCACGGGCACGGTCACCGATGTCGGCAGCGTCAAGACCCCGGTCTGCCGATCGGTCGAGCACACCCGATTCATTGGGGGGCATCCAATGGCCGGCAGCGAATTCGACGGTATCGATGCCGCCCAACCCGACCTGTTCAATGGAGCCGTGTGGGTCCTCACCCCACTCGAGGGCACTGATGACGCCACGTTTGCCCAGGTCAACGGCATTATCTCTTCGTTCGGCGCCGATGTTGTCGCGCTGAGCCCTGAGCGGCACGATCAGCTGGTCGCAGTTGTCAGCCACGTGCCGCACCTGACAGCTGCGACGTTGATGTGTCTGGCCAGCACACGTTCCGAAGAACATGCCGCACTGCTGCGACTTGCTGCTGGCGGCTTCCGCGACATGACCCGTGTGGCGAGCGGACAGCCGAGCATCTGGATCGACATCTGTGCCGAGAACAAAACTGCAATCACGTCAGCACTCGGCGAACTGATCGACGGGCTGATCAACGTCCGCGATCTCATCGCAACGGACGACCACGAAAAACTGCGATCCACGTTGCAAGCAGCTCGTGATGCTCGAACCAACCTGCCGACTCGCGTGGTACATCCCGAGGACCTCACAGAAGTGCGGGTGCCGATTCCTGACCGCGCTGGTGCCGCAGCCGAGCTCTTCACTCTCGCTGCTGAACTGAGCGTCAACATCGCCAACTTTGAGGTAGTCCACGTCGCCGAGAGCAACCGAGGTGTCGCCGTCGTACTGATCGACAGCACTAAATCCGAGATCTTCCGTGGCGGTCTCATCGCCCGCGGATTCAGGCCGTCGGTGCAGGCCCTGTCATGACGCTTGACCTCCCCGACCGGCTGAGGGTTCGCCGAGCGGATGGGCCAGTTATCGCCGACGTCGTTGTGCCGCCGTCGAAAAGCATCGCCAATCGTGCGCTGATCTGCGCAGCGCTCGCAGAAGGTGAGAGCAAAATTTCTGGTATTGCCCCTGGTGATGACACCTCCGCCATGCTTGATTGCCTCGAACGACTCGGCGTCGTCATCGACGTCACCGAACACGATCAGCGACTCATCGGAACGGTCACCGGTAACGCCGGTGTTCTTCCTGCCGGTCCGATCAACCTCCAGACTCGGCTTGCTGGAACCACCTCTCGATTCATCACTGCGCTGGCGGCGTTGGGCGCTGGTCCGTACGTGATCGATGGCGCCGCGCCATTGCGGGCCCGCCCGATGGCTCCGCTCCACGACACCCTTGCCGCACTTGGAGCCCGCATCGAACCCGGTGAACACTGGGGCCACCTGCCAGTCACTGTGTCGGGCCCACTCGGCGGTGCCGACGCGGTGATGATGCCGGGCAACGTGTCGAGTCAATACGTGTCGGCCCTCATGATGGTTGCCCCGTACATCCGGCGCGGGATGCGCCTCGGGCTGTCGACAGAACTGGTCTCGCGACCGTATGTCGAAATCACACGCTCGATCATGTCGGCATTCGGTGTCGATGACGTCGACGTCTCGGAACGCACCATTCACGTCGGTGCCGGTGGATACTTCGGCACCGACTACACGGTTGAACCCGACGCCTCGTCGGCCAGCTACCCGCTCGCGGCAGCGGCAATCGCAGGTGGAGCGGTCAGCGTCAAGGGCCTCGGGCGGGGCGCTCTGCAGGGAGACGCGAAGTTCATTGACGTCCTTGTTTCGATGGGATGTATCGCGACCGTCAGTGCCGATGACGTGGTTGTCATGCGGCGTCGCGACACACCGTTGCGCGGCATCGATATCGACATGGCTCATATCTCTGACCTGGTACCGACGATGGCGGTCATCGCCACACAAGCAGTCACCCCGACGAGGATCACTGGCGTGGGCTTCATCCGTGAGAAAGAGAGCGATCGCCTCGGCGATCTCGCTGCCGAACTGAACAAGACGGGCGCACAGGTGGTCGTGGAAGACGATGGGCTGCTGATCGTGCCGACCGACATGCTGCACGGTGCCGTGCTCGACACACACCACGACCACCGCCTCGGTATGGCCTTCGGTGTGCTCGGCCTCGTCGTCGATGGCATCGAGATCAACGACCCGTCGGTCGTGTCCAAAAGTTGGCCGCGATTTTGGGATGTGCTCGACGCCATCCCCGCACGTCGCTCGTGAGGCCCTGACCGTGCTCCGGATTGCTGCGTTCGACGTCGACGGAACGCTGACGCGACGTGACTGCGTCGTCCCGTTCATCCGCAAGGTGGCCGGCATACGACCGGTTGCCAAGCAGTTGGCACTTGGTGCTCGCCAGACCATCCCTGCAGTTGTTCGTCGGGATCGAGATCGCCTGAAAGCGCTCGGTGCCAGCGCGGCGTTCGCCGGCCGCAACGTCGCCGAAGTGCAGCAACTGGCTGACATGTTCGCTGCTGACGTCTTCGCAACAGGTTTACGCACCGACCAGTGGTCAGCAATGAGTCGCCATGCAGCAGCCGGGGACCAAATTGTTCTGGTGTCGGCCAGCTTCGAGATCTATCTCAGGCCGCTCGCTGAGCTGCTCGGAGTGCACGATGTATTGGCCGTTCGGCTCGAAACCGACGGTGACACATTCACCGGCAACTTGGTCGGGCCGAATTGTCGCGGACTCGAAAAGGTCCGCCGCCTCCGCGAGTGGCTCGACGAGCATCACGGCGGCCGAGCGAACGTGCACGTGACGGCGTATGGCGACTCGACCGGTGATCGAGAACTCCTACTCGACTCCGACACGGCCTGCTACGTCGGCTCGGGCTCGCCCGGTTGGCTGTCCGCTGCCAGCCGCGAGACAATCAACTCGTGACAGCCTTGCGGGGGATCATCGGGGAGCAGTGCTCGTGGCCGCTACCGTCGAGCCGTGATCTCGGGCATCATCCGCACGGCGCGGCCCAAACAGTGGTTGAAAAACGTTCTCGTCTTCGCCGCGCCTGGTGCCGCGGGCGTACTCAACCAGGGCCGACCGTTCAGCTTGACGTTGCTCGCCTTCGTTTCGTTCTGCCTGGCCTCGGCAGGCGTGTACATCCTCAACGATCTGATCGATGTCGAAGCCGATCGGAAGCACCCGAAGAAGCGATTCCGTCCGATCGCTGCGGGCGATGTCGCGCTCAACGTGGCCCGGGCGACGTGCGTTGCCTTCCCCATTGCTGCGCTCGGCGTCGCCGCGCTCACGGGGCGCTGGCAGACCGCGGCCATTGTCGGCGTGTACCTCGTTGTCAACATCGCCTACAACCTCGGCCTGAAGCGGATCCCGGTGGTCGACCTCGTCGCCGTGGCATCCGGCTTCGTCCTACGCGCAGCAGCTGGTGCGGTCGCTGTTGACGTGCCGATGTCACGCTGGTTTATTCTGTGCATCACCTTTGGCTCGCTCTTCATCGTCGTCGGTAAGCGCTACGCCGAACTCAACGAGATGGGCAAGGGTGCCGGCACCCGGGCGACACTCGATGCGTACTCCGTCGGCTACCTTCGCATCCTGCTGTCGGTGAGCTGTGGGGCCGCGTTGCTCAGTTACTGCGTGTGGGCGTTCGAGACCAGCGAGGTTGGCCCTTCGACATCGGGTTCGTCATTCGACTTCCCGTTTTACGAGCTGTCGATCGTGCCAATGTTGACGGCACTCTTCCGGTATCTCCTCGTACTCGAACAGGGCGGTGGTGGTGCCCCTGAAGAAGTGTTCGCAAATGACCGTGTTCTACAGCTCCTCGGACTCGCCTGGATCCTCATCTACGGGGTTGCGGTCTACACCGCCTGAACCCATCCTTGATCCATGTCCGAACCGACTCGACCACCGCTCTCTGACGTTATGGCACTCGTTGCCGACGTCCAAGGCTGGATGACTCTTGGCCAAGCAGCGACGTTGTACGACTCGGCAGTCAACTGCCCGGAGGGCGGCCGGATCGTCGAGATTGGGAGCTTTCAGGGCCGCTCGACCATCGTGCTGGCATCGGGGGCTGATCTGTCGGTCGAAGTGATCGCCATCGACCCGCATGCCGGTAACGACCGCGGCCCCCAAGAGATCGACGGGTTCGCTGACGAAGCCGCGAGCGATCACGACCAGTTCAACGCCAACCTTGCCGCTGCTGGGGTCACCGATCGCGTCACCCATCTTCGTTCGTTCTCCGACGACGCACTGCATGACGTTCAGGGCAGTATCGAGGTGCTCTATGTCGACGGAGCACACCGGTATGCACCGGCGCTCTCCGACATCCGGTCGTGGGGCGACAGGGTTGCTGACGGTGGCACCATGCTCATCCACGATTCTTTCTCGTCGATCGGCGTGACGATGGCGATTCTCCGGCATCTGGCCTTCGGGTCGCGCTGGCGGTACGTCGGCCGCTCCCGGTCGATGACGATCTATCGCGCCGACCTGTCGGGCGTCGCTGCCAGAGTGACAAACTCGCTCCGTCAGTTGGCGCAAATCCCATGGTTCATCAAGAACCTGGGGCTCAAGGTCATACTGTCGATCGGGGTGGGCAAGGTGTTACGCCGCTTCGGTCGCACCGTGCCCGAGTGGCCCTACTGACCACCGATACCATTGGCCCTTCGTGAATTCCGAACAACTCGCACTCACCGGATGGGGCCGAACGACGCCGTCTGTGGCTTCGCTGGTCAATATCAGTGCCGATGAGTTGACCCAACCTGGTGTCTTGGACCGCCTCGACCACGCTGGCCGCGGCATTATTGCTCGCGGCATGGGTCGGTCGTATGGCGACCCGGCGCAAAATGGTGGTGGCACTGTCGTTCGGATCTCCGATGGCGAGATCGCAGTCAACAGCGCACAAGGTTCCGTCCGAGTCGGCGCCGGCATCAGCCTCGACACGTTGCTCCGCGAGATCATCCCACTCGGCTGGTTCGTGCCAGTCACCCCCGGCACGCGGTTCGTGACGGTCGGTGGTGCAATCGCCGCTGACATCCACGGGAAAAACCACCACGTCGACGGTTCGTTCGGTTCACACGTTCAACAATTGACGTTGCTCCTTGCCGACGGCACCCAGCAAACGTTGAGCCCCGTCGGGAAACACGCCGACCTGTTCTGGGCAACGGTCGGGGGTATGGGCCTCACTGGCATCATCCTTGATGCAACCTTCTCGCTGATCCCGATAGAGACTCGGCACTGCGTGGTGACCAACGAGCGAGTGCCGGACTTCGACACGTTGATCGACAAGATGATCGCCAGTGACCATCTGTATCGGTACTCGGTTGCCTGGATCGACCTGTGTGCCACCGGTTCGAGCCTTGGTCGTGCACTCCTGTCCTCTGCCAACCATGCAACACTTGATGAACTCCGCTCGATGAACCCGAAGCAAACAATGGATCCGCTGGCCTATTCGCCACCGACGTTGGCTGACATCCCTTCGATTGTCCCGAATGTGATCAACAAACTCACGATTAAAGCGTTCAACGAGTTGTGGTACCGCAAGACACCGAAGCTCCAGCATCACACCGAGACGCTCACGGCCTTCTTCCACCCGCTCGACATGGTGGGCTGGTGGAACCGGCTTTACGGCCGCAACGGCTTCATCCAATACCAGTTCGTCGTGCCTGACAACGCCATCGACGGGCTGCGGGCCATTGTCGAGAAGGTCGCAGCACACGGGCACGCGAGCTTCGTTAATGTGTTGAAACGGTTCGGTCCCGGCAGCGGTGGCTACCTGAGCTTTCCGACCTCTGGCTGGACGCTCACGATCGACGTCCCATCAGGCGTCGACGGCCTCGATGCACTGTTCACCGAACTCGATGAAATGATCCTCGCAGTCGGTGGGCGGCACTACCTCGCCAAAGACGCCCAGCTCACCCCTGGAGTGGTCAACGCCGGATACCCGCGACTCGACGAGTGGAAAGCCATTCGGCGAACCGTGGATCCGCGCCGCCGATGGGCCAGCGATATGGCCCGCCGTCTCGATCTACTCTGACCCGGCAAGCACTCACCCCGACCTGAACCGTCTCGACTTCAACCGCCTGAAAGGCGAACAATGAACAACGCGATCAACCAACCTCAGATCATCCTCGTACTTGGTGGCAACAGTGACATCGCTCGGGCGATCATCGGCGAACTGTCGTCGCCGGCCCTCAAGACCGTCGTGCTCGCATGCCGCGACGCAGCCTCGGCCGATACCACCGGTTTCGCCGATCACGTCAAGGTCGCCACGGTCACCTTCGATGCAACCGACCATGCAGCGCACGCTCCGATGATCGAGGCCGTCACCGCTGAACACGGTGACCTCGACATCGTCATCCAGGCATTCGGCCAACTCGGCATCGACGTCGCTGACGATCCGGTTGCTGCTGCCCAACTTGCAACGGTCAACTATGTCGGTGCCGTCAGTTCCGGGTTGGCTGTTGCCGCGCAACTCCGTAAGCAGGGCCATGGCACGCTTGTGGTGCTCTCGAGTGTCGCTGGTGTCCGGACCCGTGCCTCGAACTTTGTCTACGGTTCGACGAAGGCTGGTCAGGACGCATTTGCCACTGGCCTGGGCCATGCACTGTACGGCAGCGGAGCGAACGTCATGACAGTGCGGCCGGGCTTCGTCCGTTCGTCGATGACCGAAGGCATGGAAGAGGCCCCGTTCACCATCGATGCGTCGGTCGTGGCCGAAGCGGTCGTCAACGGGCTCAAGAAAGGTGCGAGCGTCGTGTGGGCACCCGGCAAGCTGCGTGGTGTGTTCGCCTTGTTGAAGTTCGCACCCGATTTCGTGTGGCGCAAGCTCGACAGCTGACGAGTCAGTCAAGTTCGTCGGGCTCAGGAACAGGGATTGTCGGATACGTGCCAGCGACGTCAGCACCGCTGATCCCACCGCCACCCTCGCAGCGCTCGAAGAGCAACACCAGGTTGTCTTCGAACTGGGAGCGAAGACAAAAGTTGTCGGCAACAGCCTGGTTGTGTTCCTGGCTTTGGCGGGTCACCGATTCGTTTGGTTCGACCCAACCCGCCCACACGTTGGTCAGCACCAGGAAATCAGCCTCGGCGATGTCTTCAGCGAGGCCGGACCCTTCGGCGTCAGCGAGGCCCGGGTCCATCTCGATGAAAAAAGTGCCTGGTTCCAGTTCGGGGAACAGGAAGTAGATCGACACATCGTTGTAGACCGTGCGGCTGAGGTCGGCGGTACCCACGATTAATCGATCGCCGGGGTCGCTGATGGAGTCCAGTTCGGGGATCAGATCGTTGAATGCGTTGGTGACGATCGGGTCCGAGAACCAGAACCGTCGGCCTTCTCGCTCGACGAGGAACGGGAGCGGCAGGTTGCCGGCGGCGACCCGGGTGTGGAGCAGGTATGTGCGGTATGTGTAGAACGGCGCAACCACGAACAACAGAGCGAGCAACGACGCCACAGCAGCAATCGGTGCGCCATGTTGCTGCGGCGTACGTGTCCGGACGAGGTCGATGATGACGGCGATCAGGAGCGGCCACGACACGACGGCAACCCAAGCCAGGTGTGTGGAGTCGGGGCGTTGGAGCGCTTGAGGGAGCACGCCAAGACCGAGCAGGCCTGCAGCGATCAGCACGCCCCGTTGCTGAGGGCTGCGAGTGCCAACGTTGCGCCAGGCTGCGACCGGCACAGCGATGGCTATAGCGAAGACGGCGAAGAACCAGAAGAAGAGTTGGTGGTTGGGGGCGAGTGCCGGCAAGCCCCACCAGGGAGGATCGCCCTCGGCGATGGCCTGGAGGGCGCCGTCGATGCGATCGAACGACGGCGGGGTCGGCAATTCGCGACCGGCGCGGAGGTGAAACACCGGGTCGATGATCACGCCTTCGATCACGGGGCCCGGTCCAGCAACGATCAGATGAATCCACATCGGGATCAGCCCGACGATGCCGGCACCGATCAGTGGCGCAGCAGCCCGACGCCGTTGCGCCCATGCAGCACCGGCGAGAGCGACCGAGATGGCAATGGCCATGTCGGGTCGGAACGAAAGCGCAAACCCCCCGATCAGCCCGGCAATCAACCAGTCAGAACGTGCAGCCGTCGTGCGCGCCCTGACCGCAAAGACGACTGCCCACAGGGCCATGCCGACAGCGCCGTGCCAGGCCAGGGCCGACAGGCCGATCGGTGTCATAATCAATAGCGCTGCGACGATGCCCGCGCCGACCGCTGCGATCCGGCCCCACGCTCGAGTCAGCGTGTAGAGACCGAAGATGATCAGCAGGTGCTGCAGCAGCCCAAACGTACGCTGCGCCTCCAGCGTGTACCCGAACACCCAGTACCAGCCGGCGAGTACCTCGAGAGAGCCAGGGCCGTACAGGTGCAGGAAGTCGACGTTCGGTACTTTGCCCTGCTGAACGAGCCTGGGGAAGACGAGCATGAAGCCCTCTTCCAAAGACGAACCAGTGCCGCGGTACAAGCCTCGGACCGGCAGCATCGTGAAGGCGAAGAGCGCCAACAGCGACAGCGTGCCCTTGAGCGATCGGTGGGGACGACCACCGAGAACGAACGGAACGTGTTCAGACTCGCCAAGATCCAACCGTCCGAGATCGGTCGGGTCGGTATTCAGGTCGTCTTCGGAATGGTCGGTCGCGTCGAGCAAGCGCCCCGATGGTATCCACACGACCGTTCGGTATTGGACCTATCGTCCATGCGGTGTCTGGTGACGAGCTCCGCGAACTTGGTGAGATCGCCGACCGACTCCAACAGCGGGGCATCCGGCGGATCCACACATTGGCGTGGCGCGACCTCGACGACCCCGATGCTGGAGGGTCCGAAGTACACGCTGACGAGTTCATGACGCGCTGGGCCGCAGCCGGTTTCGACATCCTGCATCGCACATCGGCAGCCGTCGGCCAGCCTGCAGAGAGTCGACGAAACGGGTACAACGTGATCCGACGGGGGAGCAGGTACACCGTTTTTCCTCGCGCCATCGCCGCCGAAACGTTGCAGCGGATGGGTCCGTACGATGCTCTCGTCGAGATCTGGAACGGCGTCCCCTGGTTCTCGCCTGTCTGGTGTCGAACGCCAAGGGTCACCTTCTTGCACCACGTTCACGGCCCGATGTGGGATCAGATGCTGCCCGGCCCGCTGGCGGCGTGCGGCCGAGTGCTCGAAACTCGTCTGGCGCCGCCGTTTTACCGACGCAGCCCGACGGTGACGCCGTCTGAGGCCACTCGTGAAGAGTTACTCGAGATCGGCTTTCGCCCGGAACAGGTGACAGCGGTTCCCAACGGGACCGATGCGCGGTTCTCTCCGGGTGGACGCAAGAGCGAACATCCTTCACTTGTCGCTGTATGCCGGCTCGCACCCGTCAAGCGGCTGAGCCTCCTGATCGACGCAGCCGTGATTGCTCGGGCAGCGACACCCGGTCTGACCTTGGCCATCGTCGGCAACGGACCGTCGCGCCCAGAACTTGAAGCGAAGGTGAATGATCTCGGCGCCGGTGACTGGATCCAGTTCACGGGGCGTGTCGATCAGGCCGATCTGGTCGACCTGTACCGTCGTTCATGGCTCGTCGTCAGTGCGTCGCTCGCCGAAGGTTGGGGCCTGAGCCTCACGGAAGGGGCGGGTTGTGGCACGGCAGCGGTCGCAACAAACATCCGTGGGCACCGCAGCAGTGTGGTCGACGGCGTGACAGGCGTTCTTGCCGAGCCGCCAGACCTCGGTGATGCGATCGCCCGGCTGCTGGCCGACCACGATCTCCGCAATCAGCTCGCATCAGCGGCGCACGCGCGGGTCCGCTCCATGACCTGGGATGCATCGGCGCTGGGCATCTTGCGCGTGCTCTCCGCAACTGCGAAGTAGATTGCAGCCGTCATGCGCAGCGTCCTGGTGCTTCCCACCTACAACGAATCAGAAAACATCGAGCCATTCCTGCGGGCCGTTCGTGAGGCCTCGCCCGACACCGATATCCTTGTCGTCGACGACAACAGCCCCGATGGAACCGGGTTGGTTGCCGATCGTTTGGCTGAAGAACTCGGTCGTATCGATGTCATGCACCGCCCGGGCAAAGCCGGTTTGGGAAGTGCCTACCGCGCCGGATTCAACGAAGTGCTGGGCGGCAGCTACGACATCATTGTTTCGATGGATGCTGATTTCTCCCACGACCCCAATCGGATTCCCGATTTTATTCAGCTGATCAACGACGGCGCCGACATCGTGATCGGCTCTCGTTACGTCACCGGTGGCGGCACGACCGATTGGCCGGTCCGTCGACAGTTGCTGTCCCGCTGGGGTAACGCCTACACCCGCTCGATTCTTGGCGTCACCGCTCGGGACTGCACCAGCGGTTACCGGGCCTACCGAGCTACGTCGCTGGCCAAGATCGATCCAACCTCCACGTCGGCGGAGGGCTACGCATTCCTGACCGAACTCGTCCGTCGGATGACGCGCGAAGGAGCCAGCGTGGTGGAAACGCCGATTATTTTCCGTGACCGCACCCGAGGTAAGTCGAAGATGTCAGGACGGATCATCATCGAGTCGATGCTGCTGGTGACCCGCTGGGGTTTGGGCGACCGATTCAAGCGGCTCACCGGCCGCAACTGACAGTGGGCTCGTTCGCCGCACGCGCCCGGCAGTTCGCTAGAAGCAGCACCGGCCACATCATGCTGGGCTCCTTGGGGCTTGCTGTCCCGTTGCTCGTTTCGGTGATCGCGCTGGCGCAACGCCCGTGGTACCCCGTACTCGACTTGGCAATGACCGAGTTCCGCATTCGCGATGTCGGATCGAGGCAGACTCCGTTGATTGGTCTGCCCGGTCGAATCGGCGAGTTCCCCGACCAGGGCAGCCACCCTGGTCCGTTCAGCTTCTGGCTGCTTGCGCCGGGATACCGGATGTTCGGCGGTTCGGCATGGGCGATGGAAGCGTCGACGGCACTCGTGCAGACGTTGTGGATCGGGCTCGCGCTCTGGATTGGACACCGTCGAGCGGAGCGAATGGGCGTGATCGTGGTGGCGCTGGTCGTGGCACTTCTCGTCCGTGGCTATGGGCTCTCTGTGCTGACCCAACCCTGGAACCCGTACCTGCCGTTGATCGCGTGGGTCGTCGTCCTGCTGGCCACCTGGTCGGTTGTTTCGGGCGATCATGCCATGCTGATTCCGCTTGCCGTCGCTGCCAGTTTCGCTGCGCAGACACATATCCCCTACTTGGTGATGGCGGGCGGCCTCGGCGCTGGTGCAGCGGTACTTGTGGCAGTCCGATGGGCTCGCCAGCAACGCGCTGGTGTTGCTGCCGGGCCGCCGCGAGCATTGCTGATCACCGCTGCGGTGTTTGCCTTGCTGTCACTCCCACCCTTGGTCGACCAGATTCGTCGAACTCCCGGCAATATCACGCGCCTTCTCGATCACTTCGGCCATCCGCCCGAGGAAGCAATCGGTTTGGTTCGCGGCTTGGAGTTACTGCTCCAACATCTCAACGTGTTCCGTGCAGCGGGCGCGATGTTCACCGGAACCGGCAGCTTCGTCGACCTCGGCCAACTCAACGGGGCGACGTGGATCCCCGGAGCACTCGTGCTCGCGATGTGGATCACTGCGGCGGCCGCTACCCGTTTGTTGGCCGCTCGTAGAGACGTACAAGCACTGCTCCATCTCCATGTCGTGACCGGTGCAGTGCTGTTGCTCAGTTGGGTCTCGATGTCACGGATCTTCGGGACCACCTGGTTCTACCTGACCCTGTGGGCTTGGGCGGTCATGGTGCTCGTCGTCATCGCCACGGCCTGGACCGCAGTCGTCTGGTTCAACGCCACTGGTGTAGGAACAGGGCGTCGAGCGTTGTTGGGTGCAGCCGGAGTCATTGCGCTGTGCACAGCTGCGACCTCGGTCGCAGCGATAGGGACCGACCATCCCGAGGAGTACCTTGGCGAAACCCTCGGCGCTGTTGTCGAGCCAACGGCCGACGCCCTCGATCCGAACGACACCTACGTGGTCTTCTGGACAGACGCTCACTCATTTGGCAGCCAGGGTTTCGGGCTCGTCAACGAACTCGAACGACGGGGCCTCGACGTCGGGGTGTACGAGGCGTGGCGTGTCCCGATGACGGGCCAGCGAGTGCTCAGGGCTGACGAAGCAAGCGCCGAGATCATCTGGGCAACCGGCAGCTTGGTCGATGTCTGGCGCGCCGACGACCGAGTCACAGAGATTGCCGCGGTTGAACCCCGCACCCCCGACGAGCTCGCAGAGTTCGCAATGTTGCGTACTGAACTGATCGCCGATCTCATGGCCACTGGGCTTGACGACTTGGTGTCGCTCGTTGACAACAATCTGTTCGGGGTTCGGATCGACGACCGAATCTCGAGCGCGGCGCTCGGGGCGAGTAAGCGGCTGCTCGACCTCGACCAGAACGCAGCAGTGTTCATCGGCCCATCTGGCGTCTCACAGTGAGGGAGGCACGTCGCCTCGCTGGCCAGCTGCAGCGATTCGGTTGGCAGCTGCTCGCGGGAGCGACATCGTTAGTCATTGCCTTCAGCGCAGCCCGCGGTATTGCCGGTGGCTACGAACCGGTCAACGACAACGCGCTGATCGAACTTCGTGCCGGTGATGTGTTCACCGGCCACCACCCATTGCTCGGAACGCTTTCTTCTGCTTCGATCAGCACAGGGATTGATGTCGACCACCTGGGTCCGCTCTTGTTCGATGTCGTGGCGATCCCACTGCGGCTGTTCGGTAGATCCGCCGGCATTCCCGTCGCTATCGCCCTGCTGAATATTGCTGTCGTCTGGTTGGTCGGCTTCGTGACAAGCCGCGTCGGTGGCGCCACCGCAGCGGTCAGCGCCCAGGTGATTACCGCGCTGATGGTGTGGACGATGGGCAGCGAGTTGCTCTATGATCCGTGGCAGCCCAACGTGCTGTTCCTGCCGTTTTGGCTGCTGCTGTGCAGCGTGTGGGCAGTCGTCGCTGGTCGGGTGTCGTTGCTCCCGCTGACCGTCGGTGTCGCATCGTTCGTGATGCAAACCCACCTGAGCTACCTCTTCATCACTCCGACCATGGTTGCCTTCGCCGTGATGTCGATCCTCTGGGATCGACGTGCGTCGGGTGAGGGAGCCTTCGACGATTTGCGCCGCCCTGCACTGCTGTCGGGCGGTGTCTTCGTCGTGTTATGGAGCCAGATCCTGGTCGAGCAGTTCTTTGGATCGGGCCGTGGCAACCTGACTCGACTGTTTCTCGCAGGGACTGGTGGGGGAGATGACACCGGATTCGAAAGCGTGCGCACCGGGGTTCCACTGGCCCTCCGAATGATGAGTGCGGTTGTGGCACTGCCGCCGTGGTGGGGCCGACCCGGATACGACGATTCGATCCCCGGCTCGGCCTGGGTTGAAGGACCGACAGGGCTCGTACTGGAAACACCTGGCCTTGCCTCGTTCGGTGTGTCGCTGGGTGGGCTCGCCGTGGTCGTGGTCCTCGTTGCGGTGGTCTGGCGTCAGATGCGACGCGTCGAGAACTTCGAAGTGGTCGCTGCATTCCGAACACTGATGATGGCGTCCGCCGTTGCGTTCGTGACGCTGGTGATTACGCCGATCGATATTCTCGGTATCTCACCCCACAAGGTCCGTTGGATCTGGGTTATCGGGATTTTCCTGACCTATACGGTGCTGCTTGCGGCGCTCGCAGCGGTTCCGAAACGTTGGTGCGGTTTCGGCCTCGACGGGCTAGCCGGGCTCGGTGTGGTGGCGCTCGTGCTGACCTTACCGACGTATGTCAGCCAGTCAGGTCCGCTGATTTTCCGCGAGGCAACAGCGTCGATTACCAACGTGCGGGGGCAGCTCGATGCCTACTTCGAACGTTCAGACGCCCCGCGCTCGGTGCTCTTCGACCCGAATGGGATTGGCTTTGGCGAGCCCTATACGCAGCCGATTATGACGCAGTTACTCCACGACGGCGTCGACCTCGCTGTCGATGACCCGAGCCGCGCCCGCCAGCTGGGTCGGGACCGTGTGGCGACACCTGATGAGATCGACACGCTGCCGCTGGTCTATGTACGTGTCGGCGCTGATGCAGTTGCATTTGCCGAAGGTGTCGAGCGCATCGCCTTTCACGCTGGCGACACGAGCCCGTACTCGATCAACGATGTGCGCGACCGAGCCGTTGGTGTGTTCCTCGTGCGTCAGCAGGGGTAACCGCGTCAGCCGGACAATACCGGACGGCCTTGTCGTGTCTCTTTTGCGTCGTCCTCGGTTTCTCCACACGGTTCTTGCGATCAAATCAGGCACGTCGGGCCTGCATCCAGGTCGGCCGACAGAGCACTTCATCACTACGGTCGAAACATGAGCATGGAGATCCACGGAACAGTCGCCCCCGGATTCGAGGCCGTTCGTGACGCGTTCGCAGCCAACTGGGAGCGTCACGGCGAGGTCGGCGCATCCGTCTGCGCAACCGTCAACGGTGAGGTGGTCTTCGACCTGTGGGGCGGCACGGCCACATATGACAACGGCGAGCGCCCGTGGGCCGAAGACACAATCGTCAACGTCTGGTCGACCACCAAGACGATGTCGTTCCTGTGTTGTCTGTTGTTGGCCGACCGGGGAGAACTCGACCTGTACGCGCCCGTCGCTACCTACTGGCCTGAGTTCGCTGCCGGCGGTAAGGATCAGATCGCCACCCGCCACATTATGGGCCACACCGCTGGGCTGTCCGGATGGGATGCGCCACTTGAGATGAGCGATTTGCTTGACCACGACAAACTCGTTGGGCTCCACGCGTCCCAGGCGCCATGGTGGGAACCCGGCTCCGGATCGGGTTACCACGCGTTGAGTCAGGGCTATCTGCTCGGCGAAATCGTCAACCGGGTGACCGGTCGATCACTTGGACAGTTCTTCGCCGACGAAATCACCGGACCGCTCGGTGCCGACTTCCATATCGGCACGAGCGCTGAACACGACTCGCGTATCGCTCACGTCATCGCACCACCCTTCGGACTCGGCGACGATCCGAACGCTCCGGAGGTTGATCCGTCGTCGATTGCTTCGCGCACGTTCAGCAATCCGGCGATGGATGCCGCATTTTCCTCGACAATCCCGTGGCGGCGGGCAGAGGTGCCGGCCGCTGGCGGCCACGGCAATGCTCGTTCTGTCGCAGCGATCCACACGCTCACCGCAAATGGTGGCGTCGCAGGCGGCCAGCAGATTATTTCCCCGGAGGGGCTCGAGCGGATCTTCGATGTGCAAGCCGAAGGGATGGACATGGTGCTGCTGGGTACTGATCTTCGTCTCGGGATGGGGTTCGGCCTGCCTGGCCCGATGCTGCCGCTGCCAAACCCGCGCACGTGCTACTGGGGTGGTTGGGGCGGGTCCTTGGCGATCATCGACATGGACCTGCATCTCAGCTTCAGCTACGTGATGAACAAGATGGAAGCGTCGCTCACCGGCGATCGCCGCGGTGCCGGCCCCCTTCTGGCCACCTACGCCATCCTCACGGCCTGATACACAAGCCCAAGAGCCTGTCACAGCGTCGTCACCTCTACCCCTGGAGAATGTCATTCGGTGCAGGGGAGGCCGTCGGCGAAAAGTCCGTAGCTGGTGAAGGCCCAGGTACCGAGGTTGTCGGCTTCTGCTTGTGACACCAAGCTGGGCGTGTCGATGAGTCCGTCAAGAACGTCGACCGGATCAGCACCGGATGCAGCTACTACTTCAGCGAGCGTCGCAGCGGCACGCACTTCGTCGAGGTCAGACAGAGCGCTCACGACGACAACCGGACATGCTGGGCCGTCATACGTGATTGCCGAAGTGCCCTGGAGCTGAAACATCCAGACCGCCTCGTCGCCGCTGGCAATACGGCTCGGACCGAGCTGACGGGCAAGCACATCGTCGGCCACGCGGAACTCGACGTCGCGCTCTTGCAGCCACATCATTATCGTGGCGCTGTACGGCTCGAAGGCGACGAGGTTTGACACGTCGAACACCACGGGTGTGCGGTCAGCGATGGCCAATGCGAACTGATCGAGCCCGGGACGGACCTCGCGCATAACGGGCATGCGATCGTACGCGGCAACCGGTCCTGACCGTTGTGCATGGAACGGCAGGTTCGCCGCACCAGTGGCCAGTACGAGGCCGGCAGCGATCGGCGTAGCCCACGACCATGAGATCTCCGGTTTTCTCACGTGGATATTCGTCACGGCCAACCAGGCGAGAACGCCGTGCACAACGGCCAACATGGGCCAGATCCACCGGACATGGTGCGGTGAAAGCCCGACCTGGCCGATGGTCAGGATGCTTAACGACACGAGCATGCCCACGACGGCCACCAGCACCAACGTTCCCGCGGTGGCTTGGCGATGGAGCCCCGCACGTCGACTGAGCACCGTCAACCCGATGATCGCAGCCAAGAGTGCGACCACCGTCAGCACAGCGAGGGGAAGCGACGGCAGCCCGGGGATCAGCAGTTCGCCATTCGCGAGGGGCGTCACGCGCACGGTGTTCGCGTAGCCGCTGCGCGCCCACCACGGAGGCAGGACTCCGACGGCAGAGACGATTCGAACAGCAGCGGAAGGGCCAAGGCTGAGCTCGCCGCCGCCGGAGTTGCTGATCAGCCGCGCGAGGTTGCCCTTTCCCTCGACGAAGAACTGCTCGATGAGCGGCTGTGCCCACAGGACAGCGAGAACACCGACGCCGACCATCGTTGTACGGGAACGCAGGCCCTGCCGGAACGCGGCAACTGGATCTGTATCGGTGGCACGGCTGTGGAGCACCCAGGCCGCTGCAGTACCGAGGATCAGGAAAAAGAAGATGTACGCGTAGCTGACGTGCGTCTGCACCAGGAGTGTGCCGACGCCCAGTGCCCATGGGACGAGCGCCCGGTCGCCGACCGTGAGGCCGAGCATCATCAGGAGGAAGAGCACGAACGGCAGGATCAGCGCGTTGGCCTGCCAGATATCGATCAGCAACTCGCTGCCCATCGACCACGTGAGGGCCGCAGTCACGATGAGCATCACCCGCTCGAAGCTCCACCCGCCGATGCGCCGCGCGACCACCGAGATGCCGATGACGCAGCCGATGTTGATCGTCGCGACGCCGACGGCTGCAGCCGGACCGGGCGATAACAGGTGAGCCCAAGGAGCGATCAGCCAGTCGAACATCGAGCCGGGGTTGTTGACGTCCTCACCGAGGCTCAGCGAAGCAGACGTCCACGATCCGAGCAGCGGGTGGTGGCCAGTCCACACATCGCGAGCGCGAATGAAGAGCAGTGCGTTGTCGCCGATCGGGAACCAGTCGGTCCGGAGCGAGCGGGTGACCGCGGTGATGATCGGAAGGATGATCGCCGCCACCAGGCCAACACGAACCAGTTGGTCGAGCCGGGGGTGCTGGCCAGACGACTCAGACACGGCCCGGACCGGTGGGCCGAGCGAAGCTCGAGAACAGCACGACGAATGCGGTGAAGCTGGCCGCGAAGACCATCGCGTTCGTGCCGAGGAGCGCGAGTCGCACGTCGGCGTCGATGCCGTCGAGCAATCCGATGGCTCCGCCCAGTAGGCCAATCAGGAGCACCACGCCACTGAGGGCTGAGACGATCATTAGGCGAACAGCGATCCGCTCGGCCATCGGAAGGAGCATTCGTACACCGTGTGCCATCAGCGAATAGGTGTTCATTCGAGACTTGCCGGCGTAGCGACTCCCTCGAGCACACGGTACCAACGTGGTTGCCCGCTTGAGTTCGAGCAAGGTCGATGAATAGCAGAGGTCGAAGCTCGGGTGATGAATGGTGGCTTTCAGCGAGTCAGCACGCTGCGCTGCGAAGTTGCCCGACTTGACCGTTGTGCCGGTAAGGATGCGAAATGCCGCCCGGAAAACCAGGTACATGACCCGGAAGCGCAGGCCTTCTGAGCGAGTCGTTCGCTCAGCGAGTGCCAAGGCAACGGGACCGTCATCGAGTGCTCCGAGTAGTCGGGGAACGTCGGCGGGTTGGTCCTCGCCGTCGGAGTCCATGGTGACGACCAGGTCATCGGGTGCGAGCCGTGGGGCGAGCTCACGCAGACCGAACACGATGGCTCGCTGATGGCCGAGATTGAATGCTGGTGTCAAAACCTCGACATCTTCGAATTCGCTCAGCCGGGCGACATCGGTGTCGGTGCCAGCGGAGTCGTCGATGACCAGATGCCGAATCGTCTCAGAGCGCTGCGTACAGGCCGCGGCGACATCGGCCCGCAACCGGACGAACGACTCGGTGTCATGCAGCATGGGGCTGACCACCCAGCAGGTCGTCATCATCGAGCCTCGGGCCGATGAGCCACAGCGGCGACCGACGTTCCGCCTGGCCACACCCTGCTGAGTCGTGCCGTGGTCGAGCTGATCAGGTAGCCGACATGGTTCAGCCAGGGGCTCAACTCAGGGAAGTCGGCACTCTCGCGCTGTGCCCGCCGGAGCTTGCGGATCGGCAGGAGCGGCAACATTTCAGGAAACAGGTAGCCGACGTTGTCGACGATGAAGCCTGCAGCTTCCAGTTCCGTTCGCAATGACTTCTTTGAGTAGCGGCGGTAGTGGCCGAGTTCGGTGTCCCATGAGGAGAATGCCCACTGCAACGCTGGCACTGTGACAACGAGGCTGCCACCAGGCTCCATCCGGTCGAAGACTGCTCGCAGGAAGGAACCAGAATCTTCGATGTGTTCGATCACGTCGAGCAGGGTGACCACGGCATCGCGAATCGGTGCATCGGGGGAGTGGCGGGCGTCGGCGCCGAACTGGTCGACAAGCGCGGCATCGAGGGTCGAAGACAGTTCTTGGAATCGGTAGCCGATGCTCGGGTGGCGCTCTCGTAACCAGTCGCCGAGCATTCCGGAGCCAGCTCCGATGTCGACCACCGTGTCGACACCTGCCCGGGTCACCACACGAGCGACCACATCGAAGCGAACCCAGTGCCAGAACGTGTGTCTTGCCGAGTCACTGATGGCGAGTTGTTGCCGCTCGAGCGGTGTGGGTTCGAGTACCGCAGCGAACTCAACAGCGTCGTTCTCGGGCCCGGCAGTCACGGATCCGTAGTGTAGATGCGCCATGCCGAGCACCCGCGCCCACGGGCGGTACTCTTGCAGCCGTGAAAGTCGGCGTACTGGTGGTGGCCTACGAGGCCCAAGACACGCTGCGCTGGGTGCTTGATCGCATCCCGACCGAATTGCGGTCGCAGTTGGCAGAAGTCCTCGTGATGGACGACCACTCGTCGGATCGCACCACCGAGGTCGCGCACGAGTACGCCGCAGGTGGCACAGACATTGCGCTGACGATCGTTCGGCACGACGAGAACCTCGGCTATGGCGGCAACCAGAAGGCTGGCTACCGATATGCGATCGACCACGGCTGGGATGTCGTGGTGCTGCTGCATGGTGACGGGCAGTACGCCCCCGAGAAGCTGCCGGACCTCATCGAGCCGATCGTGACGGGCGACGCCGATGCCGTGTTCGGCTCGCGCATGCTTGATCGCGGCGGTGCTCGACGCGGCGGCATGCCGCTCTACAAGTTCGTTGGTAACCGCATCTTGACGACCGCGCAGAACGCGCTGACCGGCGCCGGGCTCAGCGAGTGGCACTCGGGCTACCGGGCCTATCGGGTGAGCGCTCTTGCCGATCTGGCGTTTGTCGGAAACAGCAACGACTTCGACTTCGATACTGAGATCATTCTGCAACTCCTCGGAGCCAGCAAGAAGATCGTCGAAGTACCGATTCCGACGTACTACGGCGACGAGATCTCTCGCGTCAACGGTCTTGCCTACGCCGCCAAGATCATGGTCGACACCACTCGGCATCGCCTCGGCAGCGCCGGCTTCGGACGCGGTGACTTGGCCCAGGTCGCTGAGGAATACCAGTTCAAACCGTCGCCGGGTAGCTCACACGGCAAGGTGCTCGATCTGATTGCTGGCCTTCCTGGCAGCGGTCAGCCACTCCGCATCCTCGATGTCGGATGCGGGCCCGGCCATGTGGCCGCGGTGCTCCGTCAGCGAGGGCATCACGTCACCGGAGTCGACATCGCCGAATCTGAAGGCGTCCGTGAGCGCACCGACGCGTTTTTTGTCGCCAACCTCGAGAACGGCCTTCCCGAAGCGATTGGCTCCGACTTTGACGTCGTGATCGCCGCCGATGTCATCGAACATGTCGCTCGGCCCGACTTACTCGTCGCCGAGTTGGCTGGCGCAATGCGACCGGGCGGAACAATCATCGCGAGCGTGCCGAACTTCGGGCACTGGTACCCACGGTGCCGCACGGCAGCAGGTTTCTTCGACTACGACCAGCGGGGCATTCTCGACCGGACCCACCTCCGCTTCTTTACTCGCCGGAGTTTCCGTCGGCTGCTCGACAATGCCGGGCTCACCACGCAGGCCGAGTGTCATGCTGGTCTTCCACTTGAGGTTCTCGGTATTGGCGGCCCCATCGGCTTTGCTGTGGCCAGTGTCGATCGGCTCGCTACCCGCATCTGGCCAACGATGTTCGCGTACCAGTTTGTGGTGTCGCTGGTCGCCGCACCGCACGTGCGCGACGCACCGGCCCTGTGAACACAGCGGTTGTTGAACACGATCGGGACATTGTTGCGTCCGAACGTCGTGCCAGCCGCCAGACCTGGGCGGTCACGTTCATTGCTGTCGTCGTTTTTTGGCTGATCTCCACTGCAGGTCGGCCCTGGGACCTCTTCGCTCGGGCCGGGTTCAGCTCCGACTTCTACGACGAGCAAGCACGTGTCTTTCTTCGTGGTCGCATCGCCGTCAACCCGGCTGTGCCGGGCCCGGAGGGCTTCTTGATCGACGGTGCGACCTACCTGTACTACGGGCCGTTCCTTGCCGTCGTCCGCATGCCGCTGATCCTGTTCGGCGACTTTTTCGTCGGTCGCCTCGTGCGGGTCTCGATGCTCATTGCCTTGGTCGTGCTTGCTCGCTGGGCTGATCGGCTGGCAATCGTGGCGCGTCGGTCGGTCCGTCCCTCGGCGGATGCCACATGGCCCCGCGTCGCCTTCGTCGCGGCAGTTCTTGCGTCGCCAGCGCTCTTCGCTTCCGGCTGGATCAGCGTCTACAACGAGACCGAACTGTGGGCGCTGGCGCTGGCCGTCGTGACCGTGACGTTCACGGTCGAATGGGCTGCCGACGGGTTCGCCAACCGCCGAACCCTGCTGCTCGCAGGTGGCGCAGCGCTCGCCACCACGTTGACTCGTGCACCGATCGGTTTCGGTGTGTCGTTCGCCCTTGGCATGTGTGGGCTGGTGCTCGTCTGGCGGGCACGTCGTAACACTTCCGCCCGACCGGTTGCCCTGCTTGCTGTCGGCGCCGGGGTATTGCCGCTGATTGCGCACATGCTGGTGAACTTCGCCAAGTTCGGGACGCTGATGGCGGTGCCCGGCGACCGCCAATTGTTGTCGTTGACCAACGCGGTGCGTGCCGAGTTCTTCGAGCGGACGGGCGGAAGCTTCTTCTCGTTGCGCTTCCTGCCGACGACGGTTGCGCAATATCTGCGACCCGACACCATCCGCTTCGAACGGCTCGTGCCCGGTATCCGGTATGGCCCGTTGGCTCCCGACTATGCCAACTTCCCCGTGGAGTCAACGACGCCCGCATCGTCAATCACCGTCAGTGCACTGCTGCTTGTCGTCCTTGCGGTGATCGGCCTGGTCTGGCTCGCCCGACGGCGAGCCCTGACATGGATCGTGGTGGTTGTCGCAACGTCCCTCGGGGCCCTGCCGTCGTTCCTCATCGGGTTCATCGCCAACCGCTATCTCATCGACATGCTGCCGCCGCTCATCGCGGCAGCTGCGATCGGGATCTGGCCGCTTGCCGACATCGGACGTCAGCAAGTTATTCAGGGCGGTATCGCAGTACTCGCAGTGTGGGGCCTTTGGGTCAACGCATCGCTGGCGATCTGGAACATCGGCTACAAAACGGTCGGTTTCACCGACGCGCGGTATTCGCTCGACGACACCATCTTCGGCGGTGGCCACGACAGCCTCGTGGTCATCGATGAGTCGACCCCGGTGCCGCGCGATGGCATCGTGGGCGTCACGAGCGACTGCAGCGGCGTCTGGATCGCCGAGCAGGGTAGATGGGTTGCGCTCGAGAGGCCAGACGGGGTGCGCCACGCAACCGGCAACCTCGATGGTGATGGTGACGGGGTGAATGGTGACGGGGTGAATGGTGACGGGGTGCTCGCAGCAGGAGTCAACTGGCAGCTGTCGGTCGAGGGTCTCGACTCACCGACGCCGCGCACGATCTTCACGTCTGGTGATGTCGTCATGATCGATGAACCTCTCGTAGCTGGCGACGGCCGTTACACGATCACGGTTGACGCCATCGAGAACTTCTACTTCGCCGAGGTCGGCAACGAGGGGTTCTTCTTGCCCGGCGATGTGGTCAGCGGCGATGTAGATATTCGCGTCGATAATTCGGCACCCGTGCCGCAGTCAGCGCTCTGCCTGTCACTGAACAATTGATGTCCGCTTGGCCCGCATCGGCTGCTCGATTGTCAGGTGCAGCACGGTGGCCGCAACCAACGATGCAACGACCTTGACAACAAGGAGCGGCCAGCCATCGATCCCGATGCGATCGCTGGTCATGATCAGGATGATCGGCCAGTGGACCACGTACAACGAGTAGCTCATCCGGCCGACTGCCACGAACGGCGCCTGAGCCAAGAGCCACGTGAGTGGGCCGGGAAGCAACAGCGAGGCCACGAGTACCGCGCTGACAACCGACACGGCTGCGTAGCCGCCCCGGAGTAACCACGGTGGGTCGTAGTCGGTGGTCGAGGCGAGAGCGAGGATCGCAACGAACCCGACGATGCCGGCTGGCACGAGCCAAACGGTTGATTGCCGCAGTGCCTCAGGGCGAACGTGGAGCACCAGCGCGAGGCCGCACCCAGCCAGCAGTTCGGTGCCACGAGCATCGGTCCCGAACTCGACTCGGAGCTGCGGGCCGGATAGCAAGAGTTGCACGAGCAGGGAGCCGATCCACCCGGCGATCACCATGAACGACAACGTTCTCACCGGGTGCTTCGTATGGACCGCGACAAGCACAGCGATGGTGAGAAGTACGTAGAACTGCTCTTCGACCGCCAGCGACCAGAACGGGCCCAGCGGGCCGACGATCGTCCGGAGTAATTGCCCCTCGCCGGAAACGATCACGTGCCAGTTCGTGTAACCGAATATTCCGGCAGCGGCATCGACCCAGCGAAAGCCTGTCCAGAACAAAGGAGCGAGCACGACGGCGCCGACCACTACGGTGAGCGACGCCGGCGCCAATCGCCTGATGCGCCGTGCCCAGAACCGGCTCACGTCGAGGCCGCCGGAGTCGGCGATCTCGCGAAGTAGCACGGTCATGACCAGGTAGCCCGACAGTGTGAAGAAAACCGAGACGCCGATGAAACCGCCCGGTGCGAGGTCGGCCAAGCCCGACGTGGCACCTGCATGAAAGAGCACGACGCAGATGACTGCAACCGCACGGAGGCCGTCGAGCGCCGGGTGATACCGATGGTCATTCATGGACTAGTCTGACCTCAGAATCGGCTTTCGACGTGACCACTCTTGCCGAAGGTCGGTCGGTGAGCGCCGAGCACATGAGGAGCATGACGCCCAGCAGGGTCCAGCCGTGGAGCCGCTCGAACCGAATTGGCCAGGCAGCGTTCGGGAAGGGACGTTCGACGCCGACGACGTAGACAACGGCGAACGACACCCCCGCCACAATCAACCATCCGGCCATGGCCACGACTCGGACACGGCCCACGGCAATGGCGACGGTTGCAATGACTGCGGCGGGAAGTGCCCAGGCCCATCCGGCCACGAGTGCGACGCTGACCGTGGCGATGGCGCCGATGATGCTGATTGATCGTCGGGGGTCAGGTTTCCACGTCGCAAGCTTTGGTTCCGGTGCTGACAGCGCCAGATCGCTCGACCGACGACGGTCGAGCATGACAATCGCAATTGCGGCAAGAGTCCCGAACAAGGAGGCCAACAGTGCGATCGAGAGCGTGCGCTGCGGTGTCCACCTGATCTCGACAATTGTCGGCGCCACGGTCGGGGCGATCCACCACCCGTTTGCATTACCGTCGACCAGTTCGGGGCCTGGCAGCGTGCCCTCACGGGTACTCGCCACCCAACCGTCGTTGAAGCCCTCGCCGAGCACGACCCAGCAACCAGTCGGGCATGGCGGAACGTGGACGACGCGGCTGTGGCGCGCGCTTTCGACCAGCACCGTTTGGGTCGGATCAATTGCTGGACCCGCCGGGGTTTCGGGTTCGGCCGGCTCGAACACAACGCGGTCGATGTCGATGCCAGAGATGTGTCCCGCTGTTGTCGAGAGTCGATGCGTTCCCCGAACAAAATCGAGTGGGCCACCACAGACATTTACCGTGACGTGATCACCAGATAGCGCTGTGTCGACGTCGAACGCAACAGAAACTCCCAGGGGCTGGCCGTCGAGTTCGAGAAGATCCGTGCGGCACTCACCATTCGCGCCGAAAACTGACGATCGATTGATCGTGCTCCCGACAAAGTCGATCGAACTGATCGCGGCTGGCAGCGTGACGGGTTCGCCGAATCGGCGGTCGATGGTCTGCCTCGCGTCGATCTCGAGAATCGTCACACTCGCTTGGGACACGTCGACATGGCGAGATAACTGGACGGTGACTTCAGGCCCCGCGACAACGATGTCGAGGACACCCTTGCCGTCGGCAATCCGGAGCTTGGTGACGGGTGAGTAATCGCCCACCAATTGCGTGACGCGGAGACTTTTCGACGAACCGCCACCAACATTGGTCAACGACTGGCCAACGACATCGTCGAACGGAGTGATCCAGGCAGTCGCCTGATCGCCATCGACAGCAGCATGGCCTCGCGCTGTCAGCGTGCCAACGAGGTGACCAGAAGCTTGTCCGCGCTCGTCGAAAAGCGCAGCAAGGAGTTCGTCTGATGCGCTCGGGGCAACCCGCAAGGTCACCGCCACATTTGATGTCATGTCGGTAGCCACGTCGAACTGGCGATTGAGCGTCGGCTCCGGATCGCTGCGGAACCGATCTTGCGCATCGGTGCGAAGACGCGTGAAGACATACGACGGTTGGTGGTCAGCAGCCACACCGGTCGCGTCGTGCGGAACACGGATCACTTCGACCGTCGGACCGAGGCCCACCTCGATCTCGGCGAATCCGACGGCACCGATGGCTTCGGCGATGGGCGGTTGAGGAGCGCTCGTGCCCGTAATCACAATGTCGACCGTCGAACCTGCAACACCGTGGACGGCGATTCGCTGTCCTTCGCCTGTGAGCGAGCGCTCATCAAGCGCAACAAAGATCGAATCACCGACACCTTCGATGCGGACGTCGGTGATCACTCTGGTTCCGTGCGGCGAATCAGGCTGGCGAAGCGTGACGTGGTCGAAGTCGGAAGACACGTCGAGTCGGATGAACTCTCCGATGGCGGAGAAACGGTCGCTCACGACCCAACTCGTGGTGAGGTCGCCGTCGATCGCCATCACCGGCCGATGTTCAGGGAGATACGCGAACGGTTCGCCGTAGGCGCTCGCAGTAGCGCGAACCGGACCGTCTTGAATCGCAACGGTCTGCGTCGCCGCCTCGTTTGTGGCGAAGACGGGGAGTCGTTGGTCAGCGGGCTCGAAGCGAAGGACCTCGGTGTCGGGGCCGCCCGACTCGGTGGCGCCGTGGACGTCTTGCGAACTCCGCCAATGATGGGCACGGTCACGGTTTGAGTCGGTGACGATCAGCACCCCACCATTACCCAGTTCGTTGGCAATCTCGGCTGAGTCGAGCGATGCGCTGTAGCGAATCAGCTCGGTGCCATCAATCAGGCCGGCGCCGGCAGCATCGACCAGGCCGTCGCCACTGCCCGACACGATCACAATCTCGTCTTTAACTCGCACGGTCGGGACAGCTTCACCCACGGGCAACAACTGCACCGGCGCAATGGCGGTACCGACTCGCGAATCTCCGATCGACTGCTCGTCGATGTACGGGACGTGAGGCAACATCACAGTCGGCTCGCCAAACGATGCCGGATTGCCGAGACCGTCGACGCCGCCATGTGTAAGTAAGTCGGCGACCGGCTCGGGCCGGGCCAGGCGGAACCGATCGAACTGCACGTCGTTCGTCAGCCAGATCGTGTCGACACCGAGCAACCGGGCAACCGGTGCCACCGCATCAGGGTCGAGCGTGCCGTCTTGGACGCGGTCGTCGAGGGCGAACACGAGGTCCATCGCCGCCGGGCTCCCGAGCGGGAGCAGGTCACGCGTCACGAGCGGACGGTCGGTGAGCGCGGGGAGCGGCTGATCGACTGTGTAGCCCCACTGGTAGGAACCGAACTCCGTGCCGGGAATCTGGAGCACCCGGTAACCGTCAGGAAGCGCGTCGAGTGACGCCGCAGCGTCGAGCCACGAATCGGGTGGCTGCTGGTCGCGTTCGAGGGCCGGATCGACAAAGCCACCGTTGCGGAGAGCCGGAAGGTTGACGACGGCGAGCAGGCCGAAGACTGCGGCCATTGCCACCGATGCCCGTGCCCCGCCGAACCCGATTGGGCCGCAACGAAACTGCATTGTTCGCACGGCAGACACGAGCGACGCTGCACCAAAGGCCATCCCGAGCATCAGTACAGGAACCGCCCGAGTGCTGCTGCGCAAGGCCAACGCCAAGCCACTCTCGCGGTCGCCGAGCAGCACCGACATCAGCGGGGACGCGTCGTCGATCGGATGGACTCCGACGGCCAACACAAGGCCAGCCCCGACGAGAAGCGCAGCAAACCGACGATGCTCCCACTCACTGACCGCAATGCCCAGCAGGCAGAGCACGACAAGGCTGAAGCCGGCGATCACGACGGGAATCGAGATCAAATAGTCGATCGAAGAGGTGGTGGTTGCGGCAAAAGAGTCGCGGACGTAGAACAGCCAATAGCCGAGTCCACGGAGCACCTCGGTGGACGTCGATGTGAACGACACCGACTCCAGCGACTCGGAGTAGGCCAGCACATCGCCACCATGCCGACCTTGAATAATCAACATCGTCATCCACCAGAGCGACACGGCGGTCGACAGCACACCGACTTTCCCGGCGGTTGCGAGCGCCCGGCGCCAGGTGATTGACCGGCTCCAGACGGCGTGGGCGAGCCAGAGTGTGGGCGCGGGAATGATCATTGCCAGCGCGGTGGCATTGACAGCGCCGACCGTCAGGACGACCAGTGCGATTGCCGCTGGGAAGCGCCATCGTCCGCGCTGGGCTGCCAAGACGGTGAGGCCGACGATCCATCCGAGGCCAGCCCAGGGGAGCAGCAGCACTGATGTCCGGGAGACGTACGGCAACACATACGGTGAGAGTTGGTAGACGAGCGCTGCAACGAGTGCGGCAACGGGGGCCAGGCCGAGCACTCGGCTGACCCATCGCACGCCGAGCCCGCCCACGAGTAGGAGCGTCCCGATCCAGAGCCGGTGGGCAATCCAGTCGGGCACACCGAGTCTCTCGAAAAGCCAGAACCAGGGAGCAGTCGGCCAGAGGTAGGCGATGTGCTGATGCGGTACCCAGCCGGCGAACTGGCGGGGATCGAAGGACGTCGTCGTGTCGATGATGAAGCGACCCGGGTTGAGGTAGACGTACAGCTTTGAATCGGACGGCATCCGTCCTGGCGCAGCGGTGAGTGCCGGTAGAAAGGCCAACAAGGCCAGGACGGCGACCGATACCGTTGTCGACCGCTGCCGAAGCAGCTCAACAAGGCGTGTCATTGCACCGGGCCCACTGGTGTCACCGTGCCGCTGGGAGCAAGCTCGACATGCGTTTTGCGAGCCCCAGTACGCCTTGCTTTGAGGTCCGCCGATGATGCGAAGCGTTGGCATCGCGCGTTGCTGCACGATGCTCGAGGAACCAGTCGTAGCTCTGCGCGAACATGTCAGCCGTCGACCATTGCGGCGTCCACCCGAGCTGCGTTTCGAGGTGTTCCAGGTCGAACCACATCGACTTTGAGTACATCATCCAGTGGTACGGAGCGAACGGAGCAAGCCCCAGCTTTGCGGTGAGCGACATGGCGAGGCTGGTCGGGCCGGCCGGGAGCGAACGGACTTCGGAGCCAGTGCCAGCGTGAGTGCAGAGGGCGTCGAGGGTCTCGCGCATTGTGCCGAACCGATCGGTGCCGACATTGAACACCCCAGGGGATTCAGCCTCGGCCGCGATCAGGCACACGTCGGCAAGATCGTCGCTGTGCACGAACTGGTAGCGGTTGGTGCCGTTGCCCAGCACGATCGGATCGTGCCCGTCGGCAATCCAGTCGAACAGGATGCCGAAAATACCGAGGCGACCGTGGCCGAGAATGGTGCGCGGCCGGACGATCGACACGTCCAGGCCTTGCCGGGCTGCTCCGAGGCAGGCCCACTCGGCAGCGAGCTTGGCATGGCCATACGCCTCCATCGGCGACGGCACGGTGGTTGGCAACACCGGGTTGGCCTTGGGAACGCCAAACACGGCGCTCGACGAGGTGTGCACGACCTTACGGACGCCGCTCGCTGCGCTGGCCTCAAGCAGGTTGACTGTTCCGTCAACGTTGACCGACCGAAGCAGGTACTCATCCTGAGCGAGCGGCACCTGCGCCACGTTATTCAAGACAACGTCGATGCCATCGACCGCTTCGCGCACCACATCGATATCACGGACATCGCCCTGGATGAACTCGACGTCGGTCGGCCGGTCGTGCGCATCGTTGATGTCGAGCACGCGCACCGTTTCGCCCGCTGCATGCAGGCGCTGCGTAATCAGTGAACCGAAGTAGCCGCTCCCTCCGGTGACGAGATACCTGGTCATAGCTCGATGCCCTGCTCGCGGCACCACTGGATGCTGCGTCGCATGCCGTCATAGAGCGACACGTCGGGGGAGTAGCCGAGGTCACGCTGTGCCGCACTGATGTCGACGGCGATTGTCTTGTTCATCTCGCCAAGTACGTGGAACTGCTGATTGTATTTGTCGACCCGCTGGAAGACCGCGTCGATCCGCTCGGCGATGTCACCGACGACGTTTGGGAGCTTGAGCCGGTTCGGCTTGACGTCGTAGCCCTCGGCGGTGAGCGCACGACCCACCGTCTCGACGATTTCAGACACGGTGTACGCACGCTCGTCGGCAATCCACCATGCGAGGCCCGGAGCCGTCGGTGTCAATTCGGCCCGCACAATGCCTTCAATTAGGTTGTCGATGAAGACCATCGATCGGCGCTGATGGCCGCCGCCGAGCACCGGGAACCTGCCCGTGCGAACCAGTGTGAAGAACGTGGTCTGACGAGCCGGCTGGTGCGGACCATAGAACCAGGGTGGGCGAACCATCACGACGTTCAGCCCGCGATCGACAGCATCTTGAACTCGGAGTTCGGCATCCATCTTGGAGCGTCCGTAGCCGAAGTACGGGTGGAATGGTTCGTCGTGACCGAACGTGTCGGCGACGTCGGCGTTGGTGCCGAACGGACTGTTCGACGACACGTGGACCATACGTCGGACGCCGGCGTTCTCGGCGGCTCGGAGGATGTGTTCGGTGCCCTGATGGTTGACGGCATCGAAGTCGGCCATCTTGTCGGGATGAATGATGCCGGCGGTGTGGATCACATCGACCGCGTCGACATCGTGAAGACCGCGGAACAGATCCCGTGCTGTGTCGGCGCTGCTGATGTCGCCGATGACGACCTCGACACGATCACTTGCCGCACGCAGTACTACTGCGTCGGCAGGGTCACGGACGAGCAGCCGAAGTCGGCCCGCTCGTTGGTACTCGTGGTCGTCGGAGAGGAACGCAGCGACCAGCCCTGTGCCGAGCCAACCGCCGGCACCCGTGATCACGGTGACGTCTGGAGGGGCAAGCTGTTGACTCATCGAAGTGTCTGCATCATGATTATCCGGCTCGTTCGTCGGCAAAGCGCCGCGCGTTCCGGATGGCGATGGCCATCACCGAAGCCTGCGGGTTGACGCCTGGCGCGTCAGGAAGCAATGCCGCATCGTTGACCCACACGTTACTCGCGCCGTGGACCTTGCCGAAGCTGTCTGTGGCGGTCCGGTTGTAGTTCTCGCCCATTGGTGCAGTCGAGCAAAGATGCACGGTCATGACGCTGGCCTTCGTGGCGGCGAACGCAGCGGTCATTTTGGCGAGGTCAGCACGATTCCGGACGAGAGGCGCCTGCTTGAACGACGGGTACACCTCGGCAGCGCCGGCCTCGAGCATGAGGAGCGCAAGGCGGGCCAGGCCTTGGCCCAGGAGCGCACGATCGCGTTTGGTCAGTCGATACGTGACGATCGGGTCTCGGACGCCGGGGATTGCCTGCACCCAGCCGCGGCCCTGGCTCGTGATGGCGGCGTAATAGATGGCCAACTCGGGCCAGGCGGTCACCGTCGCGCCGAAGTCACGCCAATTGTCGATCAACGACAGCGCAACCAAGCCCGGATGGCTTGCAGAGCCGCCGAACGAGATGCCGGGGGCAAACTCTTTGACCTGGAACACGGGGACGTCGTCAGGGGTGTTGACGTTCTCGTCGAACCGGGCGGCGAGCTTGACGGTGGGGTGGACGGCGAGCGTGCGGCCGACCCGATGGCGGAAGCCGGCGCGCTGCAAGATCGCCGGAGTTTGGATGGCTCCACCGCAGACAAAGACGCTCTGAAACGTGATCGTGGTCGGTTGATCGACACCAGTGGCAGTCGCTGACAATTGAGCGCCGGTGGACTCGCCACCGGACATCACGAGCCGATCGAGTCGGTGTTCGGTGAGCATCCGGGCCCCCGCCGCAAAGGCTCGCGGCAGGTACGTACGCGTCATGCTCTGGCGCTTGCCGTCGACGGCGCGCCCGCCCTCTGGATACGACATCCAGCGTGGGCTCTCGTCGTGCTGCCACCCCAGCGCGGCTGCACCATCGCGCAGAATCTCACTGGCTCTGGTGTGCTCGCCGGGCACGGTCTGCACGGTCAGTTGCGCTTCGACCTCTTCGCAGATCGCCAGCAAGTCGTCAGCGTCGAAGTCGTCGATCTCATAGTCGCTCCGCCAACGGGTAATCGCCTGTTCCGGCGGACGGCGATACAGGCCGCTGTTGACCTCGGTACCCCCTCCGGCGCAACGGCCTTCGGTGTAGGCGATCGATGGAACACCGAGTGCCACGGTGACGCCACCTGATCGGTACTGACGGTCCATCTGCTCGAGCGAGAAAGGCACAACTTCGCCCTGGTCGACCCACGGCCCCTCCTCGATGATGAGGACGTCGTGACCGGCTTCGGCAAGAATCGCCGCAGTCGTGGCGCCACCTGCTCCGGAGCCGATGACCAGTACCTCGCACTCGTGGCTCGGGGCCCACTTGTTGGTGGCAGTCATTGGGCGCCGTCTGTTTGCGTGGCCGGCCAGGTCTCCCAAATGTAGGCGAAGGCCAAGGATCGGATCAGTCGGGGGTACTCGGCCAGGAGCGGAATCGGCAGCTTCGTGACGAGGCTGATAACCCGGTCGACGCCGGCAAGCCGGGAAAGTATGTCGACCCCGATCCCGATGGCGTTCACGCCAAATCGTGGGACTGATGGCATCGTTTGCACACGTTCGTCGATGAACGAAACGGTCTGGCGGCGGGGGCCGATGGGTAGCGCCGGCAGGTCGATCGCCAGCAGTGCGTCGGCAAAGCGGGCCATCGGCGTCGAGAGCGTGGACGGGGCGCGCATGGAGCGGCCAATCGTAGCGCTCACTGGCTGTCGGGCTGTGTGGCCTGGTCGAGTGTGCGGTACGCCCTACGTCGACGTCGTAGCGTCACGAGGTCGTTGACGCCCCACCACGTGACGAGCTGGAAGGCCTCGAGAACGATCCGGCGGCTCATCTTCGATTCGCCAGCTACCCGATCGCGGAAGGTGATTGGAATCTCGACCACGCTCATGCCGGAGCGGACAGCCCGATAGCTCATTTCGATCTGGAATCCATAACCGCTTGCTTGGATGCCAGCCAGCTCGAGCGACCGGAGAGCATCGGCTCGATAGACGCGGTATCCGGCGGTGGCGTCGTTGATGGCCAGGCCGAGGGCAATGGCGGTATACCGATTGGCCCAGCGCGACAGCCAGAGTCGGCGGCGCGGCCAACCGACGACGGAACCGCCGGGGATGTAGCGCGAACCGATGACCACAGCAACGCCGTGCTGCGCGACTGCGAGCATGGTTGGCAGAACAACCGGATCATGGGACATGTCGGCGTCAATCTGGACGAGCAGGTCGTATCCCTCGTCGAGACCGATGTGGAATGCGTGCAGGTACGCGTTTCCTAAACCGCTCTTCGTCTCGCGTTCGATCATCCGGTCATTCGGTCGCAGTGCTGCACGAGCGAGCGAGCGCGTGGCATCAGTGGATGCGTCGTCGATGACGAGTACGTCGGCCTCGGGCACATGTTCGTGCAAGCGGGCGAGGATCTCTTCGATGTTGGTGGCCTCGTTGTGTGTTGGCACCACGACGAGGCATCGCGACGTGCCCACTAGGGAATCGCTCCAAAGACGCCGTACAGCCCGGTCAGGGTGGCGAGGCCGGCCCCACCGGCGACGAGCACCATGTCCCAGCCAGCTTGGTGGAGATGGCGATCAGCGACTGGCTCTGGCCACCAGGCTCCGACGGCGATGAACAGCGGGAAGGCAGTGAACAAGAAGCGGGGCCGGGCGGTGACGGTTTCGGGAATCAACATCAGGGCGATGATTACTGCGCAGAACGCAACGAGGGGGAGCGGGAGGTGGCGCTTCCAGATCGCGCAGACCATGACGGCGAACGCAAGTAGACACAGCGCGGTGAGGGCATCGGCGGGCGAACTCAGCGGGCTGGAGACGAAGCCGAAGGTGTTCGCAACAGCAGTTGCCCCGAAGCTCGTGCCCTCGGACCAGGCCTCGCGCTGCACGCGGAACCAGGCCCCACGTTCACCGGCCTGGGCATCGACATACAGCTGGAATCCAATGAACCCGAGAGGTGACAAGACAACCGGAACGAGCGACATCCAGTCGCGCCGACGCCAGATTGCGAGCGCTGCCGCCACAGCACACGCTGCGATCAGCGCCACACCGTTTGGTCTGGTGCCTGTGCCGATTGCCGCGGCGACCCCTGCGAGTATCCAGCGCTCTTCGATCAAGAAGAGTAGGCAGAGCGCGGCGAGGACGATAAACGTTGCCTCGGCGTAGGCGAACGACAGCACAAAGCTGCCGGGGAACACGGTGTAGAGGACCATCGAACGCGCCGCGACTGCAGTGTTGAACAGGCGCCGAGCCAGGAGCCCGATCAATATCACCGAGATGGCACCGAGTACGAAGTTCGTGAACAGCGCGGCGAGCGAGTCGCCACCCGGCAGCACGAAATCGACGACACGCACCAACCAGGGGTACACCGGGAAGAACGCGGCCCGAGCTTCGAGTTGGTTGTACGTGATGTTGTCGGGGATCGAATTGGGATAGCCGAAACGGATGATTTCGAGATACCAACGGCCGTCCCACGACGTCAGCACCTCGCTGATTGTTGCCCCTGCGCGCGGCTCGATCTCATGAACAATGCCGTTTTCGATGTCTTTGCGGACATCGACGACTCGCTGTGCCGCCCGGACGCCGGCGCCGGCGATGATGCAGAGTCGCGTCACCACGTATGCGATGAGCCCGACGATGATGGCGCGCCGGAACGACTTGTCGGCGAAGTCGTCACGAATCGAGGTCGCGCGGGGCGACGAGAACTCGTTCAGTAGGTTGGTCAGCCGACCGCCGCGTGGGCTGGCCGTATTCAGCTCGGCGTCACGCATCGGTCACCAGGCATGCATCGCAAGAACGCGTTGCTTCGGCGCTCCACCGTTCAACGATGTGGTCGGGTCACCGCCACCGTGGCGATAGAACGGAAGTGTGGCACCGATTTCGATGAGTCGCTCGCGAACGAGCCGGTTCGCGAGTACGGACATCGTCTGGAAGTTAGCAGCCGGAACCACGTCCCGACGGCAGTCTCAGCTGATCTTGACGGGAGTTTCGACCGGATGGTGACAGGCCACGAAGTGGCCATCGCCCATTGCCCGGAGCTGGGGTTCTTCCCTGGTGCAGATGTCGGTCGCGTACGCACAACGCGGATGGAACCGACAGCCTGACGGGGGAGAGACCGGTGAGGGCGGCTCACCGACGATCTTGCCCACAGAGTGATCGGCTTCAGGGTCGGCTTCGGGGATCGAATCAAGCAGTACGTTCGTGTACGGATGCGCCGGGCGGGCGTAAAGATCGTCGCTCGAGGCGACTTCGCACAGCTTGCCGAGATACATCACCGCGACTCGGTCACTGATGTTCTTCACAACTGCGAGGTCGTGAGCGATGAACACGAGGGTGAGGCCGAACTTCTCTTTCAAGTCCTCCAGTAAGTTGAGAACCTGCGCTTGCACCGACACGTCGAGCGCCGAGACGGGCTCATCACAGATGATCAGCGTCGGGTCGAGCACGAGCGCCCGGGCCACGGAGATGCGTTGACACTGACCGCCAGAGAACTGATGCGGCTTGCTCTCGGCAGCACGCGCCGGGTCGATACCCACCGATTCGAGGATCTCGTCGACGAGCTTGTTGCGCTCTTCCTTCGTGCCGCGCTTCCAGATATCGAGCGGCTCGAGCACGCTGTCACGGACCGAACGGCGCGGGTTGAGCGAAGACACAGGGTCTTGGAAGATCATCTGCACACGTGTACGGGCCTCGCGTACAGCGCTGCTGCTCATCTCGGTGAGCTCAGCGCCTTCGAAGACAATCGAGCCGCTCGTCGGCGGTGGGATCTGCATGATGGCGCGACCAGTGGTGCTCTTCCCGCAGCCCGATTCGCCGACGATCCCGAGCGTTTCGCCGCGCAAGACGTCGAAACTGATGCCCGAGACGGCCTTGACCGTCTTGCCGCGGCCGACCTTGAACTCGACGATGAGGTCCTCGATACTGAGGACCTTGTCACCGTCACGCAGGTGTGCTTTGCCGGTACCTGCCATCAGGACACCGCCGAAATGTCTTCGGGAAGGTAACCGGTTGCCTGCAATTCAACGTCTCGCTTCTCGAATTCGGGGGAACCAACGGGGTACCAGCACGCATACACGTGCTTCGGGTCAGCAGTCGGCGTAAGCGGTGGCTCTTCGACGTGGCACTTGGGCAGCGCATACATGCAGCGCGGTGCGAAATTGCAACCCATGGGCGGGTTGACGAGGTCCGGCGGGCGGCCGTGAATCGTTGCCAGCCGGGTGTGGCTTGGGTCGCTCAGCTTCGGGATACTGCGCATCAACGACTTGGTATAGGGCATCTTCATGTTGGCGAAGAGCGTCTTGGTCGGCGCATATTCGACCAGCTTGCCGCCGTACATGACCGCGATCTGGTCGGTGTGGCCGGCCACGACACCGAGGTCGTGGGTGACCAGAATGACTGACATGTTGCGATCCCGCCGCTGCTCGCCGATCAGGTCGAGGATCTGCGCCTGCACGGTGACATCGAGTGCGGTAGTCGGCTCGTCAGCGAACAGCAGGGTGGGCCCGCAGGCCAACGCAATGGCGATCATCACACGCTGACGCATGCCACCAGACAGTTCGTGTGGGAGCTGGTTGAGGCGTCGCTCGGGCTCTGGGATGCGGACGTCGCGCAACAGTTGGAGTGCGGTTGTAGTCGCCGTTGCCTTGTCCATTCCCAAGTGGAGCTTGAGTGGTTCGGTGATTTGCTTGCCGATCTTCATCAGCGGGTGGAGTGAGTTCAGCGGGTTTTGGAACACCATTGACATCTCGGCGCCCCAAAGGTGCCGCATCTGCTTGGCGGAGAACCCGAGGATGTCGTGGCCCGCGAACTTGACCGACCCGTGCGTGACGGCCGTGGAAGGCAGCAACCCCATGATGGAGCGAGCGAGGACGGTTTTGCCCGAGCCGGACTCTCCAACGACTCCGAGCGATTCGCCACGCTTGAGCGACAGCGTGACGCCATCGACCGCTCGGACGAGACCTCGTTCGGTTCTGAAGTGGGTCGTGAGGTCGATCAGTTCGAGGAGTGGATCCCCTGATTCGACTCGATGATCAATCTGAATGTGGTTGCTCTTGTTCACAGTCCGGTCTCCCGGGCGTCGAAGTAGGTCCGGATACGGTCGCCCGCGTAGTTCAGTGCCAGGACCGTCAGGAACAGCACGATGATCGGAATGATTGCAATCCACGGGGCCTTTTGGAGGTCACGCGAACCGGCACCAGTCAAAATGACCTTGCCCCAGGTCGGGCCCTTCTCAACAGAAAGACCGAGGAAAGCGAGGCCACCTTCAGCGACGATTGCAACAGCCATACCGAGCAGAGCGAGCGCCGACATCGGAATGAGGACGTTTGGAAGGAGTTCTTTAACAATGATCCGGCCATTTTTGGCGCCGAGTGTTCGAGCAGCGAGCACGAATTCTCGGTCGGCGAACGAAATCGTTGTCGCGCGAGCGACACGACCGACTGGGGCAATCGCCAAGATTCCTAGGGTGATGGAAATCGTCCGCAGGCTGCGTTCGAGGAGTGCGGTGATCAAAATGGCGAGCACCAGTGCCGGAAACGACAGAAAGATAATGAAGATAAACGAGATGACGCGATCCCACCAGCCACGGAAGTAGCCGGCCACGATTCCCATGAAGCCGCCGAACAGCATGCCCATCCCGATGGCAACCAGGCCGACGGTCAGCGAAACTCGAGCACCGAACACGGTTCGAGACAGCATGTCACGGGCATCCTGGTCGGTACCGAAGAGGTGCGTGCCGGACGGCGCGTACGGGGGCCGTTGGCCGCTGACAATGTTGTTGACATTGGGATCCTTGAACGGAAGCCACGGTGCCAACACTGCCGCAGCGAACACGATCCCGAGCCAGGTCGCTGCGACCCAGAATCCGAACCCGAGCCGGCGCTTGAATGCGGCACCGTCGGCGTTGGCCTGGTTGGTGGCGTCATTGAACGACATGGCGCTCGTGTCGGCACCACCTGTCGCCGACACGACGGGCGTCGTCTCGGCGCCGTTGATGTCGAGGCTGCTCATGCCGACCTCACTCTCGGGTCAATCAACGAATAGAGCAGATCGACGAGAATGTTGATCACCACGAAGGCCGCCGTGACAATCATCACGATTGCGAGGACAACCGGGAAGTCTTCACGCAGAATTGCTTCGACGATCGCGCTCCCCAAGCCGGGGATGATAAAAATCTGTTCGACGATCAGCGAGCCACCGAGCAGAGCACCTGTGTTGATGCCAAAGATCGTGACGAAGGAGAACAGCGACGGACGCAAGGCGTGCTTAAACAGGACGTTGCGTTTCGACACACCCTTCGAGCGAGCAGTCAGGATGTAGTCCTCCTGCAATGTGGTGATCAAGTCGGTGCGCAGGAGTCGCTGATAGATCGCAGACACCGGAAGCGCGAGTGCCATCGCCGGCAGGAACAACTGCCAGACCCGTGACCAAAATGGGTCTGCAGCGTTGAAGATCAGGGGGAAAATCGAGAACTTCAACGAGAACAGGTACTTGAGGATGACCGCCAAACCGAAGTTTGGGATGGCGATAAACAGGAACGACGTAAAGGTCGACACCTTGTCGACTGCCTTATTCGCACGGGATGCTGCAAACAGTGCCCAGGGGATGGCGATCAGGACCGCCATGGTCTGAGCAATGATGAGCAGCATCACCGTGCGAGGCAGTCGTTCTTTAATGAGATCACTCACGGGTGGTTGCCCGTCACTACTGAACTGCACTCCGAAGTCGCCGGTGATGAACGCCGACCCCCACTTCACGTAACGAACGGGAAGCGGGTCGTCGAGGTTGTACTCGGCCTTCGCGGCCTCGATGATCTTGAGGTCTTCAGGCAGGGTGCTGGCCGATGTTGGCCCCAAAATGTTGAAGAGCGGATCGCCCAACAGATTCATGGCGCCGAATGTCAGCGCACTGACGGCTAGGAGCAGCGCGACCGCTACTCCTAGCCGTTGAAGCCAATATCTCATGGGATCGGGTTCTCATTGGCTTTCTCGTCAGTGAAACAGGACCTCAGTTACGGTGGTTCAGGCGGCGAAGTACACCGAACTGAACCAGGTACGGCCTCCGTTGGCACACTGGGTGGGCTCGCCCTCGGGCGTCAGACGATCACACATGCCACGCACGTTCTCGGCGAAGGCATTGTCCCAGATGGTGTGGAGCAAGAAGATGTACGCGAAGTCGTCGTTGATCTTCTGCTGCAATTCCTGGTACAGCGCCACGCGGGTTGCCTCGTCTTGTGATGCCTGGGCCTCGAGGAGGAGTGCGTCACGGGACTCGTCACACAACCTCGGCCAGTTCAGCGAGATGCCGCCAATGGTGCGGCACATCAACCAAACGTTGTCCAGGGCGGGGTCGGTGGCACCGAACTGACGCCATGTGTTCACGTTGTAAAAACCAATGGCGGTCTCGAGAATGTGCTCATCTTGGGGTAGTTCGTTGAACGTGACGTTGAAGCCGGCGTTCTTCCAGCCCTCGTCGAGAATTTCGGCGATACGGGTCTGGACGACTGACGGGCCACTCCACTGCAGTTCCATGTTGATCTTGCCATCGGTGCAGGTTGTGGTCTCGCCGAGGGTGATGTTGATTTCAGTGCCCCTGTCGGCGCAGTACTCGGCAACCAGTTCGAGTGCACGCTCGGGGTTGTCACCCTGTTGCACGACGTCGGGGTTGTAGTACTTGCTTTCTGGCACGAAGCCCTGGTCGGCCGCACGAGCGATTCCAAGACCAATGAGTTCGCGGTAGGCCTGCAGCGGCGTTGCCAGAGTAAGAGCTTCGCGGGCACGAATATCGTCGAACGGAGCCCGTTCCGTGTTGATCATCACGAACCCCTCTTCACCGTTTTCATCGATGATGTTCTCGATGCCGTCGTCGTCCCGCAGGTCGCCGACTGAGGCGGGGTTCGTGGTCTGCAGAGCGTCGAGATCACCGCTGAACAACAGGTCGTTGCGGGTGTCGGGATCGGTCACCGGCCTAAACTCAATGGCGTCGAGGTAGACCTCGCCACCCCACCAGGCGTCGTTGCGGACGAACTTGGTGGTCGAGTCCTCGGACCGACTTTCGAAGATAAACGGTCCAGTTCCGACGGGAGCCTGGTTGAGGGTCGGGTCGACGAGTGTTGCAGCGAGCCAAGTCGGCGATGCGACCATACCGAGCTGACCGGACATGGCACCGGGGAAGACGACGTTGGGCTCTAAAAGGTTGAACTGAATCGTCAGGTCGTCGATCAGTTCCGTTGCGTTTTCAGCAGGGTAGAACGGCTTGACGGCGAGACCGACCAACGGATGGGCGCGCTGCGTCTCGAAGTTCACCTGGATAGCTGCAGCGTTGAGCGGCGTGCCATCGTGGAAGCTGATG
>FLOH01000356.1_pt1 | contig 107499 bp, 122 predicted proteins | sample 756751 | NCBI WGS metagenome assembly FLOH01 (sample SAMEA4026879, study PRJEB14308) | marine metagenome | biome: coastal water; material: water | depth 74 m
AAAAAGAGAATTTACAACGCTCTTTTAAACTCAAGTTCAGAACAAGTTGTTAATTTTGACAATGTATTAAAAAAAATAATCAATGAATGATTTTATAGCTCATATTTTAGTTGTCGATGACGATGATGGAATTAGATCGCTAATAAAACAATATTTAAATGAAAATAATTTTTTAGTTACTACATCTAATAGTGCTGAAAATGCTAAAGAAAAAGTTTCAATTATTAAATTTGATCTAATTGTGTTGGATGTGATGATGCCTGGGAAAAGTGGACTAGATTTTAGAAAAGAAAATAAGTCAGAGATTGATACTCCAATTATTCTTTTAACTGCTAAGGGAGAAGCTGAAGATAGAGTTGGTGGGTTAGAAATGGGTGCAGATGATTATTTGCCAAAGCCCTTTGAGCCTAAAGAACTTATACTGAGAATAAAAAATATTCTTAATAAAACCAAAAAAAATGACTTAAAACGAATTATTACTTTTGATAATATTAAAATAGATTTGAATAAACTTCTAATTACCAAAAATGACCATGAATTTAAAATAAATAATACTGAAAAAATTATCTTAGAAAAAATGATTAACAATCCTGGTAAAACATTCTCAAGAGAGAGTATTGGAAAATTAATTGATTTAGAAAAAGAAAGATCTATAGACGTTATAATTACTAGATTAAGAAAAAAAATTGAACTTGATCCAAAAAATCCAAAATATCTACAAACTCTAAGAGGTGCTGGCTATGTCTTATGGATTGAGTAAGTTAATTAAAAAACTTTTACCACATAGATTATTTTATCGAGCCCTATTAATTGTTGCGGTGCCAATAATTGTTTTACAATTAGTCATAACTATTGTTTTTTTTGACAGTCTTTGGATTAAAACAAACAAGGGTATGACTCGTGCATTAGTTGGTGAGATGAAAACTTTTATAGTGGCCTATGACAATGGCAAATATAATAATAATGATTTATCAGGTCTTTTTTCAATTTATTTAGATCTTAATGTTGACTATAAAAAAGATGAATTTTTTTCAAAACCTCAAAAAAATAGGTGGTTTAGTCCGATAGATAGAACCTTAAGAAGGGAGCTCAAATCAAATATTGGCATTGATAAATATTGGTTTGATACAACATCTTATAAGTCACTTATTCACATAAACATTAAGCATAATGATGGATACTTTGAGTTTTTTATTCCAAAAGATAGGGTAACAAGTACTTCTGCAAGAATGTTTGCACTATGGATAACTCTTCCCGCTTTGTTGATGATAACTATAGCAATAATATTTCTTAAGAATCAGACTGGACCAATTGTAAATCTTGCAAAAGCAGCTCAAAAGTTTGGAAGAGGTGAAGATGTTGATGAATATAGACCCTCTGGTGCAATGGAGATACGACAAGCGGGCTTGGAATTTGATAAAATGAGAAAAAGAATCATGAGACATCTCAATCAAAGATCAGAAATGCTATCTGGAATAAGTCATGATTTAAGAACCCCTCTAACAAGGTTAAAACTTCAGCTATCCTTTATTAAAGATAAAGACTTATCAAAAAAAATGTCTTTGGATATTGATGAAATGGAAAAAATGCTTAACGAATATTTACAATTTACAAGTTCAACTTACTTGGAAAAAGATGAAACTTTTGATATCTCAGAATTAATAGAAAACATAATTGATAAATATAACAATAAAAATATATCTAAAAAATTAATTCCTAGAGTCTACATTAGTGGTAGAAAAAATTTAATTGAAAGATCTTTAAATAATTTAATTAATAATTCAATTAAATATGCAAAAAAGATCGACCTGCAATTATCAAAAAAAAATAATAATTTGATTATTACTATTGATGATGATGGAATTGGTATACCAGAAAATGAATACCAAAATGTCTTTAAACCGTTTTATAAAATAGATAAAGGTAGAAGTGACTCTAAATCGAGCGTTGGTCTTGGATTGTCTATTACATCAGACATTATAAAATCACATGGTGGAAATATTCTTTTAGAAAAATCTCCATTAAATGGCTTGAGAGTTAAGATTTTTTTGCCTTTGTAGTTCTTTTTTTTAAATTATTTTTTTCAAGTTTTTCTATCTTTTTTTCAAGATTTTCTACTCTTTTAATTAAAATATCAGTTTCTTCTTTGCTGGTTAATTGCATTTTAAAAACTACTTCATCTCGTTTTGATTTTAAAACATTTATTATTTCAGAACTTAAATCTTTATAAGAAATAAGACCCTGCTCAAACAGCTTGGCTAATTTATCAATTACAAATTTAGATTTTGTCATATATTCATTTATAAAATTAATATACTTTATAAGTAATTTTTTAAAAATGTTTATTAATAATTTTGACCCAGTTGCTTTTGAAATTTTTTCTTTAGAAATTAGGTGGTATTCTTTGGCTTATATCGTTGGAATAGCATTAGGTTGGGTATACTGTAAAAAAAAATTAATTAAAGATCCTCATGTATTTAATTTATTTGATGATTTTATTACTTACTTAATCATTGGTATAATTTTAGGCGGAAGACTTGGTTATGCACTATTCTATAACTTTGGATATTATATAAAAAACCCAATTGAAATTCTAATGGTGTGGAATGGTGGAATGTCATTTCATGGAGGATTAATTGGAGTCCTTTTTGCCTCCATGTTATTTGCAAACAAGCATAAAATTAATCAATTTATATTCTTAGACTTGGTTGCTCTATCGTCTCCAATCGGTATTTTCTTTGGCAGAATTGCAAATTTCATAAATTCTGAACTTTACGGTAGAGCTACAGATATGCCTTGGGGTGTTCAGTTTATTCTAATAGATAATGTTAAAAGACACCCATCTCAACTTTATGAAGCATTTTTTGAGGGAATTATTATTTTTTTAACACTTCAGTATTTCTTTAAAAAAAATTACTCTCAAGTGCCTGGAAAAATATCAGCGCTATTCTTGATTTTTTATTCTTTGTTTAGATTCTTTGTGGAATTTTTTAGATCTCCCGATCCACAAATCGGATATTTAATTTTAAACTTAACTTTGGGTCAACTTATAAGTCTCCTATTCTTAACAATAGGAATATTCCTTTTTTATTTGAAAAAAAATGAAAATCAAAAATGACGATTTAATTACCTTAGATAGCTTTATAGAGGAGTCTCTCTATAACGAAAAATTTGGCTATTATATTAAAAAAGATCCCTTTGGCGCAAAGGGTGATTTTATAACGGCTCCCAATATATCGGTACTGTTTTCTGAAATGATAGCAATTTGGGTAATTTCATTTTGGGAGAAACTAAATTGTCCTGAAAAATTTAATTTAATAGAATTGGGAGCTGGCAATGGTGAAATGATGAAAATTTTAGTTGCATCATTTTCCAAATTTCCAAAGTTTCAAGACGCTTGCAATATTAATATTTTAGAAAAAAGTAAATTACTCAGAAAAACTCAAAAAGCCACTATTAATAGTAAGAAAATCACATGGCTAAATAATTTAAATGAATTGAATGACTCTCCATGTATTTTCCTAGCAAATGAATTTTTTGATGCGTTACCAATTAAGCAATTTATAAAAACTGGAAAAAAATGGTATGAAAGGCACGTCAAATTTAAAAGCAAAGCAAATAGAGAATATTTTGATATTCCATTTAATATGGAAAAATTTGAAAAAGAAATCAAATTTAAAATTTCACATAAACAAAAATTTATTGAGTATTCTCCTCAAGCTGCTGAATACTTAAAAAATATAACCAATAAAATTAAAAATGATAATGGAGGAATTTTAATAATTGATTACGCTTATACTGATAAAGAAATGAAGAACACTCTTCAGGCAGTCTCAAAGCATAAATACTGTAATGTCCTAGAAAGCTTTGGGAATTCAGATATAACCTACAATTTAAGCTTTGACTTAATAGATAAAATGATTAAAAAATTTGGTACTTTTGCTTCTTTGATAACAACGCAAAAAAATTTTCTTACAAAGCTTGGAATAATGGAACGTGCCGAAATAGTTTCTAAAAACATGCAATTTAGTGAAAAGGCGGATATTTATTTTAGAATTAAAAGATTAATTGACGAAAAACAAATGGGTCATTTATTTAAAGTAATGTTCATAACAAACCATAAAAATAAATTTAAGCTAGGATTTAACGATGATTAAGTCAAAAAAACTGAATAGATTTCAAAATATAAACCATGCTTTTTTCAATAGAATAGGTGGAAAATCCACTGGTATATTTAAGAGTTTAAATTGTGGGTCGGGATCAGCTGATAAGAAGAAAAATATTTTGAAAAACCTTACAATTGTAAAAAATATAATTAACCCCAAGTCTAAAAAAATTATTTTACTAAACCAAATTCATAGTAATAAATTTCACTTTATTGATAAAAATTTAAAAATATTGAAAAATAAATTTGAAGGTGATGCCTTGATTACAAATAGAGCAAATCTTCCAATAGCAGTTCTAACGGCTGATTGTGCCCCCATACTAATACACGATGAGAAAACAAAAATGATAGCTGCCATACATGCTGGCTGGAAGGGCGCATACAAGGATATTGTTATAAAGGTTATTAATTTTATGATTAAAAAGGGTTGTGCTACTAAAAATATTACTGCCGCTATAGGGCCATGCATTTCTGTAAATAGCTATGAAGTAAAGGAAGATTTCATAAAGAAATTTACTAAAAAGAATAAAAAAAATAGAATTTTTTTTAAAAAAATAAACAATCAAAACTATTTTAGTTTAAATAAATATATTTATTCTCAATTAAAAGCCCTAAATATAAAGAAAATTGACATTATTAATAAGGATACATTCAACCCTAAAAACAATTTTTTTAGCGCAAGAAGATCTATTGGCCGCAAGGAGAATGATTATGGTAGAAATATTTCAGTAATTATGATTAATTAATAATATCTCATGAAATTATTAACTGGAAACAGCAACAAACCTCTAAGCAAAAATATCGCAAAATATTTAAAAACTAAACTTGTTAATTCAAGTATTAAAAAATTTTCTGATGGTGAAATTTATATAGAAATTAATGAGAATATCAGGGGAAACAGTATCTTTATAATTCAATCAATCTCCTCACCCGCGAATGATAACTTAATGGAGTTATTACTTTGTATTGATGCATTAAAAAGGTCTTCGGCTAAAAATATTACTGCTGTTATTCCATATTTTGGATATGCAAGACAAGATCGAAAAGTAGTGCCACGGACTTCTATCTCGGCAAAACTTGTTTCCAATTTAATCACTAAAGCAGGTGCTGATAGAGTTGTTACTGTAGATCTTCATGCAGGCCAGATTCAGGGTTTCTTTGATATTCCTGTAGACAATTTATTTGCTACACCTATTTTTGCAAGACATGCTAAAAAAAATATTAAAAGTAAAAATATTATTTGTGTTGCTCCAGATGTTGGTGGGACTGAAAGAGCAAGAGCTCTTGGTAAAATTTTAGATGCTGACCTTGCTATCGTGGATAAAAGAAGACCTAAACCAGGCCAATCAAAAGTGATGAACGTGATAGGAAATGTTAAAGGCAAAACCTGCATTATAGTTGATGATATAATTGATTCTGGTGGAACGATTGTAAATGCAGCTAAAGCTCTAAAAGATAGAGGCGCAAAAGAAGTTTTTGTTTATATTACTCACGGTGTTCTTAGTGGAGAGGCTGTAGAGAAAATTAAAAAGTCTGTTATTAAAAAATTAGTAATAACAGATACTATCGATAACCATGATAAAATTAAAAATGTTAAAAATATAGAAGTTTTGCCTATTTCAACCCTTATGGGAGAGGCAATTAAAAGAATTTCCAATTCAACATCTGTATCTGATTTATTTAAATAATTATCTTGAGTTATTAAGAAACTTGAGCTAGAAACCTCCTTTTTATGAATTCACTTGAGGTAAATACTAGAGAAACTAAATCAAAAGGAGATGTTCGTTCTCTTAGACTGGCTGGTAATATTCCTGGTATAATATACGGGGGCCCAGAGCAAAATCAAAAAGTTACTGTATTAAAAAAGACCCTAAAATCTTTAATAGAAAAAGGAAGTTTTCTATCAAATATTATAACTCTTAATTTAGATGGTAAGCCTCAAAACGTTTTACCAAGAGAAATCACTTACAATGTAGTGTCAGATGAGCCAATTCATATTGATTTTCTTAGAATTGTACCAGGTGTAAAAATTAGAATAGAAGTGCCTGTAGAATTTATTAACCATGAAACATCCCCGGGCTTAAAAAGAGGTGGGGTATTAAACATCGTTAGAAGAAAAATTGAATTAAAATGCCCGAGTGAAAAAATTCCATCTGCAATAACTATAGACTTGGATGGAGTGGACATTGGGGAGAGTTTCAAAATTTCTTCAATTAAATTAGAAGAGGGTGTTACGCCAACTATTATCGGCAGAGATTTTGTAATTGCAACATTGGCACCTCCTACAGTTATGAAAGAGCCTGAAAAACCAGCTGAAGCAGCAGAAGATGCGGCGGCAGACGGCAAAGAGGCAGTACCAGCAGATGGTGATAAAAAAGATGGTGACGACAAAAAGGTCACTGAAGAAAAAAAATAATCAACTTATCATAGTGAAGTCTCCTAGATACGATTTAAAAAAAATATGCTTTTATTTGTAGGTTTAGGAAATCCAACACCTGATAGCGAAAATAACAGACACAACATTGGTTTCAAATTAATTGATGCACTTAATCAAAAATTTGGACTATCTAAACAAAAACCAAAATTCAAAGGATTGCTAACAACTGGTAATATTGAAGATAAAAAGGTTTATGCAATTAAACCTCTTACCTTTATGAATAATTCTGGAATTTGTATAAGGGAATTAATTGAATACTTCAAGATTGATGCAGAAGATGTGATTGTCTTTCATGATGATCTGGATATTGAATTTGGAAAAGTAAAAGCAAAGTTTGCAGGGTCCAGCGCGGGGCATAACGGAATTGAGTCTATAGATAAATTTATTGGAAAAGATTATTCTAGAGTAAGAATTGGAATTGGAAGACCTAAAACTAAGGCTGATGTTTCAGACCATGTATTAAAAGATTTTGATGAAGATGAGATGTTACAATTAGAAAAAATTACTGATAATATTATCAATTCAATATCTATATTATTAGATAAAAAGTTAGATTTATTTTCAAGTACAGTAAATAATAAATAATGAGTTTTAAGTGCGGTATTGTTGGATTACCTAATGTTGGAAAATCTACTTTATTTAATGCACTAACAAATTCCAGCAAAGCACAAGCGGCTAATTTTCCCTTTTGTACAATAGAACCAAACGTTGGTGTTGTTCCGGTACCAGATGAAAGATTAGATAAATTAGTAGAAATTTCAAAGTCAAAAAAAAAGATAAACACTACTATAGAATTTGTAGATATAGCAGGCCTAGTGGAGGGTGCCTCTAAAGGCGAAGGTTTAGGTAATAAATTTTTATCCCACATAAGAGAAGTTGATGCTGTAATCCACATGATTAGATGTTTTGACTCTGAAGATATCCAAAATGTGAACCCTACCGTAGATCCTGTGAGAGATTTAGAAATCATTGAAACAGAGATGATGCTAGCAGATCTTGAATCGATACAAAAAAGGTTAGAAAAGAATAATAAAAAAAATGTTGACGAGGAACAGATTAAAATACTAGAAGTTGCATTAGATTGCATAAATAACGCTAAAGATATCCAAATTCTTCGTGACCAATTTGAAAAAAAACTACTAAACCAAAGCAGCTTGTTATCTTTGAAGCCTAAAATTTTTGTATGTAACGTTGATGAAGCAAGCGTTCAAAATGGAAATAACTATACACAAGCTTTTATTGATAAATTTGGTGAAAAAAATACCTTAATAGTTTCGGCTGATATTGAAAACCAAATAAATCAGTTGGAAAATGAAGAAAAAGAAAATTATATGGAGATGATTGGATTAAAAAGAACTGGTTTAAATATGTTAATTCAAAAAGGCTACAATATTTTAGAGCTAGATACCTATTTTACATCAGGACCTGAAGAAACTAGAGCTTGGACTATTCAGAAAAACTGCACTGCCCCAAAAGCAGCAGGCGAAATACATACTGATTTTGAAAAAGGTTTTATAAGAGCTGAAACAATTGCTTATGAAGATTTCATTGCCAACGAAGGTTGGGTAAATTCTAAAACAAATGGAAAAATGAGACTTGAAGGAAAAGATTATATTGTCAAAGATGGTGATATATTAAACTTCAGATTCAATACGTGACCAAATTTTCTTCATACTAAAGTAAACTAGAATAGTTAAAATAATTAAATATAAAATAGCTTTAAAGCCCATTTTATGTCTACTCTCTAAATGTGGTTCCGCTGCCCACATTAAAAATGTTGTGACATCTTTAGCCATTTGCTCTTTTGAAGCAGTAGTGCCATCACTATATTCAACTAAGCCATCAGACAGTGGTTCTGCCATTTTGATATTATTTCCATACATGTATTTATTATAATAAACACCATCTTCAAGTGTTACTCCACTTGGTGCATCTTCATAGCCTAAAAGTAATGAGTAAATATAATCAACACCGCCACTTCTTGCTTTTGCTAATACAGACATATCTGGTGGATAAGCTCCTCCATTTGCTGCTTGTGCTGCTTTTATATTTTTGAAAGGCTTAACAAATTTATCAGATAATTTTCCAGGTCTTATAAACATTTCTCCATCATTATTTGGTCCATCAGTAACTTCAAAACTTGCTGCTATTGCTTTAGCCTGCTCTTCAGTAAATTCTGGCCCACCTGGTTCTGCTAAATTTCTATAACTTAAGTATTTCATTGAATGACATGACGCACATACCTCTGTGTATACTTGATATCCCCTTTGTAATGACCCTCTATCAAATTTACCAAACAATCCTTTAAAGCTCCAATCTGTTTTTAAAAGATCTACTTTTTCCTCTGCGTTAACTTGTGTTGCTCCTATTAAAATAAGGACTATTAAATATGTTATTTTAAAAATATTTTTCACTTAATTAATTTAAACTTTCTTTTTTTTTGACAGCTGATGCCATTGGCATTCCACCAAGTACTGGTTCTGTAATACTTAAAGGTAAAGGTATAGTTTTTTCTTTAAAGCCTAATATTGGCAGAATTACTAAAAAATGAACGAAGTAATAAGCCGTTGCTACTCTAGCAATCAGTAAATACAAACCTTCTGCTGGCATCGCACCGACATAACCAAGTATCAATACATCTACCAATAAGATCCAATAAAACTGCTTATATAAAGGTCTAAATACAGCTGACCTAATTTTTGAAGTATCTAACCACGGCAGTGCTGCTAAAATTAAAATTGCAGATAACATTGCTATTACTCCTAATAATTTATCAGGCACAGATCTTAAGATGGCATAAAAAGGTAGTAAGTACCACTCTGGAACAATATGAGCTGGTGTTACCATTGGGTTTGCTTCAATATAATTATCTGCATGACCTAAAATATTTGGTGAATAAAATACAAAGAATGCAAAAATAATCATAAACATTAGTAATGCAAAAGCATCTTTAATAACGATGTATGGATGAAATGGTACGGTATCCTTAGACGGTTTTTTAACATCAATCCCTACTGGATTGTTATTTCCAGGAACGTGTAAAGCCCAAATATGAAGAACTACTAAACCTAAAATTAAAAATGGTAATAAGTAGTGAAGTGTAAAAAATCTTGTTAAAGTTGGATTGTCAACTGAATAACCGCCCCATAACCAATTCACTATTCCCTCGCCCACTAAAGGGATTGCACTAAAGAGATTGGTAATTACGGTTGCTCCCCAAAAACTCATCTGACCCCATGGTAAAACATAGCCCATGAATGCAGCGGCCATCATTAAAAGATAAATTATTATTCCAATAATCCAAATTATTTCTCTAGGCGATTTATATGATCCATAAAATAGAGATCTAAATATATGGATGTATACCGCTAAGAAAAACATCGAGGCACCATTTGAATGAATATATCTTATTAACCATCCGTAGTTTACATCTCTCATAATATGCTCAACGCTCTCAAAAGCCATGTCCGCATGAGCGATGTAATGCATAGCCAAAGTTAAGCCTGTAACGATTTGTGTGATTAAACAAAAAGTTAAAATTCCTCCAAATGTCCACCAGTAATTTAAATTTTTTGGAGTTGGGTAATCAGTTAAATGACTAGCAAGTGTTAAAAGTGGAAGTCTATCATTAAACCATTTTCCAAATTTTGATTTTGGTGCGTACTCGTGATCACTCATAACTATCTACTATCCGATTTTAATTGTGTTGCTATTAACAAATTCATATTTTGGAACTTCCATGTTTGTGGGTGCAGGACCTTTTCTAATTCTTCCCGATGTATCGTAATGCGATCCATGGCATGGACAGAACCAACCATTGTAATCTCCTTTATCATTTAAAGGTACACATCCTAAATGAGTACAAACACCAACCATCACAAGCCACTCAGGATTTTTTGCTCTATCTTCGTCTTTCTCTGGGTCTTTTAAATCTTCCATCTTAACAGCTCTTGCTTCGGCTATTTCTTCGGGTGTTCTTCTTTTAATAAAAACTGGCTTTCCCCTCCAAAGTACAGTGATTGTTTTACCTAGTTTAACTGAACTCACATCAACCTCCGTACTAGCTAATGCTTTTACTGAAGCATCAGGGTTCATTTGATCAACTAAAGGCCAAACAACCGCCCCTACTCCAACGGCTCCAACCGCATATGAGGCTGTAAATAAAAATTCTCTTCTTTCAGATTTTTTTTCAGACATCTTTTATTTTTTGTATACTGTTATCTAATATATGATTTCATATAAGAAAAAAGTTTTTTTTCTACTGAAACAATGACACATAAACAATGAATTTGAGACCCAAAATAGCTTTATATGAACCTGATATTCCTCAAAATACAGCTGCCATTATTAGAACATGTGCATGTTTGGGGGCTGATTTAGAAATAATTGAGCCATGCGGTTTTTTATTCAGCGATAAAAGATTCAAAAGGGTTGTAATGGACTATATGGATGAAAAAATGATAAAAATTTACCAAAGCTCAGAAGAATTTTTTAAATCAAAAAAAGATCAGCGAGTTATATTATTGACAACTAAATCATCAGATTCTTATGCTAAATTCAAATTTGAGAGTAGTGACACATTATTATTTGGGAGAGAAAGTGCTGGCGTGCCAGATCACGTACATAATTCTATAAAGCATAGGTTAAAAATACCTATGATGGATAATAAAAGATCTTTAAATATAGCCTCTTCAGTTGCTATAATTCTTTCTGAAAATTTAAGACAAACTAATTTTATTAAATAATGGATAAAGAAATTAGAAAAAAAATTACCTCTAATTGGTTTAGGTTATTACAAAATACTATTTGTAATGATATTGAAAAATTAGAAAGTAATAAATTAAAATTTAAATCTAAAACTTGGAAAAGAAACGGAACTAAAGATGAAGGTGGTGGTGAATTTAGAATTTTAAAGAATGGTAAAGTATTTGAAAAAGTTGGTGTAAATTTCTCAGAAGTATATGGTAAGTTTTCAAAAGTAATGAGTAAAAAAATACCTGGAGCAGCTAAAGATCCAAGATTTTGGGCGTCGGGAATTTCTGTTGTAATGCATATGAATAGCCCTCATGTGCCTGCCATTCATTTCAATACAAGATTTATTTACACAACTCATGGATGGTTTGGGGGTGGAATGGATGTAACACCTTGTATTAATGACAGTAAAGAAAAAAAATTCCTCCATTACGAGTTAAGAAAAATGTGTGATCGTCATGATAAAAACTTTTATAAAAAATATAAAAAATGGTGTGATGAGTATTTTTATCTTCCTCATAGAAAAGAAACTAGAGGTATTGGTGGTATTTTTTTTGATTACAAAAAAAACGATTGGGAAAAAGATTTCAAATTTGTAACAGACCTAGGAGTTACTTTTCAAATGTTGTTTAACACAATAATTAATTCCAAATACAAAAAGAAATGGACTGCAAAAGAAAAGGAAATACAGTATATTAAAAGAGGCAGATATGCTGAATTCAACTTACTCTATGATAGGGGAACTAAATTTGGCCTACAAACAGGTGGTAACGTCGAAGGTATTTTAATGTCTTTACCTCCAATAGCAAAATGGAATTAAAATGGATAAAGAACCAATAACATCAGCTGGACTTGAAAGTTTAAAGGAAGAGCTAATTTTTTTAAAAGAAAAAAAACGTCCTCAAATAGTAGCAGCTATTTCTGAGGCAAGGTCTCATGGAGATTTAAAAGAAAATGCCGAATATCACGCTGCAAAAGAAGAGCAATCTCATAATGAGGGAAGAATAGCTCAAATTAATGATATTATCGCAAGAGCTAATGTAATTGAAGTTACCAACATTAACAACGACGGGAAAGTCATCTTTGGGTCAACTGTTGACTTGGAAAATCTTGATACAGGAGAAAAAATTACTTACAAAATTGTAGGAAAAGATGAAGCTGATTTACAAAAAAAACTAATATTTTTTCAATCACCTATAGGTAAAGGGTTAATTGGGAAAAATAAGAATGATTTAGTTGAAATTAAAACTCCTGCTGGTGTAAAAAACTTTGAAATAAAAGATGTTAAATACGTTTAATTACTAACAATTTTTTGAACTTCTTTTTCTGAAATTTTAAAGTTATTATTAGTCCAAATTTCCTCAATTGCCTTAAGTTTTATTCCCAATTCTTTTCCTTCAGGAATTTGATACTTTTCCATTAAAATATCTGCCTTAAGCGGCAATACTGGAATGTCTTTCTCTTTAAAAATTTTAATCAATTTTATTAATTTACTTTCTACTTTATTGGATTTAAAAATTTTAAAATAAATAACATCTATCAAGGCCTCCCTACCATTAAAATAAAGAATTTTATTTAAATTTTTTTCTGCAAAACTGCTACTTGTAATTTTCTTTGAAAAAAAATTATTTAAAAATAAAAGTCGCTTTTGATCTTTTTTGGATAAATTAAATTTGTAAATAAAATAATCAACATTATCTGTCCCATCTATAATCATTAAAGATAACAATAAAATGAAGTCAACTTTGGTAAGGTTTTTTATCGCAAAGCTATTCAGTTTACGAAATAAAGAAATATTTTTAAGCTGAGGAAATACAAGATTAATAATTTCAAGACTGTCTTTGTCTTTTGTTAATTTTGAAAAACCTTTCGATCTTACTAGTTTTTGCAGCTCATCTAGCAATCTTTCTGGAGAAATACTTGAAACACCAGCTAGATTTTTTTTTATTATTTTAATAACCGATGGTTCATGTTTAGCTTTTGAGTAATTAAGAAAAAATCTAATATATCTTAATACTCTTAAGTAATCCTCCTTAATTCTAATTTCCGCATTTCCAATAAAAATAATTTTTCCATTTTCTAAATCTTTTTTCCCATCAAAAGGATCAAAAAGGCTTCCATCAATATCTGCATAAATAGCATTAATAGTAAAATCTCTCCTTGATGCATCCTCTTTCCAATTATCTGAAAATTCAACTTTTGCATGCCTCCCATCGGTATCAACATCTTTTCGAAGGGATGTAATTTCAAACTTAATATTATTTATTAATGCAGTTATTGTGCCGTGCTCTATACCGCTTTCATAATATTTTATATCATTTTTATTAAGTGCCTCACAGACGTCTTTAGGGTTCAAATTTACTGCCAAGTCTATGTCATCAAAATTTTCTTTATTGATAATTTTCCTAACACAACCGCCAACATATCTAATTTCACTATTGGCTGAAAATGAATGAATGGCTCTAAATATCTTCTCTATTTCAGTTTCTTTTTTAATATTTTTGAAGCCTAAATTTATGTAATTAAGATTTAAAGCTCTAAAAAAAATTTTATCTAATAAATTATTCATATATGGCTGGGGCGCTAGGATTCGAACCTAGGGTGCCGGTACCAAAAACCAGTGCCTTACCGCTTGGCTACGCCCCAATATTAATTGCATATAACACAAAAAAAAAAAATTATATAGTTTTTGATTCAATACACCAATGACTATTAAATTTCCTTTTAAATTGCCTGTATGCGTTACTACAAGCCTGTTGAGAATGAAAATAAGCTACGATTGAGGAGCCTGATCCTGACATTCTTACAAATTTAATATTTGGCAAAGTTACCAAAAAGGATTTAATCTTATTAAGTTTTGGATATTTCTTTAGAGCAATTTTTTCAAGGTCGTTATTTAGAGTTTTTAGGTATTCTAGTTTAAACATTTTTTGTTGAGGTGAATTGAATTTAGGTTTCGAAAATGAATTAACTTTAGAATAGATGTATTTGGTGGAGCATCCAAATTCTGGTTTAACTACTAATACATATAATTTGATTTTTTTATCAAATTTTTTAATTTTGCCATTTGATGAGAGAATAGTGTTAGTTGGCTCTATTCCTAAAATAACATCAGAGCCTATTTTGGCAGTTAAATTTTTTAATTCTTTATTTTTGATCTTTAATATTTTTTTATTTATAAAAAAATTTATCAAACTCGCTGCATTCATTGAGCCCCCACCCATTCCTGCCTTATGAGGTATATTTTTTTTAATTTTTATTTGAAATTTTTGATGATTTAAGAGTTTTTCTGCATCTAATAATTTTAATAAAGTTGATATAGTATTAATTTTATTAATATTTTTTGAGAACTTACCATTGAAAATTATTTTATGCTCTTTGTTTTTAGTTTTTTTTATATAGATTAAATCATGTAAATTTATAAAAGAAATTAGACTTTCAACCTTATGCAGTTTTGCATTCTTGCCTATTACGTTTAATGCAAGATTTATTTTTGCATAAGACTTGATTTTGAACACACTCATAAATTAAGAATTTTTTAATCCATCAATTAATTTTTCTTGAATATTTTTTTTCATTTCGTCTTCTGCTTCTTCTAGATTTAAAACACTTAGCCAAAAATATCTTGCTTGAATTTTTCTATCTAATTTCCAAAGAATATCCCCATAATGATCATTTACTGTTGGGTCTTGCGGCATTAGCTCAACGGCTCTTTTTAGAAAATTTTCTGCTTTTTCATATTGATTAACTAAGAAGTAGGCCCATCCTATAGAGTCGATTATATAAGGGTCATTACTTCTTGCTGCATATGCTTTTTCCAACATCCCAAGCGCTATGTCTATTTTGAATTCACGCTCTAACCAAGAATAAGCCAAATAATTTAAAACATAAGCATCATCAGCGTTAATTTCTAACGATTTTAAAAGATCCTTGTCAGCTCTTTTGTAATCTCCTGACCTTTCATAGCTACCACCCCTTCTGTACAAGATTTCAGCATAAAGCTCTGAATTTTTATCAATATTTAGTAGGATTTGATCATAATACTTTATGGCCTCACTATATCTTTTTGCATTCTTATTAAAATTTGCAATATCAAAAATCATTTTTTCGTTAGGGCTATCGATGCCTTCAAATTTCAAATTAATAAAATTTAAAGATGCATCTTCATCAAAATTTTTTGAAATAATTTGTGCTTCTTTTTTTAACCTAAACCAATAATAGAACTCATCATTTTTATCAAAAATTTCTAAAGTTTTTTGGGTGTTTGCGTAGTCTTTATTAAGATAATGATTTTCGGCTAAAAGAGACAAATTAAAAGTAAATTTAGGATTCAAATAGTTTGCTATATTCAAGTAGAAGTTTGATTTCTCATAATCATCTTGTGAAGAATATAAATTGGCTACTAAAAAAAACAATTCACCGACTATGTCACTTGAATTAGTGCATGAAAAAATTTCATTAAAACTTTCAAATTTTTTGTCTTCAATCCATTTTTTTCCTTGAGAGATTAACAGGGAAGAATTCAGATAATTAAAGTTATCTGTGATCTGTTTTGCCTCTTCATATTTGTTATTTTCGACTAAATAGTTTATGAAAAAAAAAATATATCTTGAATAGTCTGCATCGTTTTGTGAGTTAACTAACTTATCAAAGTAATTTTTTGTGTTTTTATCATTTAGATAACATCTTTGAAATACCTCATTAATAAATGAAAAATTTCCGAATGTTTTTTTGGTACTAGAAAGTTTTTTTTCTTTAAAAACATATAGGTATTGCTTAAATGTTTCTGCAATTATTAAGGCAAACTTATCATTGTTAATAAATTCATAGGATCTATTAATATAATCTTCACTTTTTTTATAATCATTTTTTTTTAAACTATCTATCGCCAATAATAAATTGGCTTGAAAAAAATTAGAATTAGCTTTGGTAGAATTTTGTTTAATTTGATTAATTGCTTGTTTTACTTTTCCCTCTAAAACCAATGAGAATGTATACCTCTCAAGGTAAGCATCATGCTGTTTAATTAAAAATTTTGATGAGTTAAAAAATTTTAGAGCTTGAAAATTATCTGAATTTTCATATGCAACAATTCCTGAAAAATAATTAGATAAAAAGCGTGTATTAAAGTCATTTAAAGTCGTACTTTTTGAGTATAATGGGCTTTGATAAAGTAATAATATTAAAATAAATTTAAGTAACTTTAGTAACATTAAACCATTGTATGTCTAAAAAAGTAATAAATCAAAACTCCAATTATGACTCCGAATTCATAGATTCTATTGGATCAAACTTTATTTTTGATGCAAATCCTATCAACCGGTTAAAAAATACAAGTTATGATTTAAAAGAAAATGATGTTGTTAAAAAAATAGACAAAATAACTGAGCTTAGACAGCTTAAAGAGCAAATAAACTCAATTAATGATTGTAGTCTAAAAAATAATTCAAAAAACATAATATTAGGTGATGGAAATATTAATAGTCCTATAATGTTAATTGGTGAAGCTCCTGGGATTGAAGAGGATACAGCTGGAATAACTTTTATGGGTAAGGTTGGAGATCTTTTGAAAAAAATGTTGCTTGCCATAAACATCAAAAAAGAAAATATTTATACAACATACGCTGTAAACTTTAGGCCACCGGAAGATCGAAAGCCAACCGCACCTGAAATAAAAAGATATTCTCAATTTCTTCAAACACATATTTCAATAATTAATCCAAAAATAATTATTCTTATGGGTAGTACCGCTATGGAATCTTTAACAGGTTTAAATAGCAAAATATCTATTGAAAGAGGAAAATGGAAGGAGGTGATTGTAAAAAATACAAACTATAATGTTATTATAACTTTTAATCCGTCATATCTTTTAAGGGCACCTGAAAATAAAAAATATTCTTGGGATGATTTAAAAAAAATTAAACAAAAAATTCTAGATTTAAAAATAAACATCAGATGAAAATTTTAGCTGGTGTTGATGAGGTTGGAAGAGGAAGTTTAATTGGCCCTGTTTATGCTGCAGCTGTAATATTAAATGACTCAATTAATAAAAAACTATTAAAAGATTCTAAGTCTTTAACCAAAGATAAAAGAGAAGAGCTTTATAAATATATTAAAGAAAACTCTATATGGGCTATAGGGCAAGCATCAATCAAAGAGATAGAAAAAATTAACATATTACACGCTAGTTTGCTTGCTATGAAACGAGCTATTCTAAAATTAAAAAAAAAACCTTCTCTTGTATTAATAGATGGAAATAAATTGCCTAATCTTAAAAACTATAATTTAAAATATGTAATTAAGGGTGATCAAAAAATTTCAAGCATTTCTGCAGCGTCAATTATAGCTAAAGTTAGTAGAGATAAATTCATAACTAAACTTTCCAAAGAATTTAATGGTTATGGATGGGATGCAAATTCTGGATATGCAACCAAAGAGCACTTAAAAGCAATTAAGAAGTTTGGTATTACTAAGTATCATCGAAAAACTTTCTCACCCATTTGTGATCTTCTATAAATTTTACAGAAGCAACACAAGATCTAGTTGTTATAAAATAAGCCAACACAATTTGAATCCATTTAATTCAATCTGAGGTTGACCGTGGAATCCGTTTGGAGTCTAATTGTTTTATAAAAAATGGAAAACAATTTTAAAAATAAAATTATAAATGGCGACAGTCTTGAAGAGTTAAAAAAAATTCCAAGTGAAACTTTTGACCTTGTTTTTGCAGACCCACCATACAACTTACAATTAAAGAATTCACTTACAAGACCAGACAGAAGTAAAGTAAGCGCTGTTAATGACAAGTGGGATCAGTTTAAAAGCTTTAAAGAATATGATGATTTTACAGTTGCTTGGCTTTCTGAGTGTAGAAGAATATTAAAAAAAGATGGAGCTATTTGGGTGATAGGAAGTTATCACAATATTTTTAGAGTAGGAACGGCAATACAAAATTTAGGCTTTTGGATTTTAAATGATGTTATTTGGAATAAAAATAACCCTATGCCTAATTTTAGAGGAACCAGATTCACCAACGCCCATGAAACTTTAATTTGGGCTTCTAAAAGCGAAAAATCAAAATACACTTTTAACTATCAATCTTTGAAATGTTTAAATGATGACCTTCAAATGAGATCTGATTGGAACTTGCCTATTTGTAATGGGGCAGAACGACTTAAGAAAAATGGTAAAAAAGTTCATTCAACTCAAAAACCTGAATCTTTATTGCATAGAGTTTTATTAGCATCATCAAATAAAAATGATTTAATTTTAGATCCATTCTTGGGGTCTGGAACAACGGCAACAGTTGCAAAAAAATTAGGTAGAAACTATTATGGTATAGAGAAAGAAAAAAATTATTTTAAAGCAGCAGAAGAAAGATTAAAGAGCACAAAACCCATAGAAGATAATTTCTTAGACACTTTAAAAAATAATAGATCTAAACCTAGAATACCTTTTGGATCACTAGTTGAGCTTGGAATAATTAAACCTGGAACAAGTATTTATGATCAAAAGAAAAAAATTGCTGCTAAAATTATGGCAGATGGCAGCATCAAACACAACCAGGCTGAAGGATCCATTCACAAAGTTGCAGCAACAATACTTGGTTCTGAGAGTTGCAATGGCTGGACTTACTGGTACTGCACAATAAATGGCGTTTCTGTGCCAATAGACAATTTAAGACAAAAATTAATTTCTAAAAATTAGTTTTTATAAATTTTACCAAGATAACTGTTAATAAATTTTTCATTTTTTACTAATTGTTTCATTAATAAATTTCTAATCCAAATTATTAATGGACTGGACAAATGAAAAGCAAAATAATTAAATTTTGATTTATTATCAATCATTTTTGTCCTTTTAATTCTTCCCAAATTGAATGGGATATTCCCTTTTTCTAAATTCTTATATAGCTCATAAGCAACCTCTATTGATTGAGACGCACCTTGTGCGAAAGTTGGTGGTAAAGCGAAGAAAGCATCTCCAATAAGAAATGTATTCTTGTTTGTTGGTTGATATATTTCGGAACTAACAAATATTGGAAAGCATCTAATATTCTTTAAGTTTTTAATAATATCTGGGTCTACTTGTTTTGATATTTCAGATAAAATAGAAAAAATAAAATCTTTACTCTCAAACAAAGAGTGATCTGAAAACTCTTTAGAACTAAGCTTTTTTCTTAAAATACTGACAAAATTAACCTCACCTTTATTATCAACCGGATATGAAACGGTGTGCAAGTTAGAACCTAAAGATAAGGATATATTATTTGAATCAATTTCCTGAAGGTCGTTCTTATTTATTGTTGCCCTTAAGGCAACGGAGTTAAAATACTTTGGTTTAATATCCCTTTTAGCGATTAACGATTTTGTTTTAGAAAAACTACCATCAGATATAATGAGATAATCACACTTAATTGATGCATTATTTTCAAAGATTACCTCAATATTTTCAGCCTCATAGTTAATCTGTGTAACTTTCTTATTATAGTTTATTAAACTATCAGGTAGTTGATCTTTTAAAAAATTAATTAATGTAAGCCTTTGAAGTGTTGTGTACTTGGCTTCATTAATATTAAAAGCTGATATATCTAAATTGCATATCTTCTTATTATTTTTTAAAGAGTAGAAATTTACTTTATTAGGATGAAATTTATTCTCTAAGTTAATATTTTGAAAACCTATTTTATTTAATAACTTAATACTATTAACAGAAAGTTGAATACCATAACCCTTCTCTAGATTAACTGAGTTATTTTTTTCATAAACTGTAATTTCATAACCTGAGTTTTGTCTTAAAAAATTTCCAATGCATAATCCTGATATTCCAGCGCCTATTATTGCTATTTTTTTCATTTATTTTTTACCTAAATAACTAAAAATCTTCTTAGTAAATGTTGGTAAAGTATAACTATCAAGCTTAGAGCTATCAATCCAAGAAGAGTTTGGAATTGCCCCTTTTATCTTGGAAAACCTGATCATTATATTCATATTCATATTAGAAATTTTAAAGTTTAAAGCTTTTTCTAAATTATCAGGTTTAGATATTTGTTTCATAGGAAATATTTTTAAATTTTTTAAAAAATTAAATTTAGTATTTTTTATTAATAAAAATTGATCATTTTTTCTGTAGACCTCTAACAAATAAAATCTATCTATCTTTTTTTTTCTTTCTTTTATTATTTCAAAATCTTTTTTCTTAAAAGATTTACAATTTTTAATTAAAGGACATTGATGACATAGAGGGTTTTTAGGACGACAAATCATGGCACCAAGCTCCATTAGAGCTTGCGCATAATCACTTGCTCTAATTGAGGTGCCTAATATTTTTTTATTTTTAATAAGATTCTCTTTTGTAATTTCTTTAGATAATTTTAAATTTAATAATCTTTTAATCACTCTTTCAATATTTCCATCTAAGGGGATAAATGGCTTATTAAAGCCAATAGCCATTATTGCATTAGCAGTATAATCGCCTATTCCAGGTAGTAACTTTAATTCTTCAATTGTGCTTGGTAATCTTCCTTTAAAATTTTTTTCTAAAATTTGAGCTGTCTTTTTAAGATTTCTAACTCTTGAATAATAACCTAGACCCTCCCAATACTTTATAAGTTTATGTTCTTTGATTTTTGATAACGATCGAATATCAGGGATATCTTTTATAAAATTATTAAAATATGGAATTACAGTTGCAACCTGTGTTTGCTGCAACATAAATTCGCTTACCAGTGTGTAATACTCTCGCTTAACTTGTGAGAATTTTTTTCGCCATGGTAATGATCTTTTATTTTTATCGTACCAATAAAGAATTTTTTTTGTTAGTATGGATTTGGTCATATGCAATTTAAAAATAATACTAAGCAGAGGTTTAAAACTATACAAGGCTTAAGGTCTTTTAAAGACACTTTGCCAAAAAACATTAAAAAAATAATAAAAAAAAAGGGTCATATTTTTTCTGAAACTCTCAATAATTGGAAATATATAGCTGGCGATAAGCTTTTTCAAATATGCTATCCAAAATCCTTTAAAAATTCTAATAAGTTTGGAGTTAGTACGCTCTTAATTATGGTTAAAAGAGGACATGAAATTGATTTAGAATATTCTAAAAAAGAAATAATGAATAAAATGAATAGTTTTTTTGGCTATGCTGCTGTTGAAAAATTAAAATTTATAAGTTTTGATGACGATCAAACTAAGTTTAAAAAAATTAATGATAACCAAAATCATGTGACAAATAATAAATATACAGATAGAATAGATGATATTAAAAACGATAAAATTAAAAAATCACTACTAGAATTAACTAAACTGTTTAAACAAAGATGAAAAAAATTACCTTAATACTTTTTATTATATTTGTTGGTTTTGCCAACACCTTGATTGCTGAAGATGCTCAAAAAATTAAAAGAATTTCTGAGGGAGAAGAGACTGCTAAAATAACAATAATTGCCTACGAGTCATTAACATGTGGCCACTGTGCAAACTTCCATAAAGATGTATATCCAGAACTTAAGAGAGACTTTATTGATACAGGATTGGTAAAAATTGAATTTAGACATTTTCCTCTAGATATTGCAGCATTTAACGCATCAAAAATTGGACAATGCAACAATGATGGAAATTCAGATATAATGCACATTTTATACTCAGGTCAAAAAAAATGGGCCAGAGGAAAAACATCAGAAGAAGCAACCGAATATTTAAAAAGGTTTCTAAAAGATGAGGATATAAGTATAGATTTTGAAAAGTGTTTGAGCGATAAAGCCATCGAAGATTATGTTTTAAACGACCGAATCGAGGGTGTAAAAAAATTTGAGGTTAATGCTACTCCTACGATAATAATAAATGATAAAAAGTTTGATAAAGCCCTAAATTATAAGAATTTAAAAAAATATCTGGAAAAACTGATATAAGTTAGTCCATGGAGTTTAAAAAAATCCAATTAAATGGATTTAAATCATTTGCTGAAAAGACAAACTTCTTAATTGAAGATGGTTTAACTGGAATAGTTGGCCCCAACGGTTGTGGAAAATCTAATATTGTAGAATCCTTAAGATGGGTTATGGGTGAAACCTCTGCAAAAAGTATGCGGGGTTCTGGAATGGAAGATGTTATCTTTAGTGGCACATCTAATAAAGCATCAAAAAATATAGCAGAAGTTTCGATTAGCGTAGATAATGCAAGTCATGAAGGGCCTATGCAATATAAAGATTTGGATCACATAGAGGTTAGAAGAAAAATTGAAAAAGATAAAGGTTCAAAGTTTTATATAAACGACAAAGAAGTTAGAGCAAGAGATGCTCAAATGTTTTTTGCGGATTTATCTACAGGGGCTCACTCGCCATCAATGATAAGTCAAGGTCGTATTGGAGCCCTGGTAACAGCCAAACCTACAGACAGAAGAGCTATTTTAGAAGAAGCAGCAAATATTTCTGGTTTACATGTAAGAAGACATGAGGCTGAACTTAGATTGAATGCCGCAGAAACTAATTTAAAAAGAGCTGATGAATTGAGAAGGCAACAAGAAAAGCAATTAGCCAATCTTCAGAAACAAGCGGAGGAGGCTACAAAATACAAGCTAATCTCTGAAGAAATAAAAAAAATTGAAGCAGGTTTATATTATTTAAAATTATTGGATATTGATAATGAGATTAGAATAGAAAATGAAATAAATAGTGAGGCCCAGGGAGAGGTAAGTAATTTTAATCAACAAATTGAACAGTTTGAAAGCTCAATTAAAACTGAAACAGATAAAGTATCTCCATTAAGGGAAAAAAATATTGAAAATCTATCAAAAATTCAAAGATTAAATTTAGAACTACAAAGTTTAGATGAAGAGAATGTTAGAACACAAGATGAAATAGAAAATATTAAAAAATCTATAAAAACAATTGAAGAAGATATTGATAGAGAAAAAGGGATTGTAATTGATGCTAATTCAAACGAAAAAAGGCTAAAAGAAGAGAAAGCTGAATTAATAGAAATTGACTCAAAATATTTTGAAACTGAAAAACTATCTAACGAAGATCTTGAAAAAGCAAAAAACCAGTTAAAAGAAGAACAAAAAGCTGTAGATGTAATTATTGAAATATTTGCAAATGGCAACATAAACATAAGCATTGACCCTATTAAGGAAGTTATCAATACAATTGAAAAAATTAAAGAATTGATAAATAGCAACGAAGCAAATCAAGCACTTACATTACTAGATCGAACTAAAATTGAATTAAATAATTTCTTAAGCAATCTAGCCAATGATGAAAGTAAAAATAAACTAACTGACATAAATGAAAAAAATGAAAACATAAAATTATTACAAGAAAAGTATGCTGATAGTTTTAGTAAAAACCAATCAATAAAAAAAGAATCTATAAAAAGAAATGAAAGAATTAAAGCAATAGAAACAGAGGTTGAAAGCTGGAAAAGTTTATTTTCAAACTCACAAAAAATGGTTGCTGAATTAACGGAAAGAAAAAATAAATTATTAACACAATTAAATGAACGTGATCAACAACCTAAAGTTCAAGCAGAAAAAAAAGGACAAATTACTGAAGGCTTAAGAATTTCTTCAAACGAGAAAATTGAGAATGAAAAAATAATAGAAGAAACAGATAAAAAAATTAATTCTTTAAGACTTGAGTTAAATGAAATTCAAGAAAGATCCATTCAAATAAGAGAAAGAAAAGCAAGTTCCGGTGCAACCATCGAAGGATTAAAAAAACGAAAAGATGATTTGCTTGAAAGAGTTAGATCAGAACTTAACCTTGATGAAAATGATATTCTTGAAAACTCCAACTTAAATGGTGTCGAAGAATTACCAGATTCCACTTTACAAGAAGATGCCTTAGATGAGAAAAAAAGAGAAAGAGAGAAATTAGGATCAGTTAACCTAAGAGCTGACGAGGAAACTAGTAAATACGAAATTGAAATTAAAAAGATGGAGCAAGATAGAGAGGATCTTGTATCTGCAATTATAAAATTAAAAGAAAGTATCAACGAATTAAATCAAAAAGGGAGGGAAAGACTGTTGGAGGCTTTTGAAAAAGTTAATAGAAAATTTAACGAGGTTTACACAAAACTATTTAATGGTGGAAATGCAAAGCTAGAATTAATTGATTCTGATGACCCACTTGAGGCAGGTCTAGAAATGTTGGTAAGTCCTCCAGGTAAAAGACTTCAATCAATAACTTTACTGTCAGGTGGAGAGCAGGCTTTAACTGCACTATCACTTATCTTTGCGGTATTTTTAACTAACCCATCTCCAATTTGTGTTTTGGATGAGGTAGATGCCCCATTGGACGATGCAAACGTAACAAGATTCTGTGGACTATTAGAAGACCTAACTAAAATTACAGATACTAAGTTTATTATTGTAACTCATCATGCCTTAACGATGTCTAAAATGAATAGACTTTATGGAGTTACAATGCCTGAAAAAGGAATTAGTCAATTAGTGGCTGTTGATTTACAAAAAGCTGAGAGTATGGTTGCCTAACAAATAAATGCCAAAAGAACCGTTTAAAACTCGCTTAGAGATTGCAAAATCTAAAATTTCCAAGAGAGATCTATATAAAGACAAAGAACCACCCTCTTCTATTGGAACTGCCTTTAAATTAAGCACAGAATTAGTGTCAGCAGTGGCAGTTGGGACAATTATAGGGTTTATTTTAGACAAGACCTTTGGTACTAAACCCTGGTTAATATTAATATTTTTTTTTGTAGGTGTTGTTGCGGGGATTATAAACGTATTCAGAACTGCAAAAAATATGCAAAAATAGATAAAAAAATTTATGGCTACAAATCCAATGCACCAGTTCGAAGTTTATAGAATTGGACCAGAAATTAAATTAGGAGCAGTAGATATATCTTTTACAAATGCAAGTTTATTTATGGTAATTAGTTCTTTAGCTATTCTATTAATTTTTAATCTTGGATCAAAAAAAAATTCTTTATTACCTAGTAAGGTCCAACTTTTAGCGGAATTAAGCTACAGCTTTGTTTCAAAGATGATTAGTGACACAGCAGGATCAAAGGCTAAGGCATACTTTCCATTTATCTTTTCATTATTTATGTTTGTATTATTTTGTAATATGTTTGGCATGATCCCTTACACATTCACAGTAACGAGCCATATCATTGTTACATTTATATTGGCTTCGTTTATATTTATTGGAGTAACAATTATTGGCTTTATGAAACATGGATTAGGTTATCTAAAATTATTTGTTCCAAGTGGAGTTCCAGTAATCCTTTTACCATTAATTGTTGTTATAGAAGTTATTTCTTACTTAAGTAGACCTATTAGTCTTTCTGTTCGTTTATTTGCTAACATGATGGCAGGTCACACTATGATGAAAGTTTTCGGAGGCTTTGTAATTAGCCTCGGAATAGTTGGTGGATGGCTTCCACTAAGTTTTTCGGTTGCACTAACTGGTTTGGAGATACTAGTTGCTTTTCTCCAGGCATATGTTTTTGCAATCTTAACCTGCATCTATTTAAACGATGCATTAAATTTACACCATTAACTAACATAAGGAGGATATAATGGAATTAGAAGCAGCAAAAATGATCGGAGCAGGACTAGCAGCAATAGCTCTAGCCGGTGCCGGTGTTGGAATTGGAATTATTTTTGGTAATTACCTTTCTGGCGCGATGAGAAACCCGTCTGCAGCTCAAAAACAATTTCCTAATCTTTTATTAGGTTTTGCTTTAGCTGAAGCAACTGGCCTATTTGGATTGGTTGTTGCGTTAATTATTTTATTTGCATTTTAAATTTAATGATTAAAAAAATATTTTTTCAGTCGATATTTTTAAGCTTCCTGTTTTTTATGGAAGCTTTTGCAGCTGAAAGCAGTGGTATGCCTCAATTAAATCCTGAGTTTTGGGTTTCTCAAATTTTCTGGTTAATTATAACTTTTGGACTTTTATATGTTGTTCTATCTAAACTTATACTTCCAAAAATTAGTGCAAACCTTGAGATAAGAAAATCACAGATCGTAGAGAATATTGAGGCGGCAGAGAAAAAAAGAGAACAGAGCGAACTAAATATAGAAGAATACAAAAAGATAGTCCAAAACAGTAAAAATGAAGCTAAAAACTATTTTAAACAAGCTAGAGAAAAAGTGCTGAAAGACATTAATGTTAAAAAAGAAACTTTGGATAAAGAGCTAGATGAAGAGGTTGATAAAGCAGAATCTGAAATAAAAAACTTTAGAGACAATGCGCCTGAAAAAATTAAGAAGATAGCCATTGAAACATCTGCAGATTTACTGCAGGAGTTAATAGGAACTGAAACCAATAGTAGCAGTATCTCAGCAATAGTAGACGATCTTTCAAGAAAAAAAATGAATGAATATTATGGTAATTGATGCAACTTTTTGGGTAGCTATATCCTTTATAATCTTTATTGGAGGATTAGTTTATCTAAAGATACCACAAAAAATTAATGATCTTTTAAATAAACTTATTTTAGATATTAAAAATGAAATTGATGAAAGTGAAAAACTAAGACAAGAAGCAAAAATTTTACTAGATAATGCTCAAAATAAATTAGATACAGCTCAGACTGTAAGTAATGAAATTTTAGAACAAGCAAAAAAAGATAGTGATCATCTCATAATTGAAATGAATGACAAGTTTCACAAATCAGCAGAAATAAAAAAAAGATTAGTAGAAAATAAAATCCATCAAATGAAAGAAGCAGCACTCAAAGAAATAAAAGATGTATCAATTAAAATTGCAGTAGAGTCTGTTAAAAAAATTATTAATACCTCTGTAGACAAATCTAAACTTGATGGTCTTTTTCAAAAAAATCTTGAAGAAACAAAAGTTGCATTAAAGAAAATCAGCTCATAATTACCTTACAATTTTTTAAAAAAACTATAAATTAACCTAATGAAATCTATTGTCATTGGTTCTGGATTTGGTGGTATAGCTGCAGCTCTAAGATTGAGAGCAAAAAAACATCAGGTGACTTTAGTTGAAAAACACTCAGACCTTGGTGGAAGAGCTAGAGTGTTTAAAAAAAATGGTTTTACTTTTGATGCTGGACCAACAGTAATTACCGCACCATATTTAATAGAAGAGCTATTTGAATTATTTAATAAAAAAGCTGAGAATTATATAAAGCTGACTCCTTTAAATACTTGGTATAGGTTTATTTTTGAAGATGGAAAGGTATTTGACTATTCGGGTAATGAAGAGCAAATGCTAGAACAGATTGAAAAAATAAATAAGGATGATGTCAAGGGATATAAAGAACTAGTAAAATTTACAAAAAAAATATTTGATAAAGGGTTTACAGAGCTTGCAGATGTTCCTTTTGATAAACCTCTTGTGATGATGAAACAATTACCATCTTTATTAAAACTTAAGAGTTATAAATCTGTTTATTCATTGGTTTCATCATATATAAAAAATGAAAAACTAAGACGTATGTTAAGTATGCATCCCCTACTTGTTGGTGGAAATCCCTTCACAACAACATCAATTTATGGCTTAATTCTTTATCTAGAAAAAAAATGGGGCATTCATTATTCAATGGGTGGCACTGGAAACATAATAAAAGGGCTAGAAAAATTAATGATCGAAGAAGGGATTGAATTAATTAAAGGACACGAAGTAATAAATATAATTTCAAATAATAGAAAAATTGGTGGAATAAAATTAGATAATCAAAGAGAGATATTGTCAAACAATGTAATATGCAATGCCGATCCTCCTGCTGTATATGAAAAACTTCTAGATCAAAATAAAACAAATTCTTTATTTAAATGGAAGCAAAAACGGATGCAGTACTCCATGGGTTTATTTGTTTATTACTTTGGAACAAAAAAAACATACCCAAATGTTGAACATCACACAATTAAATTTGGTGAAAAATACAAGGAACACCTAAGTGATATTTTTGATAAAAAAAAATTAAATAAAGATATAAGTTATTATTTACATAGGCCTTCAGCCACAGATAAATCCATGGCCCCAGAAGGAAATGATTGTTTTTATGTACTAGTACCAGTTCCAAACAATCAATCTAAAATTGATTGGAAACTTGAAGGCGACAAAATGAAAAATTTGGTAATAGATAAAATGCAAGAAACACTTCTTCCCAATCTAAGAGAAAATATTGTTGAGGATTTTTACTTAACACCAGATTATTTTGAAAAAGAATTAAACACTAAATTTGGATCTGGTTTTTCAATACAGCCTAAATTTACTCAATCGGCATATTTTAGATTTCACAATAAATCAGAAATTTTTGAAGGATTATATTTTGTTGGTGCAGGAACGCACCCTGGTGCTGGTGTTCCAGGGGTGTTATCTTCAGCAAAAGTTTTAGATAAAATCTTATAATGTCAGAAAAAAACTATCTAGCTATTTATGCAAAGTCTTTTAATTGGGCTGGTTTTTTCTTACCAAAAAATACTTATAAAAAATGTTCTTCATTATATGATTTTTGCCGAACAGTAGACAATATTGCCGATGATAAAAATGAATTAAATATTAAAAAAAAAAAATTATCTATCTTCAAAAATGACTTCTTAAATAAAGATTTTAATAACTTAATAATAAAGAAAATGTGGGCTCTTATGGAAGAGTATAAAATTTCAATAAAAATTGTTGAAGATTTATTTGATGGTATTGAATCTGATTTACATGAAGTAGTTCAGCTAAATACAAAAAAAGATTTATTAATCTATTCTTATAGAGTTGCTGGCACCGTAGGTTTGATGATGGCAAAAGTCTTAAATGTTAAAAGCGAAAACTCAATGAAAGCTGCAATAGACCTTGGTATTGCAATGCAATTAACAAATATATCCAGAGACATTGTCGAAGATTCGAAGAATAATAGATTTTACATAAACCACGATTTTAAAAGTATAAAGAATACCTTGGAAATGGCAGATCTGTTTTATGAAAGCTCTTTTGCCTCAATAAAAGAAATACCCTTTAATTTTAGGTTTGCCATATTAGTGGCTAGAAGAATTTACAAAAAAATAGGTGATAAGATTTTACAAAAAGACAATATTGTTAACTATAATAAAAGTGGAAAAATCTATGTGACTAATTTAAATAAATTATTTGAAACATTTCTATCTATTTTGGACTTAATAAAACATTTGTTTATAAAAGAAAAAAATCACCTTAGAAATGAAGAGCATCTTATAATTGGTGAGGAAATAAATTTAAATGAAAGAATTTGATTACATTATAATTGGTGGTGGTTGTGCGGGGTTATCTCTTGCATATGAGCTTGAAATTCACAATAAACTCAGAGAGAAAACTTTGGCAATAGTTGAGCCCAGATTAGAGTATAAAAGAGATAAAACTTGGTCTTATTGGAAAACTTCAGATCATAACTTCAAAGATTGTGTAAAAAAAAATTGGACAAACTTTTCAGTTAACATACCTGGCAAAACAAAGTTTTTAGAATGTAATGAGTTTCCCTATGAAACTATAGATAGTGGTTTGTTTTATGAAAAAATTAACAATAAATTAAATAAAAATGAGAACATTAGTTTTTACAAAAGTTCTGATGAAATAAGTTTAAGCAATGCTTTTGTTTTTAACAGTGTCCCTATATTTCATTCTAAACAAGACAAGCTCTGGCAACACTTTAAAGGAGTTGAGATTGAAACTAAAAAAAATGTATTTGATGAAGAAATCATTAATTTAATGGATTTTGATTGTGATCAACGTGAAAGTATCCATTTTTTTTACACACTTCCATATTCAAAAAATAAAGCTTTAGTTGAAACTACTTGGTTATCTAAGATGACTAATGACTCACAAAAAGATTACGATGATCAGTTACAAGATTATATAAAAAATCATCTTAATATTAAAGATTATAAAATTAACTACACTGAAGAAGGTGCAATCCCTTTATTTTACCCTACAATTTCCAAAGAGAGAAACACAATAAATATTGGCACAGCTGGAGGAATGACTAGATTGAGTACTGGCTATACTTTCCTTAATATTCAAGAACATAGCAAGTATATAAGAAAAAATATTCAAACCATTCCTGAATGTAAAAAATATGAAATTAATAAAAAATATAAGTTTTTAGATAAAATATTCTTAAGAGTTCTTCAAAATCATCCTAACAAAATGCCTCATATATTCTTTAGCCTGTTTAATAATTCCCCTGAAAATGTTATTAAGTTTTTATCCAATAAAAGTAATTTATTACAAGATTTATCTATAATATTTAGAATGCCAAAATGGCTCTTTATAAAAGAACTTTTTAAAAATGATAAATAACCATATAAACAAAATTAATTTTCTTCACTCTATAATTTTTTTTATTATTACCAGCGCTACCTCTATTATTTTTGACCAATTTCAAAACTTAAATATATCACCAATAATTTGTTTACTTCTTATACTTTCTATTGGGATTTCTCACGGTGCACTAGACAACCAAAAGGGTCGGAAGCTTTTGGACATATATCGAATTAAAAGTATCTATGTTTTTTACTCAATTTATTTAATGATTGCTGTTTCTATAATTGTTATCTGGTTTTTCACTCCTACTTTGTCCTTAATAACTTTCTTAATTGTTGCAGCATATCATTTTGGTAAAGAAGATACAGAATTTTTACTATCCGACAAGTTTAATACAAACATAGTTCTTTATTTTTTTAAGGGATCGTTAATTATTATTGCCCCTTTAATGTTTCACTTTACTGAAACAATTAATATTTTTAAATTACTATTAATACAAAACGAAAATTTTTATTTATTTCTAAGTTTTGTAGAAAATAACTATATAATTTTTTTTATTTTTTTTATTTCTCTATTTGTGCACGTTTATTTTTTCATGAAAGAATTCAAAATTATTAACATGCTGATCTTCTTTGACTTTATTTCTATTTTAATTTTGAATTATTTTTTCTCACCATTAATTGCATTTACAATTTACTTTTGTTTTTTACACTCTTTTAGACATTCTATTTCACTAATAAGTGAAATAGATAAGGTTAATTTTAAAAATGGATTACTAATTTTTATTCAAAAAGCTTTGCCTTTAACAGTTTTAACTTCAATTTTCTATATTCTTAGCTTATATTTTCTTTCAAATTACTACCAGATTAACGATGCAATATTTAAAACTATATTTATTGGTTTGGCGTCTTTAACCTTTCCACATATATTGCTTGAATACCTTTTGAAAAAAAATGAAAAATAAAGAGATTAAAATACTATTATCTGCTCCCCGTGGATTCTGTGCTGGAGTCGAAAGAGCGATAGAAATTGTTAAAAAAAGTATCACTAAATACGGTGCGCCTGTTTATGTTCGTCATGAAATAGTTCATAATAAGTATGTTGTTGATAGCCTTAAGGCTATTGGGGCAATTTTTGTTGAAGAGCTTGATGAGATTGAGGATAAAAGTAGACCAGTAATATTTTCTGCGCACGGTGTTCCAAAAACAATTCCAGAGCAAGCAGATAACTATAAAATGGAATATATCGATGCCACCTGCCCACTTGTATCAAAAGTTCATCGAGAAGCAGAAAATCTTTATAAGGCAGGGTATCATATAGTTCTTATAGGCCATAACAATCACCCCGAAGTTATAGGTACTATGGGACAACTACCAGATGGTTCTATTGACCTAATTCAAGATGAGCATGATGTTGAGACTTACGAATTAGATAAAAATAAAAAAATTGCGTATGTAACACAGACAACATTGTCTATTGATGACACTAAAAGTATAATAAAATCTCTTAAAAGAAAGTTTCCTCAAATTAAAGAGCCTTATAAAGAAGATATTTGTTATGCAACAACTAATCGGCAAGCTGCAGTTAAAAATATAGCAAAAAAATGTGACATGTTCTTTGTTTTAGGTAGCAAAAATTCTTCTAATTCTGTACGTCTAGTCGAAGTAGCTGAACAAGCAGGTTGCCCTCATTCTGAATTAATACATTCTGAAAGCATAATTCCTTTTGATAAATTACAAAATTGTAAAACCATTGGTATTTCTTCGGGTGCGTCAGCCCCAGAGGTTTTAGTTGAAAACTTTATTGATGAACTTAAAAGTAAATTTAAGATCAAAATTGAAATTGTTGAGATTGTAAAAGAAAATATTGTATTTAAAGTTCCAAGTAAATTGAATTAAATGGCTGTATACACAAAAATAACAAAAAAAGATATCTCCTCATTAGTTGCTGATTATCAAATTGATAAAATAGATAAGCTTCAGGGTATAAAAAAAGGAATTGAGAATACAAATTATTTATTAAAAACAAAAAATAATAAATTTATTTTAACAATTTTTGAGAAAAGAGTTCAAAATAAAGACCTTCCATTCTTTATGAAGCTAATGGAAAAATTAAATCAAAAAAAAATTATTTGTCCAAAACCCTTACGAACTAAAAGAGGTTCACATATAACCAAAATTAAACAAAAATCCGCATGTATTGTAACTTTCTTGGAAGGTAAAGATAAGACAAATCTTAATTATAAAAACTGTTTTGATATCGGAAAAAATATTGCAAAGTTTCATTCCGTTACTACTAAACTCAAATTAAATAGACAAAACTCAATGTCAATTAATAAGCTTAATAGTTTATTAAAAAGTATAAAATTTAAATCTAATAAAATTATTCCTAACCTTAAAGATACACTCAACCTATGTCTAAAAGATATTATAAAACAATGGCCAAAAAGTTTACCACAGGGAATTATTCACGGAGATCTATTTGTAGATAATATTTTTTTTAAGAAAAATAAGTTTTCCGGATTTATTGATTTCTATTTTTCGTCCAATGATTATCTTATTTATGAAATTGCTATTTGTATTAATGCTTTATGTTTTGATAAAAAAAATCATAAATTTGTAATGAATAGTAAAAAGATAAAGAACCTAATTAATGGTTATGAAAGCATAAGATCCTTTTCTAAAAAAGAAAAAGAGGCATTAAATGTAATGTGCAGGGGTGCTGCCTTAAGATATCTTTTGACACGAATATATGACTATTTTAACACACCAAAAATGGCATTGATTAAGATTAAAGATCCTATGGAGTATTTACAAAAATTGATTATTCACAATAACCTTAGCGACTATAAAGATTATTATAAATAATGATCAAAATTTATACGGATGGCTCTTGTTTAAATAATCCAGGTAACGGTGGTTGGGCAGCAATTATAAATCAAGACAACAAGGTAAAAAAAATTAGCGGCAGTGTAAAAGACACTACTAACAATAAAATGGAATTAATGGCTCCTATTATGGCGCTTCAAGAAATTGATAAAAATCAACAAATTGAAATTTATACTGACTCACAATATGTCAGATTAGGTATTACTGATTGGATACATAAATGGATCAAAAATAATTGGCAAACTTCGAAAAAAGAACCCGTTAAAAATAAAGAACTCTGGATACAACTATATGAATTAACTAAATCCTATGAAATAAAATGGATTTGGGTCAAAGCACACGCTGGTAACACCTTAAATGAAGAGGTCGATTTATTGGCTAAAAAAGCCGCTGAATTAAATTAAAGTTAAAAAATTTTGACCTGCTGAAATTTCACAAACACCCGTATCCTCTTCTTCTTGTAATTTAACAACCTTAAGATTATCGATCAGCATTGTATATCTATTTGATCTAACACCCAAACCTCTGGCACTCTTATCAACATCCGCACCAATAGCTTTTGTAAAGTCTAGCATTGGGTCTGCCATCATTACAATTTTATCACCTACATTCTGACTCTTTCCCCACGCATCCATTACAAATGGATCATTTACAGAAATACAAGCAATATGATCAATGCCTTTGGCTTTATATTTATCATAACTATCTACATAGCTTGGTAAGTGCTTTGCTGAACAAACTGAAGTATATGCCCCTGGCAATCCAAACAAAACTATCTTTTTGTTTTTAAAAAAATCTAATGTATTTTTTTTAACAGGACTTCCATCTTCTAAAATAAAAAATTCAGCATTAGGTATGTTTTCGTTTTCCTTCAGTTTCATTGTATTTTTTCCTTAATATATTGTTTGGTTTTACTTAGGTTATTAGCAATTATATCATAATTTTCTTTTTCATCCATAATATACTGTAATTCACTAGGAAGACTTGGTTTAATAGCAATTGATTTATCGATAGCTTCTGGAAACTTACAAGGATGTGCTGTTGCTAAAACAATATTGTTACCATTTATATTTACTTTGTTTAATACTCCAAAGCCTATAGCGCTATGAGGATCCAATATAATGGCATATTTAGTATAAACCTCTTTAATAGTATCTAAAACCTCTCTTTCATTCATGCTTGCTGATAAAAAATCTTTATTTATTCTTTCCATTTTATTTTTTGGAATAATATATTTGCCATCTTCTTTAATGCCAGTCATGATCTTTTGGGTTTCATTATCATCACCATCATTCAGATCATACACCAATCTTTCAAAATTACTGGCGATTTGGATGTCCATACTTGGTGAATTTGTTTCAAAGACACTTTCAGCTTCATATTTTCCATTTGAAATTGCTCTATGCAAAATATCATTTTGATTTGTAGCAACTATAAGCTTGTTTATTGGTAGACCCATTTTTTTTGCTAGATAACCAGCATACACATCTCCAAAATTTCCTGTTGGTACTGAAAAATTAACTGGTCTATCGTCCCGAATTTGGAAATATGTATAAAAATAGTAAACAGCCTGTGCAATAATTCTTGCCCAATTTATTGAATTTACTCCAGACATATTAATTGAGCTAGAGAATTCTTTATCTGCAAACATTGATTTAACTAAATTTTGACAATCGTCGAAGTTACCTTCTATTGCTATATTAAAGACATTTTTTTCTTTAACAGTTGACATTAATTTTCTTTGAACAAGTGAAACTTTTTTATGAGGATGCAGAACAAATATATTCATATTCTTTTTTCCTTTGATTGCATCTATTGCAGCGGCACCTGTATCTCCTGATGTTGCAACAATCACATTTATATTTTTGTGATTTTTTTGAAGGTAGTATTCGTAAAAATTTCCAAGTAGCTGCATTGCAATGTCTTTAAACGCAAGTGTAGGACCATGAAATAACTCTAAAAGCTTAGTGTCACCTACTTTAATTAAATCCACAGCATTACTTTTTCTAAACACAGAATATGACTTATCAACAATATCTGACAATTCATTTATTGTCATAAAATCACCAATAAATGGGTAGATTATTTTTTTTGCTAAATCCTGGTAACCTAAACTACTTAATGATTCTAGCTCTTCAGTGCTATATTTTTTAACTTCTCTAGGAATAAACAGACCTCCATCGTCTGCTAGTCCTTTAATAAATACTTCCTCAAAACTATATTCTTTTGAGTTATCTCTGGTGCTTATGTATTTCATTTGATAACTTTTTTTTTCTAAAATATAAATATATTAATTGTAAAAATTGGATAATAAAAATCTGTTTACAAATATAAACTAGTTGAGAATATAATTGTTAATTAATGACTTATTATCTTTTAACTTTAGCCTAAATTATATACCCTTTAAAGATAAAGATAAAGATATAGGGGGGTAAATTGAGTACAATTGGACTAGTTACAATGTATCTAATTATTCAGTTAGTGGTATTTTTTTCTATATTACCAATAGATGTTAATCGAAAAAGAAAATTTTTAATCCCAGCAAATGAGGTTGGAGCACCTGAAAATCCTAAAATTCTTAAAAAGACTTTTTACTCCATTGGTATTACGACTATTATTTTCACAATAATTTGCTTATTGATGAAATATGAATATTTAGATTTAAGAAGTATAATTGGTTAAAAAATATCCTATCCCTAAATTTTTGAGACAGAATATTTAAATTACACTATCTATTAAAAATAATACAAAAATTAAAAATAAATACAAAATCGAGTAACCAAAAACTTTTTTAGCTTTCTTTAATTCAAATCTATTTTTTTTATATTTATAGAGATTGTAACAAATAATATTATAATAAATTGTAAGAATTAATGCTGGAACTAGATAAATAAAGCCTGAAAAACCAATTAAATATGGGAAAATAATAACAGGCAACATTAATAAAGAGTAAATAAAAATATGTATTTTAGTTTTTTCAATACCATCGGTTAAAGGTAGCATTGGAATTTTTGCTTTTTTATAATCATCGGCCTTATATAAACTCAATGCCCAAAAATGAGAGGGTGTCCAAACAAAAATTATTAAGAATAAAGTTAATGGCTCCAAACTAATTGCATCAGTAGCTATAGTCCACCCGATAACAGGTGGCAATGCACCAGCAGCTCCACCAATAACAATGTTTTGTGGTGTTTTCCTTTTTAGCCATATTGTATAGACAAAGAGATAAAAAAATATTGTAAATAACAATAAAGATGCAGATAGAAAATTTGCAAAATAGTTTAAGGCTACAACTGAAATAACTGAAAGTACTATTCCAAAGGTAAGTGCTTGATTTCTATTAATTTTACCCGTTGGAATTGGCCTTAAACATGTTCTTGTCATTAATGCGTCTAAATCTGACTCGTACCACATATTTAAGCATCCAGCAGCACCAGCGCCTAGTGCTACTAAGGTTATACCTATCATTGCGTCAGCAATATTTATATTCGAATTAGAAGTTAAAAGACCAACAGCACATGTAAAAATAACAAGAGACATAACTCTTGGCTTCATTAACAAATATAAAGATTTAATATAATTATTTATATTTAGTGGAGTAGTCTTTTTTATAATCATATTGGATGAAGGTACTCTACAGCTAATCTATATTTATTAAAATAAATATAAGAGATATTACCATTCCAATAATTAAAATATGATTACCTAAATCAAAGATTCCAACTTGTTTATTTTTTTTATCAATAAATCTTCTGCTGAGAGGCAAATTGTCATATGGGTTAATTTTAATTGACGGGCTTTTTTCTTTTTGTGCTTCTATTTTTAATTGAGTGCCGAACCATGTGACATAAATAAAAAGTAAAAAAAATATTATCACCCCACCAAGTACAGTAAAACCAGTCATATAATTATCCTCCTGTAAAAAAATATAATAATCTTGTTAAAACAGTGTATTTTGCTTCTGCTGCCATAAGCCCAATAAAACAGGCTATTGCTGTCATTGGCCACAAAAGAACATTAACCAGCGCATATCTCTCCCAAAATAAATGCATAAAAAAAGCCATTATTAGGCCAGCTTTAAGAAACATAAATATTAGAATTAAGGTCCATCTTAATAGCCCCTGAAATTGAAACCAGTCAACCATGTAAGAAAAAAAACTAAGTACAAATAATAAACCCCAAATCCATAAGTAGATTCCTATCTTATGTGTTGAAGCAACTGTTTCTTTGTTTTTTATCTCATTCATAATTTAGTTTACCATAAATAAAAAAAGGCAAATATAAATACCCATACTAAATCAACAAAATGCCAATAAAGTCCTAAGATTTCTATTGCTACATAGTCTGATTTCATTGAGGTAAAAAACCCTCTTTTGCCCTTATCAAAATCACCTCTAAAAACTTTTCTTGAATAAATAAATAAGAAGATCACACCAATCGAGACGTGTGTTCCATGAAATCCAGTGATCATAAAAAAGAATGAACCAAATTGTTTAGCTCCAAAAGGATTTTCCCATGGTCTAACACCTTCGTGTATTAGTTTAGACCATTCAAATGCTTGCATACCAACAAAAGTAAGCCCCCCAATAGCTGTAGCTAATATTAACCAACCACACATTTTTCTATTTTTTTCATATCCATATTTCACTGCAAGAGCCATAGTTCCACTGCTAGTAATTAAAACAAATGTCATAATTGCAATTAATAATAATGGAACAGGTACGCCATTGACATGTAATGAAAAGACCTCACTTGTGTTTGGCCAATCCACTACAGTAGAAGTTCTTCCCTTCATGTATGAAATTAAAAAACAACTAAATATAAAAGTGTCACTAAGTAGAAAAATCCACATCATAACCTTACCCCATTGAACACCTTTAAACGCAGTTTGATCCGATCCCATATCCTGAGACATGCCTTTAAAACCACCAGGCAAATTATTTAATGAATTATCTGACATTTAAATTGATTAAGTTTTTTCAACCTCCGCACTTATAACTTCACTTGGTGGGGTTGTTTGAGTTATATAATCTTCTTTTGCTCCAGGTACATTGAAGTCATAAGGCCATCTATGAATAACAGGCAATTTTTCTCCCCAGTTACCATGAGCTGGTGGCACTTCTGGAGTTAACCACTCTAAAGAATTTGCTTTCCAAGGGTTTTTTCCAGCTGGCTTTCCAATACTTAAGCTTGTTACTATATTATAAATAAATATAAGCTGCGAGAAGCCAACAATTAAAGCTGCCACAGTTATAAATTCATTCATTCCTATAGCAGAAGTCACATAAGGACTGTCATACATTTCAAAATATCTTCTTGGTACTCCGATAAAACCGAGATAGTGCATGGGGAAATAAATGGAATAAGCCCCTAAAAAAGTGAACCAAAAATGCCACTTACCTAATTTTTCACTTAACATTCTTCCTGTAACTAAGGGAAACCAATGATAAACAGCTCCCATAATTACCATAAGCGGTGCAATCCCCATCACCATATGAAAATGGGCTATTACAAAATAAGTATCAGATAGTGGAATATCTACAGCAACGTTGCCTAAAAAAATTCCAGTAATCCCCCCATTTACAAAGGTCACAATAAAACCTAGGCAAAAAAGCATTACAGTATTCATTCTTATGTTGGCTCTAAATAGTGTAATTATCCAGTTATAAACTTTCAATGCAGTTGGTACTGCAATGATAAGAGTAGTTGTTGCAAAGAAAAACCCAAACCAAGGATTCATTCCACTAACATACATGTGATGGGCCCAAACAAAGAAACTTAAAGCACCAATACCAACGATAGCCCAAACCATCATTCGATATCCAAAAATATTTTTTCTAGCATGAACTGATATTAAATCTGAAACTATTCCAAAAGCAGGAAGGGCTACAATATAAACTTCCGGGTGTCCAAAAAACCAAAATAAATGCTGGAAAAGAACTGGGCTTCCACCACCATAACTTAAAACTTCTCCTGCTTGAAGAATTGTTGGCATAAAGAAACTAGTTCCAAGCATCTTGTCTAAAGTCATCATAATGCAGCTAACCAATAAAGCTGGAAAAGCTAACATTGCTAAAGCAGTTGCTGTAAAAATTCCCCAAATAGTCAATGGCATTCTCATTAATGTCATGCCTCTAGTACGTGCTTGTAAAATTGTAATTATGTAATTTAATCCACCCATAGTAAATCCAATTACAAATAAAGATAAAGAAACAAGCATCAAAATAATTCCCATATTTGATCCTGGGGTACCTGGTAAAATTGCTTGAGGTGGATAAAGTGTCCAGCCCGCTCCAGTTGGTCCACCCGGAACAAAGAAGCTGGCCATAAGAACACAAACTGCAATAAAGAACATCCAGAAACTAACCATGTTTACATATGGGAAAACCATATCTCTTGCACCAACCATCAACGGAATTAAATAATTTCCAAAACCTCCCAAGAATAATGCGGTTAAAAAATAAACCACCATTATCATTCCATGCATAGTTACAAATTGATAATAGTGTTCGGCAGTAATGAATGGAACTAATTCTGGAAAACCTAATTGCAAACGCATTAGCCATGAAAGTACTAAACCAACAATTCCTGTAAATACTGCAGTAAGAAAATATTGAACTCCAATAACTTTTGCATCCTGGCAAAAAATCCACTTCGTAATAAAGCTATGACCGTGATATAAATCTTGCTCTGGAAGCTCTGCAGGTCTTACATAATCAATATCTTTTGACGAACCAGAAGAGCCTGAAGTAGTTTCTGAAGACTGTGCTTTAATTGGTGTATTTTTTTGGTTATATTCGTCTGACATATTGTTTTAATTCTTATTTTTTGCAACTATTGTTAATTTTAATTTATCGTTATTTTGTTTTGCTATTAAATCTGAAAAAGTTTCTTGTTCTTTAATCCAGTTGTCATAATTGCCTTCACTTTGAACTATAACTTTTGCTCTCATAGCATAGTGACCTACCCCACAGTATTCGGCGCATAAAACCTCATACTCCCCTATTTTATTTGGTTCAAACCAGTAATAAGTAATTATTCCAGGAATAGCATCCATCTTTGCTCTGAATTGAGGCACATAAAAATTATGCAAAACATCAAGTGATCTTAATAAAATTTTTACTGGCCTATTTGTTTTTAGGTGAAGTACATCGTCTTGAATTAAAATATCATCTTTTCCATTTGGGTCATCCAAATTTATTCCAAAAGGATTGTCGTCACTAATTTTTGCTACATGAGCAGTGCCTAATATTCCATCTTCACCTGGCAATCTATATTGCCATCCCCATTGCCACGCATTCACTTCAACGTGCAATGCATTTTTGGGAGTATTAATATAATTGTTATAAACAATAAGTCCTGGTGCCAAAAGAGCTATCACTCCTATAGTGGTAGCAATAGTTAATATTTTTTCTAGTTTATGATCCTCAGGTTTGTATTCAACTTTGCGACCTTCTTTATAAGAAAACTTAAGAACACAATAAACCATGAACAAACAAACTAAAACAAATACCCCTCCACCAATCCAAAATGTTAAGTTAATTGTATCATCCATTGCCCCCCAGTTTGAAGCTATGTCTGTCCACCACCATGGAGTAAATATATGGAACAGAACCGAACCAACAATTACCCCTAAAAATATAATTCCCGGGTGCATATTTGTCTCTCTCTCTTAGATGACAGTAATTGAAATCAATTTCTGAATCTATAGAAAAATATATTAATAAATGAATAAATAAGGCTTTATAGTGAATTAAATTATGCTTGAAAAATTTAGTCTCTTTATGGTTGTGCTGATTTTGGTTTTTTGCTTTTATTTTGTAATTTCTCTGGGAGCAGGGGTTTTTTCAAAAAAAGAAAAGAGACCGGAAATACAAAAATATTTAAAATCTGTAAATATTTTATTAATTTTTATAATTATTGTTGGGGCTATTTTAACTTTGTTTCTTTAGATTGCTTATCCAAGTAATGTTCGACACCAAGCAATGACAGTATCATTAAAAACATACATAATTAAAAAAAATACAAACCAAACAATTAATAAAAAAGTCCAATAAAGAGACAGTGCATCTATACTTTTTTGTGCATTTATAATTTGTTCTTTTTTGAGCCTGTTAACTTTAGAAAAAACCTTTCCCCAAAAAAATAATCCTCCCAAAAGGTGCAATCCATGGAGTGCAGTAAAAATATAAAATGATGAAAAATAGTTATTTGTAGAAACATAATTTCCATTTTCCATTAATTGAAACCAAAAAAAAATTTGCCCAAATAAAAAAGCGTAGCTTAAAAAACCAACTATAAGCAAATTCTTTTTGATTTTTTCAAAATTATTTTTTTTTAAATCATTTGTGATTTTATTAAAAAAATAAGCAACATATAATAAAACTAAAGTATTTAACCATAACAAATTAGGTTTCAATAGATACTCTGTATCTTGAGTCACTGGAATGCTATAAAGGTATCCTGTAACAACTAAAGTAAATAATACGGTGCTCACACCAAAGATAACTATAACAGCTGAAGTTTGTAGCGATATATCAAAAGTTTTACCTTGATGATGGTTATCACTTTCCATCTGCTCTTTTGCCCAAGGCTTATCAGATAATGATCCAAAAAGTTTTTTAAAAAATTTAGACATAACTTTAATTTAACATATATTATTGATTAAATTATGAAATTAAAGACATCAATTACTATACTGGGAGGCTGCTTATTAATTTTCATATTTATTATGCTACCTATTGTGCTGTCAATACAGGGAAAAAAAGAAGATATTGTTGCCTCATATACTGGATCTGCATTTAATTTAAAAGATGTAAATAATGAACTCATTACAGAAAAATATTTTCAAGGACCATTAACAGCGATTTTTTTTGGTTTTACAAATTGTCCTGATGTTTGCCCAATGACCTTAGCTAATCTGGATCAAGTTATTGAAAAGTTAGACGAGAATGAAAATAATAGATTAAAAGTTTTTTTTGTAAGTATTGATCCCGAAAGAGACAGTCCACAAGTAATTAAAGATTATCTAGATTCATTTAAAAATAAAATTTATGGAATAACAGGTGATCCACAAAAAGTATTTTCCCTTTCAAAATCATGGGGTGTTTTAAGTGAAAAAATTTTTAATGAAGATGGCAGCTATTTAATCAATCATAGTTCTTCAATAATTTTATTAAGAAAAGGAAAATATATTGACAGAATTAGTCATCATGAAAATTTGGATAATATTTTTAAAATAATTAAGAATTATTTGTAAGCTTGCAAAAATTAATATGTATTTTTTCTGACATATAAATAAAATAAAAAAATTGACAGTGCTAGAGAAAACCAGGTAATAGCATACTTTTTGTGACTATTTGAAATATTTACAGTAATAATTTTTGGTTTTGGTAATTCTAAATTATTATTTAAGTAAATTACAAATGGTGAAAATTTTTTATTTGTATATTTAAAAATATCATCTCTGTCTAAAGTAAACCAGTAATTATCATTGATATCATTAACTGGCTTAAACCTGTTAGCCTTAGATTGTTTTTTTAACGTTCCTAAAATAGTCTTATGATCAAAAATATCAATTTCTTTAGTATTTTTTTTATCAAAAGGTATCCATCCTCTATTTAATAAAAAGTTTTTATTATTAATTATAATTGGATTAACAACATTAAATCCTGGTGCACCTTTTTCATTTAAACTATATAAATAAATTTGTTTATCAAAATCTATAACCCCTGAAGTTTTAATTTTTAAATAGTCTTCATGAACATTGGTCATTAAATCAACATGTTCTTTCTTCAAAGAAATATCAATTTTATTTAATAATTCATTTTTCCAATCTAATCTTACTAGTTGCCAGCTACCTAATCCTATAAATATAGATATAAAAAAGAATACAAAAATTGAAAATAAAAGTTTATTTCTCAAGATTAACTATTAACTTCCCCAAATATAGATTGAAGCAAATAAAAATAGCCACACTACATCTACAAAATGCCAATACCATGCAGCAGCCTCAAAACCAAAAAATTCATCTTTTTTATATTTGTCATTTTTAGCTCTCCACCAACATACTGCTAAAAATATAGTTCCTATAATAACGTGAAACCCATGAAAGCCTGTAGCCATATAAAATACTGAACCATAAATATTTCCAGAAAAATCAAATTTTGCATGTTGATATTCGTAGACTTGTAACAATGAAAAGCAAAAGCCTAAAAAAACTGTGAGTGCCAAACCTTGAACAAAACTTTTCTTATCACCCTCTTCTAAAGCTTGATGGGCCCATGTAACTGTAGTTCCTGATAGCAGCAAAATTAATGTATTTATCAATGGAATATCCCAAGGATCAAATGTTTTAATATCTACAGGAGGCCAGACATTACCAATTGCTTCTGTAGGAAATAAACTTGCATTAAAATAAGCCCAAAACCACGCAACAAAAAACATTACTTCGGAGGCGATAAAAAGAGTCATTCCGTACCTAAGATGAATTTTAACAACAGGTGTATGATGATTGTGGTCAACCGACTCAAGTACTACATCTCTAAACCACATGTATACTCCATAGAATAAAAGAGCAAAACCTAAATACATTCCCCAAGAAACTTCGCTATGCAAATAATAGACAGTCCCTATTGCTAAAAATAAGCTAGAAAACGATACATAAATAGGCCAAGGACTTGGATCTACTAAATGATAATCATGTTTTTTTTCTGCTGACATTTTTATAATTTTGATTGATTATAGTAATCTGATGAAAAGAAAGTATAGGACATAGTTACATCTTTAATATCTTTAGTATTTGGGTCGTTTACCATTTCTGGATCTAAATAAAAAGTCATTATATATGTTGCTTTTTCTCCCGCTTTCAACACTTGCTTTTCAAAGCAAAAACAGCCTAATTTACTGTAATACTTTCCAAAAGATGAGGGGGAAACATTAAAAGCAGCAACACCATAGGTTGTTTCATCCCCATAATTTTCTACTTCAAATTCAATTCGGTTCACTTGGCCTATGTTTACATCCATAACATTTTTTTTTACTTTAAAATTCCAAGGTAGCTTGTTTACATTTGTATCAAAACGAACGCTGACTTTTTGATCCAAAACTATATTGGGCGCTTCTTTTGATATTTGCGTAGTTCCACCAAATCCAGTCACTTTACAAAATATGTCATATAAGGGTACCGCAGCAAATGAAAGGCCTAGCATAATAAAAAAGATTCCAGCTAAAATTATAGGAGTAAGCGTTTTTTTTTGGATCATAATTGTCTGTCAAAAACTCCCACATTATACAGGGTAAAAAAAAATAGAAATATCATAAAGGCTACTATTCCTAAGGCAGTAAAAATATTTTTTTTTTTAGTTTTTTTGTCTGGTATCATCATAATAACATCTTATCTATTAAAAATACTTTACTTAAAATTTAATGAGTATTGGGTTTTTCGGTACCTTCATCATCCTCAAACTTTGGCAATTCATCAAAGGTATGAAAGTTTGGTGGCGATGGTATAGTCCATTCTAAAGTTGTAGCTCCTTCTCCCCAAGGGTTTTGGGCTGCAGCTTTTTTTCTAGAAAAAGAATAAATCAAGTTAACAAAAAATACCAATAAACCAGCAACCGCTATATATGAGCCAACTGATGAAACATAATTCCAGCCCGCAAATGCATCTGGATAATCAGCATATCTTCTTGGCATACCCGCTAAACCTAAAAAGTGTTGAGGAAAAAATACCAAGTTAACTCCAATGAATGTTAACCAAAAATGTATTTGCCCTAAAGTTTCAGAATATTCATAGCCAGACATTTTACCAAACCAATAATAAAATCCTGCAAATATTGCAAATACTGCTCCTAAAGATAAAACATAATGAAAGTGAGCAACTACATAATAAGTATCGTGCATTGCAGTATCGACACCTGCATTTGCAAGTACCACGCCTGTTACACCTCCTACTGTAAATAAAAATATAAAACCTAATGCCCACATCATTGGGGTTTTAAATGAAATTGATCCACCCCACATTGTTGCAATCCATGAAAATATTTTAATTCCTGTTGGAACTGCAATAATCATCGTTGCGGCTATAAAATATGCTTTAGTGTCAGTACTTAAACCAACTGTGTACATATGGTGCGCCCAAACAACAAAGCCAACAACCCCAATTGAAACCATTGCATAAGCCATTCCTAAATATCCAAATACAGGCTTTTTAGAAAATGTTGAAATAATATGACTTATCATTCCAAAGCCAGGTAAAATTAAAATATAAACTTCAGGGTGACCAAAGAACCAAAATAAATGTTGGTATAAAACTGGATCTCCTCCTGTTTGAGCATCAAAAAATGCAGTTCCAAAATTCCTATCAGTTAAAAGCATTGTAATTGCACCCGCTAAAACGGGTAATGATAATAATAATAAAAATGCTGTAACTAAAACAGACCAAGCAAATAAAGGCATTTTATGCAACGTCATACCTGGAGTTCTCATATTTAAAATTGTTGTAATAAAGTTAACTGCTCCTAGAATTGAAGAAGCTCCTGCTAAATGTAGACTTAAAATAGCAAAATCCATTGCAGGACCAGGTTGTCCGGCTTTAGAAGACAAAGGTGGATATAAAGTCCATCCTCCTCCAACACCATGTTGGCCTGGAGGGCCATCTACAAATATCGAAAGTATTAATAAAATAAATGAAGCAGGTAATAACCAAAATGAAATATTATTCATTCTTGGAAAGGCCATATCAGGTGCACCAATCATAATTGGGACAAACCAATTACCAAAACCACCAATCATTGCCGGCATTACCATGAAGAAAATCATTATTAATCCATGACCAGTAACCAACACATTATACAGGTGATAATTTCCACCTAAAATTCCATCACCAGGATGCATTAATTCAATTCTCATTAATACTGAAAAAGCTGTACCAATAATTCCAGCAAAAATTGCAAAGATTAAATACATTGTACCAATATCTTTGTGGTTAGTTGAATAAGCCCAACGCTTCCAACCTGTTGGTGTGTGATGATCGTCGTGTGATGCTGTTTGTGTATACATTTTTATTTACTCGCTAGTTTTTTATATTCATTTTCTGTAATTGGTTCATTGGCAAATTTCATTTTAGCCTCTACTAACCATACGGCATATTCTTCATCAGTTACAACTCTCACTGTGATCGGCATAAAGGCATGCTGTATTCCGCATAGCTCAGAACATTGACCATAATACGTTCCAACTTTTTCAGCTTTAAACCAAGTTTCATTTATTCTTCCAGGTACCGCATCTCTTTTAACTCCAAAAGATGGCAGCGCCCAAGCATGTAATACATCGTTTGCTGTAATTAAAACTTTAACAACTTTATTAACTGGAACCACAACTTCATTATCGACAGTTAATAATCTTGGTTGGTTTTCTTTTAAATTTTCTTCTTTAATCATATACGATTCAAAAATAATATTTTCGTCTGGGTACTCGTAACCCCAGTACCATTGATAACCAACAGCTTTAATTGTAAGATCTACTTTTGGTATAGTATCTTGTTTGTATAAAATGTTAAAAGATGGAACTGCCATCACTATTAAAATTAAACACGGAATTAATGTCCACAAAACTTCCACGGTAACATTATGAGTAGTTTTTGATGGGTTAGGGTTTTTTGATGCTCTAAATCTTATGCAAGTGTAAATCATAAGAAATAAAACAAAAACACTAATAGCAATAATTACTGGAAGCAGAAGATTATTGTGGAAACTAACAATTTCTCTCATGCTTTGAGAGGCTGCATCTTGAAAACCTAATTGCCACTGCTTAGGCTGATCTGCAAATGAGCCAGTGGTATAAACAGTTGTGAATAATATAAATAAAAAATTTTTCATAAGCCACCCACTATATAAAGTGTCTTTTAAAAAATTAAACTTTAGTTATCGCGACAAAATATCAATTAATCGCATAGTTAACAATTGATAAGGCTGAAATTACAGCAGTTTCTGACCTTAGTATATTTTCATTTATTTTAATTGGCTGAGCCCCCTTAAAAGCAAGAATCTGCTCTCTTTCATCTTCAGAAAAATCCCCCTCAGGACCAATTATAACGCAAGTTGGGTTGATAGTTAATTTATCTAAATCTATTTTTTTATTTTGAGAGTTTAAATCAGTAAATATTAAGTCCATCTTTTCATTATTTAAAAAACTTTTTAATGATTGAGGATCTTCAATAGAGGGAACATTAATTCTGTTAGATTGTTCTGTAGCCTCTATAATTACTTTTTCTAACCTTTCTTTGTTAATCTTTCTAACAATCGTTCTATCAAAAATTATTGGTAAAAATTTTGTAACACCAAGCTCTGTTGCTTTTTGAATCATGAAATTAAAATAATTTGATTTAATTGGCGAAAAAGCCAGCCATAATTCTTTTGGATTTTCTTTTTGTCTTAATTGTTTTGTAATATTAAATTCAACTATACTTTTTGAAATATTGAGAATTTTTGCTTCCCATTCTCCATCGTTGTTAAATAAAGAAAAGACTTCATTAACTTTAACTCTCATCACTTTATTCACATAGTGAGATTGTGATTTATCAAGTATAGCAGTTAAATTAAGTGATAAACTTTCTTTGAAAAATAATCTAATATTACTCATTAATGTTAAGTTAATTTATGAAAAATATTAAAGCAATAATTTTTGATGCATACGGCACTTTAGTTGACGTCAATTCTGCAGCAGAAAAATGTAAAGATAAAATTGGTGATAAATGGGAAGGCTTTGCTAATTACTGGCGAACTACTCAATTGGAATACACTTGGCTTAGAAGTTTAATGAATAGACATAAGGATTTTTGGCAAGTGACCGAGGATAGTTTAGATAAATCAATGAAGGCATTTGAGATAGATGCTTCAATGAAAAATGAATTATTAAACCTTTATAAAGTACTCTCACCCTTTCCAGAAGTGCCTGAAGTTTTAAAAAAACTAAAAGAAAAAAATTATAAATTAGGTATTCTTTCCAATGGAACACCCTCTCTTCTTAATGAGTTAGTTAAGAGTAATAATCTAGATAATATATTTGATGATATATTTTCAGTTGAAGAAGTTGGAATTTATAAACCAGACTCAAAAGTTTATGACATACCCATTAAAAAATATAAAATACAAAAAGAAGAAGTTGCATTTTTAAGTGCTAATACTTGGGACGTATCCGGTGGTGGAAATTATGGCTATAGTTCTATTTGGGTAAATAGAAATAATAATATTTTTGATAACCTTGATTACAAACCTAAAAATGAAGTTAAAAACTTAAATCAGTTACTTGATATTATCTAATTCTATTTTCTTCAAAATTTTTATTTAATTTCGATGAAATCGTATGTGTATTTCTTTTATTCCACTCTGAAAAAGATCTTAAGATGGGCATAACTGAAAGGCCAAATTCAGTAAGTGAATACTCAACTTTTGGTGGCATTATCTGAATAACTTTTCTATTTACTATTCCATCTGCTTCTAATTCTTTGAGCTGTTTGGATAACATTTGTTGAGTGATGGTTTTTAAACTTTTTTTAAATTCACCAAATCTAACCTTTTTATTATTTAATAAAGAAAATAAAATTCTAATTTTCCACTTACCTCCAAGGAAGTAAATTGCTCTTTCTGCAGGACAATCTATTAAATGTTTCATGGTATGATTTTATATACTAGTATGATTATATTGCCTTATTGCATTATTCTTAGCAAAGTAATAGATACAGGTCAATCAAATTGAAAGGATACAAATGACTAAAGGACAAAACGCAGGTGACGGACCAATTGCAGTCGAAGTAGAAAAAGATAAATCTTATTACTGGTGCACTTGTGGTAAAAGTACAAAACAACCATTTTGTGATGCTTCACACAAAGGTACAGAATTTACTCCTTTAGTTTATAAAGCAGAAGAAACAAAAAAAGTGTTTTTTTGTGCTTGCAAACAAACTAGCAACCAGCCTCTTTGCGATGGCTCACATAACAAATAAAATATGAATAAATTAGATAATCAAATTAATAAATTTTTTTCTAACATACAATTCTTATCACCTTGGTTAATAAGATTTGGATTAGGTGTTGCATTTAGTTTGCATGGATTAAGTAAGTTTCCATTACCACCTGAAGTTTTAATTAAATATTTTGGTTTTTCTCCTTTTTTTGCATCTTTAGTTGCTCTCGCTGAATTAGGAGCTGGATTATTTTTAATTATTGGTGGGTTTATAAAGGGCCCTATTGGTAATTTAATAACAAGAGCCAGTGCTTTTACTATTGCTGTTGTTATGATAAATGCATTTGCATTAGCTCATAGGGATTGGTTCATTACAACTAAACTATTTACTAGTGAGCAAATATTTCTTTTACTAATTGCTTTATACTTCTTAATTAGAGGAAATAAATGAGTAATATTGAAGTAGAAAAGATTATAGACCCAGTTGCAGCATCAGATGGTGCTGGGGTTAAATTAAAAAGAAGTATTGGCACTCACCTTATTGATTACCACGATCCTTTTTTAATGTTAGATGAATTTGGTTCTGAAAATAAAGATGATTATATTGGGGGCTTCCCACCTCATCCTCACAGAGGAATTGAAACAGTAACCTATATGCTTGCTGGTGACTTTGAACATAAAGATAGTACAGGTGGTGAAGGAATAATGACCGCTGGAGATGTTCAGTGGATGAAAACTGGGAGTGGTATTATTCATTCAGAAATGCCTGCAATGAAAGAAGGTAAGCTTCATGGCTTTCAATTATGGATAAACATGCCTGCTAAATTGAAAATGACTAAGCCTGAATATATTTATATTGATGCTGATAAAATGAGTACTCATAAAGATGACGATAAAACTGTCAAAGTGATTGCTGGAAAGTTTCAAGATGCAGAAGGACCCGTTAAAGGTCACAATGTTGAACCTGTTTACTTTGATGTTGAGCTTGAAAAAGGAAAAGAATTTAATTTTGATCTTCCTTCAACTCACAATTCATTAATATATTTGATTGAAGGAGAAATTAAAGTTGGCGATCAAAATCATGAGGCTGTTAAAGATTCTACTTTAATTATTCTAACTAGAGGTGAAAAATTGAAAGTATCTAGCTTAACTAAAGCTAAGTTTTTATTAATATCAGGAAAACCTATTGGAGAGCCTATTGCAAGAGGAGGTCCATTTGTAATGAATACTAAAGCAGAGATCTTGCAAGCTGTTCAAGATTATCATAATGATACATTTGTAAAATAATGAAAACTATTAAAATAGAAAAATTTGGCGGTCCTGAAGTTTTAGAAATTAAAGATATTGAAATCGGTAAACCAGGTCCAAAAGAAGTTCTTATAAAAAATTTATCAATAGGTCTTAACTATATTGATGTTTATCACCGAACAGGTTTGTACCCTATTCCTCTTCCAAGCGGAATTGGTTTAGAGGCATGTGGAATAATAGAGGAAGTTGGTTCAGAAGTTGATCTGTTTAAAGTTGGGGATAGAGTGGCACACTCTTCAATGCCAATTGGAAGTTATTCAGAAAAACAATTATTTCCTCAAGAAAAACTAGTTTTAGTTCCAGAGGGTATTTCAGATGAAATTGCATCTTGTATTATGCTAAAAGGGATAACTGCCGAGTATTTATTACACAGAGCTTACTCAATTAAAAAAGGTGATAAAGTTTTATATCACGCTGCAGCTGGTGGTGTGGGTCAAATTTTATGTCAGTGGGCTAATGCATTGGGTGCTGAAGTTATTGGAACTGTTGGCTCTAAAGAAAAAGAAGCCATTGCTAAAAAAAATGGTTGTCATCATGTAATAAATTATACAGATACAAATTTCGTTGAAGAGGTTGAAAAAATTGTAGGTAAAAATGGAGTTGACGTTGTCTATGATGGTGTCGGTATTAAAACATTTGATGGTTCAATTGAAACCTTAAAAGTTAGAGGCATGATGGTAGCTTTTGGTAATGCATCAGGTTACGTTGATACCATAGATGTTAAAAAACATATTAACGCAAAAGGATTATTTTTTACCCGTCCTTCTATAGCACACTATACAATGACAAGAGAAGAATTAGTTGAGTCTGCTAAAAAAGTTTTTGATGCAATCTTATCTGGAAAATTTAAAGTTGAAATTTCAAAAAGATATTCACTTGATGATGCTGAAAAAGCTCATGAAGAATTAGAAGCAAGACTATTAACTGGTCCTGCGGTTATTATTCCTAATTAATCTAAGTCAACATCCATATCAGACATATGCAATTTTAATGCATTTGTTGATATATGAATTTCTCTTAAGAAAACTAAAATTGAAACCATCATTGATAAACAACAAGATCCAAAAATTATCCTTGCTACAAAAATTTCATTTAGATAGAGAGCAAATACAGTTAGCAAATTAAATAAAAGACCAAAAGCTGCAAACATGATGGTCCACTTCAATAACACAATTCTTCCACTTAAATTTATAAACTGTTTTTTCCACTCAGGAGGAATATGATTTTCATACACATGTTCATCATGAAGCTGTCTAATAAGCTTACTTAATGAGTGAAATCTATTACTGTAGATGTTCATAAGCAAGGGTATTGCTGGAAACATCAATGCTGTAACTGTGTAATCTATATTCATGCGAATCAATTTGATTATGAAACTAGCCTTTGTTATTTACAAGTAAATTATTATGAAACAATTAAATCTCTTTATTGAATTAACAAGACTGAAAAGACCAATTGGTTTTATGCTATTATTTTGGCCCTGTGCATGGGGGTTAACTCTTGCTTATGATTTTTCAAAAAACTTAAATGATTATTTTTTTTTCTTATCATTATTTTTTTTAGGGTCAGTCCTGATGCGTTCCGCAGGATGTATAGTAAATGATATTTCCGACAAAGAGTTTGATAAAAAAGTAGAGAGAACAAAAAATAGACCTGTTGCTTCTAATAAAGTTTCTATAAAATTGGCAATTTTTTATACAGTTATTTTGTGTGCTCTTGCTTTTTTAGTTTTAATTAATTTCAATAACTTAACAATTATTTTAGCCATAGGTTCTATGCCTTTGGCTTTCACCTACCCTCTAATGAAAAGATTTACTTATTGGCCTCAACTATTTTTAGGAATAACATTTAATTATGGTTTGGTTTTAGGATGGACAGCAATACAAGGTGAAATAAATGTTGTTGCTATTATCTTTTACCTGGGAGCCATATTTTGGACACTAGGATACGACACAATATATGGGTTTCAAGACATTAAAGATGATGAAATTATAGGTGTAAAATCAACTTCAATAAAATTCAAAAATAAACCAAAAAACTTTGTATCTACATGTTATGCTTTTCTAATTTTCTCTATTTTAATTGTGGGTTATATGATGAATTATAGCTATTTTTTTTACGTAAGCTTACTAATTACGGTTGCTCACTTATTTTTCTACCAGATAAAATTTTTTAACTCCAAGGATCCTTCATTGTGCTTAAGAGTTTTTAAAAGCAATAATTTAGTTGGTCTTATTATTTTTTGTAATATTCTAATTGAAAAATTTTAATGAAGAATTCAGAAATTTATAAAAGGCTTTATAAAGATTATTCAAAAAAATATATTAACAAAATATTAATTTCAGTTTTTTTTGGTGTTCTTGTTGCGGCAAGTACCTCTGCAATAGCTTGGCTTTTGGATCCTGCTATAAAAAAAATCTTTATTGAAAAAGACCAGTCTTTAATATTCATAATTCCCTTATTAATAATTGTGGCCTTTGCTGTTAAGGGATTTGCCCTTTATTTTGCAAAAGCAATTATGATTAAAGTTGCTGAAGAAATTAAAAAAATACTTCAGTCTCAGATGGTAAAATCTTTAATTAATGCGGATACACAAGTAATAGACCAAAAACATTCTGGAAAGTTTATTTCAAATCTTACATTCGATGTAACTCATATTACCAATATGCTCAGTACAGCAATTTTAAGTTTGTTTAAGGATAGTTTGACTCTATTTGGATTATTATTTGTAATGTTCTATCAAAATTGGAAATTATCATTGATTGCTATAATAATGATACCTGTAGCTGGTATTGCTTCAAAAACTCTTGGCAAAAGAATAGTGAAAGTGGTTACGGAAGCTCAAGAAAAATCTGGTTTTTTAAATACACATTTAATTGAATTATTTAAAAATCATAAATTAGTTAAAATATTTCAAAGAGAAGATTATGAAAGTAAAAGAACAGACAATCACTTGGATCAATTAAAAGATAAAAATATTAAGATCAATACAGTGTTTGTGAGACTGTCTCCAATTATGGAAACTATGACTGGAATAATGATTGCAATTTTAATATTTTATTCTGGAAAATTAGCACTCAAGGATGAGATTGAAATAGGAAATTTTTTCTCTTTCCTTGCGGCAATGATGCTCGCTTATCAACCCGTTAGGGCTTTATCAACAATGAACATGATTTTAAAACAAGGGTTGTCTGCAGCTAATAGAATTTTACCCATCATTGACAATCAAAATAAGATTTCTGATGATGAGGATTCTCAAGATATTAATATTACTAATTCTGAAATTAAATTTAATAATATTAATTTTAAGTATAATTCTGATGAAGAAAACGTATTAAATAATATTAATCTAAATATAGCTGGTGGTAAAATGACATCATTAGTTGGACACAGTGGCTCTGGAAAATCGACAATTTTAAACTTAATACCTAGGTTTTATGATGCACAATCTGGAGATGTTCTGATTGATAATCAATCCATATACAAAGTAAAAATCAAATCCCTAAGAGACAAAATTTCTCTTGTAAGCCAAGATACAACTTTATTTGACGATACAATAAAAAATAACATCCAATATGGAAAAGATAACGTCTCGGATGAAGAAATAATTTCAGCAGCAAAATTATCTTTTGCTCATGAGTTTATAGAAAAATTACCCGACCAGTATGAAACTGTAATAGGTGAAAATGGAGTTAGATTATCAGGTGGAGAAAAGCAAAGATTATCAATAGCTAGAGCTATGATTAAAAAAAGCTCAATAATTCTATTAGATGAGGCAACTTCATCATTAGATGCTGAAACGGAAAGTAAAATTCAAGATGCTTTAAAAATATTAACTAAAGATAAAACTACTATTGTAATAGCTCATAGACTATCAACAATTTTAAATTCAGACCAAATTTATACTATCGATTCTGGAAATGTGGTTGCAAATGGCAAGCATGACGAATTATTAAAAAATTCTGATCTTTATAAAAATTTCTATGAAAAACAAATTCGAAAAGAGTAATGTTTTTTTTATACCAAATACTTATAATAATATTATTAGTATTCTCACCGTTAATAATACTTAATAGAATTTTTAAAAAGAAAGAAGACCCAACAAGATTTAAAGAAAAATTTTGTATACCATCCAAAAAAAGGGCTGCTGGAAACTTAATATGGCTCCACGGAGCTAGTGTTGGTGAGTTTCTTAGTATTGTGCCATTAGTTTATGAGCTTGAAAAAAATAAGTCTATCCATCAAATTTTAATAACCTCTTCGACTTTAAGCTCTGCGCAAATATTTAAAAAATACAAATTTAAAAAGACAATTCATCAATTTTTTCCTATAGATTGGATATTTTATTCTTATAAATTTCTAAATTATTGGAAACCTACTATCGCAATATTTATCGAGTCGGAAATTTGGCCAAGTATTTTTAAAACACTTAATAAAAAAAATATACCTTTGTTACTTCTTAATGCAAGAATTACTAAAAAAACTTTTAATAAGTGGCAAGGTATAAAATATTTTTCCCACTCTATATTTAAAAATATTTCAAAAGCTTATCCACAAAATAATGAAACGTATAAATATCTTAAGAAATTGAATGTTTCTAATGTTAAAAAAATAGGCAATCTAAAACTTGTTAGCAATGAGCAGGAAGGTTTTATTAAATTAAACAAAAATTTATTAAAAAATTTAAATGGCAGAAACGTTTGGTGTGCTTCAAGCACACATCCGGGTGAAGAAATTATATGCTCTAAAGTTCACATTAATCTTAAGAAAAGATATAAAAATTTATTAACTATAATAATTCCAAGACACATCCATAGAGCTGGGAGAATTGTGCAAGAAATTAAAAATTTAAAACTAAATGTTGTTTTGCATAGTTCTCGTCCAAATAATTTAAAAGATACCGATGTATATCTAGTGGACACATATGGAGAGACAAAAAAGTTTTATAAATCAACAAATATAATTTTTATGGGAAAATCACTCACTGGAAATGGTGGTCAAAACCCATTGGAGCCTGCAATGCTAGGTGCAACAGTTTTGCATGGTCAAAATATAGATAATTTTACAGACACATATAAACTGCTTAATAAATTGAAAATCACCAAAATGGTAAAAAATACAAATCATTTAACTGACCTTGTAAATAAATTAATGATTAGGCCAAATAATAAAAAGAATTATTTAAAAATTGAAAAATTTGGAAAAAAAATACTTAATGAAACTAAAGATGAGATAAACAATTTATTAAATAATGAAATTAAAAAAACCTAAGTTCTGGGATTACAAAAAACCAAATTTATATTCTTATCTACTTTTACCTTTTTCAATAATTTTAAAATTAATTTCTAAATTAAAATCAAAACCGAAACTAACCAATCCAAAAATTAAAACAATTTGTATCGGCAATATTTATATTGGTGGAACTGGAAAAACATCTCTAGCTCTTAAAATAAAAGAAATTTTAGAGCAAAAAAATATCAAAGTTTGTTTTATTAAAAAAGATCATTCAGACCAAGTTGATGAACAAAGATTACTTGGTAAAAATGGGCAATTATTTACTTCAAAAGAAAGAATTACCGCACTAGAAGAAGCAATCTCACAAGGTTATAAAATTGCAATTTTTGACGATGGATTGCAGGATACTTCGATTAAGTACGATCTAGAAATAGTTTGTTTTAATAATCTAAATTGGATTGGAAATGGACTCACACTTCCCTCAGGTCCCTTGAGAGAAAGTATTAATAATTTAAGATTTTACGAAAATGTCTTTTTAAATGGCAATGAGGAAGATTTGACTGATATTAAAAATCAAATTGAGAAAATAAACCCAAAAATAAATATTAATCAGGGAAAATACATTCCATTAAATATTGCATCTTTTAATAAAGAAGAAAATTACCTTGTTTTTTCAGGTATAGGCAATCATGAAACCTTTGTCCATATGTTAAAAAATAATAATTTAAAGATTGTTGATTATTTAGAATACCCAGATCACTACCAATATTCAAAAAAAGATTTTTATGAGATAACTATGAAAGCAAAGAAATATGATTCAAAAATTATTACAACAGAAAAAGATTATTTAAGATTAGATTCTTTGGACAAAACAAAAGTTTTATTTATTAAATCTACTCTTAAAATATTAGATGAAAAAAAACTTACCAAAACCTTAATTGACCTAAATGAAACAAATTAAATATTTTTTTGAATTCATAATTATTTCATCTTTATTTCTTGTATATAAAGTTTTAGGTTTAAAAATATCATCTTTTTTAAGTGGAAAATTATTTGAATTTTTGGGTCCTCTATTCAGATCAAAAAAAACGATTAAATCAAATATTCAAAGAGCCATTCCTCAGATTGATTTACTGGAATTAAATAAAATAAAAAAAGGTATGTGGAATAATTATGGGAGAACTCTGGCTGAATACATGTTTCTTAAAGATTTTAGAAATAACAAATTGACATCTAATATTAACCTAGAAGGCAAAGAAATTCTTGAAGATATAAAACATGAAAAAACACCTGTAATTTTTATATCAGGTCATTTTAGTAATTTTGAACTAATGGCAATGCAAATTGAAATGTCAGGAGTAGATTTAGCTGCAATATATAGACCATTAAACAATACATTTTTGAATGTATTAATGGAGAGAATAAGAAAAAAATACATCTGCAAAAATCAAATAAAAAAAGGCACTAGAGGCATTAGAGAATTATTGAAATTATATAAAAAGGGTCACTCTATTGCTTTAATGATAGATCAAAGAGTGTCTGAGGGAATTAAATCAAAATTTTTTAACCAAGATGCTTTCACAACAACAATTCCGGCGCAGTTTATAAAAAAGTTTAATTGCAAAGTTGTCCCAATTTATATTGAAAGGCATAATGAAATAAATTTTAATATTAAAATTGAAAAACCTATAGAGTTTTTAAAAACTGATACTAGAGAAAAAATTACAAGAGATTTAAATATTTGGTTAGAGAAAACGATTTTAAAAAATCCAAGAGAATGGATATGGTCTCACGACCGTTGGAAATAGCTTTTTAGCTATTCTCTTTTTTTTTATGGGCTTCAACATATGAATAATAGGGCTCCTGAAGGTCCACATTCCAATAATTGAGATTTTCTAAGCTTATTAATTTTCCAGAAACTGCACATACAACATGGTCTCCATTTTCAATGATTTCAAAATTATTAGGTAAATATTTTAATTTTGCTAATTTTTTATTCATTTTTAGTTTATATATATCTATATGAAAGTTGGAATAATTGGAAGCGGTGGAAGAGAACATGCATTATGTCTTTCTATAAAACAATCTTCCAAGGTAGAAAAAATATATTGTTTCCCAGGCAATGCTGGGACCTCAGAAATTGCTCAAAATGTCGAAATTGACCTATCTGATTTTAATAAAATCAAAGAATACTCAATTACAAATGAAATTAATCTATTAATAGTTGGTCCTGAAAAACCATTGGTAGATGGGATAGTAGACTTCTTTAATGACTCTGGGATAAATATTTTTGGACCTGATAAAATTTCCTCTCAGCTAGAGGGCTCAAAAATTTTTACAAAAAAAATATGTGAAGATTATAAAATTCCTACTGCTAAATTTGGAATTTTTGGAAATTCTAGTCAAGCAATTTCTTTTTTGGATAATGCTCAATTCCCATTAGTGGTTAAAGCAGATGTGCTTGCCTCAGGTAAGGGTGTTTATATTTGTGAAAACAAGGCAAGTGCGGAAATTGGAATAAAGGAAATATTCAATGGAAAATTTGGTATAGCAAAAGATATTTTAATTGAAGAATTTCTTGATGGCGAAGAAATGAGCTATTTTATAGTTAGTGATGGCAAAAAAATTAAAAGTTTTGAAACGGCACAAGACCACAAAAGAGTTTTGGAAGGTGATAAAGGAGCTAACACAGGTGGTATGGGCGCCTATTCTCCTTCTCGATTAATAAATCCTGCACTTGAAGAAAAAATATTAAACAAGATAATAAAACCTACTATCCAAGCACTAAGAGATATGGGCTCTAATTATAAAGGTTTTTTATATGCAGGCCTAATGATAGTAAAAGGAGAGCCCTACTTAATTGAATACAACGTGAGAATGGGAGATCCTGAGTGCCAAACCATTCTGCCAAAATTAAAAACTGACTTACTAGAGATTATTGAAGCGTGTTGCCAAGAAAAATTAAAAGATTTAAAAATAGAATGGCATGACAAAAAAAGCTTATGCATTGTCATTTGTTCAAAAGGTTACCCTGATAAGTATAATAATGAAGTTTTGATCGATAATATTGAAAAACTTAACTTAACAAAAAACGATTTTATATATCACGCAGGAACTAAAAAAATTAAAAATAAAATTTATTCAAATGGAGGTAGGGTAATTAATTTTGTTAGTTTGTCTTCAAATTTTAAAAAAAGTCGAGACAAAGCTTTGGAACTAATTAGCAGCCTCAATTGGAGCGGGGGTTTTTTTAGAAAGGATATTGGGCATAAGGTAATTGATGAATGAGGATAATTTCAGGAAGCTTTAAAGGTAAAAAAATTATTCTACCTAAAGATAAATTAACAAGACCACTCAAAGATCTAACGAAAGAATCAATTTTTAATATAATTAAACACTCTAAATTATTGAATGTAGAGTTAGAACAAGCCAAAATACTAGATTTATTTTCGGGTATTGGCTCATTTGGTCTAGAGTGTTTATCTCGTGGCGCTGCAACAGTGACTTTTTTAGAAAATTATAAAGAGGTATTAGTGGTTCTAAAAAAAAATATTAACAATCTAAAACAAGAAAATTTTTCAAAGCTCATTGAGAAAGATATCTTTGCAGAAAATACATTAAAATCTTTAAATGATAAATTTGATATTATTTTTATGGATCCGCCTTACAAGGAAAAAAAAATAGAAGAATTATTAAATACAATCATTAAATTAAAACTAGTAAAAGATGATGGAATTATAATAATTCATAGACATAAAAAAGAAGAGGATGTATTTCCTGATCAATTGAACACTATAATAATAAAAAATTATGGTATTTCAAAAATTATTTTTGGTAATATCTCAAATTAAAAATTTTTTCGTTTCTTGTTTTATTAATTCGACTGATGGCTGATCAAAAGGATTGACGTTTAAAGCTCTTCCAAGCAAAATTGCTTCAAGGATAAAAAAACAAAATAATTCACCTAGTGATTTCTCATTTCTTTTTAAAATTCTAAAACTTCTAAAGGGTATTTTTTTAATTTTGAAAACTTTCTCTGTAGCCAACATTTGAGATTGTTTAATTTGTTCAATTGATTTATTTTTCAAATATTTTTGTCTAATAAGAATATTCTTATTATTAACTTTTACATGTTTGTTATCTAAAACGTTAAAAAAAGTATAAAAACTTTTTTTTGGACCATCTAAATATAATTGCATTAAGCTATGATTATCTTTTGGCATAGACGAAATAACAGGTAAAAGACCTTTAGCTTTTTTACCTAAACTTTCTGCTATTAATTGTTGGTACCACTTAAATAAATTTTCTGACTGTTCATCATAATTCAAAATTACAGAAGTATATTTGCCGTTTTTAATTAGATTTAAAGTGGCCGCAACATTGTTAACAAGATTGTTTATAAAAGTTTTATTTTTAATAAGGCTATTGAATTGTTTAAATTTATCCTCACTTAAATTCATTAATTCTGCTGGTAACATCCCAACTTCTGATAGAACAGAATATCTACCACCTACATAATTTTTATGTTCGAATATTTCAGCCTTAAGCTTGATTGCCAAATCATTTAAGTGGCTGTCTTTATCTTCGGTTATTATAATATTGCTATCTTTGCTTTTTATCAATGCACTTGCATTTGCTATTGTCTCCAAAGTATTTCCAGATTTAGATATAACTAAATTTAAATTAACATTTTTATCCTTAAAATAATCTGCGTTACTATTTAAATTATTTACAAAAGTTAATTTTTTTTTTACTTTATTTTTTAAAAAATGATAGATAGCTTCAGCACCAAGAACAGAGCCACCCATACCTATTATTCTTATATTGGAAAATTTTTTATATTTTGAGATTATTTTTTTAGAATAGCTATATTTATAATTTGGTTTTAAAGTTTCAAAAAGTTGTGGCTGATTTTTTAGTAAATTTGATAAATCTTTTTTAATTATTTTGTTCTTTTTGATATTTAAAAAATTTTTAAATATCATGAGTCTAATGATCTAAGTTATTAAACTTTGCTTTTAGTCTTCCAAAAAAACCAACTTTTTTAAGTGTTTCTGGTTTTTCTTCTATATTTTTATTTAAGGTTTCTTCTAAACTAACTTCTTTAATCTTTTTATCATTAATTTTTTTAATAATCGATTCTTCAATTGAATTCGTTAAATTATCATTATTTGTTTTTGTTTTTGTCGAAGAGCTTTGGTTAATTATTTCCTCAATATCAGATGTGTCTTTTTTAGTTGATATTAAATTTTCACCTGTTTTCATTCCTGGTTCTGGCAACTCTCCAAAGCTGGGTGGTAATACTAAAGGAGCTTTTTTTTCTACCAAAAATTCTTCGCTACCTTTTTTTTTACTTCCTCCCAAGCCTTCTGCAACTGTGCCACAGGAGTTTAGAAATAGTAAAAATAAAAAAATTGCTACTAATGTATTATTTTTTTTCATTTGTAATTTTATTATTATTAAAAAATTCTACTAAAATAAGGCAGAAAACACCAATTGTAATAAATATGTCTGCAACATTAAAAACAAACCAATGAAAACCTTGAAAATGAAGATCAATAAAATCTGGTACAGCTGTATAAACTATTCTATCGTAAAAATTCCCAAGTGCACCAGCAGCAACTAATGCTAAAAAAAAACGTTGAATATTATCATTTTTCCACATCATAAAAAAAATGATTAAAATAATGATGCCAATTATAATTGTAATAAAATTATAAATTATACTTTCGTTTATAGAGAGTAGGCCAAATGCAATTCCTTTATTCCAAATTAAATATAAATTAAGATATGAGGTAACATATATATCTACTGATTTTTCTACCTCTGCTAATTTTAAAATATAAAGTTTTGTTAACCGGTCTATAAAAAAAACTGTGATTAAAATTATTAAATTTAAAGAAAATTTTTTTAATCCATTTTTGTACATTATTTATTCCGTTAATTAGAGTGTCTTACACACTTTTCTCTGCTTATCTTCCAACATACTGGACATTTGTCACCTTCTGCCTTTATTGTTTTTGTTGTCACCTCTTCTGTATTTGATTTTTGTACGATGGCTGAAGAAGTGATGCATAGTTCAGAAAAATCAATATTTTTTGAAATTTCAAGTAAATCTTTACCTAAATTAATAATTAAGTTTGCTTCTAGACTTGAGCCTATTTCTTTACTTGCTCTTTTTGCTTCTATGCTAATATTACAAATGTCTCTAATCTTTTTTAATTCAATCCATTTTTTATTTAATTTTTCATTTTCAAATGATTTCGGAAATTCCATAAACTCCTCTAAATGAATACTTTTATTATCTTTGCTTATTAATATAAAAATTTCTTCTGTCGTAAATGACAATATTGGTGCAAACCATTTAATTAGAGATTCAAGAATTATATTTAAAACAACAATACAACTTTTTCTTCTCTCAGAATCTTTACTGTCACAGTACAAAGCATCCTTTCTAATATCAAAATAAAATGCTGACAGATCTACAGTGCAAAAATTCAAAAGTTCCTTGTAAAGATTGTGAAAGTCATATGATTTAAAGTAATTTTTGAAATTTTTATTTAATTCAAAAACTCTGTGGAGCATATATTGCTCTAATTCTGGTAATTGTTTTAAATCTAATTTTTTTATATCTACCTTGTCAAAGCTATCATTTAAATTTCCAAGTAAATATCTAAATGTATTCCTAATTTTTCTATACGAGTCCGCGTGCTGCTCTAAGATTGAATAATCAATTCTTAAATCTTCTGCATAATTTGATGATGCAACCCATATTCTTAAAATATCTGCACCATATTTTTTTAATATATCTTCTGGAGCGATTACATTGCCTAATGATTTTGACATTTTAAGACCCTTACCATCTACGACAAATCCATGTGATAATATAGATTCGTAAGGTGCCCTTCCTCTAGTTCCGCAAGATTCTAGTAGTGATGAATGGAACCAGCCCCTATGTTGATCAGATCCCTCTAAATACATTGATGCCGGCCATTTAAGATCTTCTCTTTTCTCTAAAACAAATGCATGTGTACATCCACTATCAAACCAAACCTCAACAATATCACTCATCTTATCATAATCTTCTGCTTTATATTTATCTCCTAAAAATCTTTGTGGGTTATCAGAGAACCAGCAGTCAGATCCTTCTTTTTCATAAATACTTGCAATATTTTCATTTACCTCATCATCAGCTAAAACTTCCTTTGTAGTTTTATGAACAAATATTGGTAATGGAACTCCCCAAACTCTTTGCCTTGATACACACCAGTCTGGTCTTGTTTCAATCATTGACTTTATTCGCTCTCTACCTTTATCCGGATAAAATGTAGTTTCATCTAAGGCTTTTAATGCTTTTTTTCTAAGTCCGTGGCTTTCCATCGAAATAAACCATTGTGGCGTTGCTCTATGAACAAGGGGCGCCTTAGATCTCCAAGAATGTGGGTATGAGTGAATTAATTCTCCACTAGATAATAATTTTTTTTCTGCTTTTAATTTTTCAATTACAATTGGGTTAGCTTTAAAAATATGTATACCTTCAAACAAAGGGAGGTTTTTAGTATACTTACCATCACCATCCACTGTCTCAATTGCTTTAATTCCATAGTTCAAACAAAGATTAAAATCATCAGGACCATGACTAGGTGCGCAGTGAACAATTCCCGTTCCCTGTTCTGTTGTAACAAATCTTGCTTCAAGCATTGGGATGTCATAATCATAGCCAAGATCTAAAAAGGGGTGATTACAAATTGTATCTTTAAAATCTTTTCCCTTAAATTTTTTTACTTCTTTGTAGTCTTTAATATCACAATCTTTAATAACAGATTCTAGTAAGGCTTCCGCTACTACTATCTTCCTACTCTTAAAATCTCCTTCATCATTTAATTGAATTATTAAATAATCCAGAGCCTCATTATAAGCTAAAGCCTTATTTGCTGGTATAGTCCAAGGCGTAGTAGTCCATATAACAACATCCGTTCCTTCCAATTCTTTCAAGTTTGTTTTTTTAACTGGAAAGGCTGTATAAATTGTATCTGATTTATGATCTTGGTATTCTACCTCAGCATCAGCTAGTGCAGTTTTTTCAACTGTTGACCAAAGAACAGGTTTAAATCCTCTGTAAAGACTTCCTTCTTTTAAAAATTTTCCTAGCTCTCTTACAATTTGAGCCTCAGCATCAAAGCTCATTGTTGCATAGTGGTTATCCCAATCTCCAATAACACCCAATCTTTTAAATTGTGTTTTATGAACTTCAATCCATTTTTGAGCAAACTCTCTACATTCTTTTCTAAATTCGGTTATAGGAACTTCATTTTTATTTTTTTTATTCTTTTTATATTGTTCTTCAATTTTCCATTCAATGGGTAATCCATGACAATCCCATCCTGGAACATACACGGAATCTTTCCCATCCATTTGATGAAATTTAACAATGATATCTTTTAAAATTTTATTTAAAGCTGTACCCATATGAATATTCCCATTTGCATATGGTGGCCCATCATGAAGGACGAATTTTTCTTTACCTTTATTGGATTTTCTTAACTCTTTATAAAGATCAATTTTTTTCCAATATTCTAAAATTTCAGGTTCTTTATTTTGCAAATTCGCTTTCATTGAGAAAGCAGTTTTTGGTAAATTTATATTTTCTTTGCTCATTTTAACTTTTTTTTGCAACTTTTAAGTCACTTTGAATTTGTTTTTTTAACTGATCGACGTTTTTGAACTTCTTTTCTTTTCTTATAAATTTTGTGAACTCAACTGATAAGTACTTATTATAAAGATTTCCAGAAAAATTAAAAATATGAACTTCTAATAAAATTTTTTTCTGGTTAAAAGTTGGCCTATAGCCAAGATTTGCAATAGCTTTTAAAGATTTATTAGAGTTTTTTTGTTTTACTTTAACCGCATAAACTCCTGGGATCGAAATGACATAATCCTTGATATCTATGTTGCAGGTAGGAAAACCAATTTTTTTTCCTTGTTGTCTTCCTTTTTGAACAGTTCCTTCAATTGACCAATTTCTACTTAATAGTTTGTTCGCCTTTTTTAAATTTCCCTTTTCTAAAAGAGACCGAATATACGTTGATGAGATAATTTTTTTATTTAAGATTAGCGGTTGAGGTTTCACTATCTTGTAGTGATATTTTTTTTCATTTTTTATTAAATGCTTAACATCTCCCTCTCTTTTATTGCCAAATCTAAAATTATTACTAACAAATATATATTGTGCTTCTAATTTTTTTGACAAAATTTCTCTAATAAAGAAATCAGACTTAATTGATGAAAATTTTTTATCAAACTTTTTAGTAATTATAAAATCAACACCCAGATCATCTAAGATTAGATTTTTCTGATTTATGTTTGAAATTCTAAAGTTTTTAAAGCTTTTATTAAAAAACATTTTCGGCATCGGCTCGAATGTCAGAACACCAATATTTAAATTAAATTTTTTTTTGTAAGTGTTGGCTAATCTAAATAATTTTTGGTGACCCAAGTGAACACCATCAAAATTTCCAATCAAGATAATTGATTTTTTATGATTTTTTGAAACGTTAAAGTTTTTATATAGCTTCATATTTTACCATTTTAATTCTGTTTGCATAAAATTTACAACGACTTCATATTTTTTTGAAACCACATCTATGCCTTCTTTTTTAATTTCATCTTTATGAACACCATTGGATATAATTAAAGAATCGTAATTTAAAAGATTTGCTCCTTTAATATCTGTGTTTAAATTATCTCCAATCGATAAAACTTTTTTTCCATGATTATTAATTGCTTGATTATAAACTTCAGGAAATGGTTTTCCAAAATATATAACCTTTCCTCCTAATTTTTCAAAAACAAGTGCTACAGATCCCGCACATAATTCTCTTTTTTTACCCCTATCTACAATTAGGTCCGGATTTGTACATATCATTTTTTTATTTAAATGATCTTTAAATAGCTCTTTATAATAATTTAAATTCTCACCCTGTTCTTCAAATAAGCCTGTGCAAAGCAAATATCTGCTTTCTTTAATATCAATGGTCTTATTTTTTTTAAAATCTAAAAATAAATCAAAATCTCGTGGTGGGCCAACGTGATAAAACTTTTCCTCTTGAGAATTTTTCTTTAAGTAATTTAATGACGCCTCTCCAGATGAATAAACTTTTTCTCTTATTTCTTTACTCATACCCATTTTTTCTAAAAATGAATTTACAGTTTTGTTTGGCCTTGGTGCATTAGTTAAAAGAACATAATCCTTATTTACTTGAGTGATTTCTTCTAAAGCTTTAATTGCATTTTTATGAAGAGTTATTCCATTGTGAACAACACCCCATAAATCGATATAAAAGATATCATAACTCTCAACAATTGACCTTAATCCATCATTATCTAAATTTTTAGTCATTATGGGAGGTATAGCTTATTAAAATCACAATTTCTCTGGTTTTTTGACCCACATATTTTTTTAACCAAACCTTGAAATAGTTAAGCTAGTAGCTATATGAGTTGCATAATAAAAGGAGATTTATGAAATTTAAACCGTTACACGATAGAGTTTTAATAGAAGTTTTAGACAGTAATGAAAAAACTGCTGGAGGAATAATTATCCCTGATACAGCTCAAGAAAAACCTCAAGAAGGTAAAGTTATTGCTGTTGGTGGTGGTGCAAAAACTGAAGATGGAAAACTAATTCCAATGGATGTTAAAGTTGGTGACAAGGTTCTTTTTGGCAAATGGTCAGGAACTGAAATCAAAATAGATGGCAAGGAATACAGCATAATGAAAGAGTCTGACATTATGGGTATTTCAGGCAAATAATTTAATTTAAAGGAGAAAATAAAATGGCTAAAATTATAAAATTCGACTCTGAAGCAAGAGCTGCAATGATAAGAGGTGTTGATATCCTTGCAAACACAGTAAAAGTTACTCTTGGACCAAAAGGTAGAAATGTTATTATCGACAAATCTTATGGTGCACCAAGAATTACTAAAGATGGTGTTACTGTTGCTAAGGAAATTGATCTTGAAGATAAATTTGAAAACATGGGTGCTCAAATGGTTAAGGAAGTTGCTAGCAAAACGAATGAAGAAGCTGGTGACGGAACAACTACAGCAACTATTTTAGCACAAGCAATTATTAAAGAAGGTGTAAAATATGTTACTGCTGGCATGAACCCTATGGACGTTAAAAGAGGAATAGATGCAGCGGTAGAACATGTTAAGGCTAGTTTAATTGCTTCAGCAAAAAAAGTAAAAGATACGGATGAAATTGCTCAAGTAGGAACTATTTCAGCTAATGGTGATAAAGAAATTGGCAACATGATTGCAAAAGCAATGCAAAAAGTTGGCAATGAAGGTGTTATTACAGTTGAAGAAGCAAAAGGAGTGGAAACTGAATTAGAAGTTGTTGAGGGTATGCAATTTGATAGAGGTTATTTATCACCATACTTTATCACTAACGCTGATAAAATGACTGCAGAGTTAGAAAATCCTTACATTTTACTTCATGAAAAGAAATTAACTAACTTACAGCCAATGGTTCCACTTTTAGAAGCTGTTGTACAATCAGGAAGACCACTAATGATTATTTCTGAAGATGTTGAGGGCGAAGCTCTTGCAACTCTTGTAGTAAATAAACTTAGAGGTGGTTTAAAAATTGTTGCAGTTAAAGCGCCCGGTTTTGGTGATAGAAGAAAATCAATGCTTGATGATATTGCAATTTTAACTGGTGGTCAGGTTATCTCTGAAGATATTGGTGTTAAACTTGAAAATGTTAAACTTACAGATCTTGGATCTTGTAAAAGAGTTAAAGTTGACAAAGATAACACTACAATTATTAGCGGCAATGGTAAGAAATCTGAGATTGAAGCTAGATGTTCTCAAATTAAACAACAAGTAGGTGAAACAACTTCTGATTATGACAAAGAAAAACTTCAAGAAAGATTAGCTAAACTTGCTGGTGGAGTTGCTGTAATCAAAGTTGGTGGTGCAACTGAAGTAGAAGTTAAAGAAAGAAAAGATAGAGTTGAAGATGCTCTTAATGCAACTAGAGCTGCTGCTGAAGAAGGAATAGTAGTTGGTGGTGGTTGTGCTCTTTTATACGCTTCACAAAGTCTAGACACACTTAAAGTTAAAGGAGATGATCAAAAAGCTGGAGTTGCATTAGTAGCTAAAGCTTTACAAGCTCCTATTAGACAAATAACTTTAAATGCTGGAGTTGATGGTTCAGTTGTGGTTGGAAAATTACTTGAACTAAATAAAAAAAATATGGGTTATGACGCTCAGAATGAAGAGTATGTTGATATGTTTGTAAAAGGTATCATAGATCCTGTTAAAGTTGTAAGAACAGCTTTACAAGATGCTGCTTCAATTGCTGGATTACTTGTAACTACTGAAGCCATGATTGCTGACAAACCAGATGATAAAGACTCTGGCGCTGGTGGAATGCCTGGTGGCATGGGTGGCATGGGTGGCATGGGTGGCATGGGCATGTAATACCCTTTTCGTACCTACGAAATTTAAAAAACCCTCGTTGTTCAACACTTCGAGGGTTTTTTTTTATTCTAAAAAGTAATGACTAAAGTAATGACTGAGTCATGACTAATTTTAAGACTACATAATAATAAATTAAACTTTACATTTTCAACTAAATATGAAAATTTTTAATATATCAGGATTATTTTATGGGTGCTTTAACTTTAAACCAAAGACAACAAAGATTAACCAATGTTTTATTGGCGGGTAATTTATATAAATCTCATCAGATTAGTAAGAAACTCACAGAGGTTACTAAATTACAACAAATTAGTATTGGAGTGTCTGTTGCTAATTTAGCTGTAAATAAGCAGATATCTTCAGGAATTGATAATTTAAATAGTAAAATTGAACACCAAATAACACAAAAAGAAAGAGAAGAAGCAGAAAAAAATAAAATAAAACTTCTTAAGGATATATTTTTTAATATTTCAGAGGAAATTGATGAAATTGAAGAAAGTAAATCGTATCCGTTAGAAAAGTATTTTTTACTATTTAGTTTAAAAGCAGAATTAGATAACAATGAAATCGACACATCTTTAACAGATGATATTAATGAAAAAAAATTAATTAGTTCTACAATAAAATCCTTAAATAAAAAGATAGAAGAACTAGATCAAAATTTTAAGAACGATGAAAGAGAAGATCAAGAACAAATTTTGGAAATTCTTGAAGAAGATGAGGAGTCTAGTATTTCAAATTTAGAAACTAATACATATGCTTGGACAGAAAAATTTCTTAATAGGGTTGAAAAATACTATGTGGATAAATTTAAAGAAGATAAATGCTTTTGTTTAAATTTTATTTTTATAAAAAAAGGTATTTTTGAAGATGTTAAAGAGAATGGGAAAGTTGTTGAATATCATGCTTCACAAAATATTGCGCCTTATGGTGAAGAGGAAGATATTGATAAATTTTTTTATGATTTAACTGATAAAAATCAATTAGATAAAGATCATATAATGGGATCATGGGTATTTTGGGAAGAATTTCAAAACAATTTTTTTAAAGATATGACCAAACAACAATTTAAAGAATATGAAAAAATAGATAATGATTTTCGTAAGGGATATAATTCTGGAAAAATTCCTGCCTTAGAAACAATGAAACCAAGTTATATAACAAAAATGGGCGCAAAAAATCACTTCAAAATGTCATTTGGTAAATTAGATACAAAAATAGTTCATGAATATTTTTATGAAAAACATAAAAAGGGTATTGATGAAATTTATGGACTTATAATGAAATCAATTAAAAATTGTTTCAAAGATAAATTAGCACAAAGATCTCAGGATAAAGAAAAAATTAATAAATTAAGTGAAACAATAAAAAAAGAAAAAGATATAGTTAAAGAAATTCAAAAAAGACATCCTTTTGTTAAAAAAATTTTAACTTCTAGAATTTAAGAAATATACTTACTTATTAACGTTATTATTTTCATCTTTTGAGTTCCTTTTGAATTTGACCTTTAGAGTAATGAACAAAGTAATGAACAATTTGAAAAATCTATGTAATTCAACAGTTATTCAATAAGTGAATGAGAATGTAATACCCTTTTCGTACCTACGAAATTTAAAAACCCCAACGGTAGCAATACTTTTGGGGTTTTTTTTTGTTCTAAAAAGTAATGACTAAAGTAATGACTGAGTCATGACTAATTTTCTAAAAAGTAATGACCAAAGAGTGGACTAAATATTGGTTAAAAAAACTTATTCAAGATTAACTATTTACGTTTCACTGCGTTCATAGCACCTTTGAGTAAAAAAAGTGCTATAAATATGAAAGGGATTTGACCAAATGTAAATGATATTGATTTCATTAAATTTTTAATTTTTAAAAAATTAATAACTAAACCTGTTAATATTGAACCATAAAAAATTATGGAGTGTAGATTTGTTTGTGTTGGTTTATTGTAGCTGTAAGTTCGAGCACTATCATAATCAGCACCAATAAATGCCCAATATATAAAACCTAGAAGAATTATCCAAAAAGAAGGTCCAAATTTTGAAATATTATATTCTTTAGAATATGTGAAAACACAATACAGACCTATAGCCAAAGGTAGTAACATTGATGTAATAACAAAGTAACCCGTATCTGCTGGGTTATCTATATATTCTTGTCCATTAAACCAAATATAATAAAAATAAATTATTAAAGGAAAATTTAAAATTGAAGGCCAATCACCTAAAATTTTTTCTTTAAATTCCTGTGTTTTAAAATTATTATTTTTTTTTCTTTTAATTTTAGGCATATCAAATATTAGCTAAGACAGAATTTATGTCAAATTTAAATAATTTATTATAATACTGATTTATTATATTTTTCCTCTATTTTAATAGAAAGTTCCCTTTTTACACCCTTAAATACATTGGGTAATTTATTACCCACCTGATCTAATACATAAATCGCCTGTGAATAAGTGGCGTATTTCAAATCACTACTTACAATTGAATTAATACATTTTGAATTACATTCTCCTGAAATAATAGTTTGAACAATATGACCTATAACTGTTTCATAGTATTCATTAGATCTTGATTGAGGAGTAGTACAAGAGGTTAAAATAACTAATATAATTAATAATTTCTTCACAAGTTAAAAGTATACTCAACTATATCTTAATTAAAATGATTTGATAAAATTAAGTTTTTAATTTTATGAATAAAAAAGTTAAACTTACTTTAATTATAAGTCCTCTAATTCTCATATTTTTATACTTCTTTACAGCTCTTTATTCATTTCATCAGTTTCATAAAGGAATTTACTATAATGATAAAAAACTCATTAAAGACTATGTGGAGTGGGATGAGTTAAGAGAAAACTTTAAAAACTACATTAATATTCAATTGCTTAAAGAAACTCAAAAAAGTGATGAACTTAAAGATCTAGGAGAACTTGGGATATTGTTAACTGGTCTAGCTGGGAAATTTGTGGAAACTATGGTGGATAGTTATCTAAATCCAGAGGGGTTAAGTATGTTGATAGAAAAAAGTGAAAAAAAAGATGAAATACCAAAACCAACTTTAGTCACATTATTAGGTGGATTTACCATAATGGACTTTAATGGTCATAGTTCTTTTTACATCACTTATGAAAATGAGGGACAAGAGTTTCCTGTTTTTTTTAATAGAAAGGGTTTTACTTGGAAAATTACTCAAATTGAGTTTCCTGAAAACTTACTAGAAGATCTAAAGTAATTAAATAATCAATCTTTTGAGTTTTCCCATTCTATCTTTTGAGTTCTTTTTGAAAATGACCTTTAGAGTAATGAACAAAGTAATGAACAATTTGAAAAATCTATGTAATTCAACAGTTATTCAATCAGTGAATGAGAATGTAATACGGTTCCCCAACCAGAACACTTTTCGTACAAGAGTTAAACAAATTAGAAACCCTCGGAATGAAAATTTCGGGGGTTTTTTTTATTTTAGTTTTTGATGTACTATTTTCTTCCAATTATAATGTCTATCTAAAGAATGAACTACAATAATACGACCAGTATCAAAATCAACAATCACTTGTTGTCCCCCAAAACCATCCATTGCTAAAATTTTCTTTTTAGCAAGACCAATGACATCAAAGTGAAATTGTCCACCATATTTTTTAGAATACTGACTTACTGAGAATTGACCCATTTTATCACCATTATAACTTTTTTTATTCTTATTAATTCTTTGTTCATAGATAGTTTTTAAATATTTTCCTGTACAAGTATCATTATTCCAATCATCTAAAATTTTTTTTCCAATTCTCAAATAGTCATATCTATTTGCATAAAAAGAATATCTGCCTGTTTCTCTTGGATGAATTGAACTATTATGTTTTTGAACTGTTTGATGAAACCAAACCTCGTCTTTTATTCCTACATGTTCATTAAAAACTTTATTTAACAATTTTTGCCAGTCATCACCAGTTTTGAAAATTGTATAATTCATTATTAGATTAGTTGCTAAAGCATTGTAATTATACACTGGTTTCGATTTTTTAGTTTTCTGTAAAATTTCAAGTTCCATTACATCCTTTATAGGAAAAGTATTTACATTTAAAAATCTTATGTCTTGAATTTTGTTATCAGCATTAAATTTTCTCTCTCCAATAAATTTTTGATCACCGGCATTCATATTAAGTATATCAATGAGTTTTTGACCTTTGTATAAAGTGCCATCTAAAACAGACCAGTCATCTAGGGTTACTTCAACGCTATCAATATACCCTTCACATATTGCATGACCTAACACATACGATACTAAACTTTTTCCAACAGAATGAGATGGCATAATGCCATTATTAATTTTTATATAATTTGGTAAGTTCTCTTGATCTATCTTAATTTTATTATCTTCAAATAATAAATAACTAATTAATCCAGTTTTCTGACTATTATCAATTTCCTTTTTTATATCTTTATCTTCAACTAATTCTGATTGAAATTTGTAGTAATTTTTAGACCCTTTAACTAAAAACTTGTCCCATCCATTGGGTTCATAAGGTTCATTCTGATGTTCTGCTAAAGAAACTGAATTTAATAAAAAACTTAATAAGGTGATAAATACATATTTTTTCATTTTTAAATTTTAAACCAGATCATTTATAAAATCATCTTTTGAATTCCTTTTGAATTTGACCCTATTTGTGATGAATAGTGATGAACAATTTTAAGAAAACTTAAGTAAATCAGTATTTATTTAAACACCCGATGTGTATGTAATACGGTTCCATCTAGAGAACACTTTAGACACATACACTAAACAAAATTAGAACCCTCAGAAAGAAATTTCTGGGGGTTTTTTTTATCAAGATACCTGATTACATCCTCTACATTTTTAGTAGGAGGAAAAATTGGATAAAAGTATTTTATAATTTCATTATTTTTTAATATTAAGGTAATTCTTTTAATTAAATCCATACCTTCAACTTTGAATAATGGAAGTTTCAATTTTTTAGCAAATTCAAGTTTTTCATCTGATAAAATTGTATATGGTAGATGTAATCTGTCTGCTAACTCTTTTTGATATTCTGTATTCTGAGTGGATAATCCAAATATATTTTTAACGCCCAATTCTTTTAATTTAGAAAAATTATCTCTAAAACTACAGGATTGAGGCGTACATCCTCTTGCCCCAGGTATCTCATCCCAACCCTCGGGAAGTGCCTTTCCTGGAACTCCTGACATAGGATAAACGTATATAACACTAATTTCTTTAAGTCTGGAAATATTAACAATTTTATTATCCGTTGAATTTAATTCAATATGAGTAATTCTAAAATTATTTAAATGATTTAGATTAACATCTAAACTTGGTTCAGGAATTTTTGACCAATCAACGTTAAAAAAATCTTTTTGATTCATGGTTCTAATTATCATTTTTTCACTACATTAAAAATTATTATTCAACGTGGTCCTCTTTTGAATTCCTTTGTTAAAATCAAAAAATAGCGGTGAACTGAGATGAACAATTTTAAAAAAGATAAGCTAATCAATGCAAATTGAACTGGTGACTAGTTATGTGATCCTACTCTTTTTAAAAAAGAATTTACAAGCCATCTTTTTAGATGCCCTTTTTTTATTAAAGTGCTATAAGATTGAAATATGTCAAAAAGATACAGTGGAAAATCATTTAAAGATTCTAGTACTGCCAAAAAACCAAAATTAAGTTTGAAAGAAAAAAGAAAGCAAAAAAAAGAAAAAACTAAGAAATCTTAAGGTTCGTTTCTTTTTTGACTATGTTTCTTAAAGGTAAAGCTTTTAGGTCTATCACTTCTGCTTTTAAACTTCTTCTTTCCATCAAAACTAGAGCTTTTTCTCTCTCCACTAGTTGGTGAACTTTCAGATGTTTTTTTTCCAAAGTATTTTGGATTATTTGTGAAACCAGTTGGTTTTGAGTCATCTTTTTTAGTAAAGCTAGATTTTCCTTTATAACCAAAACTTTTTTTCTCTCCATCTCTTGATGGTGAGCTTGATCTTCCATAGCTAGATGGCTTTGATTTATCACCGAAGCTAGATCTTTTTTCATCTCTAAATTTTCTTTTTTTATTGTAAGGAGCTTTTCCTCTTTTGCCTCCTCTTGAATCCCCTCTTGCTCCGCGTGGCGCAGGTTTAAAGTTCGGATCAATTAATTTACTAATTTCGTTCCACATCGATCTATCGTCAGGAGTTAAAAAAGTTAAAGCAGAACCTTCATTACCTGCTCTAGCGGTTCTTCCAATTCTGTGAACATAATCTTCTGGTACTTGTGGTAAATCAAAATTGATTACATGTTGAATTAAAGGAATATCCAATCCTCTTGCCGCAACATCAGTTGCTATCAATATTCTTTTAAGGCCTTTTCTAAATGAATTAATTACTCGATCTCTTTTACTTTGACGAAGATCTCCATGAATAGCATCAACTGAATGACCTTCTTCCTTAAGACGCTTAACCATTTTGTCAGCACCTCTTTTAGTTTTAACAAAAACTAATATCGATCCTTTTCTAGCTATAAATTGATTTACTAGTTCATCATATTTATTTTCTTTAAAAACCTGAAGAGTTTCTTGTTTAATTTTTGCAATAGGAACTGATGTTGACCCTGTAGAAATTCGCTCAGGTTTATTTAAGTATCTTTCAGAAATTCTAACAATATTTTCGGGTAATGTTGCAGAAAATAATAAAGTTTGATGATCTTTTGGAACAAATTTTAGAATCAATTCTATTTGTGGGGTAAAACCCATATCTAACATTCTATCCGTTTCATCTAATACTAAATATTTAGTAGCTGATAAATTTAAACTTTTTCTTTTTAGGTGATCATTAATTCTTCCAGGAGTTCCAACAATTATTCTTGATCTATTGCCTAGTTGTCTAAGTTGTTTTTGCATTGCTTCTCCACCAATAAGCAAGGCAGTTTTAATATTAATTTTATCACTAATAATGCTCTTAATTGCAGCCATTACTTGGGTTGCAAGTTCTCTAGTTGGGCACATAACTAATGCAAATGCATTTTTATCTAATATTAATTTATTAATTAATGGGATACTAAATGCTAATGTTTTTCCAGTTCCAGTTTGGGCTGTTCCTAAAATATCTTTTCCTTCCAAAGCAACTGGTATTGCCATTGCTTGAATTGGTGTTGGTTTGGTAAAATTCATTTTTTCCAATGAATTCTTCAACGAATCTTCGATTTTTAGTAATTTAAAATTTTCCATTTAGATATTTAGATTTTTTAAAATTTAAGGAGATATGCTCTTAATCCTTTAATACGTCTAATTTATACTGCGATATCTATATGTTTTTATAATAATCACAAGAACAGAATTTTTTATTAAAGCTATTTAAAGCAGTCAATATTGATTTTTTTTAAGTTTTCAAATGACTCAATTAATGTATAAGAGCGTCAAATTATGAGTAACAATATTCGAAACATCACAATTATCGCTCACGTTGACCATGGCAAAACAACCATGATTGATAACCTAATGAAACAAAGTGGTTCATTTAGAGAGAATGAGGTTGTTGATGAAAGATTGATGGACTCTGGTGAGCTAGAAAAAGAAAGAGGAATTACTATTCTAGCTAAACCTGCTTCTATTGATTGGCAAGATACCAGAATTAATATCATTGATACACCTGGTCACAGAGATTTTGCAGCTGAAGTAGAGCGTGTTTTAAGTATGGCTGATGGAGCTTTATTATTAATTGATTCTGCTGAAGGTGTAATGCCACAAACAAAATTCGTATTAGCAAAAGCTCTTAAGCAAGGGTTAAAACCAATTGTTGTAATTAACAAACTAGATAAAGCCGATCAAAGAGCTGATGAAGTTTTAGATGAAACATTTGACTTATTTGTAAGTTTAGATGCAAACGAAGAACAATTAGACTTTCCAGTTATGTATGCAAGTGGAAGATCTGGATGGGCAAGCAAAGAAGTAGATGGCCCAAGAGAAAATTTACACCCACTATTAGATTTAATTTTAGAGCATGTTAAACCTGAAACACTTGATAAAACTAAACCTTTCGCAATGTTGTCTACTTTATTATATGCGGATAGTTTTTTAGGTAGAAGTTTAGTAGGAAAAATATCTCAAGGCACTGCAAGAGCCAATCAGGCGATTAAAGCAATAAACCTTAAGGGTGAAAAAGTTGACGAAGGCAGATTAACTAAAATTTTTAGATACGAAGGAACAAAAAAAGTACCTATTGAAGTAGGTGAAGCAGGAGATATCGTTATAATTGCAGGATTAGAAAAAGCTAACGTTGCGGACACGATTTGTGATCTTGAAGTAAATGATCCCCTTCCAGCAACTCCAATAGATCCTCCAACGATGTCTATTACTATAAGTGTAAATAGTTCGCCTTTAGCTGGAACAGAAGGAAAAAAATTAACAAGTACTCAAATTAGAGATAGATTAGTTACTGAAGCACAAAACAATGTTGGAATTTCTTTTTCTCAAAATTCAAACGTAGATGCTTTTGTAATTAGTGGTCGAGGTGAGTTAATGCTTGAAATCTTACTAACACAAATGAGACGTGAAGGTTTTGAAATGACAGTAAGTCCTCCAAAAGTTTTATATCAAAAAGATGAAAATGGTAACAGATTAGAACCGATTGAAGAAATTACGGTTGACGTTGATGAGGAATTTTCATCAAAAATTATTGATTCAATGAATAGAAGAAAAGGTAAATTACTCGACCTTAAAGATACAGGAAAAGATAAAAAAAGATTAATTTTTCATGCACCAACAAGAGGTTTGATGGGTTACACAAGTAGATTTTTGACTTTGACAAAAGGCACTGGTGTAATTAACAGAATATTTCATGGTTATGGAAAATTTGAAGGTGAAATGGATGGAAGAAAAAATGGTGCTTTAATTTCTATGGCCAATGGAAAAGCTGTTGCATTTGCAATATTTAACTTACAGGCAAGAGGTGAAATGTTTGTAACCCATAATGACCCTGTTTATGAAGGAATGATTGTTGGATTAGCTCCAAAACCTGGTGATATGATTATTAATGTCATGAAGGGTAAGCAACTAACAAATATGAGAACTCAAGGAACTGACGAAAACGTTGTGCTTACGCCAGTAAGACAAATGTCAATTGCCGAACAATTAAGTATGTTAAATACTGATGAGGCTTTAGAAATTACTCCTAAATCACTTAGATTGAGAAAAGCCATTCTTAATCCAACTGAGAGAAAAAAGAACGAGAAATCAGGATCCCCTCTTTAATTAAAAGATTTTCCAACAATAAATAATCCTAAAGCAACTGAAGGTCCTATTCCAAAAGCAAACAATAAAGTTCCAACACCAACTGTTCCTCCTAAATACCAACCTATAGACATTACTGTAATCTCAAGAAACCCTCTGACCAAGGCAATTGGTAGATTTGTTTTTTTTTGTAAGCCAACCATTAATCCATCTCTTGGTCCTGCACCTAAATTTGCAACAAGATAAATACCTCCACCTAATCCAACAGTAAGTACAGCTATAATAGCTAAAAATATTTGAGATATATAATTTTCAGGAGTTGGTACAAACTTAATGCAGACATCAATCATTAAACCAATAATAATTGCATTTAAAATTGTTCCAATTCCAGGTTTTTGTTTTAATGGTAACCAAAAAACCAAAACTCCCATGCTCACAAATATAGTTATTATTCCTGTGGAAAAATCAACCTTCGATGCAATACCTTGTGCAAGAACAGACCAAGGAGATGCGCCTGCAAATGATACAATTAATAGCCCCTCTCCTAAACCAAATAAAGCTAGGCCAAATATTAAAAAAAAGAATGTAGAAAATTTAGGCTTAAGATTTATTGATCTTTCTGAGCTCCAAGATAATTTTGGGATATTTTTAATTGATAAGAACATATGCTAATAAAGCTTTATGTATTCCATACATAGCTGACTTACAAGGCCATCGTTATTAAAAATTTATCTAAGCTAGAAAATAATATTTCACAAAATTACTATTCTCTCTTAGCTAATAAAATGCTTCCCTCTAAAGGGGAAGTCTATTAACTTAACGTTTAATGAAAAAAATATTATTAATCTTATTAACACTAATACTATCCACTCCTGATCTTATTGCCCACACTTCTCACTATCAAAACTTTCAAAAAATAGAGATGGAAATATTAAAAGATGGTGAGGTTATTGGCTACAATTATTACTTTTTTGATAAAAAAGATAACGTCACAATAATTAAAAACCAAATTGAATTTAAGGTAAATTTATTTGGCATTGAGATATTTAACCTTGAAGGTTATGGAGTAGAAAAATACAAAGATGATAAACTTATATCGTACGAGTCTAAGACCATACAAAACAGTAAAGAAAAATTTGTAAATCTAACTTACAATTCTGAAAAAAATAAATTTGATATTAATGGCTCATCTTATGTTGGTCTTGCAGGGAGCAACAATATAATTGGTAATTGGTGGAACCATCAAATATTACAAGCAGATTCTCAAATTAGCCCTATATCAGGGAGCATAAAAGAACAGATAGTTACTTTCTTGGGTAGGGAAAAAATTGAATTATATGGAAATATAATTGATGTAGATCATTTTAAGTTAACTTCAAAAGATATGACCATTCCTAAAGATAGAAGATTAGATTTTGATATTTGGTATGATAGAAAAAATGCAATAATTGCAAAAGTTGCTTATTCAAGAATGGGGAATTGGGAATATAGATTAAAAAACTATGAGTAAAAAATTATTTTTTAATCTTTAAGGATAAGTCTCTTGCACTTAACCATCCCGACTCAAGCCTAGACCCCACAAACCAATCCGCACAAACTCCTAGTCTAAGTGAGCCATTCCAATAACTTTTTATTTTTAATGGTTTTGAATTAAATGCATATTTCCATCCATGGTTTTGAATGTGAAAAACTTTACTTTTCTTAAATCCAGTGAGTTTAAAAAATTTATCTATTAATATTTTTGCATTACCTAATTTATTAATTCTATTATTATTGATTACTTTATTTGCCCATTTATGAGTGCTTTGTAGTGTCCATAAATCATAATCACTCTTAAACCTTTTTTTACTATTCTCATAAGCGGCCCAGCCTAAAACTGGGTCTGAAAAAAAATAACTACTAATTTTTGTTCTAATTTTTTTAACAACCAACATAATTGTAATATTGGCATCCATTTTAATTTTTTGGTTAATAAAAGAATGTTTAATATATTTTTTTGATAATTTTTTTAATTGAGGAAATGGACATGTTAATATTATTGATTTGTAAAACTTTTTAGATCCATCACTAAAGTGTAATTCCCAAGCTCTATTACTGTGTGAAATTTTAATAACCTCGCTGTTAAAATAGCAGTTAATATTCTTTAGAAGGTATTTACTAATTGCATTATTGCCATGCTTACCAATTATTTTAATATGTTTTTTATCTTCCTTAATACTTTCATTTAAAAAAATATGTTTCCCAGTCCATTTTTTTAAAACATTTTTTGAAATAAGATTATTTACAAATTTTTTAAATTTAATATCTTTTGGAGAAATGTATTGAACACCATGATCAAAACTTTTATTGATATTAAATTTTTTATTTGATGCTCTTCCTCCGGCACCTCTCGCCTTATCATGGACATCTACTGAATATTTTTTATTAAGAATATTTGCAATTGTTGAGCCTGATATACCCGACCCGATAACACAAAAATCCTTCATTTACCAGCAACTACCATGCCCTCTATTAACATTGTTGGTGCGTTTGTTGAATATTTAAATTCAAGATCATCTGCAAGGGTAATATTCTTAAATATATCATTAAAGTTTCCAGCTATTGTAATTTCACTAACGGGATATTTAAATATTCCATTTTCAATCATAAACCCTGTAGCACCTACTGAATAATCTCCTGTAACTAAATTGCTTCCATGCCCAATTGTTTCAGTAATATATAAGGCTCTTTGATTTAATTTTAAAAGGTCCTTATATGATATAGATCCTTTTTCAAAAAATAAATTACTTGTTCCACCGCTTCTGCCATTTGATTTTAGATTTAGCTTCTTTCCATTGTAAGTATCAACTAAATAGTGTTTTAAGACACCCTGATCAACTAACTTTAATTCTTCAGTCTTAATACCCTCTGAATCAAAATATCTTGAACCTAACCCCTTAACTATATTAGGTTTGTCAAAAATATTAATTGATGTTGAAAATATACCTTCATTAATTTTATCTTTTAAAAAGGATGTGCCTCTTGCTATTGATGATGCAGATATTGCACTTGCTAAAACACTTAATATTCCCTTTGAAATTCTTCTATCAAATATAATACTAATCTTTTCACTATCTATTTTTTTAGGATTTAATTTTTGCAGTGTCTTTTTAGCTGCAATTGTTCCAATTTGTTTGGGTCTAAGCATATCTTGTAGGTGACATGTGCTTGTAAACTCATAGTCTCTTTCCATTTTATCATTAGAGTCTTTGGCAATAGCAACACAAGATGCTGAAAAAGAAGAAGATTTATATCCATTTAAAAAGCCATCACTATTTGCCAATATAAAGTTAGACTTGGATTCGGTAAAACCAGTTTCTGTGTTAATTATTTCTTTTTTTTGAAGTGCAGCTTCCTCTATCTCTTTTAAGTATTCAATTTTTTCATCATTTTCTATATGGTCATCATCGTATAAATTTAAGTCATTAATTTTATTAGCTAGCAATTCTTTATCAGGTAATGAATTAAATTCATCTTCTGGAGTAATTTTTGTTGTTTCAATGCACCTTTCAATTAAAGTTTTTATATTTTCTTCATTAAGGTTTGATGATGAAATACTTGATTTTTTTTTACCAATATAAGTTGTTAAACTAACTGCTAAACTATCTGATCTATCAGACTCATCTAATTTTCTATTTCTGAAATTAACTGTCTCCGATATGGAGTGCATAACTGCAGCACTAGAATCTGTTGCACCTAACTTTTTTGCTAAATCTATACAAAATGAAGCTTTTTTTTTTAAATATTCTTGATCTTTTACCATCTAATTTATAATTGAGTTCCACCAACTGTCATCTTGTCAATTAAGATTGATGGTTGGGCAACACCAACAGGAACTCCTTGTCCAGCCTTACCACAAGTTCCAATACCTGGATCAAGCATCATATTATTACCAACTAATGAAACCTCTTTTAGAATTGATGGACCATCTCCAATTAATGTTGCGCCTTTAATAGGAGAGCCTATTTTTCCATTTATAATTTCGTAAGCTTCTGTGCAGTTAAATACAAATTTTCCTGAGGTAATATCAACCTGACCACCACCAAAACTTACTGCAAATATTCCTTTATCAACTGATTTAATCATCTCTTCCTGTGAATATTTTCCATTTAACATCATGGTGTTTCTCATTCTTGGAAGAACAACATGTTTGTAGCTTTCTCTTCTGCCACTGCCAGTAGATCTTGTGTTCATTAATCTTGCATTTAGCCGATCTTGCATAAAATTTTTTAATATCCCATTTTCAATTAAAACAGTTTTTTCAGTTGGTGTACCCTCATCATCAATTGTCAAACTACCCCTTCTATTATGAAGAGTTCCATCATCAATAATCGTAACACCTTCACTAGCTACTCTTTGACCCATTAAATTATGAAATGCAGATGTTTTTTTTCTATTAAAGTCACCTTCTAACCCATGTCCGATCGCTTCATGAATAAGTATTGCAGGCCAACCTGACCCTAAAACAACTTTCATTTCTCCTGCTGGCGCGGGTTTGCTTTCTAGATTTACTGAGGCAATTCTAAATGCTTCATCGCATACATTTTTCCAGTTATCATCTTTAAGGTATTCATCATAAGACTGTCTTCCACCAATTCCATAAACACCTGTTTCTTTTTTGCCATTTTTTTCAAGCATAACTGAAACGTTAAAACGAATTAAAGGTCTAACATCTGTTAATACCTCCCCTCCTGATCTTATAATTTCTATAGATTTGTATTCTCCTACAAAGCTAGCTGTAACTTGCTGAACAATTCCACCTTTCGCTCTAGTGTAATTATTAACTTCTTTTAAAAGCTCTAATTTTGATTGAAGTGATTTTTCTTCAATGGGATTAACATCTTTATAAAGCTTTTCATTTGTTTTAGAAATTTCATGGTTATAAACTCCCTTTTGTGATTTTAGAGTTGAACTTAAGTTGTTAGCTGATTGTTTTAATGATTTTTTTGAAATTTCATTTGAGTGAGAATAAGCAATAACCTCCCCAGTTACAGCTCTTAGGCCATAACCTAGATCAGAGCTATAACTTGAGCTTTTGATTTTATTGTCATCCAGCACAATAGATTCACTTTTAGAGTTTTCTAAATAAAGCTCTCCATCATCACAATTATTTAAAGTCTCAGAAATGATATTTTCTGCATCTTTTCTTGATAAATCTGTTTTAGTAAAAAAATCACCCACAGCTAATAGATAAAGGTTAAAATTATATTTTCAATCTGCGTATTTCGCACATATACAAACTAACCAATTCTATGTATTTTTACTAATTAATTAAAAAAAAGGACAATTAAATGAAAAAATTTGATGAATTAATGAAAATTTCTAATGAAATAGAGAATATTTCCGTGGATGAGGCTAAAGAAAAATTAAAAGATCCAAACGTTCAATTTATAGATGTAAGAGATAAAAATAGTTTTGAATCAGAAACTATAGGAAATGCAGTTAATCTAGAAAGAGGTTTGTTAGAATTTTATTTAGCAGATGGTAGTCCATTAGAAAATGAAATGTTTAAAAATAATCCAGATAAAGAATATATAATATTTTGTGGTCTTGGCGGTCAAAGTACGCTTGCAACAAAAACTATGCAGGAAATGGGCTTAAAGAATGTTAAAAATATGACTGGCGGAATGACCGCATGGAAAGATAAAAAATAAATTATGAAAGTTTATTTTAATGACACATGCAAAATTTGCAGTACAGAAATAAATTTATATAAAAAACAAAATATTAAAGAAATAGAATGGGTCGATATCACTAATAATAAATCTGCAGAGCGCGAAACTCAAAAAAGTGATAAAGCTCTTTTGCGCAGGCTTCATATTAAAGATGGAGAAAGTATAATTTGTGGTGCAGAGGCCTTTTTATTGGTTTGGAAAACAATACCTAAATATAGATTTCTTTATAGTTTTTTTAAAACACCAATAATTTTTACCTTATTTTCATTGTTTTATGAAATTCTTGCCTTCTTTTTATTTTTAAAAAATAAAAAGCAACTTTCGCGATAAGCTTTTTAGCTTGAGAAACAATATTGAATAAAATATATTTTTATAGTGAAAGTTTTTATATTATTTTTATTTATATTTAGTTCTTTTTCTTCCGTTCAATCATCACAAAAAAATATTCTAAATAACCTTTTTGATCAACTTGGAGTCATTAATAATACCCAAACCGCAGAGTCATTAGAGAGAAAAATTTGGTCTGTTTGGAATAAGCATCCAAATAATATTAAATTAACTGAAAAGTTAGAATTTGGAACAGAGCTTATGCAATATGGAGATTATAATTATGCATTAAAAGTTTTTAATAATATTTTAGAGAGTGACCCTAAATGGTCTGAAGCATGGAATAAAAGAGCGACTGTATATTTTTTAATGAGTCAGTTTACAAATTCATTAAATGATATTGATAAAGTTTTAATTATAGAGCCTAGGCACTTCGGGGCTTTATCAGGACAGGCAAGAATTTATATAAAACTTCAGAAATATGAAAAGGCCGTTCAAAGTATTGAGCGGGCGCTCGAGTTTTATCCATCATTTAGAAGCCGTGATCTAATACCTGAAATTGAAAGACTAATTAAAGAGGAAAGTATCTAATTTAATCTTTTTTAGCTCTTATTCTTGAAATTAACTGAGTTAATGAGTCGACCATTAAATCTGAAGCTTTAAATATTTCATTTGCTTTAAATTCATGAGAAAAGTTTTTTTCAGGGTTTGATTTATCCTCAATAACTATTCCTTCATCTGGAGAATTATTTTTTATATAAATTAATAGCAGCCATTCCTCATCCGGGGCCTCGTCCCATTTAATAAATATTTCACCAGTTTCAAATCTTTGATCAATGCATCTAAAAATAGACATGTGTCTAGTGATGTGACGTTTATTAAGTTGAAAAACTAAACTGCTTGCACTTCTATAAAAGCTTTCAAGAGAAAGCTCAATTTTCTGTCTTGCTACCTTATAGTCTCTTTCTTTTTGTAGTAGAGTTTCTCTATCTTCGTCTCCTTGAATTTTTACTCCTAGGGCCTCTACTCTTTCCCTAATTTTTTGGTCTCGTATAATTCTGTATTTTTCTTTTAATTTTTCTATTCTCTCTTGAAGACCTGCATAATCATCTCTTTTTTCTTTTAGTGAAATTTTTTCTAGTTTTTCTAATTCCTTAATCTCTCTTATCCTGAATTTTTCTATCTGTTTTTCTAATTGTAATTGTTTTAAGAATTGTTTTTGTCTCTCAGCATGTTCAATTCTAAGTAAAGCTTGTTCTTTGCGTAAAAATAATTTTATGTCTTTTGCTCTTTCTTTTTCAAGCTTAACTTCTTCCTTTAATACTTTTTCTTTAAGTTTGGTTTGTTGTCCTGCTTCTTGTACTTTTTGCTTTTGAATTTGTAATTTTTCTTTTTCTTGTTTTTCAATTTCTTCTAATTTTCTTCTTCTTTTTTCTTCAGCTTTTAACACCTTGTATTCAAGTATTCTATTAGCAATGCCATCAAAAAATGCTTGGATATACTTTTCTAAACTAAAATTGATTTTAAAATTAAATTCTGGTTTTAAAAAATCTTGAAATTTAACTATTCTTGATATTAGGGTTTCTTTTTTTTTTATATTAACTTTTTTTTCCTTCTTATTTATATTTTTACTAACTTTTTTCTTAATATTAATATTTTTTTTTCTCTTTAATATTTTATTTTTTTTTTTATTGAAATTTTTTTTAACCTTCTTTTTTTTCAAAGGTTTTTTTTTAGTATAATTTTTTTTTATTTTTTTCATGCTTTAAGAAAATTAGATTTATCAATTAATTGCTAATAAATACAGTGTCTTATTTGATAATATTATTTAAAAGTTTCCTGGTTGTATTTAAGCTTTTGCTAGTGATCCTAAGGTAAAATTAAGCTTGCTAAGATCTTCAACTAATTTTTTTTTATCTTTTTCATTTAAAAGACTAACGGGTGGAATAACATTTTTATAAATTTCATCTTGATCAGACATAAATGAGTGTAACCCCGATATTAAATTGAATTGATCAAATGTATTTCTAACTTTACATAGAATTTCATTTGTTGTTTGAAGTTTTTTTTCATTAAAATCGTCATAAACTTTTCTAGACAAATTAGCGGTAACGTTGCAAGTTGCTGTAATAATACCATCACATCCAAGTTCGAGGCCCTTTAAGAGCTTTAGTTCTGACCCCGGCATAATAGAAAAATTATCGATCTTTAAATTTTCATATAAATTATAAGAGCTATCTTTAACTCCAACTATTTGTTTTGGAAATCTCTTAACAAGCTCTTCGACGCATTCAATACTAAACTTATAACCACATAGTTTTTCAAAGTTATACAAAACAATCTTACTCTCTGGCACAGCGTCAACTACTCTTGAATAAAACTCTATTACTTCACTATCACCATACTTATAGTAAGCAGGAGGCATTATTAAAAAATCATTAAAGTTTAAAGATCTAGCTACCCTCATTACATTTATGGTTTCACTTAATGAATTAAGGCCCGTTCCAATTAAGTATTTATCTTGATATTTACTTTTTGATAATTCATTTAATAAACTAATTTTTTCACTGATAGATATAAGTTGTGCTTGGCCTGTGCTTCCAAAAATTGCCACTCCATGGCAGCCTTGCTCTATTATCTGTTCTGCGTGATGTATTGTCTTGAATATATTTAAGCTTAAATCGTCATTAAAAACTGACATACTAGCAGCATAAATACCTTTAATTTTTTTCATATTAATTATTATTATGATTACTTATATACTTTATATAAATAAAAATGAAAAAAGAAAATTCAATAATTATAGGGTCTGGTGTTATTGGCGCATATTTAGCAAAGTTGCTAGTAGCTAAAAAACATAAAGTTATCATAACTTCGAGAAAAGCTAAAAAACATTATATAAATTACAATAAACTAAATATAGAAAATAAGGTTATATTTGAAAAATTAGATGTTTTAAAAAAACAAAATATATTAAAAATTTTAAAAAAATATACTCCAGATAATATATTTTATTTTTCTGGTCAAAGTTCATTGATCAAAAGTATCAAGCTTAAAAAAGTAACTAACGATTCAAATTATATTGGGGCAAGAAAATTTTTAGAAATACTTTATAAATATAAAATAAAATCAAAATTTTATAAAGCTAACTCTGGATACATATTTGAGCCAAAAAAAGGTCTAATTAACACAAAATGTAAATTTTCAAAAAATAATAATCCTTACATACAGTCACAAATTAAAGCTTATGAAGATATAAAGAAATTTAGAAAAAAAGGAGTGAATTGTAGTAGTGCAATTTTTTTACAAGTTGAGTCCCCTCTAAGAGGTGACGATTTCTTTATAAAAAAAATTTGCACACATGCTAAATTTAAAAAAAAAATTAGTGTTGGCAATCTTAACACTATAAGAGATTATTCTTGGGCTCCAGAAATTGTTAAAGGTATTTACTATCTAACGAAAATTAAACCAATTGATTTAATACTATCGAGTGGGCAAGGAATTTCTGGGGAAAAAATTTTACAAACAGTATATAAAAATAATAACATGGACTATAAAAAATATTTTTCAATTAATAAGAAATTCATTAGGCCAAATGAAATTGAAGCAATCGTGGGTTCAAGTAAAAATTACAAAGTTCTAACTAAAAAGTTTAAATATGAGATAAAAATTGGCGGCACAAAATTGGTCAAAAAAATATATAACTCAATATGAAGACGTGCATATATTTAAGTTATAAAGGGTTGGGTGCAAATTTACTTCATCTCGTTTATTGTCACGAGATAGCAAAAAGATACGGTCCTGTTACTATTATTACAATTTGTGCCAATTTAGAGGCAGCCTTAGAAGATGACCCACTAATTGAAAAAGTTATTTTTATTAACAAATATCACAAGCGTTTTATTGATATTTTAAAACTAAAAAATTTATTAAATACCTTTAACTTTGATCAGATTTTTATTTTTTATCCGAGTTTCAGAATTTATTTAGCTTCAATCTTATCCAATATTAAGAAAGTTTTTTGTTACCCTTTATTAAAAAAAAATAAACTACATCTAGTTGTGGCTGCAAAAAAATTTACAGAGAAATCTTTAGGTATTAATAATTGCCCCACTGAAACAAATTTTTTTATTAAAAAAAATAAGACTGAAAATATTAACAAAAAATTAGATAGTAAAAAATTTAAAATTGTTATTGGGGCTGGCTCTTCGGGACCAACAACAAAATGGGGTGCTAAAAATTTTTTTAACTTAATAAATAAACTTAATGATAATGGTGAATATTACTTTTTTATCCTTTGCGGCCCAGATGATAAAAATTTGTCTGATGAAATTACAAATAATATCAATAAAAAAAATTACATCCCTTTATATAATAAAAAAATTGAGGAGGTAATTCCCTATCTGTGCTTAGCTAATATATATGTTGGAAATGATTCATTCGGTTCACATGTTACAGCTCAATCAGGGATAAAAAGTTTAGTGATACTTTTAGATTCGCCTAAAGCTTACACCGATTATAGTAAAAATTATCAGAGAATTTTTCCTGAAGGTATTAAAATTGAAAATATAACTCATGGATCAAAGTTAAATCTAGAAGACGTTTCTGTTGAAAAAGTTTACCAAGAAATTATAAATAACAAATTTTAGATTATATTTTTTAAAACCAATTCTTTTGCTTCATTTACAATTGTAGATAATCTTGCTGTTTCCGGAGAAACATCTGGGTGAATTTTTTTCTGAATTTTTATATATGCTTTTTTAACATCATCTTTTGTGATATTTTTTTTTATATCTAAGTTTAGAATTTTATAAGCTTCCTCTATGGTTAATGTAGATGAGTTTTTAATATTTTGATTCTGATTAAATGAAAATCTTCCAGATCCTCTGAGGACTTGGATAAGTCTAAATAAACCAATTAATTGATAGATAGAAAAACCTTTTAGTTTAACTATGGCTAGGCTTAATAGCGTCAACGGTATACTTAATAAAAATTTTCCTCCTACCCCAAGAATTATTGCTAAAATTACCGAACCTATAAAAATTAATTTTCTTAAATGCTTAGATACTTTTTTTGATGAAGTGTTGGCTATTAATTTTAATAAAAAATAAATAATTCCTAAAAAAACTAGTGTATAAACAATGATATTCATATATTTAATTTATTTTCATGAAAATACCACAACTCAAAAAAAAATCAGTGATAAAAACATGTCACAATATCAGTTGGGAAGATAATTATAGCTGGATACATCAAGATGATATCCTGGAGGTTTTAAAGGATAGTAAAAAACTAAATTCAGAAGTCAGAAACTATCTTGAAGAAGAGAACTCCTATACCGATTTTCACCTATCAGATACCAAAAACATTCAAAAAAAATTATTTGATGAAATTAAAGGAAGAATAAAATTAGATGATGAATCTCTTCCATTTAAAGATTTCGATTATGAATATTGGTCAAAAACAACTGCTAAAGGAAATTATTCAATCAAATTAAGAAAAAAAATTGGTACTAGCAATATTGAAGAAATTTGGAATGGTGACGAAGAAAAAGAAAAACTTAAAGTGGAATATTTTGGCGTTGGCGATTTAGAGGTTAGTTTCAATGACAAATACTTGGGATACTCTTTGGACACAAAAGGTTCTGAATACTACACAATATATATTAGAGACATAAATACAAAAAAATTAGTTACTGAAAAGATAGAAGAAACTTCAGGTGGCATAACCTTTAGTTTGGATGATCAATATATATTTTATTCAAAACTTGATGCAAATCATAGGCCAAGAAAAATTTATAGACACAAATTAGGAACCAATACTCAGGAAGATCAATTAATTTTCGAAGAAAAAAGTGAAGCCTTTACAGTTGGAATAGGTTTAAGTTCAGATGATAAATATTTCTTTATCAACTCTTCAGACCATAATACTTCTGAACAATATTACTTTGATGTTAATGAAAAAGATCCCAAACCTAAATTAATAAAAAAAAGACAAAGAGGAATTCTTTATTCAATTAATTCTTGGGATGGTAAGTTTTATAATCATACCAATGAAAATGCAGAGGATTTTAAAATAGATATTAGTGATAGTTTAGAAAAACCAAATTGGAAAACTTTTATAGCTGCAAAAGATGAAGTTTTAATTGGTGGATTAACATTTTTAAAAAATTGGATCATAAGATCTGAAACTTCAGATGCTTTGGACAAATTGTTTGTAAAAAATGTTACAACAGGAATAGAAGAAGAATTAATTTTCTCTGATGAAACTGTATATGTTCCTGGTGCATCTTTGATGCAAAGAGATAAAAATACAGATGAAATATACTTAAGTTATTCTTCGCCTAAAACACAGTCTAGAGTATATTCTTACAACTTAAGCTCAAAAGAAAAGAAGCTAGTTAAAGAACAGGAAATTCCCTCTGGTCATAATCCGGATGATTACATTGTTGAAAGAGTTGATTGTAAATCACATGATGGAAGATTGGTGCCTCTTACAATAACAAGACACAAAAATACTAAATTAGACGGATCTGCACATTTATTGCTTTATGGATATGGTTCATATGGCAGTTCAATGAGCCCTGGATTTTCCACTACTAGATTAAGTTTAATTAATAGAGATATTATTTGGGTTACCGCTCATATTAGGGGTGGTATGGAACGGGGTATGAAGTGGTGGAAAGAGGGAAAATTACTCAATAAAAAAAATACCTTTGAAGACTATATTGCATCTGCGAAATATTTAATTGAAAATAAATATACCTCCAATAATAAAATTATAGGAATGGGTGGCTCTGCAGGTGGTCTTCTTATGGGTGCAGTTGTTAATCAAGCACCAGAACTGTTTTTAGGGATTATAATGGCTGTACCATTTGTGGATTCTTTAACAACTAACTTGGATCACTCTTTACCTTTAACAGTGGGTGAATTTGATGAGTTTGGAAATGCCAAGGATAAAAAAGATCACTTTGATTATATCTATTCTTACGCTCCATATAACAATATTAAAAAAATGGATTATCCTCATATGCTAATTACAACTAGCTTGAGTGACAATAGAGTTTTGTTTGATGAACCAACAAAATTTACTGCAAAACTTAGAGATTATAAAACAGATAATAATTTGCTACTTTTAAAAACTGAAATGAATGCAGGTCATGGTGGTAAATCTGGACGTGATGGTGCCATAGAAGAAATTGCATTGGATTATGCATTTGCATTAAAAATTACTAAAAAAATTTGATATCCCCATCTTGAAATTTTTAGCCTAGTTCCTAAATATAATATGTAAGTCGCCTAATGGGGCTTACTAAATTAACCTTGCTAACAAAGGAGGAAACTATGACAAGTAGGGATCTATCTATATTTAACACTCTAAGACCTTTCTCAATTGGCTTTGACGATATGTTCGACCAATTTGAAAACATGTTAGGAAATGGAGGGTTAACCATGCAGTCTAATTACCCACCTTACAACATTAGAAAAACTGGAAAAGATAATTACGCTATTGAAGTTGCTTTAGCTGGTTTTAATAAAAATGATGTTGAGGTTGAGTTTGAAGACAATTTATTAACTGTAAGAACTAGACAAGTTAATAAATCAGATGAAAAATCTGACGATGGTGAAATTATTCACAAAGGTATTTCACAAAGACACTTTGCAAGATCGTTTACAATCGCAGAGGATGTGAAAGTAAATGGTGCTGAATTAAAAGATGGTCTTTTAACAATTGCCTGTGAAAGAATTGTGCCTGAATATAAAAAGAAAAAACTTATTGAAATTAAATAAGTACTAACCTTGCTTGTGGGGAATACTCCCCACAGGTGCTAAATATTAAAAGCAACCATTTGATACAAAACCAATTACCATAGAATTAGAATCCACTTCAAATCTTCTCTCGCAAAGTATTCCATATTTTTTAGAATTATAAATAAGCTCTAAATTACCCTTATCATTTTTAAAATCTTCATCAGGCTTACCTAGTTCCATTTGCAAATTGCTTGAGCTTTTTCCAATAAATTGACTTAACTTTGTATTTTCTTTTTCAACAATTTTATCTGTCTTGTCTTTAATTGTTTGACAGCCAGAAAATAAGGTCAAAAAAAATAAACTTATAAAAAGATATTTTAATTTATGCATGATTTAATGATAACACCCAAAATATGGCAGAAATATAAACTTGTGAGTAAAATTATGTTGATAAAGCTAAGTTTTTAAGAATATTAGCTTCAAAATTCTAATAATAATAAAATCTAATCTTAAGAGGATCAATGTTAGAAAAATATTTTAATTATAAAAAACACAAGATTGATTTTAAAACAGAAGTATTAGCCGGTGTAACAACATTTTTAACGATTGCTTATATTATGTTTTTAAATCCATTTATATTATCAGGTGAATTTGCTGGACCAGAAAAAGGTTTCTTTGATTTTGGAGCAGTATTTACTGCAACAATTGTTGCGACTGCAGTTGCTTAAAAATTAATTTTTAGGGCTGGGTTAATTTTGTCCCTATTTATTTCTCTTAATTATTTCTTCCATAGATAACTCTTCGTAATGTTCGGTCGGCTGAACAATCCATGGGTCTGAATCTAATTTTACTGGGCAAAAATCAGGATCAAATGTAGAAGATTTTTTCTTCCACAAACAGGCTGTTTTAACTTCATTAATATAATCTTTTGTTGGTTCATATTTCTTCAACCATTCAATACTTTTATTTAGTGTTAATCCAGTATCAGACAGGTCATCAACTAATAATACTTTATCAAAATCTTTATTTTCTGCTAAAGAGCTAATCTCTCTAGAAAATATTAATTGGCCCTGCTTATCTTCCATACCCTCTCCAGAATAACTTTGGATAACGATATAGGCTATTGGTAATTTTAAAATTCTTGAAAGAATATCCAGTATGGGAGCTGCTCCCCGCATAATACCAACTAGAACTGTTGGTTTATAGTTATTGTGAATTTCTATTGCTAATTTTTCTACAATTTTTGTATACTGATCAAAAGTGATAATTAATTTCTCTGCCATAAAATTCATTATCATATAAAAAATTATTTAAAAAGGAGAAATAATGAAAGCTTACTGGATTGCTTTATACAAAAGAATAGATAGCCAAGAAAATATTAAAAATTACGGTGAAAAAGTCACTGAAATTCTAAAAAGTTATGGAGCAAAAGCACTCGTAAGAGGTGGAAAATTTCAAACTTTAGAAGGTGAGGATTATCCAAGAACTGTTATTTGGGAATTTCCAAACCATAAACAGGCTATTAAATGCCATGACTCTAAGGAATATCAAGATGGCTGGGCCTTAGCAAAAGATACTACTGTTAGAAACTTACAAATCGTAGAAGGCTTTAGTACTGAATAGGTTCCGGATCAATACTTCTCCACAAATACCAAGTAGCAACCGAACAATATGGTGTAAATCTTTTATTTAATAATTTTACATAAGATTCTTGTGGTAAGTATTTTTTCTTATAATTTTTTGAAATCGCTCGTAAAAGTCCAATATCTTGAATTGGCCAAATATTTGAACGGTTATAAGTAAATAATAAAATCATTTCTGCTGACCATCTTCCTATTTGTCTTAACTGAGATAAATAAATAATAGCCTCCTCATCAGACATTTTAGGAATTAGCTTAGGGTTGAATGATTTATTTAATGTTTGTTTGGCCAAACTTTTTATTCCTTTGACCTTCTGTCCACTTAATCCACAACTTCTAAGTTGAATGACTGATAGCTTAGAGATTGTTTTTGCATTAATTTTATTTTTACATTTTTTTTTAAATTTTAAAAAAACAGAGTTAGCTGCTGCAACACTAATTTGCTGTCCAATAATACTTTTGCACAATGAAAAAAAAACATCTTTTCTAGAAGTAAGTACGGTCTCTGATGGAGATTTATATTTTTTAATCAGCTGCGCCATAACTTTATCTTTTCTAGATAAATATTTTCTAGCTACATTCCAATATTTAGGTGTTTTACTCATGTCTAATATTTGAGGGTATTGTTTCCTTATGATAAATTTCTCTTCTAAATATTACAAAAGAAGAAAGAATTACTAGTGACGCACCAACTAATGTTTTTAAAGTTGGTATTTCATTCCATATCATATAACCAAAAATGACAGCAAAAACTAACGACAAGTATTTTAATGGTGCAACTAAAGATACTTCTGAAAGTTTATATGATTGGGTTAATAATAAGTTTGCAGCTCCCCCCGTAACTCCAATTAAAGCTAAAAGAATAAAATCTTGAAAATTTGGCATCACCCAACCCATCGGGATTGTGGTTAAGCCTGCAATTGATATTGTGATTGTAAAAAAAATTGATATAAGCCAAATAGGTTCTGTCGTAGATAGTTTTCTAATTGCAATTGTTACAAATGCCATCCCAATGCAAAATATTATTGGTAAAAAATAAAATAAATTCATTTCTTTAAAACCAGGTTCAGAAATTACAATCACCCCAATAAACCCAATTAAAACTGCAGCCCATCTGAAAATACCAACTTTTTCACTTAATAACAAAATGGATAAAATAGTAATAAAAAGAGGAGCAGCATAAGAAAGACTAACTACAACGGCAAGAGGCAGCTCTCTTAATGCTATAACTATTGCTACCAAGGCAACTAAACCAATGATGCATCTAAACAAGTGTTCCTTGGGTCTTTTAGTTTTATAAAAGGTTCTTAATTTATCTTTTGGTATTAAAAAGTAAGTAGGAAGAATTCCAAAAAACCCTCTAAAAAACAAAACCTGGCCCGTAGGATAATCACCCGACCATTTTACAAGCAAATCCATCACTGAAAAAGTACAAACAGATAAAAACATGTACAATAAACCTAATTGATTTTTAGTTAACATAGGAATAATTTGTAAATCAAATTAAACTATAATCAATGGAAATAGCAATTTTAGGATTGGGGTGTTTTTGGGGACCAGAGATCAAGTTTAGCAAGCTTGAGGGTGTTATTAAAACTGAAGTTGGATACTGTGGTGGTGACAACAAAGAAACAAACTACAATAAAGTTTGTAGTGGAAATACTAACCATGCTGAAGTTGTTAAATTAGATTTTGAGCCAAATATTATTTCTTATGAAAAAATTTTAGAATATTTTTTTGAAATACATGACTCAACAACTTTAAATTCTCAAGGCCCTGATTTTGGCACACAATATAGAAGTGAAATTTTTTATCTAAACGATAAACAAAAAGAAATTGCAGAACGTGTATTAGAAAAAGAAAATTCAAATCTATCTGGAAAAGTTGTAACAAAAATTACTTTAGTAAAAAACTATTGCCCTGCCGAAGAATATCATCAAAGATATTTAGAAAAAAGATAACGTGTCACTAGTAAATACCAATTGGCTAGAAAACAATTTAGAAAAAGTAAAAATTATTGATTGTTCATGGCACATGCCTCAAACGGACAGAGATGGATTTGAAGAATATAAAAAACAACACATAGAAAATGCAATTTTTTTTAACTTAGATGAAAATTCTAAGAATGATACAGACTTACCTCACATGTTAACTGATAAAAAATCCTGGGAAAAAATTATATCTATTATGGGCATTAAAAATGACGACCACGTAATTATTTATGATAACTCAGATGTAATAAGCTCATGTAGATGTTGGTATAATTTTATTTATTTTGGGCACAATCCAAGCCTGGTGAAAGTATTGGATGGAGGTTTAAAAAAATGGATTGCTGAAAAAAAACCTACAACAAATAATTTAACAAACATTATTTCTTCAAACTACATTGCTACTGAAAAAAAAGAATTAGTAAAAAATAAAAATCAAATTAATGAGAATATTTTAACAAATCAATTCACAGTTATTGATGCAAGAAGTAAAGAAAGATTTGAAGGTACGGTTCCTGAGCCTAGAAAAGGCTTAAGAAGTGGCTCTATAAAAAACTCTTTCTGCTTACCTTTTTCTCTGCTTATAAATGAAGATCATACTTTCATTAGCAAAGATAAAATTCTTGAAAAATTTAAGTCGACAAAAGTTGATCTTGATAAAAATGCTGTATTTACTTGTGGTTCTGGGGTTACCGCTTCAGTTTTGGCTCTTGCTTATTCCTTAATAGATAATAAATATATGCCCATTATTTACGATGGCTCATGGAGTGAGTTTGGAAAAAATTAAAATATGAAAAGATCAACAAAAATTACTTCGGCAATCATTGCCTTCTTTTTAATTATTATAATAGTCATTGTTGGAAGAACAATGATTGGTAATCATTTTAAGAAAAAGTTTAGTAAAAGACCTCCTCCCGGAATTATTGTTAAAGAAGTTTCTTACAAAGATTTTTCTGAGAAGATTGAAAGTTTTGGCACAGCAGTTTCAAAAAGAACTGAATCTTTTAGAGTTAAAAAAGATGATTTAACTAGCGAGTTAATTTTAAAAGCTTATGTAAAAAAAGGTGATTTAATCGTTCAGCTTAAAGATAGAAATATTGTAGCTCCATTTGACGGTGTACTAGGATATAGAGGTATAACAGAAGACATTCTTGGCTCAGATAATTCAATAATTATAACTCTGGATGATAATTCAATTATATATTCTGATATAAAAATTCCTGAAACTTTTGCATCATTCATTAAAAAAGATTTGCCAGTCAAGGTGAGATTCTCTGGGAGAAAAAATAAAATATATGAAGGAAAAATATATGCTGTCTCAAGTAGAATTAATGCTGAAACAAGAAGCTTACTCACAAGGATTATGATCAAAAATGAAAGCTCTGAATTAATACCAGGATCTCTTTTGGAAATTATTATAAATTATAATGAAAGAAGTTCTCTTGGAGTTCCAGATACTAGTATGATGATAGAGGGAAGTAAATCTTATGTCTACAAAGTGTCTGAGGACAATATCGCAAATAAAACTGAAATAGAAATTGGAATAAGAAATAGTGGATTTATTGAGATCATTTCTGGTCTTGACGAAGGAGAATTGGTTGTTGCTGAAGGACTAAAAAAAGTTAGACCTAGAAGCGAAATTAAACCTATTAAAAAATAATGTTTATAACAGAAGTAAGTATACGGAGACCGGTTGTTGCATGGGTAATGTCTCTTATATTAATTGTATTTGGAATTTTTGTTTTTTCTGAACTGCCTGTAAGAGAAATGCCAGATGGTTTACAGCCTCCTGTAGTGCAAGTTAGGGTGGACTATAAGTCAGCATCTGCATCAATCATTGACCAGGAAGTAACTCAAGTAATCGAAGATGTGGTTGGCGGCGCTGAGGGGATAAAAAATATTGATTCAACATCTCAAAATGGCAGTAGTTCTGTAAATATTGAATTTAATACTGATATTGATTTAGATGATGCTGCAAACGATATAAGAGAAAGAGTTGCAAGAGTAGTCGATAATCTACCTAGTGAAGCTGACGCACCCCAGATATTAAAACAAGCTGCTGGGTTTACCACTACAATGTGGTTGGCTGTATCTTCTGCTGATTGGAGTGACTTAGAGCTTGGAGATTACACTGAAAGATATTTAGTTGACCAGTTTTCAAGCGTTAAAAATGTTGGAAGAATTTTAGTGGGTGGTTTAAGAGAATTAAGCGTTCGGGTTTGGATAGATCCCATAAAACTAGCTGCAAATAATTTAACTATTCAAGAGGTTGAGAGAGCATTGAGAAGTGAAAATGTTAGCCTACCAGCAGGTACACTTGAGGCAAATAATATAGATTTAACTTTAAACTTAGATAAGTCCTATAATAATATTGATACACTAAAAGAACTGCCAATTAAGATGTTAAAGGATAGTATTGTAAAACTATCTGATGTAGCCGATGTAGAATTTGGTCCCGTCACTGAAAAAACACTATTTAAAACTCAAACAAAAGAAGCTTTAGATTTAAAAACTGTGGGTATTGGAATTTATGCAAGAAGTGGTGCTTCAACCGTTGAGCTATCTAAGGAAATAAATAAAAAATTAATTAAAGTTAAAAAAACACTACCTGAAGGAGTAAATATAGAGGTGGCTTTTAACAGGGCAAACTATGTTGGGTCAGCTATTAATGAGGTTTATAAAACCCTGATAACTGCCTTCATATTAGTTGTCGCAATTATTTATCTATTTCTTGGAAATATTAAAGCAGTAATTGTTCCAGCCATTGCTCTTCCTGTAAGTCTAATAGCTTCTTTTTTAGGTCTTTATTTATTTGGACTTTCAATCAATATTTTTGTCTTGTTAAGTTTTATTTTAGCCATAGGAATTATTACAGATGACTCAGTGATAATGACCGATGCAATTTATTCTCGAATTGAAAAGGGAGAAAATCCTTTAGTTGCTGCTTACAAAGGGGCAAAACAAATTAGTTTCGCAATTATAGCTACAACTCTAATCCTTCTGGCTGTTTTTATTCCATTAATATTTATTGATGGAATTGCAGGAACACTATTTGGAGAAACTGCTATAGCATTATCAGTTTCTATTGTTGTATCGTCATTTGTTGCACTTACACTATCTCCAATGTTGGCAAGTAAGTTTTTAATTAAACAACCCAAACAAAACATAGTTGTTATTAAATTTGATACTTTTTTTAAATCATTATCAAAATTTTATGAGGAAACTTTAAGCTACTGGCTAAATAAAAAAAAAATTATAATTTCATTTATTATTTTAACCATTGTAGCTTCGGGTGTTTTATTTACAATTATCAAAAAAGAACTACTACCCATGGAAGATAGGGGGATTTATCTTATTATTGGCTCAACAGATGAGGGTAGTTCATTTGAATATACAGAAAAAAAAGCTCAAGATGTTGAGCAAAGATTAATACCTCTACTTAAGGCGGAAGATAGTCCTTATAAACGATTTATTATGAGAGTTCCTGGATTTGGAAGTAATAGAAATTCATTTAATAGCTTTATAATTATTGCACAACTCAATGATTGGTCTGATAGAAAAAAAGACTCTCAAACTGTAATGCGAGAAGCTATTGGAAAAATTGTAACTGTTCCTGAAACGCTAGCTTTTCCAATATCCCCTCAATCAATAAGGGTTTCTAATTTTAATAAACCAATTCAAATGGTTGTATTAGGTTCTACTTATGAAGAATTGGAGAGAATTCAAAATTCTATTATTTCAGAGCTTAGAAAAAATAAAGAGCTTTCCAGAATAGAGTCGGATTATTCTAGGGACAAGCCTGAAATAAAATTAATCATTAATAAGAATAAAGCTAAAGATTTAGGAATATCCACAGATTCTATTGGTAAAACTTTAGAGACACTTTACGGTGGAAAAACAGTAACAAAGTTTAATCAACTTGGTAAAGAATATCCAATTATACTACAGCAATACCTAGAAGACAGAAGAAGCAAAGAAGGGCTAGCAAAAATATTTGTGAGATCTGATACAACAGGTAAACTAATTTCTCTTGCAAATTTAGTAGAATTTAAAGAGGAAGGTTCAGCAAAGACACTAGCTAGATATAACAGACAAAGGGCTGTGACTATATCTGCGAATATATCAGAAAACTATACTCTGACAGAGGCTATAACTTATTTGGAAAGAACGCTTGAGGAAATTGGGGTAGAAAACCAGATTGCATGGAGAGGTCAATCTGAAGAGCTTAAAGAAACTAGCAATGAATTGTTTCTTATTTTTAGTTTAGCTTTCTTAACAGCCTATTTAGTAATGGCTGCAACTTTTAATTCCTTCATTCATCCATTTATTATTATGTTAACCGTTCCACTCGCTCTATTCGGAGGATTAGTTTTTATTCTATTTTTAAATAGTTCTATTAATATTTTTTCACAAATAGCCCTAGTTATATTAATCGGGATATCCACCAAGAATAGTATACTTATAGTAGACTATGCAAACCAGCTAAGAACAGTTGGAAAAAATATTGAGACATCTGTTAAAGAAGCTTGCCAATTAAGATTTAGACCCATCATGATGACATCAATTAGTACAATGATAGCAATGATCCCATTAGTTATAGGAAATATTGGCCCTGGAGCTGGAGAGGCATCACGATTAGCAGTGGGTGCAACTATCCTAGGAGGAATGATTATCTCAACATTCTTCACTCTATATGTAACACCAACCATGTATTTAGTATTAGCAAAAAATACTAAACGAATAGATGCTATTGATATTGAATTAAAAAAACAACTTCGTTAAAAAATAATATACTTATTTTTATTTAATCTTTTCTGACATTTTTGCAGTTGAGATTTATATTTATCAGATTGATTCTTAACTCTTTTTGCCAATCCTATAACTTTTTGATTTTTTTTATAATCTTTATAAGATCCCCAACCTTCATGGTATGCAATATATTGTCTAAACGCATCTTGTTTAGAAATTTTTAAAATAGATTCAGTTTTGTCAGTATACCACCCAATAAAATCAACACTGTCTTTAAACCTAGCCCTTGTTGCAAATTTATTTCCTGTTTCATTCTTATACTGCTCCCAAGTACCTTTTACTGCTTGTGAATAGCCAAAAGAACTTGATGGACGTTTGAAAGGTATAACTTTAAAAATTTTTTGTCTTTGGGGTTTTGCCAACCAATGAAAATCTGACTCCATTTTAATAATTGCTAATTGAACATAAATTGGCGTACCCCATTTTTTTTCTGTACTTTTAGCATGCTTATACCAAAAATATTTTTCATTAAAAATTGAGCAGCTATTTGATGTATTTTGAGGAATTGAAGAACAGCCAGAAATTAAAATAAGTAATAAAAATAAAAAAAATTTTTTAAGGTTAAGCATATCTATTTTTAACTTTATAAATAATTATTACAAATATAATACCTGCAATATTTCCAAATAGATCAGCCCATTCAAATCCTCTTACTGGAATAACAATGTGGGTTAATTCTAAGACAATTGATAATAAAAATAAATATATTATCAAGATTTTAATTTTTCTTGTATCTTGATAAGCAATGATTCCTAGAGCGGAAAAAACAACAAATATATATAAGTGATTAGAAGAAATTATAAAATCTTTAGTAAGTTGAGGCTGGATAGAACTATCACCATATAAGAGATGGCCTAATATACTCCCAGGATATAAATAAAATATTATCAATATTAAGTTAGCAGTGTGAAAAGCTGGAATTAAAAATTTTTTTATATATTTCATAATAATTTTATTTATTTTATTCTTTTTATCAGTTATCAAAATATATCAAATGCCTCATTTAATTTTAGTTAGACATGGTCAAAGTGAATGGAATCTAGAAAAAAGATTTACAGGCTGGGTAGATGTTGATCTTACAGGGCAAGGAAAATTAGAAGCTTGTAAAGCTGGAGAATACGTTAAAAAAATTAAGATAAATATTAATCATTTTTATTCATCATTCCAATTAAGAGCTATTAAAACATTAAAACTCATCCAGGAGACTTTAAGAGATCAAACAACACCAATAAGAGCATGGCAATTAAATGAAAGACACTATGGATCATTAACTGGACTAAATAAAGATCAAATGAAAGAAAAACTTGGAGAAGAAAAAATTCATGAATTCAGAAGATCTTGGGATATTAAACCAGAACCACTTAATAAAAATAACCCTTATCACCCCTTAAATATTGAAATCTATAAAAATATTCCAAAAGAAAATATTCCTGACACTGAGTCTCTTAAGGACACATATGAAAGAGTAATGAAATTTTATGATAATGAGATTCAAGACAAACTTCAAAATAACGAAAATATTCTAATTTCTGCACATGGAAACTCTATAAGAGCTTTGTGTAAATTTTTATTTAAACTAGATAATGATAAAATATCGTTACTAGAAATACCTACGGGTAATCCACTTTTAATAAATTTAGATAAAGAGTTAAATATTAAAGAATGTTTTTACCTAGATAAAGAGAGAGCTAAAGATTTACTAGTTTTTTAGTAAACTCTCATATACCTCAAGATTAGTTAAATGTCTAAAATTTTCTAAACTCTCACATCCATAAAGTTTTTCCTTACTAATTAAATCATTCCAAATTTTAGAAATTGAGAAATTATTAACAGAATAAGAATTAAATAAATCTCTGTTGATTATTTGACAACCCGTATAGATCAAATTGTTAATCTCATTTTTTTTGATTAGATTATTTAGAAGATTAAAATCACCTTCTAGGCTTTTATCAAAACTTATACTCTTATTGACTAATAAAAGTATATTTTGGACGTTATTTAAAAAATAAAATTTTTCCATACTTTCAATGCATTCTTTGTATTTTTCACTCCATACTGTATCTGGATTGAAAGTTAAAAAATCCATTTCATCAGAGGAGTTTATCATGTTTAAAATCCCACCACCTGTATTTAGAATATTTTTTCCATCTGTAATGATTTTAATTTCAAGGTTAAATTTTTTTTCATTAATGAATTCCTTAATTTTTTCTTCTAAATAAAAGGTGTTTATTAGAATTTTTTTAATCCCCAAAGAGGCTATCAAATTAATACAATTTTCTAATAAGGTAATTTCATGAATCTTTAAAAGTGGTTTTGGAGTTGTTAAAGTGAGTGGGTTTAACCTTTTACCATACCCAGCACATAGAATTAATGCAGTTTGAATCTTCATTTTAAACTTCTTATTTTTTTTGGAAAATAAATATCTAATATTCTTTTAAGTTCACTAAACATTACACTGTTGGAAGCTCGTAATTCTATTAATTTCCAAGCATAGGGTATTAATGTTAAATAATTTTTTTTTCTATCTCTCATAGCCAATCTTGTAAAAATCCCAATTATTTTCATATTTCTAAGAACAGACAATATTTCAAAATCATTTAATAAAATATTTTCACTGATTTTGCTTTTATTAAATTTTAAATAATAATTATAAATACTATTTTTAAATTTTTTATCTGTTTTAAATCTAACATCATCAATTAAAGAGGCCAAATCATAAGCTTTATTGCCTATTGTTGCATCTTGTGTATCGATAACCGCTAATTTATTTTTAAATCTTATTAAATTTGGAACATGAAAATCTCTATGAACAAAAATATTTTCTTTAGATTTTATATTTGTTAATAAAATTCTTATTTGCTTATTAATTTGAGTTTTAAATATTCGTAGCTTATCCTTTTTTACAAATTTTTTAGCATACCACTCTGTGAATAAATTGGCTTCTTTATATAATAATGATTTATCATAACTAGGTATCTTGTAAATTTTACCATTAAAATTTTTGGTTTGATTTTGTTTTATTTTTTGAATTTTACATAGAAGTTCAATAGATTTTTTAAATAATAAAACTTTTTGGTTTTTATTTTTTTTTAACAAATTGAAAACTGTATCATCACCAAAATCTTCAACCTCTATATAATTTTTTTTATAATTTTCAGTATAAAGTTTTGGCGCTAAAATTTTATTTTTAACCAATAAACTATTTACCGCATCATAAATTAATAGATTTTTTTCTTTTTCTTTAGATGCGTGAACTATGATTGATCTTTTTGTTTTTTTGGTTTTTCTAAAAAAAGACCTAAATGATGCATCACCTTTTATTTTTTCTAGTTTATAATTATTTTTTGACATTTATTTTTTTAAACCTTTAATTGTCAAATACCTTTTGCTTAAATCATCATTATATTCAAAAAATAGATCTATCTTATTTATAATTTTTATTTTTATTTTCTCTGGCCACTCAATAAGAGTTAAAATTTCTTTGTTGTTTTCTAATAACCCAATATTTTTTATTTCAGCACTGTTTGTTAGTCTATATAAATCATAATGTTGTATTATAAAATTTCCAACATCGTATTCATTTGCTAAATTAAATGTTGGGCTTGTAACTTCTGTTTGATTTAATGCGTTCAACTTCTGCAAATTATTTATTAAATGTCTTATAAAAGTTGTTTTTCCAACACCTATTTCACCATGAAAAAAAACTACGTCACCTTTATTTAATACAGTTGAAAATTTTCTAGCTAACTCTGATGTCTTATCTTCTAATGAGATATCTATTTTTTCGCTATTAGTAGCGATAGGCATTTGGTTTAAAGGGTCCTTCTGTCTCAACACTTATGTAGTCTGCCTGTTCTTTTGATAATTTAGTTAATTTTGCACCTACTTTTTTTAAATGAAGCATTGCAACTTTTTCATCTAAAGTTTTTGGCAATACATAAACCTTATTTTCATAGTTTTTGTGATTATTCCAAAGCTCTATTTGGGCCATTACTTGATTTGTAAATGACGCACTCATTACAAAACTTGGGTGTCCTGTTGCGCAACCTAAGTTAACTAATCTTCCTTTTGCCAATAGAATTATTCTCTTACCGTCAACTAACTCAATCTCATCAACTTCTGGCTTAATTTCTGTCCATTTATAGTTTTTTAAGGCATCAACTTGAATTTCATTATCAAAGTGTCCAATGTTACATAGTATTGCTCTATCTTTCATTTTTCTCATATGGTCCGCTGTAACAATATCTTTATTTCCAGTGGCTGTTACAACGATATCTGCTTTATCTATTGCCTCATCCATCAAAACTACTTCATATCCTTCCATTGCTGCCTGAAGTGCACAAATCGGATCTGCTTCTGTAACCATTACCCTTGCGCCACTATTTCTTAATGAAGCTGCGCTACCTTTTCCAACGTCGCCAAAACCTGCAACAATGGCAACCTTCCCTGACATCATAACATCAGTTGCTCTTCTAATTCCATCAACCAAGCTTTCCCGGCAACCATATAGATTGTCAAATTTTGATTTTGTAACTGAGTCATTAACATTAATTGCTGGGATCATTAAAGAGCCCTCTTTTTCCATTTTATTTAATGCTTTAATACCCGTTGTTGTTTCCTCTGAAACGCCTTTTATTTCTTTCAATAAATCTTTGTAATCGTTATGCATGATTGCAGTTAAATCACCACCATCATCTAATAACATGTTTGCTTTCCAATCCTTTTTTCCTTCAATAGTTTGTTTTATGCACCACAAATACTCTTCTTCTGTTTCGCCCTTCCAGGCAAAAACTGGAATGCCTGCGTGTGCTATAGCTGCCGCTGCATGATCTTGCGTTGAAAAAATATTGCATGAGGACCATCTTACCTCAGCTCCAAGCTCTACCAATGTTTCAATTAAAACAGCTGTTTGAATTGTCATATGAAGACAACCTAAAATTTTAGCACCCTTTAGAGGAGCCTTTCCTTCGTACTCTTCTCTCAATGCCATTAATCCTGGCATTTCACTTTCTGCTATAGAAATTTCTTTTCTTCCAAATTCTGCTTGGGATATGTCTTTTACTTTAAAATCTTCCATTGGTCAGCTTTCTAGCAATAAAAATTTGATTAATCAACTTATGTTTGGCTTTTAGGAAATATAATTTCTACATTAGCACCTTTTTGTGCAGTATTATTAGCAGCACTAATAGTTGCATCATGTAAATCAACAAGATTTTTTACAATATTTAAACCTAAACCTGAATGTTCACCGAAGTTATCTGGTCTATTAGTATAAAATCTATCAAATATTTTTTTTGTATTTGATTCTTTAAACCCCTTACCTTCATCAATAACTCTTAGAACAACCTTATCTTTATCACCCTTAGAAACTTCAACTAAAATTTTTTTATTATCATCACTAAATGAAATTGAATTATCAAGTAAATTTGCGATAATTTGTTCTACTCTATTTTCTATTCCATTTATAAAATATTCCTCCTGATTATTTAAATCGTTTAGAATTATTTTGATACCTCTTTTAGTTTCATAGATGCTATTAAAATCATCAACTACGGATCTTGCAATTAATTTAAGATTAATTCGTTTCATTTTTTCTTTACTTAAGGCTACTTCATCTTTTAACATCTGGGAATAATCAGTAATTAGTCTTTCAATCCTTTGAACATCATGATTAAGAATATTGATTAGTTTGCTTCTTTGGGATTGGTCGTCGGTATCATGTAATATTTCAGATGCACTTTTTAATGATGTTAATGGGTTTCTTATTTCATGAACCAAATCTGTTGAAAAATTTTCTGCATGAGAAATTCTCTTTTGAAGTTCATTCGTCATATCATCTAAGGAATTTGATAAGGTTCCTAGCTCATCATTTCTTCCCTTGAGTTCATTTATATTTGTTTTTTTTCTACTCTTTTCTTTAATTATCCTCGTGTATGCCACTAAACTTTTTATAGGTTTTAGAAAATATCTATTTAAAACAAAGGAGAATATTAAGATGACTATAACAATAAAAATTGCTGTTCTTAAAATAAATGTTTTTCTTTCATCAATTGCTGATTTTACATCATTTGCATTTTCTGAAATTGCTAAATAACCAATACTCACACCATCCGATGTTACATTTTTTACTGTGGTTAATAAAAATTGATCATATCCTTCTTGTATAAAGGTAAATGGTTTTCCATAATCTTTTGACCAAGAATAATTTGTTAAAATATCTTTTAAGGAAACTGTTTTTTCTTTATTTACATTTTTAGTTTCAATTATTTTATTACTTATTTCTTCATTTAAAATTTCTAATTGAACTATATCTAGTCTATTTGAAAAAGATCTTGGATCTAAATCTAATGTGTCGGTATCTCCAACTAAGTTAAATTGGTTATCAAATAAAATAACTCTATCTAAATTTTGAAACAAAAACCTTGTTGAAAATAAAAATCTTCTAATATCCTCTTCTTCAAATTTTATATTTAATCGTAAAATATGCTCAATAGTATTATCTATTATCTGAATATGTTTACTGGTTTTATTTTTTATTAAGTTAGGTTTAACATTGCCAATATATAAAAATGCTAAACTTCCGATAAATAAAAAAATTATTAAATTAATAAATAAAAATTTTTTTAAAATAGATAAACTTTTTAGAAAATCACTGAACATTAACTAACGTTCCATCTGTATCCACTGCCATATCTTGTTTCTATTGCAGTAAAATCAGGGTCAACCTTTTTAAATTTTTTTCTAATTCTTTTAACGTGACTATCTATAGTTCTATCCTCTATATCGGTATCTTCTCTATAGGCAATATCCATTAATTGTGCACGCTCTTTAATTATTCCCGGTCTTTTAGCTAGCTCTTTAACTATTAAAAATTCTGTTGTTGTAAGTTTATCTGGTAATTGTTTTCCATCCCATTCACATTCAAGTTGTGACGGGTCAAGTTTAAGTTTTCCATGTGAAATAATACTTTTAGTCTCTTCAAGATTGATATTAAGATCTTTTTTTCTAAGTTGAACTCTTATTCTTTCAATTAAAACTTTTATGGAAAGCCCTCCTGATTTTTTTATAAAATCATCAGCTCCTAATTTTAACCCTAATAATTCATCTATTTCATCATCTTTTGATGTTAAAAAAATTACTGGTAAAGAAGTTTTTTTTCTTAGTTTTTTTAAAAGTTCTTCGCCATCCATTTTTGGTATTTTAATATCAATGACTGCTAAATCTGGTGGTGTTCTAGTTAAGCCAATTAACGCACTCTCACCATCGATATAGGTTTGAACTTTAAATCCCTCTTTTTCAAGAGCAATACTTATGCTTGTAAGTATGTTTCTATCGTCATCAATTAAAGCAATTGTTTGTGTTTGCATAATCTACTTTAAAAATACTAAATTGTTCTAATTTAGGCAATGCACATTAATTAATGAAGTATTCCCCAATTATCCCCTGTATTCACATCTATAGTCAAGGGTGTTGAAAATGTATGCAAATCACTTTCTGTAACGCTTGTCATCTCTTCTTTAATAATCTTAGTTATATTTTTGACTTCTTTTTCTGGAACTTCAAAAATCAGCTCA